>Ga0173480_10000260_pt1 | contig 16116 bp, 15 predicted proteins | sample NitcycUS209509C1_FD_122622 | JGI IMG/M metagenome (GOLD analysis project Ga0173480, IMG submission 122622) | Soil microbial communities from Arlington Agricultural Research Station in Wisconsin, USA - Nitrogen cycling UWRJ-S209-509C-1 (version... | ecosystem: Environmental > Terrestrial > Soil... | reverse complement strand
GATCAATCGAATATCCCTCGAATCCGGTGCCCTATCGTACGCATCAGGCCGTCCACCGCTCTGGCGGCCTCTTCACGGAACGTGCCCTCGTGTATCGGACAGAGCTGCGTGGGCACGGCGTCGCCATCCTTGAAGTACTCGACGTAGACGGGACACCCGCTCACTGGCCGAGCGTGCGAGACGAGGCACATCTCGTGCGGTTCGAGGCCCGGCGGCGGAGCGAATGTTCGTGACGGCAGACTGCGCTGGACACGGCGCATGAAGTCCGCCCAGATCGGCAGCGCCACGCGTGCTCCGGTTCCGCCCTCGCGGATTGTCTGCGGCTGATCGAAGCCGGTCCAGACGCCGACGACTACCGAGGAGTTGAAGCCCACGAACCACGCGTCGCGGTAGTCGTTGGTCGATCCCGTCTTGCCGCCGATCGCCGCGCTGAGTCCGTAGGAACGGGCCGCCGCGCCCGTCCCGCGCGAGACGACGTCCTGGAGCATCGTCACCATCTGGAAGGCGGTTCCCTCGGAGATGATCCGTTCCCGCTCGACGGTGGCGGACTCCACCGTCTGCCCTGCTCCGTCTTTCACTGAGAGAATGCCGCGCGGGCGTACGCGATAGCCGCCGTTCGGAAACACAGCGTACGCCGTGGTCAACTCGAGCGGCGTGACCAGACCACTGCCCAGAGCCAGCGACGGAACGTCCGGCTGGTTCGGCACGCCGAGGCTTCGCGCGAGCTGCAGCACCGGGCGCGTGCCCACGCGCTGCTGCAGAAGCACTGCCGCGGCGTTGTTCGACTCGATCAGCGCCTCCCGCAGCGTCATGTCGTCGCGGCCGTTCGCGCGCTCATCGCGCGGAATCCAGATTCCGCTTGGCGCCTCGATCGCAACCTGCTGAAGCCCCTGAAGCCGTGAGACCGGCGACAGCCCGTTTTCAAGTGCAACGGCATAGACGAACGGCTTGAACGCCGAGCCCGACTGCCGCCTGCTGCTCACGGCGCGATTGAACGGCGTAGCCGCGAAATCCGACCCGCCAACCATCGCGAGGATGTTGCCGGTCGCCGGATCAACCGCGACCAACGCCGCCTGCAGGCCCGGGATTCGCTGGCGCTTCAGACCTTCACGGACGGCGGCTTCAGCGGCGTCCTGAAGCTCGGCCACGAACGTGGTGCTGACCTTCCAGTCGGGCGGATGGTCGCCGCCGAACACGTTTCGGAACTGCTGCCGCAGGTACTCCTTCGCGTATCCGTGACGCGCGCTGGAAACGGACGGCGGCGGCTGAATGTGGATCTGCTCCGCGCGCGCTGCCCTCTCCTGCTCCGCGGTGATCTTCCCCTCCTCCCGCATGCGTTGGAGAACGACGAAGCTGCGTGCACGGGCCGCGTCGAAGTGGCGCCAGGGCGAGTAGGTCGTGGGCGCGCGGATGACGCCGGCGATCAGCGCCGCTTCCGCGAGCGTCAGATCGGCAGCCGGCTTGCGGAGCATCTTCCGCGACATCGTCTCCACGCCGTAGATACCTCCGCCCAGGAACACGCGGTTGAGGTAGAGCTCGAGAATCTCGCGCTTGCGGAGCTGCACCTCGAGCATCACCGACAGCGCAGCCTCCTTGGCCTTGCGCGCCGGCGTCCTGGCGTTGGAGAGAAACAGCGTTCGTGCGAGCTGCTGCGTGATGGTGCTTCCACCCTGCGTGCGGTCCGATCTCAGGTTCGTGACGATCGCGCGGCCGACGCCGATGGGATCGATTCCCGGATGGTGATAGTAGCGGTGGTCCTCGACGGCGATCACGGCGTCTTTCAGAAACGTGGATATGCTGGCCAGGGGAACATCGCGCCGCTGCTCGTCGAGCCGGAACCATTCCCGTCCCCTCGCGTCGAGAAAGACGGTGTCGCCGACGCCGCGATTCAGCTTATGGATGGCCCAGCCGTACCGCCCAATCCAGGCCATCGCGATGAGCACCAGCACAGCCGCGACCGATCCGAGGACCACCTTGACCCAGGGGCGGCGAAGCAGTCCGCCTGCGAACATTCTTCGGCGCAGGTCCACGGTAGCCCTGACGGATGCGGAGGCAAGCGAGAGGAGGGCGGACAGTCGCATGGTCGTGTCGATGAAGTTTAGACGCTCGGCCGGGCTCTTCGTCCTTGGACGCCGACTCATCGTTTCGGGCGCGTCGAGCGCTTCCGAACGCCTGAGGTGGCCACGCCGCCCCGGTTGCAGTAGATTCGTTCGTGCGCGGCGGTGGTTCACTCGCGGAAGGGAGAGGTTATGCAAAGCACCTTCAGTCGACGAGCATTCGTGACCGGGTTGGGGATGTTGATCGTCCCGCTACTCGCCGTCGCGCAGGATAAGAAGGCCGACGAAGAGAAGAAGAAAAAGGCGGAAGAGAAGAAGAAGAACGCGGAAGAGAAGAAGGACGAGGCCAAGGACAAGGCCGAGGATGCGGTCGACGGCAACGTCGTGGATGGCCCCGGATCCGATCGCAGCCAGGACCGTCGGCAGGATCGCCGGCGCGATGGAGGCAACTGACGCGTCGTTCCGGCCTCAGTTCCCTTCCGGTGGCGGCTTGGCCTGCTGCCGGAAGAACCACGTCACCGCAACGTTGGCCTGAAAGTTCTTGTCGCCGCCATCGAGCCTCTTCTCGAAGGACAGCATGAGCGCCAACGGAAGATCGTGGAGCTCCTTGCCGACGACCACCTTCCCAGCGTGCGTCCAGGTGCCGTCGTTCTGGAAGTCCACCTTCGCCTCGTAACGCGCGGTCGCGAACCATTTCGCCGGCAGCACGACCGTCGTCGGGACGAACACTTCGAGAAAATGCTGCGGTGAAGCGTCCGGCTGTTCGGCCACGGATTGGTTGTATTCGAACGACGGACTGAACGTGAGGAACCCCGTCGCATCCCACGCGACGGCGCCGAATTCCTGGACCCGCCAGACGTTGTCGCTGAGCGTGTGCTCGGTGCCCGAGGGCGTGCGCAATTCGAGGCCGCCGCCGGCGCGCCAGTTGTCGGCCAGCCGGAACGCCGTGCCGGCCGCGACCTTGATGTCGCCCAGCCCGTTCGCATCCGAATCCCCCGGCGTGCGTCCTGTGACGTGCCCTTCGTACGGGACCTTGAGCCGCACCGCCCAATTCTGGCGGGGAGAAAGGCGCCAGGACCAGAGCCCGCCCAGCGTTGCCTCGATGTTGTCGCTGCCGTCCTTGAACGAATTCCATTCCGTTTCGAACCAGATGCGGCGCTTGAGGATGGTCGGGTCCTCCCGCGAACGAAGTTCGTCGGCGACTTCCTGTTTCTCCGAATCCGAATCGGCGTCCGATCCGGCGCCGAACGACATCGACGGCAGGCAAAGGACGCTGCACAACAGGCCTGCAACCCGACTCCGGGCCCATCGCGATGACATCGTCGAGAGCATACAGGGGCGACTGAACGCGCCGCGAATCGACGCGTCGATGAGCGACATGTGTCGGATGAGACGGCGAGCGTGGAGCCGATCCGTCAGCGCGGCGGGCGTGCGGGAAGCGTTCGGCGTCTAGTTCTGCGCGTCGATCTGTACGTCGTACGTGCCAATGGCGGGATCGACGTCGCTTCCCACGGTCAACGTGTACGTTCCCCCCCTCAGCAACGTGTGCACGCCCGGGTGGCCGGTGTACAGCCCCTGCTTGAATATCTCCGTGCCGTCCTCGTCCACCAGCCGCCACCCGAGATAGCTCTGGAGGACGGCCGGCGACCCGCCCAACACACGAGCAGACACTCTCTGCCTCGCGCGCGTAACTGATGAAGATGTCCGCCATGGACCGGGTTGGAGGATTAGAGTCCTCGGAACGGAAGTCCGCCAAGCCAAAGCCCGCGCACAGGCCCGCTGCTCGGCGAGGGCGAACAAAAACCTCCACGAGGGCGAAAACTCGGGGTGGTTCCCAACCGTCTTGAGACTTGCACCCGAGTTCACAGCGATTCATTGCGATCGGAGGTGGCTGACGTCTTGCACGCCAGACGGAGCGCGCGACGCGAAACGCGGCCGCGAGGAGGACTAGATGCTGATGTCGCGTGGATGGCGTGGGTTGGGTGCGGCGGTGATCTGCAGCGTGGTGCTGCCGCTCGCGGCTGCCGCGGAGCCGATTACAGGCATCACATTGACAACGTGGGATGACACGTCGCTCACCGTCATCGTTGACGGCACGTCCAACACCATCGTCTTTGGCGAAGCCTCGCGAGTCAGTGGCTGCGTCCGTGGGGTCGCTCCTGTCACGATTGTCGACGGCAACAGCAATACCTTCGTCTTCGGGGAAATCCGCGACGTGTGCTGGGACGACAAAGAGGAATTGCCGCTGGCGCGCGGCGGATCGTCCAGCATCACCGATGGCACGAGCAACACCATTCTGATCGGTGAGACGTCGCCGTATCTGTTCGAGTCAGGAAGATCGACCATCGACCTCTGTGTGTCGAATCCCTCGATCGTTGACGGCACCAGCAACACCATTACGCTGCCGGAAGGCGGCCAAGATCTCTGCCTGTCCGGGACGGTTGGCACGGCGGCCGTCCCTGAACCCGCCTCGGGCCTGCTGCTGATGCTCGGAATGGGCGGGGCGCTCTATGGCCGCGTGAGAGGCCGCCGACAGAGCTGACGTCGCGCGATTTCATCGTCTCGGCGATCGGCTGATTCTCGACGCTCCCGGCTGCCGCTCGGGCGCCGCGGCACTGGTTTCCCTAATCACCGAAAACGGTCGAGATCTCGAGAGCTGCAAAGGCGGCGCCGCGGCGCTCGCCGGCGGCGCGATTCATGTTCCAGGTGTAGCCGGCGTCGAAATGCAACGTGCTGGCGAGGCTGAGCCTCACGCCCCCGCCAAGACCATATCTCGTCTGCGCCAGCGGCGTCGGAGTGGCATGCGCGAGCCGCGCGACGTCGAAGATCACGACGGGGCCAACCGACACCGCGTTCAGCTCGTCGAGGACGATCCCGACGGATTGACGCGCGAACACCATGTCGTCTTTGGCTCGAGCGCGCGACTTGACGACGTCGATCTGCGAGATGGCATCGGCAATGCCTTGCCGCGACGCCCTGAGCTGCACGCCGGTGCCCGCGAGCGACGCGTCCGACAGCCTCGCATTGAGATCCGTGATGCATACCTTGATCACCGACGACAGCGTGGCATCATCCTCGTCGACCGGTTCCGCGAGCAGGAACCCGACGTAGGTTCGCATCGTGATGCCCTCCACCGTGGCGAGCAAGGTGTCCGATTGCTCGTCGCAGGCCTCGGCGGTGTCCTTCATCTCGGCTGGAACCAAGGGCAAGAGTTCGGCGAGCCGGGTGCGCAGAGCCGCCAGCTGCATCAGGAGCGGGCCGGTGGCAACCGCGACCGCGCGCACGTGGGCGGGGTCCGGCACGCGGTAGGCGGTCTCGAGTATCTGCTCGCCCGAATCGAGCTGGGTGTCCAGCTGCTTTCGCACGTCCGCATCGGACGCCACCTCGGCCGGCACCAGCGGCCGCAGCCAGACGGGCAGCGATGCGGTGACGTTGAGGGATTGGTAGGACGTTCCGCCGTTTCCGCCGCCGGCAAACGACGATGCCGCGAAGCTGCGCAGCCCGGGCGTGGCATGAAACGCCCAATCGTCGCCGACGAGAAACGGCACCGCCGCGCTGCCGCCGAAAAATCGCTCCGTCACCGGCACGCCGTCGTCGCCGGTCAGACCGCCGAGCCCCACCTGCGAAGCGATTTCGAGTACGCGATGCGACCCGGCCGGAATGCGCCCCGTGTACGCGACGTCGGCGACGGACTTCACGTAGTCGATCGCGCCCGCGCCGCGCGTCAGCCCCAGCTGAAGGCCGAAGGACCCGCGGAAATCGTGACGGCGTGAGCGGATCGTGATGCCGGCCGCGCCCTTCCAGCTGCCGCCACCAGACTCGTCCAGCAGGCCCGGTTCGACGGAACCGGCCGCCACCTCGCCTTTCTGCTGGCCCGCCTCGATCGCCGACGCGAACCGGAACACCGACCCCATGGTGCCAAGCGGTCGAGTGACCGCCATCCCCTGCGCCACCACCAGCTGTGTCGTCAGATCGGTAGCGGCCGTCTGCGGACTCTCCGTCCCTGTCAATCGTTCGTGTCGGTGATAGCCCACGCGCCACTCGAGCAGGCGCATCAGCGCGGCGTCGCGCTCGCGGCTGCCCGCGAGGTCGACGTCGGTGTTCACGATCTCGGAGGATCCTTCCACCGCCGCTTCAAGCCGATCGAAGACCCGCCCGAGCGTCACCCACCCGTGTGCGCCCCCGACGACTCGTTCCAGCGAATCGAATCGCACCGAGGGAACCACCTGAAAGCGGAGAGGCGACGGGCCGGCACCGAGGCGTGCCGCGGGATCGGCAGCGTCGGCCGCGGCCGACTCGAAGGTCCGGCCCAGGCTCCGGCCGATCTTCGTCGTGAACACTTTGTAGACGACGTCGGCGCGTCGTGCGATGGCGTCACACGACGGAACCTCGGCGGCAACGACCGTTGCCGATACCAGCGGGTCGAATAGTGTCGGCGTCTCTCGAATCGTCGAGGCGAGCGCTTCGCGGCCGGCTTCGACCGCGCTGCGGGTCAGCGGCCGTCCAGGGGCGACATGCGTCGCCACGACGTTGCTGAGGCCGCCGCCCGCGAGGAAGGCACCGGTAAGACGCACGGTACCCACCGTGTAGCCCTGCTTTTCAAGAGTGCCGAATGATTGATCCAGGCACTGGGCTCGAACCCACGCACACGTCGGCCCGAGGATGAGCAGGGCTATCGCCGCGCCGAGACGAAATGCCGCCGCCATTGGGAAAGCCCTAAGCGTTGCGCTTCGGAAGCGTCCGCTCGACCGTGGCCGCGGCCTTCTCTTCGGTGATCTTGCCTTCCTTCAAGCGCTGCGCGGCGATCACGCCGGGACCCAGCAAGTGCTCGCTCTGGCTCGCATTCAGCCCTTTGTTCGCCGTGGCTTCGGCCGCCTCGTTGTTGGTCTTCTTGACGTCGGCCTTCAGGCTCACCAGGGGATCGCCGAATTCATCGCTCTTTTTGTCGCGCTGAAAGAACTTGAAGTCGATCACCCATTGGATCTCGTCGCCGTCTACGTTCTTGTCGAGGCCGAAGACGATCTTCTTCAGGCGGTCGGTCGTCATGACCTCCAGATCGACCGAGATGGATTTGAGTGTCCTCGTTCCAGGCATGAGCGGCCTTTCCTTTCAGGAGTAAGAGCTCCGGTGACATCGGCCGGCCCCGACAGGGCGGCGGCAGTGCATACAACGTCCGGCGCGCGGGAATCGTACTTCTGCGGCGCCCTGCACGACTCGCCCACGTTAGTGCTATGGTCGAGTTGCGGCGTGTTAGCATTCCGCGAAATCGTCATCCAACTGTGATGGGGTACGAGGCATGAGGATCCGTTCCGCGTGCGGCGCCGGAGCGCTGTTCGTGACGACAATGCTTTCCGTGGCGCTGTTCGCGGCTCAAGCGCCAGCATCGGGACAACAAGGAGGCGCGGCTCCAGCTCCCCCTCCCGCAGGCCCCGGCGGGCGAGGCGGGGCTCCTCCGGTAGGAGCGATTGGCGGGCGTGGAGGGCCGCGAATTCCCGACGGTGCGCTCAAGCCCGGCGTCCCTCATCCAGACCCTCTGCCGGTGGACCTCTTCACCACGAAGAACTTCTACAAGGACAGGGCCCTCTGGAGCGACCCGAAGTACTTCCGCTGCAACATCTCCCGCAACATCACGGAAATGTGGGCGGACCAGCGGATGGGCGCCACACCTCCGTCGACCGCCGGTTGGGGAGACTGTTCCCGCGACTACCCGGCCGCGAACATCAGGAGTCCGCATCCATACAAGACGGCGAAGGAGCACTACGAGGCGCTGATGGCGGACACCGCCAAACGAGGCGGCCCGACCGTCCACACGCGCGCCACGCTGCCGGAATGGGACGGGTTCTACGTGCGGAACAACCAGGATGGCGGAACGCAGTGGCTGTGGGGAATCAGTCAGCCGAGCACCATGCTGTCGCTGCTCACGCCTGCATACCAGCAACGCATGGTGCAGGAGATCTACCACGAGTCGGTGACGAACGCGCCGCAATGGAACGCGTCGTTCTGCTATCCCGAGGGGCTGGTCCGGTTCTACACGCAATTTGCCGTTCAACAGCCGATGGAAGTGATGATGACCCCGAATCAGGTTCAGTTCCTGAGCGGTATCGCCGACAACTTCCTCTTCAAGGTCCTGATCGGACGGAATCACGCCCAGAAGACGCCCCAGTGGTACGGCGAAACCGTCGGCTTCTGGGACGGGGACAAACTGATCACGTGGACGGCAAACGTCCAGGGGTGGACGATCACCCACGCGTTGTTCGAGTACAGCAGCAAGCTGGAGACGGTCGAGATCATCACGCCGCGCCAGGATGCCAACGGCGCATTTGCCGGCCTGACGATTGAGACCATCTTCTACGACCCCGAGGCCTTTGTGGCTCCGTTGCGGTCGACGATGCGCTGGAACCGGACGCAGAGACACGACAGTCCCACGCTTCGTCACACGTTCATCGAATGTCTGAGCAACGTGGTGAACGTCAGCGGGAAGCCAACGCAGTTGTCGCCGAGCGATCCGCGCTACATCGATTACTACGGCCGTCCCTGGGCCAAGAACTGGGAGAAGAATTTCGAGCAGGGCCTCGAGAAGCCGGACGAGGAACTGCCGGCCGCGATTCTCGACATCTTCAAGTAGCGTCACACCGTAACGCGGAGCACGGGGTGCACCCAGAGGCGCGGCGCTGCCCGGTCACTGGCGCGAAACTTTCGACTGCTGCTACTTGACGGTGATCGGGACGGTGGTGTGGCGGTACACCCACTCGAGCAGCAGCTCGACCTTGCCTCCACCCTGGTCGGTGAGGGCGTATTTCAGCGTTTCGACCAGGGCCGGCGGCTTGCTCATGGCCATCGGGACGCGGCCGAGATCCCGGGACTGATCGTACGTGAGCCCCCACTGGCCGGCCTGCTTGTTCACGATCAACTCCCACGCTTCCATGTTCTTGAGGTTCACATATAGAGAGTAGGTGCCCTTCGGCACCGCGAGATTGCCGATCATGAGGTCCGCGTCGGTCTGCAGGAGCGTCGCGGCGTCCGCGCCGGCACGCCAGACGGGATACGTCGGGTCCTTCGAGACCAGGTTGCCGGGGCCGAAGATCACGCGCCCGCGCACAGACGGGGCCGAATACTTGATCGAGATCGTCTTGCCGTTGACGGTCACGCTGGCCGTCGCGGCCGGACTGTCCTGAGCCGAAACGCCGCGCGCACCTAGAAGCACGAGCGCAGTCACGGCGGTACAGAGAAGGAGTGAGTGTCTGAACGTGGGCGGCATTGGAAGGCAGCTTACCCTGCGAACCTTTCGCAACAGCACTCCTGATCGGGTGTACTCCGCCAGACGTAGCGTGCCGATTGCGCCACGTACTTCCCGGCCGGCACAGTCTCCCGCGTCCCCTAGCCGGAGCCAGGCATCGCCGCTGCCTACTTGGTAGCGGCCTCGTCTGCCCGTGCGCCCCGGAGGATTGCTGGCAGCCCGTAGTTGCCTTCATGACAGGCGTATTCGAACATCTCCTCGCCGGTCTTCCTCAGCGGAACCATCAGCGTCCACGGTTTCGTCCATACCGTGGGGTCGTTGACCGTCACGTAGTACTCGAGCGTGTCGTCCGAGACCCGGCGAAACTTTTCGATGAGGTGCAGGTTCGTGCTCGCCCCTCGAAAACTGGTGTTCGGCGAGAAGTTGGTCGTGTCGATGACCAGCGTATCGCCTTCCCAATGGCCGCGCGAGTCGCCGTGATAGGCCGTGATGGCCTTGGACAGGCGCGGGCGTTGGTCGAGCGGGATGACGCGCGCGTCGTGGATCATCTCGGTGCGGACCACCACTGCCTCCGGCGACTGTGTGAGCGAGAAGTAGCTCTGGTAACCGGCCATGAGCAGCGGCGTGCCGAAGTGAATGCAGCGAGTGCCAAGGCCCAGGTCCTGCGCATTGTCGGCCGGCCCCTTCCCCCGCTGCGCGGCTGCGCGCTCGGCCCGTGCCCGCTCCGCGTAGCCTGGTGCCGTCGGTGGGATGCGTCCATCAGGCGGATCGATGATCAGCGACGTGCGGTTGTCCCAGATCCGGTCGGACAGCCACGACTGGTCGTAGTTGCCGGTCTGCGTGTCGGATGAACTGAACTTCTCCCTGCCTTGGAGAGCCGCGCTGAACAGCTCGTCACCGAAGAAGGCATCGCCGCCGTCCTGCAGTTGCTTGGCCGTGGCCATCATCTTGGCCAGTTCTGCGTCGGTCATGCTCGCCCGGTTCCCGAACTGTTCGGGACGCTGGAGCGGCGTCACGGTGTTGTTGGCCCACACACCCTGCATGTCGGGCTGCCCATCGACCGTGCGAGGGGCGACGTAGGCCTTGGACTGCGGGGCCTGACCGCTGAGATGGGCTGCGCCTGCCAGAACAGCCGCTGCGACGATTCCTGCCTTCGAGATCCGCATTTTGACTCCTACGGGTTCCGGCGCCCGATGCCCAAAGGATGGCAGACTGCTATCCGAAGAGCTCTTCCGGCCTACTTGCCGGCAGGAAATCGTAGCAGTTCTGGCAGCTCCGACGGCCTCGCCAGGGTTTCGAGCGCCGTGGCGGCGCATGGGGCGCGATTGCCGTCGTGCGTCCGGGTCATTCGTTCGAGCGGGACGATCGACAACTCATTGCACGGATCACCACGGTTCTGTCGGCCGCCGTTCACCGGATCGATCGCGACCGGCTCCTCGGCGTGCGGGATCGGATCGACCGAAAGATGATGGAGCAAATCCATCCGAAGGATCTTTTCTACCAGATCCTGGATGGCATCCGGTCATTGACGCTCTACGACCATTCATCCGCGCTCCTCATCCGCGAGGAGAACGAGGCGTCGCTGCGCGTCGCCGGCCGTAGGTGAGCGCCTCACCACCCGAACGCTGAACGAACCGGATGACGGCGAACGATAGGGCGAGCGCGCCGGCGTCGGTGAGCATGTGAGCCGCGTCGGACTACAACGCAAGTGAGTGCGCGACGATGCCCACGACCCTCTCGAAGGCCATGAACCCGCCGATCAGCACGACCGCGATCGTGAGGTGGCGACGGTCGGCGTCCGCGCTCAGGTCATGAGAGTGGCCTGCGTGGTCATGGTCGTGACCGGTGTGATCGTGGCCGTCGTCGTTCATGTGCGTATTCCGGCCCGGCTGTTTGCGAGCTTGATCGCCACGTGCCCCTGCCTTAGGCTACCGTCGGCACCACACACCGCAGTTTCGGGGCGACGTACACAACTCACCGGGAGGCCGTCGATGCGTGCACTGGCAGCCGGATCGTTTGCCGTCACCGCACTCCTTCTTCTTGCCACACCAGCGTTCTCGCAAACCGCCGTCGCGGGCATCGCCAGAGACGCGTCGGGAGCCATCCTGCCGGGCGTCAGCGTCGAGGCGTCGAGCCCGGCGCTGATCGAGAAAGTCCGCACGGTGATCACGGATGGAACTGGACAGTACCGGATCGTCGATCTGCCCCCCGGCACGTACACGGTGACGTTCACGCTCGCTGGATTCTCGGTCGTCAAGCGCGAGGCGATCGAGCTCACCGGCGCCGGCGTGACCACGATCAACGCCGACCTCCGTGTTGGATCGCTGGAAGAGACGGTCATGGTCACCGGCGCCACGCCCGTGGTCGATACGCAGACGAGCACGAAGCGCCAGGTGGTCCTCAGTAACGAGGTGCTTGCCGAGGTGCCCACCTCCCGCACCTACGGCAACGTGCTGGCCATGGTGCCGGGCGTCCAGTCGCTGACGCTCGACGTGAACTCCACGCAGTCGATGACCGGCACGGCGACGAACTTCTTCTTCACCTCGCGCGGCGGCCGCGGCAACGAAGGCACCGTGCAGGTGGACGGCATGAACGTCGGCTCCGCCTTCGGCGGCGGCGGCGTGTCGAGCTTCGCCTACGACTTCGTCAACGCCACGGAAGTGCAGGTGACCGTCGCGGGCGGCATGGGCGAGGTGGATCGCGGCGGTCCCGCGTTCAACATCATCCCGAAGAGCGGCGGCAACAACTTCAGCGGCCAGGCGTTCTTCAGCACGGCGGGCGAGTGGTCCCAGAGCAGCAACCTCGACGACGACCTGCGCCGCATCGGCATCACCGAGCCCCCGGGCCTGATCAAGAACTGGGACACGAACTTCTCGCTGGGCGGTCCGATCAAGCGCGATCGCGTGTGGTTCTTCAACAACCTGCGCACCTACGGCAGCCAAACGGACATTCCAGGCCTGTATGCCAACGCCAACGCGCTCAACGCGGCGCGGTGGGACTACGTGAAGGATCCGGCCGTGAAGGCGCGGTCGGCGGCCGCCAAGAAGATCGAGGCCATCCGCCTCACGAGCCAGCTCACCAGCAAGAACAAAGTGGGGTTCTACTGGGACTACCAGGCCAACTGCGTCGGGTCGGCACTGGTGAACGAGGGCGAGCGGTGCCGCGACCGCGGCGACGATTGGATTGCGCTGGGCACCTCGACCACGTCGCCCGAGTCGGCCAACATGTGGCCGGAGCGGGAGAAGATCACGCAGGCCACGTGGACGTCGCCGATGACCAACCGCGTGCTGTTCGAGGCCGGCTATTCGTCGTTCAGCAGCAAATGGGGCGGCTACGCACCTCCGGGATCACAGACGGGCCTCGTCGCCGTCACCGAGCAGAGCACGGCGGCCGGTGTACCGGTGCCCAACTTCACCTATCGCGGCTGGGCCACCGCCGCCTCCAACAACCAGCAGCACAACATCTGGCGCGCATCGATGGCCTACGTCACCGGCGCCCACAGCTTCAAGGTGGGGCTGCAGTCGGCCCACGAGGTGTACCGGCAGCTGCAGAACGTGGACAACCAGCTGGCCTACACCTTCAACAACCGGAATCCGATCCAGTTCACGATGCGCATCGGTCCGCACATGCAGAGCAACCGGACGCGCTACGACGGCATCTACGCGCAGGATCAGTACACGCGCGGCCGGCTCACGCTGCAGGGCGCGCTGCGCTACGAGCACGCCTGGAGCTGGTTCCCCGAAGGGGAAAACGGCATCGTGGAAGACAACCGGTTCAGCAGCGCGTTCATCTTCCCAGAGCAGAAGGGCGTCACCGGCTTCCACGACCTTACGCCACGCATGGGCGCCGCCTACGACGTGTTCGGCAACGGGAAGACGTCGCTGAAGGTGAATTTCTCGAAGTACTTGGAAACGGCGCAGAACGGCGGCCTCTACACGCAGAACAACCCGGCGGTCACCTTTCAGCAGACCACGAACCGGAGCTGGACCGATAACGGCAACCTGGTGCCGGATTGCGATCTGATGAACCCGCTCGCGCAGAACAATCTGGCGACCGGTGGCGACAACTGCGGACCCTGGACCAACCTCAACTTCGGCATCCCGTTCGGCACCACGCGCGTCAATCCCGAGGTGCAGCACGGATGGGGCGTGCGGAACTACGACTGGCAGTTCGGCGTGGCCGTGCAGCACGAGATCATGCCGCGCGTCGCGATCGACGTGAGCTACAACCGGCGGTGGTGGGGGAACTTCTTCTTCACCGACAACCTGGCGCTGGGACCGCAGGACTTCAATCAGCTGACGATCACGGCGCCGCAGAACGAGAAGCTGCCGGACGGCGGCGGCTATCCGGTCACGTTCCTGACCCGCAACGCGCGCACGGCGTTGGGCGCCACCGACAACTACTTCACCACCGGCGACGACTACGGCGACCCGACCGTCTACTGGCACGGCGTGGATGCGCAGATCAGCGCCCGTTTGGCCGGGCAGCTGTTCGCCCAGGTGGGGATGAGCGGCGGCCGTGGCGTCCGCGACTACTGCGACGTCGCCGAGGAACTGCCGGAGCTATACGTGACCGCCGGGTCCATTGTGGCCAATCAGCAGATAGGTTCGTGCTACATCGCCGAGGATTGGCTGACGAGCATCCGGGGGCTGGCGTCGTGGACCGTCCCGAAGTTCGACGTCCTGATCAGCGGCACGTTCCGCTCCACGCCAGGCGTCGCGCCGGCAGGCGGGACCGTCGGGAGCAACGGCAACTCGTTAGCGGCGAATTACAACGTCAACAATCAGATTCTGGCGGGGCAGGGCCTGCCGCCGTTGACGCCGGGGCTCGCGCAGCAGACGGTCAACCTGTTGCTGCAGGGGCACACGTTCCCGGACACGCTCAACTCGCTCGACCTGCGGTTCGGCAAGATCCTGCGGTTCGGCCGGACGCGGACGAACGTCGCGATCGATTTGTACAACGTGTTCAACAGCAACACGGGGACGGCGTACAACCAGACATACGATCCCGTGACCAACGGCACGACGTGGTTGAACCCGACGACCGTGCTGAATCCGCGGTTCGCGCGGTTCAACGTGACGTTCGACTTCTGATCGAGAACCGCCGTCAGGGCGGTTCGCCAGATACTGTCGCGTAGCGTCTGTGGAGGTCGCCTGCCGGCGGCCTCTACAACGCGTCGCGAGTTCTAGCCGTCCCGATCGTCCTGACAGATATATTCGAAGATCTCTCCGCCCTCGACCCACGACGATGCCGTCTTCTCGTCGATCTGCCACCGGACGGCCCACGGCGCCGTGTAAGCGCCCGGATCGTCGATCGTCGCCTCGTAGATCAGCGTCTTCAAGTTCGGGCGTGAGATTCGCTCGACCAGGTGCAACAGATCGGTGGTCGGGTACGACCCGGCGAGCCACTGCTTTTCGTTGAATCCCACGGTGTCGATCACCAACGTGTCGCCCTCCCACCGGCCGACCGAGTGGCCGAAGAACGACGGCTTCAACGCGGCGCCCGTGAAATGTGGGCGGCCGTCGGTGTAGATCACGCGCCAGGAATGCGGGCCGGCGATGTTGAGTAAATAGACCCGCCGCTCATCGGGAGCGTCGATGATCTCGAACCCAGGCGCATTGAAGAAGCCGGGGCCTCCGGCGGGCTTGCAGCGTACGAGCGGCGGATACAGGTCGGTTCGCGACATGCGGTACTGATACAGCGCGCGCGCCCATGGCTGCATCGGCACATCGGCGGCGCGCGGAAACCCACCGAGTCCCGGCCGCACCTCCCAGTAGCCCTTGCGGTCCGGCGATGAGCCCAAGTTCACGCGCCCGTCGGGCCAGCGCGGCGCGGGCGGAGCCGGGGCAGGCGCCGGCGCCTGTGCGGACAACGACAGAGACGCGCACGCCACGATCACCGCCAGCGTCGACCGCACGTGCTATCTCATCACGAGCGTCTGGCCGCTCGTCAGCGTCATCGACGTCGTTTGCATGGACCCGGCCGTGTGGCTGCCGTCCTTGGCGAGCGCGGCCCCGTTCACCGTGACCTGATCGCCGATCTTGACCGTGTCGCGCTTCCATCCGCCTCGCACCAGCGCGTACGGTGGACCCATCTCGATGCGGTAGTTCGTCGTCTGCCCCGCCTCCGTCACGTCCAGGTAGACGTAGGCGTGCGGATTGATCCAATCGAGCTTCGTGACGTAGCCCGTGACGGTGATGGGCCGCTTCGAGTCGTACTCGGCGTCGAACGAGTGATGCGCACTCACGCCAACCGCTGCGACGACCGCGAACGCCGCGCAGAACAGTAGCGAACGTCTCGATCTGAACGTCATGGTTTGTCCCCTTCGCAGAAGTACTCGGGCACATCACCCTCGACCCACCGCAGGGTCCAGCCCGCGGTCCACGGACGCGTGTACGAGCGCGGGTCGTCGATGGTCACCTGATACGAGAGCGTGTCGAAATCAGGGCGCCGGAAACGTTCGGTCAGGTGCAGCGCCTCGGTGTGCGGCACGCCGTTGCTGCCCATCCAGAACCGCTCGTTGTAGCCGACCGAGTCCACGACGAGCGTGTCTTCGTCCCACTTGCCAACCGAGCTGCCGTAGTAGCTGGGCACCGCTTCCGCCGATTCGCCGATCGGACGGCCGTCGGTATGAATGATGCGCCAGTTGCGATTACCGCCGCCGAGCAGGACGAGAATGCGCCCGACCTCGCGCTGTTCGACGAACTGCACGCCCTGCGGCTGCTGGAACTGACGCGGGCCGCCCGGCGGCAGACAGCGGTTCAGCGGGTCGTCCCTGAACTTCGTCCGCTGGCGGTAGAGAAACACCGCTCTGGACCACGG
>Ga0173480_10000259_pt1 | contig 16117 bp, 17 predicted proteins | sample NitcycUS209509C1_FD_122622 | JGI IMG/M metagenome (GOLD analysis project Ga0173480, IMG submission 122622) | Soil microbial communities from Arlington Agricultural Research Station in Wisconsin, USA - Nitrogen cycling UWRJ-S209-509C-1 (version... | ecosystem: Environmental > Terrestrial > Soil... | reverse complement strand
CCGAGCCGCCGCCGCCCGGACTCGTCCCGAGCTGCGCCGAGGGCGGTGTGCTGGGCGTCCTGCCCGGGGTCATCGGGGTGATTCAGGCGACCGAGACGCTCAAGCTGATCACCGGTATCGGCGAGCCGCTCATCGGGCGCTTCATGATCTACGACGCGCTCAAGATGACCTTCCGTACGTTGAAACTGAGGAAGGATCCGGCCTGCCCGGTGTGCGGCACGCATCCGACCGTCACCAAGCTGATCGACTATGAACAGTTCTGCGGTATCCGGCCCGAGCCGGATCTGTCGCAGGTTGCAGGAGCCAATGTGAACGACTGGGAAATCACGCCGGTTGAACTGAAGAAGAAGCTGGATGCCGGCGAGACGCCGTTCATTCTCGACGTGCGCGAACCGAACGAATACCAGATCAACCGGATTGCCGGCTCGACGCTGATTCCGCTGGGCGAACTGCCGCGCCGCCACCAGGAACTGCCGCGCGACCGCGAAATCATCGCCCAGTGCAAGATGGGCGGCCGCAGCGCCAAGGCGCAGGACTTCCTGAAGTCGGTGGGATTCACGAACGTCAAGAATCTCAAGGGCGGCATTCTCGAGTGGATCGACAAGGTCGATCCGAGCCAGCCCAAGTACTGATACTGGCAGGCCCCAGGAAACGGGCCTCAGGCCTTAGGGCTGGCGAAGGCCTCAGCGATGCGGACCTAGTGGACCGCAGCGGTCGGTCTTTTCGCGCCCCGAGCCTCGAATCCCGAGTCCCGAGATATACGACCTTTCTTGACGGATATCGTGCGGCGGCGTAAACTACGACTTCTGAGGTCGGATTTAGGGCTCCAATGCTGAGGCTGTCGAAAAAGGCGGATTACGCGCTCATCGCCATGAAGCATCTCGCTCAGAAGAGCGAGCGCTCGGCGAGTGCGCGTGAAATTGCCGAACAGTACGGCATCCCGATCGAGTTGATGGCGAAGGTGCTTCAGCGCCTCGTCCGGACCGGACTTCTGATTTCGACTCAGGGAACGCGCGGCGGCTATACGCTCGGCCGAGTCCCGTCGTCCATCAGCGTCGCCGACGTTATTCAGGCGATCGATGGCCCGTTGACGGTGACGGCCTGCTCGACGGAGAAGAACTCGTGCGAGCAGTACACGCGGTGCAACATCCGCGATCCGCTGTGGCAGATTCGCGAGCGGATCGTTGCGGCGCTCGGCACGGTCAGCCTGGCAGAGATGGCCGGGGGAACTGCCGAACCGCCGCCGATGGTGACTGCCCCGGTGTCCGTCATGCGCCGCGCGAACATGTAGGGCGGGGCCTTTCGGCCCAGCGAGACTTGTGGGCCGGGCTTGAGCCCCGGCAAAAGAGCGGGCCTTTTGGCCCGCCAGTGGGACTTGAGAACGATCGGGCGCAGCCCGGACAGGACCTGAGATGAAGCTGCCGATTTACATGGACTATCACGCGACCACGCCGGTGGATCCGCGTGTCCTCGACACGATGCTGCCGTTCTTCACCGGCCACTTCGGAAATCCGGCGAGCCGCAACCATGCGTTCGGCTGGGAAGCCGAGGAAGCCGTCGAGAAGGCGCGCAAGCAGGTGGCCGATCTGATTGGCGCCAATCCCAAGGAAGTCATCTTCACGAGCGGTGCGACCGAGGCCAACAACCTGGCGATCAAGGGCGTCGCGGAGATGTACCGCGAAAAGGGCAATCACATCATCACCTGCGTGACGGAGCACAAGGCCGTCATCGACACGTGCAAGAAGCTCGAAAAGCAGGGCGCGCGCGTCACCTATCTGCCGGTGCAGAAGGACGGCCGCATCAGTCTCGACGACCTGCGCGCCGCCATCACCGAGAAGACGATTCTCATCACGATCATGACCGCCAACAACGAAATCGGCGTACTGCAGCCGATCGAGGAGATTGGTGCGATCGCGAAGGAGAAGGGGATCCTCTTCCACACCGATGGGGTGCAGGCGGTGGGCAAGGTGCCGTTCGACGTCAACAAGGCCAAGGTCGACCTGGTGTCGATGAGCGCCCACAAGATGTACGGCCCGAAGGGCGTTGGTGCGCTCTACGTGCGGCGCCGGAACCCGCGCGTGCTGCTCGCCGAGCAGATCAGCGGTGGCGGGCACGAACGCGGCATGCGCTCAGGGACGCTGAACGTCCCCGGCATCGTCGGCTTCGGCAAGGCCGCGGAGTTGTGCCGGCTCGATATGGCCAGCGACACCGAGCGCCTGAGCAAGCTCCGCGATCGGCTCAATGAGAAGCTGCACAAGAACCTCGACGAAATCTACGTCAACGGCTCGCAGGACTACCGGCTGCCGCACAACCTGAACATCAGCTTCGCGTATGTGGAAGGCGAGTCGCTGCTGATGGGGATCAACGACGTGGCGGTGTCGTCGGGTTCCGCGTGCACCTCCGCGAGTCTCGAGCCGTCATACGTGTTGAAAGCCCTTGGTGCCGGCGACGACCTGGCGCACTCGTCGATTCGGTTCGGTCTCGGCCGCTGGACGACTGAAGAGGAAGTGGACTACGTGGTCGAGAAGCTGACGAGCGTCGTGCGGCGGCTGCGTGAGATGTCACCCCTCTACGAGATGGTCAAGGAAGGCGTCGATCTGTCGAAGATGCAGTGGGTGACACACTGAGGCTTCAGGAATCAGGCCTCAGGGCTCAGGGAGTGTAGGGCGGGTCCTTTCGGACCCGCCGGACGGTAGGCGGCAGCCTTCAGGCTTCCGCGGAGACAGGAACAATGGCGTATTCAGACAAGGTCATCGACCACTACGAGAACCCGCGCAACGTCGGCTCGCTGCCGAAGGATGACGCGAATGTCGGCACCGGACTGGTTGGCGCGCCGGAGTGCGGCGACGTCATGAAGCTGCAGGTGAAGGTGAACCCGGAGACGGGCGTCATCGACGACGCCAAGTTCAAGACCTTCGGATGCGGTTCGGCGATTGCGAGCTCCAGCCTGGCGACCGAGTGGCTGAAGGGCAAGACGGTGGAGCAGGCGTTGGCGATCAAGAACACCGAAATCGTCGCCGAGCTGTCGCTGCCGCCGGTGAAGATTCACTGCTCGGTACTGGCAGAGGACGCCATCAAGGCGGCCATTGCCGACTACAAGAAGAAGCAGGACGAGCAGAAGCCGGGCGCGTCGGTCGGCACGCACGCCCAGCCGACGGCGTAATTGGATTTGGCGGGGTGTCGGCGGGGCCAAAAGGCCCCGCCCTACGTCGTATACGTAGGACTCGCGCCAATGTAGGCCGGGGCCTTTCGGCCCCGGCACATCAAGAAGATCACGATTGAGATAACCGGCAACGCGGCGGAGAAGATCAAATCGCTGATGGCCAAGCAGGGCATTGCCGATGGTGGTCTGCGTGTCGGCGTGAAGGGCGGCGGCTGCTCGGGATTGAGCTACGTGTTCGGCTGGGAGAAGGTGCCGCGGCTTGGCGACGAAGTGTTCGAGAGTCATGGCGCCAAGATCTTCGTCGACAGGAAGAGCTACATGTTCCTGAAGGGCACGACGCTCGACTACGACACGGCGCTGCTGACACGGGGCTTCGTGTTCAACAACCCCAACGCGAAGGCATCCTGCGGCTGCGGCAGCTCCTTCGGCGCCTGAGGCGCGCCGAACGGGCCAGGCGCTTTCCATGACTCCCGAATCCATTCCCGTTCGTGACATCTCGGCGCTCCAATGCCGCACCTGTGGAGCGGGTGCGCCGGTGGACGAGCACTTCTGTCCGAACTGCAGCCGGATTCTGGCGCTCGGGCGTCACGGCGACTACTTCTCGTTCCTCGGCCTGCCGCGTGCGCTCACCATCGATGCGGCCGACCTCGAGCGGCGCTTCCGGGAGTTAAGTCGCAAGTTTCATCCGGACTTCTACTACAACGCCTCGACGACCGAACGTCTGGCCAGTCTCGAGCGCTCGTCCTATCTGAACGACGCCGTGCGGACGTTGCGCAATCCGGCATCCCGTATCGAGCATCTGCTGGCGATTGAAGGCCTCCCTCCAGCCACGTCCGAAGACCCTTCGACAGGCTCAGGGCAGGCGGCAAGCAAGGTTCCACCGTCGCTGCTCGAAGAGGTGTTTGCACTCAACGAGGAGCTGGACGAGATTCGTGAGCTGCGCGAATCCGGAACGGCGGCCGGTGCGCTCGCGTCGAAGCTCGAGGCGGCGCGTCTGCCGATCGAGTTGAAACGCCAGGCACACGAAGAGCAGCTTCGACAGCTGAGCGAACGCTGGGATGCGCAGCGCGACACCGCGTCTTCGCAGGAGCGGCGTGCCACGCTCGAGGCGTTGCGTGAGCGGCTGCTCGAGCGGAACTACATCAACAACCTGCTGGCGTCCATCGATCGGGAGAAGGCGCACACAGCCAATGGGTAAAGTCGTCGGCATCGATCTCGGCACCACCAACAGCCTCGTCGCCTACGTGAGCGACCAGCGGCCGGTGGTGATCCGCGATTCCTCCGGAGACGCGCTGGTTCCTTCCGTGGTCTCGCTCGGCGAGGACGGCACCATGTTCGTCGGTCGCGAGGCACAGCGTCGTCTGCTGACCGCGCCGTCGCGCAGCGTGTACTCCGTGAAGCGCTTCATGGGCCGCGACGTGGACGACGTGCGCGCTGACGCGGCGTTTCTGCGGCTGGGGATCAGCGGCGAGTCCGGCGGCGTCGTTCGCCTGTCGATCGGCGGGCGCGAATATACGCCCCCCGAGCTCTCCGCGTTCATCCTCAAGGAACTGAAACATCGCGCCGAGGAGCACTTCCGCGAGCAGGGCGAGTTCGATTTCGAAGTCGATCGCGCGGTGATTACCGTGCCGGCGTACTTCAACGACGCGCAGCGGACGGCCACCCGCGATGCGGGCCGGCTGGCCGGGCTCGAAGTGCTGCGGATCGTCAACGAGCCGACGGCCGCGTCGCTGGCCTATGGCCTCGATAAGCGGAATCGCGGCACGATTGCGGTGTACGACCTGGGCGGCGGCACGTTCGATATCTCCATCCTGAAGCTGGAAGATGGCGTATTCGAGGTGCTCGCCACCAACGGCGACACGCACCTCGGCGGCGACGACATCGATCGTCTGCTGACCGAGCAGGTGCTGACGGAGATTCCCGGCGCGCTGGACCTGCCGGCGGAAGCGATGCAGGCGATCCGCAAGGGCGTCATCCAGGCCAAGTGGGATCTCTCGGATCACGACGAAACTGTGCTCCGCGTGTCGCCGGCCCCCGGGCTGAGCGCCGGTTTCGCCCGGCCGATCTCGCGCATCGAATTCGAGGCGCTGATCAGCCCCATCGTCGAGCGGACGCTCGAGCCTGTTCGCCTGGCGATGGCCGACGCCAAACTGCAGCCGGCCGACATCGACGAGGTCGTGCTGGTTGGCGGTTCGACCCGTGTGCCGCTGGTACGGCGTCGTGTCGAAGAGCTGTTCGGGCGTGCACCGCACTCGGAGCTGAATCCTGACGAGGTGGTGGCGCTCGGTGCGGCGGTGCAGGCCGACATCCTGGTCAGCGGCCACCGCGACATGCTGCTCCTCGACGTCACCCCGCTGTCGCTCGGCATCGAGACAATGGGCGGTGTCGTGTCCAAGATCATCATGCGCAATTCGACCGTGCCTGCGAGCGGCCGCGATGCGTTCACGACCGGCGTCGACAACCAGACGGGTGTTGAGATTCATGTCCTGCAGGGGGAGCGGGAGATGGTCGAGGATTGCCGCTCGCTGGGCCGCATCTCTCTGCGCGGCATCCCGCCGATGCCGGCCGGACTCCCCCGTATCGAAGTGAAGTTCCAGATCGACGCCAACGGGATTCTCAGTGTGTCGGCCCGTGAGCTTCGCACCGGTATCGAGCAGACGATTGAGGTGCGTCCGTCGTACGGACTGACCGACGAAGAAGTGGAGCGCATGCTCATCGAATCGTTCGAGCATGCGGAAGCCGATTTCGAAGCCCGGTTACTGATTGAAGCGCGCAACGAGGCGGAGACGGTCGTCCATGCGACCGAGAAGTCACTGCGGCGTCCCGACTTCAAGGAACTGGTCGGTGGCGACCTCGACGCCGGGGAACTCACGCGAATAGAAGAAGCTCTGGCCGCGACGCGTGCCGCCATGGCCGGCAGCGACCGCGAGCGGATTCACGACGCCACGCACGAACTGAATCACGTGACGCGGCATCTCGCCGAGCTGATGATGAACCGCAGTGTGCGCGAAGCGCTTGCGGGCAGAAACGTTAACGAAGTCTGAGGAGCCGGTACCGGAACTACGTGATGCCCAAGGTTACTTTCATCCTCCGCGACGGTACGGAGAAAACGGTGGAGTTCGAGCAAGGCAAGCTGCCATTTCAGGAGCATGGTCTGCCCGAATCGTTTCTCGACGTGGCGATGAATCTCGGAATTCCGCTGGAACACGCCTGCGGCGGCAGCTGTGCCTGCACGACGTGTCACCTGATCATCCGGCAGGGCGAGAACAATCTGAGCCCGATGGAGGACAACGAAGCCGACCGACTGGACACGGCGTGGGACCTGAGGACGAGCTCACGGCTCGGCTGTCAGGCGGTGATCAAGGGGGATGTCACCGCGGAATTCCCGTTGTACACGCGCAACTACGTCCAGGAGGGCGGCGGAATTCAGCTTGGAAAGCCCGAGCGGCCTGAAGAGCCGGGAGAAGCAGGAGTGCGGCCGTGAAATGGACCGACGCGGAAGATATTGGTATTGCGCTCCACGAGCAGTATCCTTCCGTCGACCCGCTGACGGTTCGCTTCACGGACCTGCGCGAAAAGGTCATACAGCTCGAGGATTTCGATGACGAGCCGAAATCATCGAACGAACCCAAGCTCGAAGCCATTCAGATGGCTTGGTACGAAGAGTGGAAGGACAGCCAGTAGCGACGCCGCGGCGTCAGAATTGATATGAGGGTCACGTCAATCGGCCTCGCGGCGGCGCTGATGCTCGGGTGGTTCGCGGGACCGCTCGCAGCGCAGCAGCAGGCCGCTGCCCCGGCGCCAGCGGCCCAGCCGTCGGCGGCGATTGACGCCAGCAAACTGCCGCTCGACCTCTCCAGGCTTCATCAGAAACTGAAGGCCTCCACCGAAAAAAGCGACCGCGCCTGGCTGCACTTCAACGTGGATGTCGTCGGTCAGACTCCGCGCATTCAGCTGTTCAGGCCAGAGGACGACCTCCGCTACGGCCCCACACCGTGGAGCAGTCCTACGCACAAGGAAATGATTGAGATGGCCACACCGCGCGAGTTCCGCTCGCCGGTGATGGACTTCAGCAATCTGATGCGGTGGGTTCAGAGCACGTTGAAGCGACCGGACTAGCGTCCGTCCTCAAACCCGTCACCATTGCTGTCGTCAGTCACGCCCAAAGGCCAGCTGTGTCGGCCTGCGTCTGGCCTGCTGTGCAAGGCCTGACCGACGGTCGAAACTCATGCTGTTGTACACTCGAGTTTTCCCATGAAAATCACGGTAGCTCACAGTCCTGATTCCGACGACGCGTTCATGTTCTATGGCCTGGCCAAGGGTCACGTACCAACGGACGGCCTCGAAGTGGAACACCTGCTTTGCGACATCGAGACGCTGAACCGTGCGGCGTTCTCCGGCACCTATGAGGTGTCTGCCGTGTCGTTCAACGCCTATGCGCACCTGACCGACAAGTACCTCCTCCTGCCGCACGGGTCCAGCATGGGCGACAACTACGGGCCGATCGTCGTCGCCCGCAACGATGGCCCGTCCTCGCTCACAGGTGTGACTGTGGCCGTGCCCGGCACGTTGACCACCGCGTACCTGACGCTGAAGCTCTACGACAGTGACGTGGAAACCGTGGTGATGCCCTTCGACCGGATTCAGGACGCCGTCCGCGAGGGCGAGGTCCAGGCGGGGCTGCTCATTCACGAGGGACAGCTGACGTATCAGGACGAGGGGTTGAAGAAGATCGTCGATCTCGGTGAGTGGTGGTCCGAGCGGACCGGCGGGTTACCGTTGCCGCTCGGCGGCAACGTCATCAGACGCGATCTCGGCCCCGAGATGATCACGAAGATCTCGCGGATGCTGCACGACAGCATTGCCTACGGGCTCGCCCATCGTCCGGAGGCGCTTGATCATGCGCTGCAATACGGGCGTGGCCTCGATCGATCGAAGGCTGATCGCTTCGTCGGCATGTACGTCAACGATCTCACGCTGCAGTACGGTGAGCGCGGTCGGGCCGCCGTCCAACTGCTGATGGACGAAGCCTGGGCCAAGAGGCTGATCCCCAGACAGGTGACCGTGGAATTCAGCTCCTGAATATCCGGCCCGCCGGGGTCTGCGGCGCGGGATCGTCCCGCCGGAGCCCTTGGCGTACGCGGAAGGCCCGGCCTGCCGGAGGCGGTCGGACCGGGCGCGAGGTGAGACCGTTGATCCGACTCGATCGTCTTCCCGGCCGGGCGCGTGCTCCGGAGCTCCTGCTGACGGAGCGTCTGGTGCTGCGGCGTCCCGTCGAAGGCGATGTGACGGCGATCTTCGACCGCTACGCGTCAGACTCCGAGGTGACGCGGTATCTCGCGTGGCCGCGCCACGTTTCGCTGGACGACACCAGGATCTTCATCGGATTCAGCGATTCCGAGTGGCGCCGCTGGGGCTGCGGGCCGTATCTGATCTTCGACGGCAGCGAGACAAAGCTCCTGGGGAGCTCCGGGCTGGCGTTCGAGTCCAACGAACTGGCATCCACAGGTTATGTGTTTGCCCGGGATGCGTGGGGCCACGGTTATGCCACCGAGGTCCTGCAGGCGATGTCCGGTCTGGCGCGCTCGCTTGGCGTGCGCTGGCTCTACGCCGTCTGCCATGTCGAGCATCGTGCTTCGGCGCACGTCATGGAGAAGTGCGGCCTCACCTCTGAAGGACTGCTGCGTCAGCACATCGTGTTTCCCAACATCAGTCCACTGCGCGCCGACGTCCTTCGTTACGGCATCACGCTCAACGACTGATCCCGGCCACCCGCGTCATGATGGCCTGAAGCTCGCGGACGCCGTCGGTGAGCGCCGCCGGTCCCGGCTGCAGGATGATCGCCGACTTGATCTCGTAGATGTGACCGTGTCGCACCGCGTCGATCGCGTCCCATCCGGGGCGCTGTTCGATGCGTTCTCTTTTCACCGGTTTGCCGCACCACGAGGCGACGATCACGTCGGGGTTGCGTCGGATCACCTCTTCCGGCGAGACGATTCTCTGCTTCGCGAGGCCGGCGGTTTCGAGTTCCGGAAATACCGGGTCGCCGCCTGAGGCCGTGATCAGTTCCTCCACCCAGCGAATCCCCGAGATCAGCGGCTGATCCCATTCCTCGAAGAACACGCGCGGCCGGCGGGGAAGCTGCGCTGCCGACGCACGGACCTGCTCGAGGCCGGCTTCGAGGGATGCCGCGAGCGCGTCGGCTCCAGCCGCGCAGCCGACCAGGCCACCGAGCATGCGGATCATTTCCAGGATGCCGGCAATCGTCCGTTGATTGAAGACGACCACCGCGTAGCCGCGTCGGATCAGTTCGGCGGCCACGTCGGCCTGGAGATCGGAGAAGCCGAGAATGAGGTCCGGCTCGAGCGCCGCGATGCGGTCGTAGTTCGCGTGCGTGAAGGCGGATACCCGGGGCTTCTGGCGCGCTTCGGGCGGCCGCGCCGTGTAGCCGGAGACGCCGACGATACGATCTGCCATTCCGAGCAGATACAGCGTTTCGGTCGTCTCCTCGGTGAGGCAGACGATTCGCGAGGGATAGAACACCTATGACCCGTCGAGGAGCAGGTCCGTCCAGACGAACGGATCGCGGATCACCCGCTCGCCGGTGACCAGCCGCAGGGGATGCGCGAACATCGGTCCGTCATACGCACAGGTGTGGAACTCGCCGTTCTCGCCGCACGGGTCGACGTCAGGTGGCAGATCGGCGAGCAGGGCGCGATCGAACTCCCGGCCGACGAACGCCTGATCCATCCTGCGCGTGTCGATGCACGAGATTCTCGCGCGAAGTCCGGCATCGATCATCTCCTCGGCCAGCGCCCGCGTCGGCAGATCCCAGAGAGGAAAGAGCGGCTCCAGGCCGGTGCCCGCCAGGCGCTCTTCACGATAGGTGCGGATGTCGCGCAGGAACAGATCACCGAAGGCGACGTGGGTGAAGCCATCGGCGATGGCGTCGGTCACCGCGCTGCCCATGCGCCTCTCGTACGCTTCGTTCGAGCACTTGTCCGGGATGAACACGATGCGCAGCGGCAGGCGGGCGGCGCGGGCCTGCGCGTGCAGCACGTCGGCGCGGACGCCGTGCATCGCCACGCGGTCGAACGCCTCGTTGATGGTGGTGAGCAGGGCCGCGACGCAGCCGGGATGCGTCTGGTTGAGCAGATGCAAGGCCCAGGCGCTGTCCTTGCCAGAGCTCCACGACAGGAGGATTTTCATCGGAACGCATCCGGATGGAGGGCGCGGGCCATCATTTCGACGCCCTGGGCGACGCGCGGGCCCGGTACCACCAGGGGCGAGCCGGCAAGGAAGTATACGCGTCGCTGACGGACCGCCGGCAGCGACGGCAGCGTGTTCCAGACCTCGTGGTCGCGCCGCGCATCGGCGTCACTGAGCAGTCCGCTGGCTCTGATCTCGATAATCGCCTGTGGGGCCCGTGTCAGGATCGCTTCCTGAGACGGCTGCACCGATTCACGCTTCACGTCGGCGAAGACGTTGGCGCCACCCGCGTATTCGAGCATCTCGTTGAGGAATCCTGTTCCGCCGCTGGCGTAAACGCCGCGCAAGGTCTGCGGCGATCGCTCGAACACCAGCAGTGTCGGCGGCCGTGGCCGGCCGCGAACACGGTCGCGCACCTGATTCAGTCGCTGCTCGATCTGTGCCGCGGTGTCGGCGGCGGCGGTAGCGCGCCCGGTCACGGCGCCCACTTGCCGCAGGGTGTCGAGCATGGCGGCGAGGCCGCCATGGCGGTAGGCGAAGATGCGGATACCTGCGCGTTCGAACCTCTCCTGCGTGTCCTGCTGGGAGCCGTAGGTGACGACCAGATCGGGGCGGAGAGCCAGGATGCGTTCGGTGTCGGGATCGATGAGTGCCCCCACTCGCGGCAGCCTGCGCACCTCGGGGGGAAAGGTATCGAAACTGCTGACGGCAATGACCTGCGGCCCTGCGCCGATGGCAAACAGCATTTCGGTGACCGCCGGCACCAGCGACACGATCCGACTCGCCGTAGGCCGGGGCCTCGCCTGCGTAGGCTTCCCCTTGGACCCGGCAGCGGCCCCGGCGGCCCCCGCGTCCTGGGGCCCGGCTGATCTTCCGTCCCCGACGCTCAGCGCGACCGCGATCGCGCAGGTCGCAACCGTCAGCCGCGACGAACGAGTAGCCATAAGAAGAAAGGTCCGCCAATCATCGCGGTGACAACGCCCACGGGAATCTCAACCGGTGCCAGCACGACGCGTGCGAGCAAATCGCAGCCGACGAGGAAGGACGCACCGAACAACGCGGAGGCTGGCAGCACGACACGGTGATCCACACCGACCATGAGACGCACCAGATGCGGAACGACGATGCCGATGAACCCGATCGGGCCGGCCAGCGAGACCGCAGCGCTCGTCGCCAGCGATCCACTGAGGAAGGCGAGACGCTGGACTCTCGGCACGTCCACGCCGCGACCCGCGGCTGAATCAGCGCCCAGGCTCAAGAGGTTGAGCGCGGCCGGCAGTCTCGCGAAGATGGCGAACGAGACGATGACCAGTGGCAGGGACGCCAGAATCGGTTGAAAGCTGCCGACATCGAGGTCGCCCATCAGCCATCGGAACGCCGAGAACACCCGCGCAAAATCGGCGATGTACTGGACGAACATGATCAGCGCCGAGAAGAACGAGTTGAGCGTGACGCCAGCCAGCAGCAGCACCGAGGTCGAGATGGCGCGATCGGTGGAACGCGCCAGCGAGTAGACGATGAAGGCCGCGACGCCGGCACCGGCAAGGCTGGCAAGCGGCACGGGCGACAGCGGGCCAAGCGTCAGCGAGCTGGCAAACGTGATGGCCAGCATGGCGCCCAGCGAAGCCCCTGACGAAACGCCCAGCGTGAACGGTGTCGCCAGAGGATTACGCAGCAACGCCTGAAAGACCACACCGGCAGCGGCCAGGGCGGCCCCGACCAGAGCTGCCGCCAGCACCCGCGGCAGGCGGGCGATGAAGAAAATCTGCGCGTCCACGTTGTCGTCGAATGGAATCGACCGATCGAACACGCGAGCGAAGCTGATGTGGGTGGTGCCAATGAGTGGTGCCGTCAGGCATGCCACTACGGCGAGGGCGCCAAAGACGAGCGTGGTCCGTATCAGGCGGCCGCGGATCGAGCCGGTCTCGGGCACCTCGCGTGCGTCGTTCACGACTGGATCTGACGCGGTGGAAACAACGGCTCCGTGAGGGCCCTTCATTGCGGTGCCCGCGGTAACGGTGTGATGGTGAGATGGCCTGCTCGCGGGTGCCACGCGACGTCGGCGTCGATGTCGTACAGCCGCGACACCGCCGGCCCCGTGAGCACGTCGCGCGTTGGCCCATGGGCGAGGATGCGTCCCGCCTTCATCATGATGACGCTGTCGCACAGCGAGGCCGCCAGATTCACGTCGTGCGTGGCCAGCACCATCGTCATGCCGCGCTCGCGATTGAGACGCTGGAGCAGGGCGGCGATCTCGAGCTGAAATCCCAGATCGAGCGACGCCGTCGGTTCGTCCAGTAACAGGACCTCGCAGCTCTGCGCCAGCGCCGCAGCGATCACGACGCGTTGCTTCTCGCCGCCGCTCAGCGTCATATACTGGCGCGCCGCGAGCTGGGCCGTGCCTGTGGCCGTCATCGCTTCACGCGCAATGCGAATGTCCGCCGGCCCTTCCAGCGTAAAGACGCCGAGGTGCGGGTGGCGTCCCATCAGCACCATTTCCAGGCACGTATAGTCGAAGGCCGGATGCGTTTCCTGCGGCACTGTCGCGATTGCGCGTGCGATGTCCAGGCGCGTCATCGTGGCGAGAGCACGTCCGCGGAGTGTGACCGTCCCCGGGTCCGGCGCGAGCACGCCGCCGAGCAGCTTGAGCAGCGTTGTCTTGCCACAGCCGTTCGGGCCGAGCAGCGCGGTCAGCGAGCCTTCGCGGATGTCGAGCGTCAGTCCACTGAGCGTGAACGACTCACCGCTTCGGCGAGCGCCTCGATAGCCGAACGCGACGTCAGAAGCGCTGAGCACCGATTCCCGCCGCGTGCTCGAAATTGCTAGTTGAAATGGTCAAGAGTCCTCTCCCGGCGTCCGGCGCGCCCGAGTGGCAGATATCGAGTGAGAGGTTTCCTGGCTCACGGAACCGAAAACGAGTGGTCCGTCTTCCCGCAGAGGTCGCTGCAGTGACGTGCTGGACCGGCTCTGTCCGTTTACAGTGGCGGGACCGCGCGGGCCTTTCACCCGCTTCCCTGATTCACCCGAACAAGCATCAACTGAGCGATAACAATGCCCAATTCACAATGCTCATTGCCCAAGGCGCAACGGAACCCTTCGATTTGAGCATTGGGCACTGAGCATTGGGCATTTCGCATTCTCATTGTTCCGATTTTGCCGCCCAGATGTCCAGCAAGCTAGAATTTGACAGGACCTAACGTGCAGGCACGCCTCCGGGCAGCCGGACTCACCGACGTCGACGACAAGCTTCGCTCCGCCGAGCGTTTGACGCTCGAGGACGGCGTGCGTCTGTTCGAAACGCCGGACCTGCTGGCGGTCGGCTGGCTTGCCAACCGCGAGCGTGAGAAGCGGCACGGCGCCCGCACCTACTTCAATTACAACCTGCGGCTCGAGCCGACCAACGTGTGCGAAGCGAGCTGCATGTTCTGCTCGTTCGCACGACTGCAGCCGGGCATGCCCGAGGCGTACACGATGTCGCTGGAGGAGGCCTGGGACAAGCTGCGTCAGCGCGCCAACCAGCCGCTGACCGAGCTGCACATCGTCAACGGCCTGAACCCGGAGCTTCCGTTCAGTTACTACACGGACCTGTTGAAGGGGTTCAAACGGATCCGGCCCGGTATTCATTTGAAGTGCTTCACCGCGGTGGAGATTGCGTTTTTCGCGGATCTCTATGCCATGACCGACGAGCAGGTGCTTCGCGAGCTGATTGAGGCAGGCCTCAATTCACTCCCGGGCGGTGGCGCCGAGATATTTGCCGAGCGTGTGCGCAAGAAGATTTGCCACGACAAGTGCGGCTCGGACCGGTATCTGGACATCCATCGCATTGCTCACCGACTGGGCCTTCGCACGAACGTGACGATGCTCTACGGACACATCGAGACGCTCGAGGAGCGCGTCGATCACATGCTGCGCGCCAGGGCCTTGCAGGACGAGACGGGTGGGTTTCAGGCGTTCATTCCGCTCGCGTTTCATCCTGACAATAACCGGCTGCAGAAGCTTCCGGCGCCGAGTGCCACCGACACGCTGCGGGTGCACGCCGTCTCGAGGCTCGTGCTCGACAACATTCCGCACATCAAGGGGTTCTGGATTGCGACCGGGGTTGAAGTCGCACAACTGGCGCTCTGGTTCGGTGTAGACGACCTTGATGGCACCGTGCAGGAAGAAAAGATTTACCACATGGCCGGGTCGGCCACGCCGGAAGGCATGTCGACGACGCAGCTCAGTAGGCTGGTCAGAAACGCCGGCCGCGAGCCGCTCGAGCGTGACACGCTGTATAACATCGTGAACGTGCCGCCGGCGACCGAACCTGCAGCGGTCTGCTGATGCCGGGTCCAGGGGGACCCGGCCTACGACCTTTGCCTCCCTGAACCCCAGACCCTTCGAACCTTCGCACCGCGGGACCTTCCGAACCTTCGGACTCTGCACCTTCGGACCCCGCACCTCCGCACCTCGCACCTTCGCACCACTTGTTTCCAGGGTCCCCTGTTGTTTACAGCGGCGTGACGCTATAATTCCTGCAGGTCCAAATCTCCTCGGGCAATAGCCCGTCAGGCGGTTTGGGCTTTTTCACGTGCCGACTTTGCGAAAAATTTCACAAAGTCACACGCAGCAGGGAACAACGATGAGCTCCATCATTCCGCTGCTCACTGAGTTCGAGAAGCAGCACATCGCGGAACGCCAGGCGCTGCCCGAGCAGTATCTCGGCCTTTCCGACGCAGAGATGGAGAGGCGCATTGCCGCGGCTCGCGCCACGCTCGGCGACCGGCTCGTCATTCTCGGCCACCACTATCAGCGTGACGAGGTGATCAGGTTTGCCGACTACACCGGCGACTCGTTCCGCCTGGCACGGCAGATCGCGCAACGCCCCGAGGCCGACTACATCGTGTTCTGCGGTGTGCACTTCATGGCCGAAAGCGCCGACGTGCTGTGTGCTGCCCACCAGCAGGTGATTCTGCCCGACCTCGCGGCCGGCTGTTCGATGGCGGACATGGTTGCCGAGGACCAGCTCGAGATCTGCTGGGAAGAGCTGACGCAGCTCGGTGTCCGTGGTGTCGTCCCGGTGACGTACATCAACTCGGCGGCGGCCATCAAAGCCTTCGTGGGCGAGCGCGGCGGAACGGTCTGCACATCATCGAACGCCCGGGCGACGCTCGACTGGGCGTTCGCGCGAGGCGAGAAGGTGCTGTTCCTGCCAGACCAGCATCTGGGTCGGAACACCGCCTACAAGATGGGCATTCCGCTCGACGAGATGGTGGTGTGGGATCCGAACGAGATCTTCGGCGGACTGCAGCCGGAGGAAGTTGAGCGCGCCAGGATGATCCTCTGGAAGGGACACTGCTCGGTTCACACGCGGTTTACCGCTCGCCAGATCGAGAACATCCGGACGCAGCATCCCGGCGTCCGCGTCATCGTCCACCCGGAAGTCCCGTGGGACGTCGTTCAGGCAGCAGACGACAGCGGCAGCACGGAGTACATCATCAAGACGGTCAGTGAGAGTCCGGCCGGGTCAATCTGGGCGGTCGGGACCGAGGTTCACCTGGTCAATCGGCTCGCTCAGCAGATGGCGCCGGAGCGAACGGTGATCTCGCTCGACCAGTTTGGCTGCCTCTGCTCGACCATGTTCCGTGTGTCGCCCAACCATCTGCTCTGGATCCTGGAAGAGCTGGTGGCGGGCCGTGTCCACAACCGCATCGTCGTGCCCGAGGAACAGAAGCACTGGACGCGCGTCGCGCTCGACCGGATGCT
>Ga0173480_10000258_pt1 | contig 16148 bp, 12 predicted proteins | sample NitcycUS209509C1_FD_122622 | JGI IMG/M metagenome (GOLD analysis project Ga0173480, IMG submission 122622) | Soil microbial communities from Arlington Agricultural Research Station in Wisconsin, USA - Nitrogen cycling UWRJ-S209-509C-1 (version... | ecosystem: Environmental > Terrestrial > Soil... | reverse complement strand
TTCGGCCTTCGCTGAAGCTACGGCCAGACCTCGCCGAAGCCTTGGCGGAGGCGGGCCGGTGGCCGGACCGTGCTGCGAGGACGCGTGCGGGCCGCTCGACGCCAGCTCCGTGACCTGGCATGTGTGGCGCCCGTTCGGCTTCGCTCAGGCTCTCCTGAGCAAAGCCGAAGGGACGCAGCACACGGCCGGCCCGAGCCCGGTGTGTCATGACCGATGAGAGGGCGTCTCGTTCAGCGCCGAGATCAGCGGACTGGCTGCGTCGGGCGCAATGACATGTTCGGTGCCGAGCAGGACGGCCCGTTCGGACACCGGGTGCCCGTAGAACCTGCTGTTGGCGTCCTTGTCGGGACGCAGCACGCCGCCGGAGACGTCGATCCCCGCGAACAGTCCTCGTGCATGCGAGTAGGTGAGCATCTCGGCCGTCAACGCTTTCTCGGCGCCGGACGTATCACCATGTCCAACCGGACCCGCCGCCACCGACACGTCGGTCCCGAGCGTCGCCTTGTCCTGCAGCAGACGATCGACTCCCCGCTCGTTCATCACCAGCAGCACCAGGTCGCTCGACTCCGCCCCGATCTGCGCGCCCAGGCTCCCCTTCTCGAGCGTCATGAACACCGGAGCCGTCCATCCGCTCGCCGTGCGGCAGCTGACGACCCCGGCGCCGTACTCGCCGCCAACGACGACCGCCGCCTTCTTGACGCTCGGCATCACGGCCACGCAGCGCGCCCGCTCCCAGACGTGTTCGGGAATCCCCTTCTCCGCCGCCGCGCGCAGTTCGTGAACGACCTTGGCCGCGTTGTCGATTCTGTCCACCGTTGTCTTCGACGGCACGGCCGCAACAGCGGTTGCAGCGGCCAACACCGACGCCAGCATCACAAGTGTTCCTCGCATGACGACCTCCCGTTATAACGGCGCGTCGCTGCGGTACAACGCGCACCGATCGCGACACGCTTCCCGGCGTTCCGCGGACACCAGTTCCGCACCTGCCGATGTCGGGTCCTGGACGTGCTCCACTGTCACCGCGGTCGCGATGGCACGCGAGCCCCTGGTGATGTAGCGAACGTCAACGGTCGCCCCGACCTTCACCTCGCCGTACCGCTCCGTCGTCGGTTCGAGCTGAAACCGGAGCTCACGACCGTACTGCGGCGAGCGGACGATCACCAGCGTCCGCGCATCGACGAAGCGGACCACGCCTCTCGTCGCGCGCACGCCAGGCGCCGCCGCCAGCAGGCTGACCAGCAGAATCAGTAAGTGTCCGTGACCCATGCCGTCATTGAACACGCCGGCGATGAGCGTCAGATGAGCGCTCGATTAAACGGCGTTCACCTGACTCGCTCGTGGGCCGGGGCTTTAGCCCCGGCATTTGTTGACGAAGGAGGAAGGAGGAAGGAGGAAGGAGATAGGGCGGGGGGGCGTCGGCGTGATGTACCTCCTACCTCCTACCTCCTACCTCCTACCTCCTATCTCCTGCCCTCGCCCTGACGACATTCCCGTATCCCCCGGCTATCAGCGCCGAGATGTCGGCCAGGATCCGCGGCAGTCGCAGGCCACCGGGCCAGGCCAGGTAGCGTGGCTGCCACTCCGGATCGAACTTGTCCTTGAACGCACGCAGACCCTGGAAGTTGTACAGCGACTCGCCGTGCTTATAGAGAAACGCGCCGAGACGATTCCACAATGGCGCCACCGGCGACTGTTCGAATCCGGAGAGCGGCGCCATTCCCAGCGAGAACCATTCGAAACGCTGCTGCTGTCCCCACAGCATCAGGTGTACGAACAGCGCTTCCATCATCCCGTTCGGTGCACCGGTGCGATGCCGCATCAGGTCAACGGAGAGCTCATGGTTGCCGGCGCCACACCACACGTTGGCAAACGCCTCGATTCGCCCCTGGCGTTCGATGACCGCGACCGGGAAGCGCCGCAGGTACGCCTCGTCGAAGAAGCCGAGCGAAAACCCCTTCTCCGCCGCCGACTTCGCGGCCAGCCACTCGTCGGACACCTCACGCAGTTCTTCCATGACCGATGGCACGGCCGGTGGATCGATCACGCGGAACGTACCGCCATCGCGCTCCAGCCGGCGGACCGCCTGACGGAACCGCGATCCGCGTGACCCTTCGAGCGTGACACGGCAAAGCTCGACGCGCGCCTCCTCGCCGAGCTTGACGAACGTCAGCCCGAAGTCGGCAAACCGGTGCAGGTGCGCTGGCGTCACCTCGTAGAACGCCGGCGTGCCCCCAAAGTCGCGGCACCGCTCCAGGAACAGTCGGATGACTCCATGCAGCCGGTCCGGCGGACCTGCGGGATCGCCGAGCGCCACCCACGTCCTTCCTTGCACGCCGTACATCACGAAGGCCAGCCGCTCGTCGTCGAACAGCAGCGCCTTGTCCCGAAGAAACACCAGGTTGGGAGACGTGGCGGATTGGCTGGCAATGATGCGCGTCGCGTCGACCAAATCGGCATCTGAGGGCAGCGGCATCTCGTGCGGCGCGTATCCCATCAGACGCGCCAGGGCAACGAGCAGCAGCACGACGCCCGCACCGACCGAGGCCCGGAGAAATCGCGACGCGTCGCCGCGCAGCTCGAACTGCCACCAGAGATCGCGTGCGTACTCGACGTGCTGGAACGCAAACAACCCGAGCCACACCGACGCGAGCAGCGCCCCCAGGACCGCAGCCGTCCATGGAGCCGAAAAGCGCGTCTCGAAAAATGCGGCGCGACGGGTGAAGGCGGCCCGCCCGCCGTGCAACAACAGGAACGCGACACCAACAACCGCCGCTTCTTCGTAGTCGAACCCCTTGAGCAGCGAGGTCGTCATGCCGACGCCCATCAGCACGGCGGTGAGGTAATAGGCGACGTCGAGCCGCCGGGCCAGCCCCTGTGACAGCACCAGGAGTCCGGCACCGGCGACGCTGGCCACGAGATGAGACGTCTCGATCACCGCGATCGGCAGGATGCGTCCCAGCAGTTCGAGACGATGCGATTCGGCCGGCGTTGCGCCTGAGAACAGCAGCACGACTCCAGCGAGGAAGGTGATGGCGGCCAGCACCACCGGGGTGAATTGCTCCGACAACCGGCCCACGAGAGTGCCGACGCGCGTGAGTGCGCGGCGGCGCTGATACAGCTCGTCGCCGAGCAGGACGAACGCCGCAACAGCCAACGGCAGCAGATAGTACACAGCCCGATAGACGACGAGCGCCGGCAACAGCTGTCGCGAGTCGAGGAACGGACGCAGCAGAAGCACCATGAGCCCTTCGAACACGCCCACACCGCCAGGAACGTGGCTCGCCAGTCCGAGAAGCACCGCAGCCAGAAACGCTCCCAGAAAGGGCAGGAAGGATGGCCGGCCCGAAGGCAGCAGCGCGTAGAGCACCGCTCCAGCCAGCACCCAGTCGACGATCGAGAGACCGAGTTGCATCAGGGCCACTCCGGGCGATGGCAGTGAGAACGACAGCGAGCGCAATCGCACCGGCTTTCTGCGGACGACCGTCGCGATCACGTATGCCGGCGGGATCAGAACCAGCATCCAGCCGGTACTCGCGATCAGCCACGCCGGAATGCCAACGCTCGCCGACGGCGGTGCGACCAGCAGGCTCAGGCCGCCCAGCAGAAACAGTCCGAGCCAGAAGGTTATGGACACCGCCACCACGAGGCGCGTCAGCTCCTCGACCGTGACGCCCCATCGCGAATAGAACCGGTAACGGACCGAGGTGCCGGACAGGGTGGCAAAGCTGAAGTTGTTGGCCACCGCATACGCGAGAAACGAGGTGACGAGGACTCGCAGCCTCGGCAATCGCCGGCCGACGTAGACGAACGCCACCAGATCGTAGGCTGTGAGCACGGCGTAGTTCATCATCGTCAGGCCGATCGCCGCCGCCAGATGTGCATGCGGAACACGCGCGACGTCCGCCATCAGTGCGGGCCAGCTGATCGAGCGAGCCTCGATCCGAAGCACCTCGAGTGCGGCCACGAAGATCACCAGGCCGAGAACGGCCGGCAGTAGTTCACGCAGGCGCTCACGTCCTGATCGGACGTTCGTGCGCGACGCGACGACTGCGCTCTCACTCATCGCGCGGTGCTCGTCGTTGGTGAGCCAATCCAATCCATGGCTTCGCGCAATGCCCGCTCGAGACCGCCGGCGTTACCACTGAAGCGATGATTCGACGCATTGACGATCCAGAGCCGCTTCGGCTGCCGGGCGCTGTCGAGGATCTGCCGCAGCTCGCCGAGCGGTGCGAACTCGTCGTTGGTGGAGTGAATAGCGGCAAGCGGCAGCGGCGCCAGCCGGTCGACAATGGTCCTCACGCTGAAGAGAGGTTCGTCGGGCGATTGGTGCGTGAAGTAGATGACCGAATCACGCCAGCGCCAGCCGAGCTCGGTGCGATCAGGCAATCCGAGTCCGATCACACCGCCGACGGACGACTTGACGATCGGATCCGCCGCGGCAAGGACCGACAGCCCGGCGCCCTCAGACGCGCCGACCAGGATCGGCTTTCTGCCGGTGTGTCGTGAGGCAAACGCGATCAGCACCTCATAGTCGTGCGGCACGTCCTCTGGTCGCAGCGTCGCTGCGGCAGGCGTGAACGCCGCCAGGTACGCTCTGACATCGAACCCGACGACAAAGCACCCGCGCGAGGCCAGCAGTGTCGCAACGTGTGGAGCCAGATGGAACCAGCCGCCATCGCCGCTCGACACCACAACGGGCGTACCATTCCGGGGCCCGTAAATCCGCAGCGTCTGCACGTGGCCGCGAATGGTGACGGTCTGCTCTGCCAGTCCGGCATCGCCGAACCACGGCCACCCTGCCGCATTCGCGGAGAGACGCGGCGCGTCGGTCACTGAGAACGCAGCGACCAGACCGACGAGTATCCCGACAGCGGTTTTCAACGTGGGTTCCGGCGTAGGCCGGAACCTACACACGAAAGCGCGTGGTCGAGGGCGTCGCGAGGGCGTGTCCATGAAATTCCTCCCAGCATCCCGACCCTATTCCGCCACTCTATGGAACACGCGTGCCCGCTCCCACTCGCAAAACTGACAGGCGTCCCGCAAAAAGAGTGGAAGCTTAGCGGGAATTAATCGCGCCTTCAGAGTCCACTCAGGCGCAGGCGGTCGAATCAACGTGGGCCGGACTTCTTGACCGCCGTAGCCCGAAGCCGAACGCGGTTCGCCCCGGCAGAGACTTATGCGACTCACGAACCTCAGGCATCTGCCGGACCACGCGCCCAGAGTGGGAGTGCGTCTATCCCGCGCGACTGCCACAGCGGTCCTGGCCGCTGCCATGACGATGGTCTTCGCGCTGGACCGGCTGACCGGCGTACCACACGTCCAGCACCTCTACTACTTTCCGATCATTCTGGCCGGGGTCGTCCTGGGCACGCCTGGCGGCGCCGGCGCGGCAGCCACGGCCATCGGGTTGTACCACCTGGCCAATCCGCATGCCCTCACCTTGCGGTACGAGGAGGCCGACATCGTGCAGATGGCGGTGTTCGTGGCTGTCGGGCTCGCCGCCGCGCGCCTCGCCAACGACGCGCGCCAGCTGCACCGGCTGGCGATGACGGACGACCTCACCGGTCTGCACAACCTGCGGTCGTTCGAGCTGGCGCTGAAAGCGATGACGCGTGCGGCACGGACGACACGGGCGCCGCTCTCGCTGATGGTGCTCGACGTCGATCGCCTGAAGTCGATCAACGATCAGCACGGCCACCTGGCGGGCGCGGAGGCGGTTCGCACCGTCGGCCACCTCATCGCCGCGATCATTCCACCGCCGGGCGTCGCCTGCCGCTACGGTGGCGACGAGTTCGTCGTCGCCCTGCCGATCGCGGCGACCGAAGCCCGACATGTGGCCGACGAGCTGCGCCGCACGGTCCTCGCACAGGCGCCGGTCCTGGCGGGTGTGCAGTTTCCCAGGCGGACACTCTCGGTCAGCATCGGGCTTGCCTCACGCCCACTGGACGACCATTGGACGATGGCGCATCTGGCAACGGATGAGAACGAGGAGAGCGAGGCGCTGTTCCAGGCCGCGGACGGCGCACTTTACATGGCGAAGAACAGCGGCAGAAACCGCGTGTACGCCGCTCTGCTGCGGCCTGGACCGACACCTCACGCGTCTGCCCGTTAGAACCCGTCCATAGGTAGAGGCGGGTCTTAAGACCCGCCCCTACGGAAATTCCTGGAATCTGACCCCATTCACGTCACTTGTGAAGGTCCCACTCTCCCACCTCTCTATCCGTCACCTGAACCAGTCGATAGTGATCCGCCTGGTGCTCGAACTTGAGCAGTGGCCGATCCATGCTGTGCCCGTGTCCCTCGTCGTAGCTGGCCTCGAGGAACAGCTCGGCCCGGTTATGACCCTCGCCGTGCAGCAACAGGACCGAAGGCGCGTCGTCATCGCGTTCCAGAATGTACTTGCCTGCCGGAAGCGTATGACCGTTCACCACGAATGGAAAAGGCACAGTGGCCTCCAGCATCGGCGTACCTGCCTGCGCCGCACCGGCACCAATCAGCAGCGCTGCAGCCACTGTCGTCGCGTGTCGCATCATCGTCTTCATGGCGTCACTCCTTTTACACGTCACCAGCCGGCACTCGGAACGGCTTCTACCCTGTTGGACGTTTCTGGTGCTGATGCCGCGATGAGCGAGCGATTAATTCCTGCTTAACCCAAGACCGTGGGTCCGCCCTGAGTCAGTGACCCAAGGAGCTCAACGCACGCATCATCACGCCTTCATCATCCGATCACGTCGGGCTGCTCCAATGGTCTCGTGCGTATACCCACGTTCGTCATGCTCATGGCACTGACCTGCTGCAGCGCTCCAGACACCGACGCGCAGGCGGCCAGGCCCACATCACGGCTCGACGTCGCCGGTTTTGGCCGGGTCTCGATCTACGAGCCGCGCTCCACACCGACACAGGTCGTCCTGTTCATCTCGGGCGATGGCGGCTGGAACCGGGGCGTCGTGTCGATGGCTGAGATGCTTCGCGACCACGGCGCACTCGTCGCCGGGATCGATATCCGCACGTTCGTCCGGACGATGGATGCGGCGCACGGCTGCGCGTATCCGGCGGGTGACCTTGAGCGATTGTCGAGAACCGTGCAACTTTCGAGGCGGCTCGCCGTCTACAAGGCGCCTATCCTTGTCGGCTACTCGTCCGGCGCCACGCTCGCCTACGCGGCACTCGCAGCGGCACCCCTGGAGACGTTCGCCGGTGCAATCAGCCTTGGCTTCTGTCCCGATCTTTTAATCAGACGAGCACCCTGCGAGCAGAACGGCCTGACAGCGACGAAGCGTACCGGCGGCGCTGGCTACACCCTGCATTCCAATCCTCACCTCCGAAAGCCGTGGATGGTGCTGCAGGGCGATGTCGATCAGGTATGCAGTGCGAATGCAACGCGCACGTTCGTCTCGGTGGCGCCGGCGGCCCGCCTCTATACGCTGCCGCAGGTTGGACACGGCTTCGCAGTTCCAGAGCACTGGGAGTCGCCGTACCTGGCCGCATTCGACGCTATCGCCGCAAACCAGTACGCATCCGATCGAGACACAGCCTCGACACCACCGGCCTCGGACGTGCCGGCGGGGCCAAAAGGCCCTGCCCTACAACCGACAGGCACAGCCCTACGACCGAAAGACTCGGACGTTCAGGATCTGTCTCTGATCGAAGTCGCGGCGGCGCCATCGCCCGGGCGGGACACGATGGCGATTGTCCTCACGGGAGACGGCGGTTGGGCCGAACTGGACCGGCGGGTCGCGGAGGGATTGGCGCAACGCGGCATCCCATCGGTGGGTTGGAGCAGCCTGCGCTACTACTGGACGCCGCGCACCCCCGACGCCGCAGCGGCCGATCTCGCCCGCATCATCGACCATTACGAGCGACAGTGGGGAACGTCGCGGGTGATGCTGGTCGGGTACTCGTTTGGGGCCGACGTACTGCCGTTTCTCGTCAATCGTCTGCCCGGGCCGGTGAGAGCACACGTCGTATCGGTAGACCTGCTTGGGCTCTCGAACACAGCCGCCTTCGAATTTCATGTTTCGGATTGGGTCAGGAGTCGCAGCCCGTCAGGAAATCGAACGGTGCCGGAGGTTGAGCGTCTGGACGTCCCCGTGTTGTGTGTGAGTGGCGCGGACGAGACCGATTCCGCCTGTGGCCTCATTCACGGCCCATTGATCAGCGTTCGTCACATTGGTCGAGGGCACCACTTCGGCGGCGACTACGCGCGACTGGCTGACGCGATCGCGGCGGCAGCCAGACCGCAGCCGAAGTGTGCCAGTGGGCCTCCCTGCACGTTATCTCGGCGCGATCCGCTCGATATCACGAAGGCGCCACGTGTTGTCGAACAGCGCCTTCTGCGGTCCGCAGAAACGTGCGAGCACCTCGAAGCGACCGAGATCCGCCGTCCGGCCGTCGAGTATTCGCGCGCGGAGATCCCCGGCGCGTCGACCCTGGCGACGTCATCGGAGGACAGCTCCTCGAACGACCGCTCGCGCGGATTACCTATGGTGAGGGTGTAGTCGGTCCGCAGGTCGGCGCCGTGCAGCACGACCAGGTAGCCGATCGATTCCGGCAGGCGTGCGATCCAGAAGGAGGGATCCGGTGTCGTGTCCGTAATCTCCTCGCCCGTGTCCATGCGATAGACGGAGGTGGTCAGGTCGTCTCGTAACCCCACGACTGACGCCACCAGGATCGACCCCGCCTCGGCACCGACGACGAACTCTGCTTCCTTGCCGGCGTCGAGCGTCCCCTCGAGGCGTGTCGACGTCGTGCCTGGCTCGAACGCCACCTGCAGCGCGGCGTCGGTGGGCGTGCGCCCTCGCGGCTTCAATCGGCTGACCTCGGATGACTCGGCCGCACCGGAGTCCGCGCGCTCCTTCGCGGCGTCGGACGACGAGCCGCGGCACGCGATGAGAACGAGAGCCGTGGCAACAACCGCCAACAGCAGATGACGCCGAGCCTTAGCCATTGGTGACTCCGCGGCAGACGATCACGACATCTCGTGGCGTCTGTCTGCCTGCGGTCCGACGACCGCCAAAACCCTTCGCAACTTGCAGATGAGAATGGAGGGCCGTGACGCGAGGGAGCACGAGCCGTACCTGTCGGACGGCTCAGCGATGGCAGGACTGCCGTTACGGGAGTCCGGGAGTGACGACTCTGGCTGACGTGGTGAAACGGCGGAACCTGCTGTAAACCGCCTCGCCGAAAATGACGGTGCGGGCATCGCGATACTGCTCGACCATGCGCACCGGCACGAGCGCCTCGATGTCGGGAACATGGCCGAACGTCACGCTGATGTGCCCACCGGGGCCACGTTCCCAGGTCAAGTTGGTCTCCCACACCTCGCCCGTCTGCGAGTCGACGATCATCGTGCCGCGCAGCGGCTGATCGCCGCCGCTGGCCTGTCGCACCAGCGTGGGCCGGGAGCGCTCGCGGTACTCGATCGCCCAGCGTCTCGATCTCTCGTCGCGCGCGGCGTCGGTCCGGTTCGAGCCACCGCCGTCGCTGATCTTCACTCTGGAGAACCGGAATCGCTTCCGATCGCGCTCCTGCATCAGCTGAATGACGAACGTGGGCACGTTGATCGTGCGGGTGATGAGGCGGCTGCCGACGTTGAACCTCGCGCTCTCGTAGGTAATGGCCGCAGCCTGACGCCATGTCTCGTCGCCCTCGGTCGAGAGCAGCGCCACAAGACGATCCGCCCGATCGCGCACCGGAGAGCCATCGACCTCGAACGCGTCGCGGAATGCCACCCAGGTGTCGCCGTCACCCAGACGTGTGAGCACGAAGTCGGACCTGATCTCACGACGCGTGGGACCGAGGCTCGGCACGATGATGGTGCCGGGCTCGGTCTCGACCCATTGCGTGTAGTGCTCTTCGGCGACGATGGTGGCGAGTTGCGGACCGTAATCCGCCACGTAGGCGGCAACGCGCTTGACGACCTGGTCGAGTGACGGCTCGTCAGCGGCGCTCGGCATGTGTACCGCGACAGCCGTGATCGCCAGCGTCGCGAAGAGCACGGGAACAGGTGTCCGGCCGGCCATCTCTCGGTCAAGCGTACATCCTTCACCGGCCTGGAGACAGCCGCAGCGGTGCTCATGTCGACGGCGCGCCATCATCAGCTGACGAGGCCTGCCGCGTCATCCGCCATGGGCAACGTTTCCCCTGAGAGCTCGGGTCTGAATCGCCGGAGCGAACGGGGCGTCTCTTGCATGCGCGATCCCCCCTGACGCTCAGCCGTCCAGCATCGCAGCAGGCCCCATGACCGACACGACACGCGCCGACCTTACGGGCTTTCAGGAACTGCAGCCCGCCTTTACGCACGCCGAGATGCGACATCGCGTCTTCTGGACGGGCGACGGTCCGCCGGTGCTGGTGATGCACGAGCTCCCTGGTTTGACGCCGGCGGCGCTCGGATTCGGCCGACGGCTGGCGGCACGAGGCTTCCGCGTGTACTTGCCGCTGCTCTTTGGCGAACCGGGCCAGGATGACGCGCTCGGCAGCTATCGCGCGCTCTGCGTCTCCCGCGAGTTCGCCAAGCTGCAGGCGGGCGTTTCGGCCCCGATTGTCGACTGGCTGCGCGCGCTGGCCACAGACATCAGTGGGCGCCACCAGCAAGGGAACGTGGGCGCGATTGGCATGTGCCTGACCGGGGCGTTCGTCGTCCCGCTGATTCTCGAACCGTGCGTGACAGCGCCGGTGGCCGCGCAACCGGGCGCGCCGTTCTCTGCAACGTTCCGGGCGATCGGTCTTGGGCGCGGTCCGTGGATGACGCAGCTCAATGTCTCGGACGCAGACGTCGAACAGGCGGTCCTGCGGATGCGGCGCGACGGCCTGCATCTGCTGACGGGACGCTTCGAGAAGGACCGCGTCTGCCCCGCCGAGCGGCTCGATCGTCTGCAGAGGGATTTTGGAGAACGGCTCATTCGCCGCGAGCTGCCAGGCGGCTCGTTCTTCAACCCGCCGCACGCGACGTTAACGGCCGAATACGACCGCGCTCGCAACGATCCCGACGAGCCGACGCACAAGTGGTTCGAAGAGGTCGTCGGGTTCTTGCGAGAGCGGTTGTGAGTCAGACCGACTGCGCTCGACGGCGTTTCCGTGCAAGCGGTCCTACTTCTTCGCGCTGACCTTCCAGATCACGTTCGAGCCATCGTCCGAGACCAGCAGCGAGCCATCGCGCGCGACGGTCACGCCCACGGGGCGGCCCCATGCTTCGATCGCCGTGCCGTTCTCGCCGTTGCTCGCGAGCATGCCGCTCACGAAGTCCTCGATCGGGCCGGGACGGCCGTTGGCCATCGGGAAGAAGACCACCTTGTAGCCGCTCGCGACCGAGCGGTTCCACGAGCCGTGCAGCGCAACGAAGGCGCCGTTGCGATACCGCTGCGGGAACTGCGTGCCGTCATAGAACGTGATGCCGAGCCCGGCCGCGTGGGCCGGCAGCAGCACGTCCGGCACGATGGCCCGGTTGACGAGATCCGGGAATGCGCCGGCATAGCGGGGGTCGTAGTTCTTGCCGATGTAGGAATACGGCCAGCCGTAGAACCCGCCGTCCTTCACCGAGGTCGCGTAATCCGGCACCAGATCGTCGCCAAGGTTGTCACGCTCGTTCATGGCGGTCCATAGCGTGTCGGACCCTGGCTGCCATGCAAGGCCCACCGGATTCCGAATGCCGGATGCAAAGACGCGATAGCCGGAGCCGTCCGGGTTGAACTCGAGGATCGCGGCGCGGCGGCAATCCTCGCCGGCGTTGTTGTTGGAGCTCGACCCGACCGCGACGTACATCTTGGTGCCGGCGCGATTGAAGATGACGTTCCGTGTCGAGTGACCACCGGCCGGCAGATCCATCAGCTTCTCAGGTTCGCCCTGCGCTTTCAGATCGCCATTCGTGTACTTGAATCGAACCAGCGAGCTGGTGTTGCCGACGTAGAGATAGCCGTTGTTGAACGCGAGGCCGAACGGGGCCGCCACCTGGCCCGGCCCCTTCTGCACGAACTCTGGAGGCGCGGCGCAGGCGGGCGCGCTGGCGCCCAGCAGCGGTCCATTGATCGTCGGGTTCACGGCTGCGGGCGCGGCGGCCACCGGTGGTGCCGGCGGCGGTCCGCCGCCGCGACGTCCGCCACCACCGCCACCGCCGCCACCGGCACGGCCGGCCGGCGGTGTCCCCTGCGCGAACACGCTGCGTTCGTCAACGACACCGTCGTTGTTCTTGTCGCGGAGGATGGTGATGCTGTTGTCCGCCGGCGAGCTGACGAACAGGTCGCCATTCGGCGCGTAGACCATCATGCGCGGCGTCGGCAGTTCGGCATAGACCGACACGGTGAAACCGTCCGGCACCTTCGGGAGCATGCCCTCCGGACGTGGAACCGTGCGGCCGAACTTGGGCTGCGCCGGCGCGATCGCGGGCAACGCGGTGGGGCGCGGCGGCGTCGCAACCGAGTTCTGTTGTGCGAACAGCACACCACCAGTGACGGCTGCGACGACTCCCACGACGAGCACAGAAGACTTCATCAACTCTCCCTCAATAGAAGACAGCGGGGCAATCCTACCCTGAGACAGGCTCGGCGCTCCAGAGCTTCAATGGCACCTCAACTGAGGTGATCGGAGCGCGATCAGCGTGCCATGTCGCCTTCGATCCGCTTGCGAATCGCCTCGGCGGATGCGTTGCGCGGTGTGGAGGGTGTCCCCAGGTCTCCACCCAGGCGCTCAGACATCATGAGCGTGAGCAGGCCCTCCATGACGTTGCCGGTCATCGGCGCACCGCCGTCCTTGCCGTTCTGGCCGCTGATCACGATCTTCGGCACGACGTCCACCTGCGACGCCTGAATCGCCTCGGCAAACCGGGTGAGCACCTGCTGCGTCAACTGCAGGCGCGGGCCGCCGTAGGCGCGAACCTGCTCCTCGATGGCCATGGCCTGCGCAATACCCACGCGCGCCGTCCGTTCGGCATCGGCGGCAGCGATGGCCTGAATGCGCTTGGCTTCGCCCTCGCCCAGGATCCGGATCTTCTCGGCTTCGGCCGTCGCCAGCGTCTGGATGCGCGACGCCTGCTGTCGCGACCGCTCGTACTCCGCCTTGCCCTGATTGGTCTGGATGCTGATCGACAGCTCGGACTCGGTAATCAGCGTCTGCTGTTTCGCACGCGACTCGGCCTCGCGCAGTTCCTTCTCCTTCATCGCCGCGCGTTCCTGGCGGGTATAGGTTTCCACCTGCTCCTCGGCGATCTGCCGCGACCGCAGCTGCGTGAGGATGGTCTCGATCTGGCTGCCAGGCGCGCCGGCGGTCGGGGTGCCAATCAGCACCTCCTGCAGCTCGAGGTTGTACTCGGCGAATTTCGCCTTCATCTGGTCGCCGGACACCTGCTGAATCGCGCTGCGATCCTGAATCAGCTGAATCAGCGTGCGCGTCTGACCGACGTTCTTGAAGTACGCCGACACCATCGGGTCGAGCGTCTGCTCGACGAGACGCTTGACGTCACCGAACCGCTGGACCACCAGCGGCGCCTTGCGGTAGTCGATGTGCACGACCACCGAGAGCGGCAGCGACGGCTCGAAGGCGTCCTTGGTGATGAGCAGCACTTCGGACAGGTTCTCGTCGTAGCGATGCGAGCCGGTTTCCGACCGGTTCCACTTCAGAATGAAGTTCGTCGTCGGCACCATGGTCACCTTCCCGGCGTAGGTGTTGAACGCGTACTTGCCAGGGAGAAGCGGCTCGCTCCACACGCCGCGCGAGTGCCGTGAGACCAGTTCGCCGTGCTTGTACTGATCGCCGGTGAGATCGATGCCCGTTTCGCCGGTGTAGGACACGACGACACCGACGGTGCCGACGTCAACCACGGTTTTCGGAATCATCTCGATCGTGGCGAACAGCCGGTTGATGTAGTACGTGCCTTCCACCAGCGTCTGCAGCTGGCGACCGCGCCGACCACCCGCTTGCAGGAACTTTTCCGGATCCTGGAAGTTGTTGTGATAGAGCTCCACGTCGGTCGAGTCGTCTCCCCTCGTCGGCGCGATGATGTGCCCGTCGGGCAGCGATGGGCCATCGTGCACGGTCACGATGCCGATGACATCTGCGGCATCCTTGATCACCACCGGCTCGAAGCCGCCGCGCTCGGCAATGACCGACGCCATCCGCTCGAAGGTCTTCTCCTCCGTCGAATCGAGTGGTAGATAGTGCACGCGTTCGCTGGTCACCACGACGAACTGCGCGGTATTGAGCGCGTAGGTGCCTTCGCGCAGAATCTTGCGTTGCGGTCCTCGCTGGCCGCCTTTGCTCAGGAAGGCCGCCACGTCCTGGAAGTCGTCCGCTGAGACATTGCTCGCCAGCGTCTGGGTCGGCGGCAGCGGCTGCCCGTCACGCGCGAAGATGTAGCCGACCTTGCCTTGCGGCACGGTCACCAGCGGCATCTTGTGAAGCCGATACTGAAACGGCATCAGGACGTGCCAGCCACCGCGCAGCAAGGCCGGCTGAAAGCCGGCCTCGCCGTGCAGTGCGATCAGGCCGCTCGTCACCGAGCCGGACGGACTCCACAACTTCTCGACGATGCCCACCCGATCGTTGGGGATGTAGCGGAATGTGAGCAGGAGTACTGCTGCGGCCAGAAGCGCGACAACGACCCAGAGTACGAGCGACAACGTGACCACGGAGGCCATAAGCACGTCCTTTCAGCTGGTCAGACGAAGGGGACCGATGCAGACATCGGGCGGCCACGACGCGGCCGGCCAAGTCATCAGCGGTCTAAATAGTGAGAAGGACGAAGTGAACGGCGGGTGGAACGGTGCGTGCCGACATGATGGGCTCCAATCACGCCGACGGGGTTAGCTGACGGGCTCGAGGTTGGAAGTCCTCTACGGCCCGGTGTCGCGCACTGACGCGCCGCCGGACCGATACGCCCCATGTAACCTGGGTCCCCCGCGATGCCGCTGGCGGCATCTTAGGCGTATGTCACCTATGCTTACGTCGGGCCTTGCCGAAATGTTTCAGGCCGCTCAGGCCGTCCTCGACGGCCTCACTACTGGACGTTATAGGTCACCACAACCGGCCTGTGGTCCGACGCCATGTAGCCATTGCCGTCGAGTGTATCGATGATTTCCGCGGACTGCACTGACAGGAACCACGCGCTGTAGGAAGAGAAGATGTAGTCGATGCGGGTGTTGCGCGTGCAACCGTCGCACGGCGAGATGTTGGTTGTCGCGCCCTTGTCACTGGCCGCCGCCCAATTGTCAGAGTACGTGGCACTCATGGCGTGGTACTCCGCACTGCCGACCCCCATGTTGAAGTCGCCGGCGACGATGCGCGCTTCATCCCAGCTGGACGCGCAGTTGTGCAGATTGGCGACCTCGTACAGGCGCGTGTCGGTGCTGTCGGTGGCGAGGTGCGCCGACCATAAGTTGATCTGACGCCCGTTGACGTTCACGCTCATGTGCGCGGCGACGCGGCCAACACCAGGATTGAAGCTGCACACATCACTGGCGGTCATCGGCAGCCTTGACAGAATCAGATTGCCCCAGCCGGACCAGGCAGCGTTCCAGCGGACACCGGTCCTCGCCTCCAACGCATTCACGATCAGCCCGACGTACCAGCTGTCGTCCACTTCGTTGAGCGACACGAGGTCCGGCTGGCTGCGGGCAATCCAGTAGGCGATGCGGTCCGGATCGAGGACGCCGTCGGTGCCCGTGAGATGGTGCGTATTCCAGTGGAACACACGGAGCGTCGTTCCCGGGACCGGTGGTGGCGGCGGGGGCAACGTCACCTCCGTGACGGCCTCGGTCACTTCGACATCTGCAAACGTCGCCGACGCCACCGCACCATCGTTATGGCTGGTGATGGCAAGGCCCACGTAAATCGTCGAGCCCATGGCGATCGACTCGCTGCCGACCCGGCTCCAGCTCGAACCGTCGGACGAGGAATAGGCGATGAACGTATTGCCGGAGCGCACCAGCTTCAGGTAGTAGCCCGAGCTGCTGCCGGTGTGGCTGGAGCTGCTGCCATTCGACGTGCGGCGCTGGAAGGCATTCCCGTTGCCGGCGCTGAACAGCATGAACGCGTGCGCGCTGCTGGCGGACAAGGAGTCGCGCATCATCACGCCGCTCTTGGTCCATGCGTCGAGATAGTCGAGTGAGGCGACCCGCGCCACGATCGATCCATCACCCGAGAGCGTTCGGTACGTG
>Ga0173480_10000255_pt1 | contig 16270 bp, 18 predicted proteins | sample NitcycUS209509C1_FD_122622 | JGI IMG/M metagenome (GOLD analysis project Ga0173480, IMG submission 122622) | Soil microbial communities from Arlington Agricultural Research Station in Wisconsin, USA - Nitrogen cycling UWRJ-S209-509C-1 (version... | ecosystem: Environmental > Terrestrial > Soil... | reverse complement strand
CCTCCGGCGTTGGCTGCGCCTGCGCCCGGAGCCGCGCCGGCGCCGCGACCGCGGCCTCCCGTCACACCGCCACCGCCACCGCCGCAGTTTCCGCCGCCGCCGCGTCCACCACCACCCTGCCAGTCGAGGAGCTGAAGCCGCTCGGCGTCGAGCAGGATCTCGATCTTCTCGCAGGCCACCGAGCCGAAGCCTTGCGGCGACATGTTGTCGCCGAAGATCGGCGTCACCGTGATGGTGTACTCGCCGTCGGAGGGAAACACATGCGGCACGATGAGACCGCCACGCGTCCCGAACGGCAATCCTTCGACGTGGTAGTCCTGCGACGTGTCCTCGGGTGCACGATGGACAACGAGCGTCGGCTGCTCCGGTTCGCCGATGGCCAGCCGGCTGATCTTCTGCGCGGCGGTGACATACGCCTCGACCAGCGTGGATGACAACCCGAGCGCCCCGGCGATATTGTCGAACCCGTACGTGGAGTCGTCGTTCGGGAGATATTTGCTCGCATCGATATCGAGGTCGAGCATGTCCCGAACCATGTTCGTGTATTCGGTGCGATTGAGACGATGGAGGCCGGGCGCCGGCGTGTACGCCTGCGCCGTGCGATCGATCTCGTTCTCGAGGTAGGCGATCATCGACTCGTAGACCGCCGGTTCGGGACGACGCAATCCGGGCGGCGGCATCATGCCCGCGCGCAGCTTGCGGACGATCAGTTCCCAGGCCTTACGGTCCTTATGCAGGTTGTTCACGTCGAGTGCGTCGATGGTGAGCTTGCGCGCGGAATCCATCGTCGCCTTGGCCCGCTCGCTGTGGCAGGCCAGGCAGTAGGTATCGAGCAGGGCTTTTTCCTGCGCCGCGTTGGTGGCCACCTGGTTCGCTGGAGATGCTGCGGCCGGTGAAGGCGCAGGCGCTTGAGTTCGAGCTGGTGCAGGAGCTGCCGCCGCCGGTCTGCCAGGCGTCGTCGGCGGCTGCGACGGCGTCTGCGCGGCCACCGCGGCGACCAGTGTGACCGCCGCGCAACACGAGAGAATCACGGATTTATGAGTCATCACTGCTCCGAAAACGCCGATGAATCACCCGATCACAGTTGCATACCGGGGTCCAAGCCGGCATGTCGCTCAGGAGGGCGCCTAAAGCGACTTAACCGTCTGGGACTAAATAGGATACTGGAATGCTTCGAAGGGGGGCAACCGCCGTGAACAGGGGATGAGCCTCCCCCGGATGGGGTATTGGTTGTCACGGTCCGCCTTAAGGCGGCCCCCACAGTCCTTGACTCGCGTTTCGAGCCCGGCTGAGCTGAGGTTGGCGCAAGGAAAAACCGTGTCGGCGCCGATAATCCCATCGGGAAGGCCGCCGGAACAGGCCGGCCGCGTTCGAACTCGGGAGCTATTCATGAAGAGATGGCCGATCCTGGCTGCTGTGGTCCTGATCGCGGCGACGGTTGCGGGCGTCCGTGGACAGTCGCCGGCAGGGGTCCCGTTCTCCATCGAACGCCTGGATCCCGCCCTCGACGAGATCATTACCGCCGGTGCGGCGATCGAAACCCTCGGCGACCGCTTCGCCCTCACCGAAGGGGCCCTCTGGGTACCCGAAGGACAGGACGATGGCTATCTGCTGTTCAGCGACAACGCCGCCAACGTCATCTATAAGTGGAAGCGGAACCAGCCGCTGTCGGCGTTTCTGGAGAAGAGCGGCTTCACCGGCACCGACAACTCCAAGGTGGGCGCCCAGACCGTGGCCGGCCGGGTGGCGATTCTGCTGATCGGTTCAAACGGCCTGGCGCTGGATCCCCAGGGGCGCGTGGTTGTGACCGCGATGGCCGACCGCACGGTCTACCGCCTGGAAAAGGACGGCACCCGCACGATGCTGGCGGATCGGTATGAGGGCAAGCGGTTCAACGGCCCGAATGACATCGTCGTCAAGTCGAACGGGTCCATCTACTTTACCGACACCGTGTGGGGACTCCGGGGCGCCGCCAACGATCCGGCCCGGGAGATTCCGTTCAGCGGCTTCTTTCTGATCAAGGACGGCAAGGTCACGCTGCTGGGGGGCGATCGCGACACGCCAAACTCGCCGCCCAACGGCATCACGCTGTCGCCGGACGAGAAGTATCTCTACGTCACCGCGGGGCTGAATCGGACGATGCGGTACGACATCCTGGACGACGATACGGTGGCGAACGGGCGCACCTTCGTGAGTCACGGTACTGACGGCATGCGCGTCGATACGAAGGGCAACCTGTACACGACGAGCGGCGGACCTCCTGGTGAAATCCGCATCTGGTCGCCACAAGGCAAGGCATTGGGCGTGCTGCATCTGCCGCAGCCGCCCGGCGAGCCGCGGCCTCGTGTCTGCGCCACCAATCTCGCCTTCGGCGATGCCGACAATCGCGGGCTCTACATCACCGCGTGCACGCACGTGTTCAAGATCCGCACGAAGCTGGCTGGGGTGCGGCCAGGACAGAAGAACTGACAACAGGAGGTAGGAGGTAGGAGGTAGGAGATAGAAGAGAGGTCGAGTGGCACCGAATCGCCCGACGCACTCTCTCCTATCTCCTCTCGCCTCTCGCCTATCGCCTATCTCCTATCTCCTTCTTCCACCACCAGCTAAGGCCCGACCGGTTCCCCGACCGTGGTCGTGGTATCGACTGAGAAGCGCCGGTAGTTGAAGAACTCGGACGAACCGGCCAGCCGCATCTGCTTCACCATCAGCAGTCGCCCGTTGCCGCTGTACGTCACCTTTGCCGGCAGCCACGCTTCGCCGTTCACTTTCCGCCGCTCGAAGGTGGCAGTGGCGCCGCGCTGCAGTTTTGCGAGAAGGCCGAGTCCAAACGAGATGTTGTCCACGGCCTCGACGTCGATGCGCACCAGCTCGTATTCGGACTCGCTGATCCAGACGCGCGCGTTGAAGTGCTGCATCATCTTGCCGCTGCGCGTACGCGGTTTGCCGTTTGGCTTCGGGGTGAGCTCGAACGAGATCGTGCCGTGGCCGCCGACCACCTCGCGGCCAATCATGCGGACGTCGAACACGTTGAAGATGTCGTCGATGTCGGCGGCGCGCTCGGCCATCTCCTTGCTGTGCTCGCGCTGCGCCTTTTCGATCTCCCTCGGTGATCGGTTGGCGAGGTCGCGCGCGTAGGCCTCCACCTTCTTCTGGCGCTCGCGGTCCTGCTTCTCCAGCTTGTCGGCCGGAACAGGGCGGCCGTTCTCCTCGATCAGACGGCGATACGCGTCCTCTCCCGGCAGCGGGGGATACACCTCGTAGACCTTGGTGTGCTCCTCGCGCACGCGACCCTCACCGTCCCGCTCCTGCTCGACCTCACGCTCTGAGAACGCATAACCGGCCTGCAGCGCCTCATCAGTCTTCAGACGCAGCTTGACCTGAGCGAGAAATGGTTCGAGGTCCGGCAGCGGCCGTTCCTGAGCCCGGGGAACCGTGATCGAGGACACGAAGATCGCGAAGGCCACGGAGGTCGCCACGCGTGCCGCGCGAGCGCTGCCGCGCCGCGGAGAAGGAACACGGATGATGTGAGACTGACTCATCACGAGCGCACCGTTCTTGCTGCTCCCTGATTCCTGATCCCTGGCCCAGCCCTGAGACCTGAAGCCTGAGGCCTGATCCCTGGCCCAGCCCTGAGGCCCGAGGCCTGAAGCCTGAGGCCTGGCGATACCATGCTCGCATGAACACCACGGGATGGAGCCGTCGATTGTGGGCCGCCGCGTTCGTGAGCAATGCGGCCTGGATTGGCTTTATCACGACCATCATCGTCGTTGCACGGATGACCGGTGCGCGCGACGACGGGCAGATGACATTGATGTCTTACGGATTGGGCGGCGCTTTGTTCGCCACCGTGCTTGCCGCTGTGTTCAGCACGATGGCCAGGCCGAACCTGCTGCGGTCGGCCACGATCGTGGCGTTGGTGATCGCCGGCGGCCTGGCCGTCTATGTCTCGAGCGTGTGAGTGATGCGACGCCGGGTCCAAAAGGACCCGGCCTACAGTTGCGATCCCGAATCCCGAGCCCCGAGGCCGCTGGCGTCGAGGGCGCAGACGCCGGGCGACCGCCGCCACGCCGTGCCGACCGGAGACGTGGCGACCGAAGCCGGGAGTTGTAGGGCGGGTCCTCCTGGACCCGCCGCGCTGCCGGGGAGTGCTAGATTAGGGGCTGCGTACGCCAGGACGACTGCGGACCCGAGGAGCTGATGGCAAGTCTGATCGAAGCAATCGACGTGAAGCGGAAGATGTTTTTCGAGTACGAGGATGCGCCCTTTCACTGCATCGACGTCGAAATCTCGAAGCCGACCGCGCGTGGCGGCCAGACGCTGGTGCGTCTCAAGATGCGGAACCTCCTGACCCGCGCGGTCTTCGACAAGACCTTCAAGGCCGGGGAAAAGTTCAAGGAGCCCGACCTGTCCGTGGTCACCGTTTCCTTTCTGTATGCCGATGGCGGTGGCTACCACTTCATGGACCAGGAAAGTTACGAAACGCTGACCCTCGGCTCCGACATGGTGGGCGGCGATCGCGAACTGCTGGTGGACAACCTGGTCATCCAGCTGCAGAAGTACAACGGCAACCCGATCGGCTTGCAGTTCCCTCCGCACGTCGAGCTGACCGTCACCGACACCGAACCGGGTGTGCGCGGCGACACCGCGAGCGGCGGCGTCACCAAGAACGCCACCCTCGAAACCGGACTCCAGATCCGTGTGCCACTGTTCATCAAGGAAGGCGAACGGGTGAAAGTGCACACCGAGACGCGCGAGTTTGCCGGGCGCGCCTAGGACGTTGCTGAAGGAGGTCGGCAACTGAATGCCCCAATGGCCAATGCCCAATGCACAAAACCAATCTCGCAGGGTTTGAGCAATGAGCGTTGTGCAATGACGGGGTTCTTCATCAGCGTGCTGGTGTCCCGGCTGGTGTCGCGGTCACCGCATCCGCGTGCTTCTTCACGGGCCATGCGCTGATCCATGCGCATCGTCGCGCTGAGCGATCAGCATGGATGCATGCCTGAGGTCCCGCCCTGCGATCTGCTGGTCGTGGCCGGCGACATCTGCCCCGATCGCGTGCGCGATTCGGTGGCGATGTTTCAGCCGCAGGTGCAGTCCGCCTGGTTCGATCGCATGATTCGACCCTGGATTGCCGCCTCGCCAGCCCGTCATCGGGTGGCGACCTGGGGCAATCACGACTGGTGCGGTCAGGCGTGCGACTACTCCGCTGACTCACCGGCCCGCGCATCGACGACGACGCTGCAGATCGTCGTCGACGAGCTCACGCGGGTGCCGTCGGACAACTCGACGCACGCGGTGGATATCACGATCTGGGCATCGCCGTGGTCGATTGCATTCGGCGACTGGGCGTTCATGAAAACGCCGGACGAGCTCGCGGCGGAGTACGCGCGCATTCCCGAGGGGATCGACATTCTGATCTCGCATCAGCCGCCGTACGGCTATGGCGACCTGGTCACCGACCTCTCCGGCGACCGCGCGCACGTCGGCAGTCGGGGGCTGCTGGCCGCCATCGAGCGTGTTCGTCCTCGACTCGTGATCTGCGGCCACATCCACGCCGGCCATGGCCGCTACGAACATCAAGGCATTCCGATCTACAACGTCAGCGTCGTCGACGAGCGGTACCGCAACGTGCACGAGCCGACGGTCATTGAGCTGGAAACCTGAAGGCCTCAGGGATCAGGCCTCAGGCCTCAGGGCTGGGGCAGCGTAGGCCGGGCCCCGCGGGGCGACGAGCAGGCCCGGCGGATTCAGGCCCAAGGCTCATGAGAGTCAGGGCAGTGTCGTCGTAGGGCGGGGCCTTTGGGCCTCCCGGATCCCAGGGCGGTATACGCATGCAATTGTTCTGGATTTGCCTGGGCGGTGCTGCGGGGACGGCGGCGCGTCATCTGCTGACGCTCTGGTCCAACGACCGCTTCGGCTCGTCGTTCCCATATGGGACGCTCGTCGTCAATCTGATTGGCTGCTTCGTGATTTCTCTCGTCGTTCAGGCCGCGGTCACGTCGGACTGGCCGCCGACGCTGCGTCTTGCGCTCGTGACCGGCGTGCTCGGCGGCTTCACCACCTACTCGGCGTTCAACCACGAAACGCTGCGCCTCTTCTCACAGGGCAGCGGCGGCATGGCGCTTGGCTACGTCGCGCTCACGATGATCGGCGGCCTGCTCAGCGGATGGCTCGGCCTCGCCGCCGCGCGTGGACTGTTTGGGCCTAACCCCTGAAGCCTGCTCCCTGAGGCCTTGTCATGCCGGGTCTGCATGATCGTGAGCGAGACCCGGCCTACTGCCTAGCCCAGCCCTGAGGCCTGAGGCCTGATTCCTGAGGCCTCGAGATTCTCTCCCCTCGTCTCACGCATCATGGCCAGGCCGATCAACGTCAGCACCGCCGCGGCCGTGAGGTAGTAGCCAACGTACTGCAGCCCGTACTGACTCGCGAGCCATGTCGCAATGGTCGGCGCCAGCGATCCACCGAAGATGCCTGCGAGGTTGTAGGTGAGCGAGCTGCCGGAGTAACGCACGTGCGTCGGAAACAGCTCCGACAGCACCGTGCCCAGCGGGCCATAGATCAGGCCCATCAACGTGAGTCCGATGACCAGCGTCAGTACGGCGCCGGTGGTTCCAGCCACGAACAGGGGGGCCATTCCGAGGCCGAACACCCCGATGCCGACGGTCGCCCACATCAACGTGCGCCGGCGTCCACGCTCGGCGATGACAGCGGCCACAGGAATGGCGCCCGCGAAACAGACGACGCCGACCAGTTGAATCAGTAGAAACTGCTCGCGTGTGTAATTGAGGGTCGTCGTCGCATACGACAACGTGAACACGGTCAGCAGGTAGAAGATGACGTACATCGCCAGCGAGGCCAGAATGCCGGCGACGACGGTGGTGCGGTAGTCGCGGAACACGACGATCAACGGCATCTTGACCGGTTCGCGGTGTCGCAGTGCGTCACGAAACACCGGCGTCTCGGTGATGGTCAGTCGTACGTAGAGTCCCACCATCACGAGCACGGCGCTGGCGAGAAACGGTAGCCGCCAGCCCCAGTCGACGAACTGCTGCTCGGTGAGCGCACGCGAGAGGATCAGGAACACGCTGGTGGAGAAGAAGAAGCCGAGTGGCGCGCCCAGCTGCGGAAACATGCCGTACCACGCGCGCCGGTTCGGCGGCGCGTTCTCCACGGCGAGCAGCATGGCGCCACCCCACTCGCCACCGAGTCCGATACCTTGGCCGAATCTGCACAGCGACAGCAGGATCGGAGCGACGACGCCGATAGTCGCATAGGTCGGCAGCAGTCCGATGGCCACGGTAGAAATGCCCATCGTCAGCAGCGCGGCGACGAGCGTTGCTTTGCGACCGACCCGGTCGCCGAAATGACCGAACACCGCCGACCCGATCGGACGTGCGAGGAAGGCGATGCCGAACGACGCCAGCGCGGCCAGGCGGGCCCACGCCGGATCGGAGGCCGTGAAGAACAGACGTGGAAAGACGAGCACGGCCGCCGTGCCGTAGATGTAGAAATCGAAGAACTCGATCGTCGTCCCGACGAGGCTCGCCAGCAGCACTTGTCGAGCGGTGTTGACGGGTGGAGCTGACGCCGCCGGGACGCTCATGCGGCCCTATCGTAGCGGAGTTGGTTCTACCGGGCCTTGCCGCCTTGTCGTGGATTCGCATCGTGATGCGCGAGCCACGCGTCGGCAGCCGGTGACTGGACACCGACCACATTGCCACGTACGCTCAGATCGGAGTGGCGTGCAGCTCGTCGTGATTCAGATGCGGGTTCCGGCTGAAGCCGGAACCTACGGTGCGCAAGGCAGGGCGTCAGCAGAACTCCGCGATAGTCATGGAATCATCCGCCGTTACCAGTGTTCGATCCGATCGCAGGTTCGCCGTTTTCAATGCGGTGGTATCGGTGGTCGGCGTCTTATTCATTGCCTTCATCCTGCTGCGCAGCGACGCCGCGCCCGGTAGTGTGGACCTCTCGTTCCTGCCGGCGGTGAACGCGACGCTCAATGCGATGGCGGCGCTCTGCCTCGCCGCCGGCTGGGTGGCAATCCGGCGGCGCTCGATGCACGTCCATCGGCTGCTGATGGTATCGGCGTTCGTACTATCGGCCGTGTTTCTGGTGGGCTATCTCACGTATCACTACGTGCACGGTGACACGAAGTACACCGGCACCGGCTACATGCGGCCGCTCTATTTCTCGGTGCTCATCTCGCACATCGTGCTGTCGATCACCGTGCTGCCGCTGGCGCTGACATCCTTCTACCTGGCGTTCACCAAATCGTTTGCGCGCCACCGGCGGCTGAACCGGGTGTTCCTGCCGATCTGGCTGTACGTGTCGGTTACCGGCGTGCTGATTTACTTTTTGCTCCGCGGCGCGTAGCCGTTCCGCTACCGGTAGCCTTCGGCGCGGTCCGCGGCCGGCTCGGTGTCTCGGTTCCCGCGGCAGCGTCCTTCGCGCCGCCGTGTCCCAGCCCGACGACGATGTCGTATTCCGCGGGAGTGACCGGCTGCACTGACAAGCGGCTGCCTTTCTGAATCACCATCATCTTCTCGAGACCGGGCGTGGATTTCAGCGTCTCGAGCGGAACAATGGCGGCGAAGCGCTCGACGAACGCCACATCGACCATGTACCAGACCGGCGACTCGGCCGACCCAGCCTCGTCGAAGTATTTGTGCCCCTTCTTCAACGCGAAGTGATCGGGATATGCCGCCCGGGCGATGGTGGCGAGGCCGGTGACGCCGGACGGATCAGCGTTCGACGCATAGAACAGAACGCCGTCGCCTTCCTGCATCTGATCGCGCATGAAGTTGCGCGCCTGATAGTTGCGAACCCCCTCCCAGCTGGTACGACCGTCGCGGGCGAGATCGTCGATGGTGTACGCGGCGGGCTCACACTTCATCAGCCAGAATCGTCGAGCCATGGGACAAGCATATCGTGTTGTTCTTTTTGCGCTTGACCCTCACGCCGCGTGAGGCCACATGCTGAGGTCCTGAACGGATGGCGACCTACACAGTCGGACAGCTGGCGGCGCTGGCGCACGTGACGGTACGCGCGCTTCACCACTACGACGAGAGAGGACTGCTGACGCCGAGTGCGCGGACCGCGGCAGGGTATCGCCGGTACAGCGAGCGCGATCTCGAGCGGCTGCAGCAGTTGCTGTTCTATCGCGAGCTGGGCTTTCCGCTGGATCAGATTGCCGGGCTGCTCGACGGCGAGACAGATCCCGGGGTGCATCTACGGACACAGCGCCGCCTGCTCACCGAGCGCATTGCAAGACTGCAGGCGATGGTCAGTGCCATCGATCGAACCATGGAGGCCGACGGTATGGAACTCAAACTGAAACCGGAAGAACGCTTCGAAGTGTTCGGTGACTTCGTGCCCGAGGATCACGAGGCTGAGGCGCAGGCGCGCTGGGGTTCGTCCCCGGCGTTCGGTGAATCACAACGTCGCGTCGCGCAGTACACCAAGGACGACTGGCTTCGTTTGAAGAAGGAGGCCGGCGACATCGTCGAGGGGCTGGCGGCCGCGATGCGCGCCGGTGTGCCCGCGGACAGCGTGCAGGCAATGGACCTCGCGGAGCAGCACCGGCAGCACATCACCCGCTGGTTCTACGACTGCAACTACGAGATCCACAGCGGCCTGGGCGAGATGTACGTTGCCGACCCGCGCTTTACGAGTCACTACGACGCGTCGGCGCCTGGCCTTGCCGTGTACCTCCGCGACGCTATCCTCGCCAACGTGCGGCGGGCCGGCGCCTGATTGTTGCGGCGCCGACGGCGATCACGGCGAGGAGGTGGCGAGGTCGTCGCTACCGTCTGCGGCGTAGACGAGCGACAGCGGGTCCACGTCCTCGTTGTGCAGGCGGGTCACCCAGCGCGCTGAGGACGCTGAGGAGGCTCGACCGATCGCGTCGCCTGCTGCGACGTGACTGCCGGTTGTCACTGCGGCATGCGACAGGCCGCCGAACATGGAATACAGCCCCTCGCCATGGTCGATGATGACTGTGAGCCCTGTGCTGCGGAACGTTTCGACCATGACGACGTCGCCCGAGTTGGGCGCCAGAACCCGCACTCCCGCCGATGAAGACTCCAGCGGCGTGCGCCAATGTCCGGTCCAGAGTCGGCCTGGTCGTGTCGTGGTGAAGACATCGTCCAGCTGCTGCGCCTCTGGGGAAGGATGTTCGGCACTGGTTGCTGCAGTGGCGACGATCGCCCCCGGTTGTGCCGGTTGGCGATGCAGTTCAATCTGGAGCGGCAGTTGCCCTGTCGCAATCGTTCCGTCGGATGTTGTCGCCTGAACTGGTACCGCCCGTAATCCTGCAGGCGTGTCGCCGGGAATAGCCACCAACGCCTGCCAGCGCCTCGCGCCGGTGGTGGGCCAGAACGGAATGTCGCTGCCGAAGGCGCCGCCCTGCACCAGGTCGGCGTCGCGCGACGTCGTCGCGGTGATCAGGACGACCTCGCCAGGTCGAACGGTTCGCGCCCGGCCTGTCAGCTGAACCTCGAACGAGGGCAGCTGCTGATGCCGCGCCAGCCGATCTGCCGCCAGCATGTAGATCGCCGCGATGGCGATCATTCCAGTCACGAAACGAAGCAGCCACTTCATACGCTGGATGGTGCGCCCTGACGCAGCGCATCATGCGCGAGCGTCAGCAGCGCGATGCACGCCGTGTCACTGCGAAGCGTGCGGGTCCCGAGGGAAATCGGCAGAAATTCGTGGCTCTTCAGCAACGCCAGCTCGAACTCGTTCCAGCCTCCTTCTGGTCCTATGGCCAGCACGAGGCGAACCGGCCGCGCCTCTGCCGCACGCTGTGCGATAGATGGTGCGTCGCCGGGCTGCGCGACCAGGCGAACGCCGCCGCCAACCAATCCCTGGAGATCGTCCTCGATCAGGACCCTGAATTGCCGGTGAACCGTCACCAGCGGCAGCCGCGTGTCCTTCGCCTGCTGAAGGCCTTCGATCAGGAGAGGCCGATAGACCTGTGGCGACAGGATGTGCGCGTCGAAGTAATGACGCTCGACGCGGGCCGCATTCGTCAACACGATGCGCCCGACCCCGAGTGCCGCGAGCTGTGCGAACAGGCGGCGCATCACCTTCGGTCGAGGGAGGGCCAGCAGCAAATCGACGGCGGGACGATCAGGCGCAGCAGGTTCGAACGTGCACTCGAGCGCGGCCTCGTCAGCGTCCATCGATCGGACCACGGCGGTGCCGCGAGGGCCGTCGACAACGCCGACACGAAGCGTGGCGCCGTCCGCCAGACCGAGCACCTCGCGAAGGTGACGCAGCCGCTGGCCGGCGACGCGCACGGTGTTATCGTGCGTCAGCTCCTCGGGCTCGATGAGCATCAGGTTCACGGCACGCCTCTCAGTTCAACGCCTTCAAGCGGTCGATGGCAGCATCGAGAGAGCACTGCGGCATGTCCGCCCATAGATCGCCGACGTCCGCCAGCCGGTCGTCCATGTTGCGGACGGTGAACGACTGGGGTGCGACGCTGCGTCGCTCGACTTCCTGCCATGTGCACGGAGCCGACACCGGGGCGCCGCGTCGCGCACGCACGGCGTAGGTGGCGGCAAACGTCGCACCGAACCCGTTGCGGCCGGTGTCAATGAGAATGCGGCCTCCTCGATCGGCTTTGCTGAACTCCTGCGTCAGAGACGCGGGCTGTCGCCGAACCAGTTCGGCGCCGACATGGTGTGCGAACTGACCGACCTGCCCCATGTGGTGAGTGGCATCCAGCGGCACGACGATGTGAAAGCCCTTGGAACCGGAGGTCTTCACCCAGCTTGGGAGTCCGAGCTGTTCGAGGAGATCGCGGAGTCCGAGCGCTGCATCCCTGAGCACGTCGGGCTCGTCCTTCATCGGATCGAGGTCGAACACGCACACATCCGGACGCTGGAGCGCCGGGACGCGAGAGGTCCAGACGTGAGGGGTAATGCAGTTCTGATTGGCCATCCAGAGCAGTGCCCGCGTGTCGTTTACCAGAGGGTAGTGGACGACGCCGTCCTTCTTGGGGACCTCCACGCGTTCCAGCCATGCCGGAAACCCGCGCGAGACGTCCTTGTGCATGAAGCCTTTGTTGTCGATACCCGACGGGTAGCGCTCCATGGTGACAGGCCGCCCGCGCAGATGCGGCACCATCAACGACGCCAGCCGCTCGTAGTACGCCGCCAGCTCCCCTTTCGTCACACCGTCGTCAGGGAAGAGGAGCTTCTCGGGATGCGTGATCACGATGTCGCCCGGGTCACGTCGCGAGGTGACCGGTTCACGTCGATCTCGAGCAGCCGTGAATGGCGCAATTTGTCGTGCGCCGTCCATTCGATAAAGGCGAGTCGTACGACCTGCTCGGGACGCACCCAGTGGGCACGCACACGCGCCAGACCGAAGGCGCGGGTGAACGGCGAGGCGGCGATCTCGGTCGCGTCCAGCCGGGTTCTGAGCTCGCGCAGCATTGCCGTGTCAAACCCGGTGCCGACCTTGCCGGCGAACACGAAGTCGCTGGCTTCGAAGTAGCCGACGAGCAATGCGCCCAGTCCGACACGGCTGCCCTGAGGATCGGTGAACCCGCCAATCACGAAGTCCTGCTGCAGCTCGCACTTCATCTTCAGCCAGTGACGCGACCGCCGATGTTCATAGGGCGCGTCACGCCGCTTGGCAATGACGCCTTCCCAGCCTTCACGGCAGGCACGCTCCCAGGGATGCTCGTCGGCAAGCGATTCGACGCGATGGAGAGGTGGCTCGAGAGGAAGGCCCTGGAGAAGAGCCCGTCTGTCATCGAGCGCGCGATCGGTGACGCGGCCGTCGTGCCAGAGCACGTCGAAGACGTGGTACCCCGGCGCGGCGCGACTCCACGTCAGCTCACCGTCGAGAATCAATTCGGCTCGAGGCAGGGCGGCGATGGCGGCGGCGAGAGCAGGGTGTTGCTGAGGGAGGGCGTTGCGTGAGAGCAGGCGCACGTCGTTGCCGCGCTTGAAGGCCAGCAGTCGGATCCCATCGAGCTTGCGTTCGAACAGCCAGCCCTCCGCAGTGAAGCGCTGCTGCGTGAGCGTGGCCGCCATTGGCACGAGCCAGTCGGGGAACGATTCATCCATCTGGGGTCAGATCTTGAATCCACACTTTTTTCACGCTCTGGCACCGTAGACGGACGCCGCGATTCTGGGGCCACGTTTTTCGACCAGGGCCAGAGCGTGAAAAAAGTGTGGATTCAAGATCTGACCCCATACTGCACTATAGACGGTCGCTCCACGACAAAATCATCGGCGGCGCCCGACCGGTTCGCCTCGCACCGCTGGAACGGTGGTCAAAAGACGGCACATACTCGCGGCTAGATGTGGCGGGCGAATGAGCACACCGGCAGCTACGCCGTCGCGACCTGGCTCTTCCTGCGCATCCTGGGCGCGGCGTATCTCTTCGCGTTCGCGTCGCTCATAGGCCAGGTCGAAGGCCTCGTCGGCGCCAGAGGGATACTGCCAGCCGGCGACTTCATGCGCGAGGCGGCCGCCTGGGCCGACGCGACAGGCCTGGGACTCGACCGCTATCGGCTCTTTCCCACGCTGTGCTGGCTTTCGACCAGCGACGGATTCCTCGTCGCGCTGGCCACGACCGGTGCGTTCCTGTCGGTCCTGCAGATTGCGGGCATCGCATCCACAGTCGTCCTCCCTGCGCTGTGGCTCCTCTTTCTGTCGCTGAACGTCGTCGGCAGAGACTTCCTCTCGTTTCAGTGGGACGCCCTGCTGCTCGAGACCGGTGTCCTGGCACTGGCCGTGACGCCGCTCCGCTGGCGGCACCGTCTGTCCGATCTGGTCGAGCCCCCCGTTGCCGGGCGATTGCTGTTGTGGTGGCTGCTGTTCCGCCTCATGTTCGCGTCGGGTGTCGTCAAGCTTGCCAGTGGCGATGCGTCGTGGCGCGATCTGACGGCGCTTGCGGTGCATTACGAAACGCAACCGCTGCCGACGCCGGTGGCCTGGTTCCTCGCACAGTGGCCGCTCTGGTTTCAGAAGGCATCAACGGCGTTGGTGCTTGCCATCGAGCTGGTTGTGCCGTGGTGCCTGCTCGCCGGCTGGCGCGGCCGGCGCCTGGCCGCAGTTGCACTGCTGGTGCTGCAACTGCTGATCGCGCTGTCAGGAAACTACGCGTACTTCAATCTTCTGTCGGCGGCGCTCTGCATCACCCTGCTCGGCGACGACGCGTTTGGCAGATTCGCGAGCCGCCGGCCGCGACCGGCATCGAACCGGCAGCGGATATCACCCTGGCTGGCGCTGATCGTCGCGGGATTGACCGTTCCTCCGACGCTCGTCATCTTCCTTCGCCAGATGCACGTGACCGCGGACCCGCCGCTGGTGAGACGCTGGGTCGAGTGGATCGATCCGCTGCGAAGCACGAACACCTACGGGTTGTTTGCCGTGATGACCACCACGCGGCCCGAGATCATCATCGAAGGCTCCACGGACGGCGTCGAGTGGCGTGCCTATGAGTTCAAGTTCAAGCCCGGGTCGCTCGACGATTCGCCTCGCTGGGTCGCGCCGTTTCAACCGCGACTCGACTGGCAGATGTGGTTTGCCGCGCTTGGACGTTATGAGGAGGAGCGCTGGTTTCAGCAGTTCTGCGACAGGTTACTGACAGGCTCGCCGTCGGTTCGCACGCTGCTTGCGAAGGATCCATTCGATGGTAAACCCCCGCGGTATCTGCGCTCGACGCTGTATCGGTACCGCTTTGCGCCACGAGGGCAGAAGGCCTGGTGGATTCGAGAGCCGTTGCGCGACTACTCGCCGGTGCTTTCGTTGGACAGGTAGGCCGAGGCCTTCGGGCCGGTCGAAACCCGCCGGGTCCAAGGGGACCCGGCCGACGGTTCCGGGGAACGGCCTACAATCCGCCTGATGCCCGGGCACGAGTGCTATCACTGCAAGCAATGGGTCGCCGAAGGCGAGACGCACGACTGCTGGACGACCACCGAAGCCGCGCTCACGCGCGCGCTCTCCATCGACTTGCGCGAGGCCTGGGAGCGCATTCGCGAAACGGCGGCGGAGTATGGCGAACAGCGGATCTACGCGTCGCACAACTCGATCATGTTCTCGCGCAAGTCCTGTTACTTTTTCGTGCGCCCGAAGCGGACGTTTCTCGAGGTGTGCGTCTTTCTCGGACGCCCGCTGAACACGCCTGCCGTTCGTCGAGTGATGCCGGCGTCGAAGTCCAAGTTCGGACACCTCATCAGAGTGACGCATCGCGACCAGGTCGAAGCGCCGATGACCGACTGGCTGCGAGAGGCGTACGAGTTCGCCGGGAAACCTGCCGGCAAGCAGCCGAGGCCCGCTGCGTCGAGGGCTCCGAAGCGTCCAGCTGCCGCGCGGCGCAGTAAAACGGGATCTGCCACCCGAACCGCAAGCAAGGTAAAGACGAAGAAGAAGAGTTGAGCTGTCGGGTGGCATCGAAGGTGCTGTCATCGATCGCCTATGACGCTCAAACAATTCCTGCTGGCCGAGTTGGATCGCGAAGTGGCCCGCTCTCGTCGGGCTCTCGAGCAGGTTCCCGACGGCAAGTACCAGTGGAAACCGCACGACCGCTCGATGATTTTCGGGTATCTCGCAGACATGGTCGCCACCATTCCGTCCTGGATTGCGATGGAAATCACGCGCGACGACCTGGACATCGCCCCGACCGATGGCTCCAGTGTGAAGCGGACACCCAACGAGACGTCCGCGGCGCTACTCAAAGCGCTGGACAGCACGGCTTCCGAGGCGCGCACCGCGCTGCAGCAGACCACCGATGAGCATCTGATGACGAACTGGCGCTTGAAGGCCAGGGGTCAGGTCGTGCAGGAATCACCCCGCTACGAAATGATTCAGGACACCATCAACCACTGGGCCCATCATCGCGGACAGATGACCGTATACCTGCGCCTGATGGGCGCAAAGGTTCCAGCGATCTACGGCCCTTCTGCGGACGACCAGGCGTTCGCCTGAGTGCGGAGTCGGCTGAATGGACGAGGATCTCGAACAACTCGATCGGGCGGCGTTGATTGACGTGGTGAAGCGGTTGAGGGCCGGTATTCGCCAGCATCGAGACAGCTCGGGTCAGGATCTCTGCTGGCACCATCCGCAACTGTGGAGCCTCCTGCCCGAGCAGACCGACCCGCTGCCGGCAGTGCCCGAGTGGCCGCAGTTTCTCCGCGGCTGCGTCCGCTATCGGGAGTCGCTGGATCGCCAGCTTCCGCTGGCCCTGCGCACGACCGAAGAACTGCCAACGACGTAGTGCGCGGTGCGCGCTCGACACTAGCCGG
>Ga0173480_10000254_pt1 | contig 16279 bp, 40 predicted proteins | sample NitcycUS209509C1_FD_122622 | JGI IMG/M metagenome (GOLD analysis project Ga0173480, IMG submission 122622) | Soil microbial communities from Arlington Agricultural Research Station in Wisconsin, USA - Nitrogen cycling UWRJ-S209-509C-1 (version... | ecosystem: Environmental > Terrestrial > Soil... | reverse complement strand
TGCCGGTACTAGCCCTCTAGAATCGTTGGGAACCGACCATTGAGTACCAGCTTGGTAGTGAGCAAGGATACGTGCGTCAGATAGCAACCCGTCGTATATTGCTACCTCGTCTATCCAGCCTGCAAAGTTGTCTCCACCTGGCGAAGCTCTTGCAATCCTCAAAACTGCTGAGTACGACACTATCGCTGTTGTGTCTGCAAGAGCTGGCATCGCTTCCAAACCGTTTAGAAAGAGGCGAAGCTGAGTCCCGTCGTACTTACCTACCAAGTGGTACGTCGTGTTATAGCGCGGAGCAGGTATAAAGTGCTGAAGCTGGAAGCTAGTAGACCTGAGCCTGCCAAAACCTATCCCGTCGTTAATCTGTGAATAGAGCAACCATCCGTCTGAAGCTGATTCATGCGATAGCAACCTAACGAAGTCGGTATCGCTGTACACCATGCGGAACCACAACTCGCATGTAAATGATGCTGTACCTGAATAGTTGAAATCGTCGGCACCCGGAGAGCCTGCTGCTAACGAATAGAAGTTGGTTGACTGTATCTGCGGATCAACGAAGTAGACCGACGGATCGGTGTCTTCCACGATCAAAGGCATCGCGTTTGTAATAGGGCTACCGCTCTGTGTAAGCGTATACCCGTTACCCGACGAATCAGCAGTAGGCGTAGCCCCTAGACGCCAATACGCTCTAGGGGCATCCGCCAGTACTTCTGCGCTATATGACACTAATACCGATCCAACTCAACATTACCATTAGGATCAGTCCTGTTTCTACCACTAACACGCAGAGCAGTATTAAAATGCTCTTTGATGTATGCGCCCGCTTCACTACCCCATCCCATCTAGAGGTACCCCGGACTGACGTAGCCACGTCCAACGCTTGCATCACACCCAACGTAGGACGGAACTTCGCTAAGTGAGTTGTACAACCAAACGCCACCATCGCCACCGACCTGACAGTCACCAGCGGCTTGTCCCGCGAATGATCCCGTAGGCACGGTATCGCTAGACTTGCTAAAGCGAACGAAGCCATACGTCTTACCGTTGCTTGGATGCACCTTTGTCGTAACGAAGCAACCGTACTTCTGCGTACCGCCAGCCCATGAAGCGAAGCTCTGCTGTGGATACACCTTGTAACCAGCATTAGCAGCAGGCATCCACACGTCGTACATCTCAGTAGGCCCGATAGGATCAGCGTTGGGCCTCGGCGGGAATGCCTTGAACCAGTAAGTAGCGGGAGCACCACGAACACCCGGAAGGAACAGAACGCGGCTAAAGATTTGGTGCGAGACACGCGAGCGTTCCGGGCCTGCATTCTGTGGCTCGTTCGACATGAAGATACCCTGGTAGTCCGTCTTAATTGTACAACGATCGAAGCGAAGCTCGTTAATGATCGCTTCCTGCGTCTGGAACCCATCAGAGTGGTGAGAGGTTCCGGCAGTGGTAACCTCGATGTAGCAGTTCTGGATCTGAAGCGTAGGCTGACGCCAACGACACGTAATAGCGTCGGCAGCGTTAGACAGCACAATACGCCAACCTTCTAGATGGAAGACGCCGGTATTCTCACGCGGAATGATGTGACCTTCGTTAGCCTCGTTAGAGAACATTTCGCCGGCGATAGCGACAAGATCATTCCAGCTCTTGATCTCACCAACACCACCAAGAAGCCTGTCTGCCGTTACAACCTTTACGTCACCGCCGTTACCGTTGCCAATAGCGCGGGAACTGTTACTGATCGTCTTGGTTGTGGGATTGCTAAGCGCGGGAGGTGCCCAACGCAGCTTAGTACCCGTAGCACCACCAGGCGGCGGTTCGGGATCGGGAGCGTTATCGTGCTCTTTAGGTGTGACTCGTACTTTCAACCTGTACCCCAAATCTGACGTTTGCACTGTGTAGTTCTTGCTGGTAGCACCCGCAATGTCAATAGGTGACTGTCCAGCAGCATTGACGCGCATCCACTGGTACTCGTAGGTAAGGTAGTCAGACGTAGTAGTCCAAACACCGTCACTAGTCGTGAGAACCTGCCCGACCTTTGCTGTACCAGAGATAACCGGGTTACTGACTTTAGTTACGCTCATTGTGTCACCGTCTCAGAAGTATTACTAAAAGCACTACCAAAAGTATAACTACCAGTATCGGTATCGAGATGTACATACCTGATACACACCACCTCAAATTGCTTGTACTGTTTGCTGAACTTCGCTGTGGTCTTCTTGTTACCGTTCTTGTCGATAGCAGGCGCGTCGCTGATATGAAACCCGTCTGCGTAGAACACGTAGTAATCAGCGTCCGGTGGTGGAGTCCACTCAAACGTGATAGATGAAGCGTCTTGCTCTTTAACACGCAGTTCCATTACTACACCACCTTATACCAGTATGGCCCTCTGCGAATTTCCTGAGTGCCTTCTTGAAACCACACGTACAGTGCGTATTGCCCCGCTGTCAGTCCTGCATGATCTACCTGTGCAGCGATGGTCATACCCTGCGCTGTGGCTGCTTCGGCGTTAGCGTAAGTACCGTCGCCAAAGACGAATGCGTTTGCGTCGTCGGTAAGCTCCCACTTAGGGCCAGCAGAGCTAAGGTCACTAAGCAGCCCACGATGGTCGGTAATCTCAACGAGCAATTCTTCGTTAGAACCGCTAGCTACTGCGATTGCCATATCCGAGTACTCCTGTGAAGCGGTTGGTTTCTAACCCTTCAAACCTGTTGAACGCTCTAGTTGCGTGGTAGTTGCGCCTAAGCAGCCCTTCACCGATAAAGTTCCCACGATGTACAACAACGGGATCGGTCTGAGGGTCTTGAGGATCGCCACTTACCGTACCCGAATCGGCAGCGACGACAACGGCTGTGGCATCACTAATGGCAAAGTCTCCCTCGTAGCCATAAGGAACGAGGGAGACTCTAACCGTAGCGGCGTCTACACCTTTGCCTGTTTTAACCTCTACGCCACTAACAGAGATATTGACGTAGACAGTGCCGCTATCAAGGTAGTCGGTCACTACCCTGCCTTAATCGTGGCTGTAACCTTCTCCGTGTCGCCAACAGCGAACGTGCGCGTAGCAGCGGTGTCGGCTGCGACGTAGAGCTGACCAGCGTTCAGCGTCGTACCGTCCGAAATCACCCAAGAGTTCGCACCGTTGGGCGACGGGCCGGAACCGGTAAACGCACCGAACGTCGTCTGATCGGCTGTGCTGCTCTGACCACCGGTAGAGAACGTAGAGTCGAAAGTAGACGTACCCCAGTCAATACCGGCCTGGTTGATCGACTTCGCCACAGCCTGCCTAGCGTAACCAGCGGCCGTAGTCGAGCCAATCTCGTTAACGTTGGAACCCGACACAGTTGCCGACCAAACGCTGTTCCGCGCCATGTTAGAGCCGGAACCGACAACAGTGGTCGAAAGAGCCTCTTGCCACGTAGCAGGCGGTGTAATCGAACCTGACGCGCCAAGCACGTAGTCCGTGACAAGCTGCGACATGCGCTGGAACACGATTACCGCGTTGCACTCACGAAGCGGGTCTTCTGTGTCCAAAACCCCCACAGGAGGGGCATCATCGTGGTGAAGAGTGAACTCTCCGTATTCGTCGTTAAACACTGGCCCACTCCTTCTCTTCCAACTCGCTACTCTCCTTCATCTGATACTTGCTTTCATGCGGAGCAGGGTTGTTGATAAGAGCGTCCGTAAGCCCGCGCAAACTAGAAACGAGGTTACGAATGTCAACCGTGCCGTCCTTCGTGTGAGCCTTAACTGCCTCACCAACCTCATTCGACTTAACCATCTGATCCTCGCCGTAATCCCCTGGGTGGCGGTCATACACGAGGACGCGCTTAATGCGACTAGCAGGCGGTGACGCCGGATCACTCTGCAACGAGCGTTCACCACTGACAGCCCGACGATGAGCCTCCTTGATTGCTTCCAGAGCCTCTTCCTCAGAATCGACGGACATAACGCTACTGTCGCCGTTCTCGTAGATCAGCTCGTAGAACACCTATACCTCCTCCTTCACTCTTATTATGTACTCCTGCTCGTTACAGGTGATGGAAACGTTAAACGGCCCGTCACCGAACTTCCCTCTTAACATGGTTTCGTACGCTAGGTACATTACTTCCTTTACTTGCCGCTTATGAGCTTTCTCGACTTGCTCAAGTGCTTCACGGAAAATGCGTTCTGCCTGATCCCTAAAGACCCTTTCCAACTCTATTACTGTTGGCTCGCTAAGTACCTTCGGCATCGTCGCTTGGTGCGCGCTTGGCTTCCAACAGGGCATAACTGACCTCATCATGCTTAACGGTGTCAGTCAATGGAATGATCCCAAAGGAAGCTAGTTTTTCTGCTGCCTCTGGCAACGCGAACAAACCACTCTGCGCGAGTTGTCGATGTTCTGCGTCTGAATGGGTACGTGCGTGATTAAGACGCCACTCAGTGCGCTTATGCAGTGCTTCTACTAGGTCTTGACTCGTAGGCGACGAAAGCCGGTCAAGATCGCTCTGAAAGACCTTACCGCAAATACCGCATCCAGCATGGTTCTTGGTAGGATCGAACACAAAGCCTTCTAGGGCTTTATGCCCCGGCATCCCACTTACCAGCACTAGGTGCGGTCTACGCATCAAGAAGTTGTAGCGGGCTTCTTAGTGGTCAGATCGCGCAGGAGCTTATCAAGCTCGTCCTGCTGCTTCTCGCCCTTGAACAGTACGTGATCCATGACGTACTTGGTAACGTTCCAACGCACGGCATCGGAGTCAGCATGCTCCATCAGGTGAGCAACGTTCTCGACCGCAGCAGCCGCAAGCTTGTCAAGACGGCCCTTAGCGTTGTCGATGATGTTCTGTGTCTCTTCGTCCGTGAGCGTGAACTCAGCACGTCTAACGGAGTAGTACTCTCTAGCGAGGTTTTCAAGAGTAGCGGCAGTTTCCTGCTCGGCGGGGTCTTCTACGTGTTCGCTCATAGCAGGCAGAGTACACGGCCTGTGGTGCGTCAGACGAAAAGGAGGATAAAGGCGTTAAGACGGAAAGTTGCATTTTTGCCCTCCGAAGATAGGTGGGGCTAAAACCACTTGTACGCTCGGCGCGGCTCTATAGTTCCTCTTGTTGGTTAGGTCATAGGTCATAGGAAAGGGGTAGGTCATGGATGGTAGCAAGCATAGGCTCGACACCGACGCCAGGGGCATCCCTGCGGTGACAGCCACTCGCACCCTCGTCACCCAAAGCTGGACTAGTGGCCGAACCAAGGCTAGGCGAGAAAGGCAGGCTAAGCAGGCAATCATGGATAAGGTAGGCTTGACATCCGATATCGTCTACATGGCTAAGCCGGTCGTCCCTAAGGCTAACCCTCGTCCACGGATGAAGACTAACGCGGTCAAGGTCTATATCGACCCTAACCGGATTGCCAAGTCTATCGGCCACCGCGACCACGATTACACCGTCAAGTAGGCAACCACGCCACAGGAGGCTAACCATGCCACGCTCACAATGGCTCATCATCCTCGCGTACTACGCTATGCGGGCTACCAACGCCGATCGGGTCTATAACCCCTTCGATCCCGCACCGCACGATCCGCACAGTTGGACGCTACCAAGCGTGACCGGCTAGACCGGTCAACTAAGAGCCGTAACCCACGCTGGACAGGCACCCTCGGTAGTACTCATAGCCACGTCAACAGCGGTATACAGCGTACGGCTCTTTGTTGACCCGTCAGGCAACAGTACGAACACCTGTTCGGGGTTGTTTGGGGAAGCTAGGAAAGCTAGGGACTAGATATCCTAACGCACTTGCACTATAATCAGATATCTAATCCCTAAACTACCTAGTACTAAAGAAAGGGGAACAGTCTTACGGGATATAACAAGGTAAGCGAAGTTGCGGCACACAACGTCCCAAACCCGCATGGAGGCTAGCGATGCCCGATCCGGTAACAATCCGAACTGAGGACGGTAAGCTACTTACCGAAGGTGACCGAGCGTACAACTACTACGACATGAAGCCCGGTTACATCAAGCCGAACAGCATAACGATGCTACCGGATGCCTGGTTCGATTTCATCCATGACGACGGGAGCCGTGCTATCCTAAACGGTGCTCGCATCTGTTCAGTCGAGTACGCTAAGCGAAGGGGGTTCAAGGATGCCTAGTTGGGAAATCCACCACGAGACATACCACCCTAACCAGGGTATCCCGATTGTGGAAGCTGAGAGCGCCTACGAAGCCGCGATCCAGTACTCCGCACGTTACAGCCCTTGCAAGATTCGTAGGGTGGAACCCGATAAGCCTGGTGACACCTTCGTTGTCACGTCAACCGATGGACACGGTACCGGCTTGGTACTGGAAGTCTACGAGTACGAAGGAGAACAGACATGATTACGGAACCTAACGTACACTTCGCGCTAGACGAGGAAACGTACAACCGAATCGTCCGGCACTTTGAGTCCATCGGCGTGGAAATCAAGACAACGCGCCATAAGGGTGAAGTGTTGTACTCCACGGTTACCGCAACACTGTTCCTTAGCCCGAGTAAGCAGCGACCGTTTGAGTCCATCGCAATCCACGATAAGACGTACAGCAAGCACGTCCTCCGTATGGAGCGAAGCACCCGAACCAGCGATCCCTACCAGGTCTAAGGAGGCAATCATGGAAATGATGCCAAGCTACGTTTACTCGGACGACGATACACACAAGGTGCAAGCGCCTAAGCCGGTTCCCGAGGGTATGGAGAAGTGCGACGGCTGTAACGGCAGCGGTACCTACTACGGACGCGGAGCCGTGGTAAACGGTAAGTGGGTAGGCTTCTCCGGTGTGTGCTACCGATGCCAGGGTAAGGGGCATCAGACACCTAAGGACACCAAGCGTAATCGCTACTACGACAACCACGTCAGGAGGTACACACTGTGAGTATCACACTGGAAGAGGCTAAGCAGCTAAAGCCAGGTGACTACCTGATAGACCACAACGGTAAGCGTTGGAAGGTTAACGGTCAGGTCAAGACTTGGAAGCGTAGCCCGCATCGTATCCGCGTACCACTCAAGCACGGTTTGTACGCATACGACGCACTAACAGAGTCAGACTTCCCACTCGGTGTATTCCACCTAGCCACGAAGGAGGCATAACCATGAACCCCGATACACCACGCGGTGCAGGTGGCCGCATCGGTAAGCAGACTACGCGACGCCGCTATCGCGTCACCTTCCTGTCAGGTCTGGAAGGATTGAAGTGTGAGTTCACAGTGCTAGCTGTTAGCGAGGGTAACGCCGCTATCGCTACGTCCGGCATGCTCGCCAAGCCTGACCAGTGGAACTGTACTACCATCGAAAGGGTCTAGCCATGATCCACGTAGACGTGAGACAACCGAACGAACAGCAGATTGTGGTTCAAACCAGTGTTGACGGTAGCGACTGGTTCACACACTACACACTGGAGGTAGCAGCGTTTAACAACCTACAGCATGCGAAGGACGAAGCCATGTACACCGCGCGAGTCTTCGTTAACGGTGCTCGCTTCGCTGGTGCTGAAGTCAGGTCAACCGCATTCGGCTACAACAACTAGGGGGTTAACGTGGTCAAGCACAGTTACGAAGTCGTCCCTAACGGATGGAAGCCAGGTGATACCGAACACAACCTACCGTTCCTTCCCTTCGTGATGGAGGTACCGGCTTGGGACAACACTGAACGTGAAGAGGCTAAGTCAGCGCGACGAGCGTACTTCTCCGCTATGTCGCTGCTACGGGACTTGGAACCCGAAGACTGGCAACTCTTCGACTGGACTGAAAGCTTTGGTAGGGGTGCTGAACGTGACATGTCCGGTAAGGTGAAAGCACCCGCTATCTAACCACAGTGCAGCTAGCGAATCCTGTTACTACACACCGCGCAATGCAGAGCGCCAGGGCTAAGAGTGTGTAGCTAGCTGCCGAACGTTAGTAGTGTGAAGGGTAGTAACGTGATATCGAGGTTGCAAGCGTGTCCAAAGCGCAGCGTAAAAATAGCCTCTAGCCGACTACCCTTCACAGTGCTAACATACGAAAGGAGGTGTAACAACATGACGGCACTTACTCCCGATAAGATCGCGGAGCTGCTTAGCAAGGGACGTGCTCGCGGAGCATACGATCCCATCCTTAGCAACTTCCTCGACAGTGGGGAAGCCGGTATCGAGGTTGAGTTTACCGGCACTCTCGCGGGTCGTAACGCGAAGCAGGTCAAGACTGGTCTGGACGCAGCGCGTAAGCGCACTGACGGTAACGGTAGTCTCGTCCATGCTGGTGCTCAGAACGTGCGTGTGATCGAAGCCGACGGTAGCGTGTATCTCATCAACACTACCGTTGTCACTGACGACGAGTCTTAACACAACTAGGGTTGACAACCCTGCTAAGCCGTGCTACTCTGTGCTTAGTCGAGTGAAAGGAAAGGACATGCCTACATCAGTCTGGAACCTGATTAAGCAGCGGATCGAAGAGAACCTGAAGGAAGGGTTGTCTTACGAGGAACGCAGAGTAAAGCAGGGCTACACGGTAGGACATGGGGGTAGGTAGTACAACTACCCCCATAGTGTAAGGGATACGGCATAAGCCTACTAGCAACGTTGGGCTGGACACCGGGGTTCGTGAGCATACCGAACCGTACGCCGGATACCGACATAGCAGGCGTCACGCGGTAGCACCGTATCCCTTACAGTAACCAACGAAAGGACATGACATGGGTAACACAGTCCTATTGCATGAGCGCGAGGCTAACGGCCTAACAGTTGAGATGTATGCTGAGATTCATTCTCGTCGCAAGGCTGATATCACGCTGCTCATCATCGAAGAGGCAGGTACCGGGTTTGCACTGAGAACCCGCGACGGTAAGGAAGCACTGGAAATGTTTTACCACCCTTACCTGTACGACACACGGCAGGTTGCATAATGGGACTACGCACACAACAGCTAGCAACGGTGTATGACGTAGACCCGTATCGTGCCGAAGCTTTCGACATGCTGCTTAGTTCCTGTACTGAGCATAGGACAGATAGACAACGTGCGGTCATAGCTTTCGCTGCCTGTCGTAACGACAACGAGCGCAGGTTCGTACGCCGTATCTTCCTGCTGAAGCGTGAAGCATGGATCGACGGACTGTGCGTGAACCAGCGCCGTTGGCAGGTTAGGGTCAGTAAGAACCCTAAGAAGGGTAACCACCACGATTCGTGGGCTATCCGTGAACAGTACATGCGGTGTCACGGTAGCTACCATGACTACATGCCGTACGCGCAGGAGGTGCGTAATGGGTAAACGAAGGTTTGCAGTGACGGGTTCCGGCGACCTGAGTGTTACCGATGTATCCCGTTACGACAGTAAGGGTGTTACGTCACACACCCGAGGTTGGGACTTGGGTATCAAGGTAGTGGCCGACGTAGACGAGAACAACCGCGACCGATTCACTATCACCGTTACAGGTGGTAGCCACGATCCCGGCAGTAAGGAAGGTTTGCTGATCGTGACCGACTTCGGCGACGGTGACTACACGGTGCAGCATGCCTAAGGACGCTAACACCTACTGGATCGACATTCGCACCGGTACGTGGGGTCACGTCGATGACCTGCGTATCGTAGACCTAGACAAGATCGTCAACAACAGCACTAGCGAACCTCCGCCTATTGCCAGTGATTATGTCAAGTACTGGCAGGAGCACGCTACCGACGCGGAGATAGCAGTGTTTGGAGAACAGCATGGACAACGACCAGGCACCTGATATCACGCTACCGCATATGCGTAACGCGGTTGCGAAAGTACTGCGTGAGAACTGGCCTGCTCACCATGAGAACAATGCTCAGGTTAGAGCGGCTACGCACACTCACGTTGCCATTGCACTGGACATGGCTAAGTGGTTTGCCAAGCATGATCCAGCCTTCAGTGCTGTGGAGTGGTTGGATAAGTGTACGCCGTATCCCGAACTGTACCCACTAAGCGAGCTATGGGAGGTAGATGAGAGTGTCAAGCCTTACGCCTGAACAGATTGCTAACCTGCAACGCAAGGAGGATATCCGGCTTGGATCGCATAAGTCTCGCTGGCTTTCTCCGAAGGACGCCGAACTGCTGTTGGAGGTTATGGCGGCTAAGCGCCACAAGGTTGTACTCGGGGGCATCCCGATGACAGTCACGTACGAGGGTAACAGCAAGTGTTTCGTCAAGCCCGCACAGCACGGTAGGTTTGCACCGTGCGGTTGGTACACCGAACCACTGTTGAAGTCCATTGCCGAGAACAGTTGACATAGCGCAACGGATAAGAGACTTAATCGGCGACAAGGAACTAGACTTGACAACCGCCACAGTATCGTATACACTGGTACACGGCTATGAGCGGTTGCACATACGGGACGGAGACTACGAGTACAAACACGCTGAAGTCTTCCATCCCACCGGCAAGTGCGAAGGGCAGTTTATCTGCCATTACTGTGGTAAGGAGGTGACAGGTTCTAATGGCTAACGAAGCCTTGCACGAGAAGATACGGGGTCTACTGCGTAAGGCGGAACAGACGCCGTACGAAGAGGAAGCAGCACTGTTCTTCAAGAAAGCGCAAGAGCTGGTAGTCAAGTACGCCATTGACGAAGAGGCGTTGTGGGCTACCGATCCTAGCAAGCGTGAGGAGATTCACACCGAGACTGTCGAGATTAAGGATAAGCAGGCTGGTTCGCATTACCGCCGCATGATCCTTAATCAGATCGGTCACAACAACAACTGTCGTGTGTGGTATACGCCTGGTAGGGACGAGAGCACGATTGCAGGTTATCCATCGGATACGGTGTTCGTGCTCATGCTGTACTCTAGCGTGATTAACCACATGAACTTCAGCATGGCTAAGGCTATGGCTCGTCACACTTCTGAGGGTCGTAGCACACGCACCTTCCGTAAGGACTTTACGGCCGGTTACTCTGATCGGATCGTTGAGCGTCTTATGGACATGAAGCGTGAACAGGACGCCTACCTCAGACAGCAGACTACATCTAGTGGTCAGTCCACCGATCTAGTGTTGCGGGATAGGGGTGCTAAGGTTAGCGAGTGGGTCAACGAGAACTTCCGCTTGCGTACCGGCAGCTACCGTGATAGTGGTACCCGCGATCATACGGCAAGAGGGGCGGGATACTTGAGCGGTAACAGCGCCGACCTTAGCGGTGGTAGGGGTCAGGGTGTGTCAGGCGGCAGAAAGGCTATCGGACGATGATTACCGATTGGAGCAAACTGGCACAAGACGCATATGAAGTTTTCACCAAGCATGGGCCTAAGTACACAGGTAGTGAGAGAGATAGGCAGGATATGGCTAACAGTCTTGCTCTCATGCAGTTCATGGCTACGATGGCTGTAGCCGAACAACTGAGCATGCTACCTCTACCTTCACAACCGCGATGAAACTAGACCCTGAAACCATTAAGAATCTTCTAGCCACGCCAGAGCGTAAGAGCAGTACTCGTACTCGTAAGCCTAAGACACTTGTTCGTGATATCGACACTTGGTTCCAGTTGAATCGTGAACTTGGTAGCGATATCAGCGGTGAGTGCAGTATCGAAGATTGCTTGAACATCGAGGCTAGAGGCACACGCCACGCTGTCACGGTTGACGTACCTATCAGCCCTATCAAGACTGTGAAGATGTGCAGGCGTTGCTACCTTGGCGGGAGAGAGTAAGGGTGCTTACGTGAGTAACGAAGATAACGCTAACATTTGTAAAATCGCTCTCTCTGAAATATCCGAGTTTTGCGTAGTCGATATTGCCGACCAGGTTTTAGTAGCTCCTTTCAAATGGAGGATACTAAGAGGTCGTAACACTATCTACGTTAGAACTTGGATGCCAGGGATAGGTGACGTACTCATGCACCATTACCTTCTCGGAGGTATCCCGCCTAACGGGTTTGTAGTGGATCACGTCAACGGTAACGGGTTGGACAATAGACGGGCCAACCTGCAAGTAATCACTAACGGGGATAACATCTCTAAGAGTGGTAGAACGGGTTATGGTATCTCGTACCTCAAGCGGCTCAAGTCAAAGCCCTGGAAAGTGGAGCTTAAGGTAGAAGGTGCGAGACACCACGTAGGGTACTTTGCGACAGAAGAAGAGGCGTTAGCAGCTAGGAACGCTTTTCTCATAGCTCGCGGTAAGGAGGTTAGGACACTTGACAACTGACGAGCAATCTGCTACAGTCCCACCTACTTCACCGCACGAAGAAGCCGCACGTAAGTACTACGAAGTCTTGCTAGCGGCGTCAACCATCGAAGACGTAGCAAGCGCGAAGCTACATGTCTTTAGGGGGTACTACGGAGAACAGTTCAAGCTAACGGGACTACCACAGTCGCAGTACTATCCCGCCAAACTGCTACTTGAGTTTAACGGGGTTATGGAGGTGGTAGAACGGTCGTGGCGCGGAACTCCCGGCATGGTGGTGTTGTGGCCGATGCCGGAAGCAGGAATGTTAAGCTCGCCGCCGAAGACCGCGAAAGACTTGCAAGTTACCGAGAGCTTTGCTAGACTCCAAGACAGAGTGAAGAGATTGGAAGAATTGGTAGGTGACGTTCATCTGCCAAGTGTGCTGGAAGAGATAGCACACCGCCTAGACAGACGGGAGGGTTCTAATGGCTAGGCAACGCAAGTCAACTGCAACTGCTACTAAGCCAAACACGGAAGGGAGGGTTAACATGGCAAACGTTCTTGATCCCGCTAAGATTCAGGAGCTTCTGGCGGCTGGTCGTACGCGCGGTGCGTACGGTACGGTGCTCAGCGACTTCCTGACCTCGGGCGAGGCTGGTATCGAGGTTCCGCTTGACAGCGGCCCGATCGCCGGTAAGTCGTCCAAGCAGGCCAAGACCGGACTCGACTCCGCTCGCAAGCGCACGGACGAGAAGGGTAACCTCGTCTACGCTGGCGCGCAGAACGTTCGTGTCATTGAGCAGGACGGTCACGTCTACCTCATTAACACGGACTCGGCTGAAGAGGCCGACGAGTAAGGTTACACCCGGTAAGGGGTAGTCTTCGGGCTACCCCTTACTATTAGCGGTACCGAACGTTGCTGTCAGTAAGTCCCCTCGACTGAACGCACACTAGTAAGTACCGCTAATAGTAAGGATCAACTTACTGGTCTTTGACAACTTGTGCCTAGTGGTGTGTCCTAGCGACAATACCCCTACGCTGTCCGGTAACGGGAGTTACGTCCTTTCGACCGTTACGTGGTTAGACAGGGTGAGTTGCATAAGGCGACTACCTCAACGGGGAGCGCGATCCTGTCTAACCATGCCGCATTGGACGGCAGTGCATCGCTTACTCGGCTAGGCACAAGAACACGTAGAGAGCGGGGCTGTGAGCGGGAGGCTCTAACTAACCTAGTCCGGTTAGCAGCGTCACTACTAAAGGGGGCAATAGCAGTGCTATGCCACCCCCGGCTAAGGTAAACACTACATCGCTCAACCTTAGCCAATAAGTTTAAAGCATTCCACACGGCGGCTCACGGTGCTAACCCCTACAACTGTACATAGCACATACAGCCTTGAGAGGGATAACACCTTCGTTATCTCATGGGGTGTGAGTGAAACGGAATGGAGGTAAGGGTTGTAAATGCAGCCGTGTCCCTTACCTCATACAACGTAGTTGAATGAGACAGGCAGTACGCGCAAGTCGGGTGCTAGCCGGTTCCCGTAGCCGTCCGAAGACCTTACGGGGTGTTGTCTGTCTCATTGAGCTACGTTGTCTAACCGTAAGTGTTCGGACAGGAACCGGACGAGCGCGTACGGCGGCATAACTTACGGACGGTGGCGTAGCTCAATAGGATGACGCCGGTAGTGGCATCATGTAACGGAGGATAACCTGTGACGATGCTAACGTCGAATCAGGCCCGTTAACGGCTACCTGAAAGGGCAAAGGTTCCTCGACCGGCTTAAGCAACGCAGGAGGTTAACAGTGGACAAACTGTTTCCGATTGATTGGCAGGGTAGCATCGAAGGCAGGTTTGGTTTCGTCGCTATGCTGGCAATCGTTGTAGCGGTTAACTGCCTGATCTTGGCAGCGTACGTGTTTACCGCTTGTTTCATCGTATGGCTGTGGTTCGGTGGTGCCCTGTGAAAGCCGCCAAGATAACCGCCGTCATCCTCGCAGTACTGTTGTACGTGCAAGCCTGGTTCAACGTGGCAACCGAGAACTACGCACAAGCAGTGGTAGCAGGTCTTCTCATGTTTACCCTGCTTATCGGTGCTAGTCACCTTGACAGCGAGTGAGGTTTGTGCTAGCTTGAGTAGGCGTCCCTTGCCGGGGGTGCCTGCGAGAATAGGGCTTATCCGACGAAACGATCTGTGCGGGTCGTATACCGGGTAAGCCCTTTTCTCATTTTTGCCGTCTAACAGGAGGTAATAGTCCTGATTGTCCTAGCTGCCATACTAGCGGCGCTGATTCTAATACCATCAGCGAGCGCGGAGCAACAGTCGAAGGCGCAGGAGCAAGTGAAGAAAGTAGATACAGTTAAAAAGGTAGCATGTCCAAGCCTTAGAACTGCTATCAGCTTTTATAGAGGTAGAGTGTGGTTTTATCAGACGAAGCTCGGTTACCACAGAAGTCCTACCTACTACCCTGAACGTAAGAAGTACGCTTGTGCCTATAAACGGTTCGTAATGACTAGCTGGCGAGGCCAAGCGAAAGAGTACCGTAACGAGTACAAGAAGTACCAGCGTGAACATCGCCACCCTAAGTGGATCGCACTTGATCTGCTTAACGGTAACAGGGAAGAGTGGAGTTGTCTCATGTACATCGTTAGCAAGGAAAACGCTACGATGGATCCAACGCTCGATTTCGGGCATGGGCACGGTAACGTGTATGAGGCGTATGGTATCCCTCAAGCCTATCCGGGTACTAAGATGGCTAGTGCTGGCCCTGACTGGCGTACCAACCCTAAGACCCAGTTGCGCTGGATGATCGGTTACTGCCGTAGTAGGTATGGTTCGCTTTGCGGAGCTGCCTACAACCGGCGAGTGAACGGAACGTACTAAGGAGTTGCACCATGTTTGGCAGGTTGTTGTGTACACTCGGCTTGCATCACTACGAATGGCGTAGTAAGCTGATGTACGAAGAAGACGATACTAGGGTACTAGTCGATCAGTACCGGTGTCTTCGGCAGGGCTGTCCTCAATCTCACTTCTGGCATACTGCCAACGTGGAGGCACGTAAGCCCTGGTAGAGTACTGTCCATCTTGCGGTAATGACGTACCGCAGCTTGACCCCTTTACGGGGTGGTGTGCAACATGCACCGAGTTAGAGTACCCGACTACGCGACATAGCGCGTGGTTGGCACGTAACGCGGATAAGATAGAAGACTTCATGCTAGCAGGTAACACCCTCAACGAGTCTATCGCTCTTGTCCGTGAAAGCAACCGGCCTACCTGCCTGTCCTGTGGTGACGTGATTCTTCATGGGACAGGCGGTAGGCATTTTTTCTGCAATAAGCGGCCAGAGTGCCGTAAGCTTCGTAGGCGCTACAAGTACCTAGTGTACGATAAGGGCATGGACAAGGATAAAGCCCTTAGCGTCGTGCTTGACAAAGCTGCCTGAATCTGCTACGCTCCGCTCAACAGTGGGGGCGTATCCCCTTTATCCCGGCAGGGAGGTTAGCGTGGGCAAACAGTTTAAGACCATCCTGGCGAAAGATGTACGACCGGGGGATCGGATCGTACACAACGCTACTCAGTACCACGTTAGGCAGACAGACAACGTAGACGGGTTCATCGAACTGGTCTGCTTTGACCACGATACCAACACTCCTGCCACCTTCATGGTTAAGTGGGATAAACAGTACACGATCTGGACTGACAGAGATGCCTGATACCCGCACTACCACAGAACTAGCCGAAGCAGTGAAAGGCGGCATTTGTAACGATAATTGGGGCAACGCATGCAACGATGCTGCGGAAGCCCTGTCTGTTCTACAGGCTCGCGCCGATAGGTTGCTGACTCTGGCTGTGGGTCTGTTCGTTATGGTGCCTGACCAAGTTTGGAAGGATAGTCTCGGTGACGACGGGCAAGGTCACTACGAAGGCTTGTATCGTGCTGAACAGATACAAAAGGAGTTGAAGTCCTATGGCGGCTAAGACAGCAGACAAACTCGTTCCCGCTGATTGGCAGCGCACAGACATAAGTGAACTGATTGAGCGTGACGTATCTGCTAACTGGTCGGACATGGGTTGTTACAAAACCTCCACAGCGTTGTGGACGCATGACTACAAGGTAAAGCGGGATGAAATCGAAGTGCCTTCTATCCTCGTTATCACCACGCGAGGTGGTAAGGGTGCTTTCTTCCG
>Ga0173480_10000252_pt1 | contig 16311 bp, 11 predicted proteins | sample NitcycUS209509C1_FD_122622 | JGI IMG/M metagenome (GOLD analysis project Ga0173480, IMG submission 122622) | Soil microbial communities from Arlington Agricultural Research Station in Wisconsin, USA - Nitrogen cycling UWRJ-S209-509C-1 (version... | ecosystem: Environmental > Terrestrial > Soil... | reverse complement strand
CCGTTCGAGCTCGTACATGTGCTCCTGTCCGTCGAGACGCTCGGTGATGCCGTCGGTGTAGAACACGACCCGGTCGCCCTGCGCGAGCGTCACGCGGGTGGTGGGGATATGGTCGACGGGCATGAGCAGGAGCGGGGGCACGGCGTCCACCGTCAGCGCACGCACCGCGGCGCCTGCCCGCACCAACAGCGGCAGCGGGTGGCCGGCGCAGGCCCAGTGCATCTCGCGGCGCTCCGCGTCCACCACGGCATAGATGGCCGTGGAGAACATCGACGTGTCCCAGAGGTATTCGAAGTGCCCGTTCAGCATCTGCAGCACCGCCGCCGGATCGGCATGAGTGGCGGGATGCGAGTGCAGCGCGGCGCGGATCATCGCCATCACGATGGCCGCCGGCGCGCCGTGGCCCGAGACGTCGGCCACCATCAGCCCGAAGCGTCCCTCCCCGAGCGACAGGACGTCGTAGTAGTCGCCGCCGGCGTGGCGGCTGGTCTGATAGCTGGCGGCGAACTCCACTCCCGGGTGCGAGGGCAGCGACGGCGGCAGGATCAGCCGCTGCATGCGTCCGGCGCTTTCGAGCTCGCGATCGAGCCGGTCGCGGCTGGCGCGCAGCTCGCGTTGGAGGTGCTGGCGCGTGAGGTGGTTGGCGACGCGGGCCAGCACTTCGTCGGGCTGAATCGGCTTGGTCACATAGTCCACCGCGCCCAGCTGCAGCCCGGCCACCTTGTCAGCGACGTCGCCAAGCGCCGAGAGGAAGATCACGACAATCTCCTGCGTCTCAGGGTCGGCCTTCAGCAGGCGGCACACTTCGAAGCCGTCCACGTCGGGCATCATGACGTCGAGCAGCACCAGATCGGGCTTCGCGCGGCGGACGATCTCCAGCGCGGCGCGGCCGTCGCGCGCGGCGAGGATGCGGTGACCGGTACCGTGGAGCGTCCGGACCAGCACCTGGAGGTTCACCGGGCTGTCGTCCACGACCAGGATCGTCGCCTGCGGCGGCGGCAGCTGGACTCGTCCCGGGCTGGTCACCGGCCCGCGGCCTCACCCGAGGCGAGCGCAGCGGCGAGGGCGCGCAACCCGTCGAAGTCGAACACCGTGATCATCGCGCCCATCCGCCGCCCGAGCGCCGCTTCGGCCGGCCCGCCGGAGACGAGCTCCTGGGCGAGCGTTTCGAGATCCGTGATCGATCCAACGGACGCCGCCTCGGCCAGGCGTGCGGCGATGTCGCGGCGTCGCGGCCCGTCCTCGACCGCCGGGTCCGACGGCTGCGGCGCCGGACGGGAGCCGGCCACGAAACGGACGCCGAGATGCGTGCGCAGCATCGCGAACAAGTCCTCCGCGCGCACGGGCTTTTGCAGGTAGTCGACGCAGCCGGCTTCACGGGCCGCCTCGCGCGTGTCGCCGAACGCGCTGGCGGTCACCGCGATGACGGGGATGGCGGCTGTCGGCGCGGCGCCTTTCAGGCGCCGTGTCGCCTCGAGCCCGTCCAGGTCGCCCATCTTCACGTCCATGAAGACGACCTGCGGCAGGTGCTTGCGTGCCAGCGCGATGGCCTCGTGGCCGCCGGCCGCCGTGATCACCCGCACCCCGGCGCTCTCGAGCAGGGCGGCGAGAATCCGGCGGTTCACCGTACTGTCGTCGGCGACGAGCGCCGACACCTCTTCGCCTTCGGCGAGCCGGGCGTCGAGCGGCGGAGCCGCCAGCTCCGCGTCCGACGCGCCGGTCTCGGCCGATGCCGCCGGCACGAGCGCGAGCTCGAAGAAGAAGCGGCTGCCTTCCCCGAGCCGGCTCTCCACGCGCAGGCGTCCGCCCATCTTGCCAATGAGGTGCTGGCTGATGGTCAGCCCCAGGCCGGTGCCGCCGGCCGACGCGCCCGACTTGGTCTGGGTGAAGGCGTCGAAGATCTGGCTGATCTCCTCCGGCTCGATCCCCATGCCGGTGTCGCTCACCTCGAACAGCAGGCGGTGGTCGCCGGCCTTGGCGATGAGCAGCTGCACGTCGCCGTGGGTCGTGAACTTGATGGCGTTGCTCAGCAGGTTGAGCAGGACCTGGCGCAGGTGGCGGCCGTCGAGCACCACGCGCCGCGGCGCGTCGGGCGCGATGGTCATGCCCAGGAGCAGTCCCTTGCGCCGCGCCGCCTCGGCCACCAGGTACTTGAGGTCGATGACCATCTGCGCGAGGTCGGTCGCGGTGCCCTCGATGTCGACGTGCCCGGCCTCGATCTTCGACAGATCGAGCACGTCGTTGATGAGGTCGAGCAGATGCGCGCCGCCCTTGGAAATAGCGTCGAGCGCCTCGCGCTGTGCCGGCGTGAGGTTGCGGTCGCGCTGCAGCAGCTGCGCGTAGCCGAGCACGCCGTTGAGCGGGGTGCGCAGCTCGTGGCTCATGTTGGCCAGGAACTCGCTCTTGGCCCGCGTTGCCGCCTCGGCCGACTCTTTGGCCTCCTGCAGCTGGGCGTCGCGCTCGCGCCGGTCGGAGATGTCGCGCAGGAACGCGCCGAAGAAATAGCCGCGCTCGATGCGCATCGGCCACGTGATCGTGATCTCGACCGGAAACTCGCGGCCGCTGCGGTGCAGGGCCGTGAGCTCGAGGCGCTTGTTCACCACCGGTGCTTCGCCCGTGGAATGGAAGTGTTCCATGCCGCGGACGTGGTCGTCGCGGAACGAGGCGGGGATGAGCGTCTGGGCCAGGCTTCGCCCCACCGCCTCCTCCCGCGTCCAGCCGAACGTGCGCTCGGCCTGCGAGTTCCACGTGATGATGGTCCCGGTCGAATCGATGCCGACGAACGCGTCGTGCGCCGTGTCGATGATCAGCCGCGCGCGGGCTTCGCTCTCGGCCAGCCGCGCCAGTGCCGTCCGCCGCTCCTCGTCCGCCATCGCCGCCACGATCAGGTGCGCGACTGCGATGGCGAAGTGCTGCTCGTCGAGCGTCCAGGCACGCTCGCTGCTGGTGTGCTCGCCGCAGAGCACGCCCACCGTGGCGGCGTTGCGGCGCAGCGGCACGTCGAGCATCGAGAAGATGCCGTTCGGGATCAGGTAGGTGTCGAGGAACTCGCGCGTCCGCGCGTCCGTGCGCGCGGCATGCGCCGCGACGACCCGCTCGGCGTCGAGCGCCTCGAAGTAGCGCGGGGCGTCCACGCGGTGGAGCGTGAGCCCCTGCTGGTGGCGATCGCGGCGCGGCTCGTAGAGGTCGAAACAGACGATGGTGGCCTGGCCCTCGGTGAACGTCCACAGGCTCAGGCGATCCACGTTGAGGGTGCGGGCCGAGACGCTGAGGATGCCGCGGACGCGATCCTCGAAGGGGTCGCGCGAGTCCGCATAGCGCGCCATCAGGTTGGTGAGGGCGCTGCTCTGCGAGGCGAGGCGCTGCTCGCTGGCGACGAGCGCCTGCTCGGCCGGGTTGCCCGGGTGCGGGTCCCGTGGGGAAGGAGGTGACGGCATCGATCCGCTGCGGGGCCTATTTCAACTCGACCATGATCGCCCGCCCCGCGCCGCGCACGAGGGTTTCGGTGTGCACGCGGTCCCGTGCGTTGAACCTGGTGAGCCCGAACTGGTATTCGTTCACCACGCGCTGCCCGGCGACGTTGGTGGACGCCAGCGCGCCGTCCGCCAGGTAGGTCACCACCACGTCCTTGTCGTGGAAGTGCAGGGGCGTCGGGACGCCCGTCGCCCATTCCGACTGCCACACCACAACGCGATCGTTCTCGAGCAGCTTGGTGCTGCCGGCCCGCGGAAAGGCGGGCGGACGTCCCGAGCTGTTCGGCAGCGGCGGCAGGCGTTGGCCATCGAGGACGATGACGATCGCTCGCGTCCCGGCGGGAATTGGCGCCGGGACAGCGCTGGCCGCCTCGAATCTGGCCTCAGCCTTGCCGTCCCGGATCAGGAAGATGACGGTGTCCTGGGGCGGGGCCGAGGGCCGGACGGCGGTGCCGGGCGGGACGTCCCACACCGTGACGCGGTCGTTCCGGATGATCGGCGTTCCCGCATCCGCGCCTGTGAGCGCGGCGGTGCCGCTGACGACGAGCGCCACGGCGGTGGCGACGCGTCCGGTGTATGAAAGCAGGCGGTGCATGGGCTTCGGCGAGAGTGTGACCGAGCGCGCGACCCGCGCGCAACCCCGCGCTCGCGGCTAGCGCGCGCCGCCTTCGCGGACCGCCGCTGCCTGTGTGAGCAGGTAGTTGCGCTCGGCGGTGTTGGTGGTGCGGTTGGCCGCCGCCAGATAGGCGGTCACGGCGGCATCGCGATTCCCGGCCAGCTCGAGCAAGTGCCCGCGCACCGCGTCGAGCCGGTGGCTTCCCGCCAGGCGTCCGCCCGCGGCGAGAGCGTCTACGAGGGCGAGCCCGGCGGCGGGGCCTTGCACCATCGCCACGGCGATCGCCCGGTTGAGCGTCACCATCGGGTTGTCGCTCATGCGCTCCAGCAGTCCGTAGAGGGCCGCGATCTGCGCCCAGTCGGTGCTGTCGTGGCTCGGCGACTCGTCGTGCACCGCGGCCACGGCCGCCTGCAGCTGATAGGGGCCGACGCGGCCCTGCGACAACGTCGCGGTCAGCAGCGCCACGCCTTCCTCGATCGCGGCCCGGTCCCAGCGCGACCGGTCCTGCTGCGGCAACGGGACGAGTTCCCCCGCGGGGCCGGTACGCGCGTCGCGACGCGCGTGGGTGAGGAGCATCAGCGCCAGCAGGCCGCTCGCCTCCGTGACGTCCGGCATGAGCTGACGCACCGCTCGTGTGAGCCGGATGGCCTCGGCCGCCAGATCGAGCCGCTGAAGGCTGGCACCGCTGCTGGCGGTGTAGCCTTCGTTGAAGATCAGATAGAGCACGTGCAGCACGGTGTCGAGGCGTTCGGCCCGGACGCGCCGCTCCGGCGGCTCGAAGGGGATGCCGGAAGCGCGGATCGTCTGCTTGGCCCGGCTGATGCGCTGCGCCATCGTCGCTTCCGGCACGAGAAACGCGCTGGCGATCTGCGCCGTGGTCAGGCCGCCGACCGCGCGCAGCGTCAGCGCCACCGCCGACGCATTGGTGAGCGCCGGGTGGCAGCACATGAAGAGCAGCGTCAGCGTCTCGTCCTCGTCGCGCCGGCTCTCGACGCTGGCCGCCGCCACGACCTGGCCGAAATCGAGCGCCGCCGCGTGTTCGCGCTGCCGCCGGGCGCTCTCGCTACGAACGTGATCGACCATCCGGCGCGCCGCCACCTGGATCAGCCAGCCGCGCGGGTTGTCGGGCACCCCGTCGCGCGGCCACTGCTGCGCGGCCGCAAGCAGCGCTTCCTGCACCGCATCTTCCGAGGCCGCGAAGTCGCGGTAGCGGCGGATCACCGCGCCGAGCACCTGCGGCGCGAGGTCGCGCAACAGGTGTTCGGAGGCTGGATCGAGGCTCGGCTGGGTCACAGCATGTCAGGCGGCGGGCTCATCACCTCGCGGACCTCGATGGCCATGTTGAGCGGCACGCCGCCGGCACCGGGCGCCGTCGACGCCTCGGCCGCAATCGCGTACGCCCGCTCCGCGCTGTCCACGTCCACGATCCAGTAGCCGGCCAGAAACTCCTTCGACTCGGGGAAGACGCCGTCCGTGACCGGCGTGCCGTCCTTCCCGGCGCGAACCAGCCTGGCCTGGTCCGGCCCGGACAGCCCTTCTGCGCCCACGAATTCGCCCGAATCGCGCAGCTTCCGGTTGAGCGCCTTCATGAACCCGATGTGCGCCTGAATGTCCTTCTTCGGCCAGCTGCCGATCTGATAGGGACCGTTGCCGGGCACGTTCATCATCAACATGTACTTCATCGTTCTGCTCCTTGCAGGCTTGGCGTTGTCACGCTGTCCGGGTGGCCGTTGGACGCCTGCTGCAGCTGGGCGATGTCCAGCTTGGTCATCTGCATCATCGCGTTCCACACACGTCCCGCGCGCGCGGCGTCACCACCGCCGCTCAGCAGGCTGCCTAGGTCCGCGGGGATGATCTGCCACGACAGGCCAAACTTGTCGTTGAGCCATCCGCACCGGTTCGGCACCCCGCCGTCCGCGATGAACCTCTCCCACAGGCGGTCGATGTCGCTCTGCGTGTCGCAGCTCACGAACAACGAGATGGCGGGGGTGAAGGTGTAGTGCGGGCCGCCGTTGAGTGCCATCAGCGGCTGGCCTTCGAGCTCGAATTCCACCGACAGCACCCGGCCCTGAGCGCGGTGAACGGCTGTGATCCTCGAGCGTTCGAAGACGGAGGCGTAATAGGTCATGGCCTCCTCGGCCTGGGTGTCGAACCACAGAAACGGCGTAATCGTCATCACTGGCTCCTTCTCCGCTGAGGGCCTTCTGCCCTGTTTGCTGGTAAGTCGGGGCCGTTTCCCGTTTCTCGACATGGCAGGACGAATGTAGAAGGCGGGCTTCAGACCGCCCTGCGACGGTCGGTCTTCAGAGCGCCCGCTATTCCCTGGTGAGAGCGCCGCGGCGCGGCAGGATGTAGAAGAGTGCCAGCCCGGCGACGAGTGCGAGCGCGGCCGGCACGCTCACGGTCGCGGTGGCGGTGGCCAGGGCGTAGATGAAGGTGCCGGGTATGTAGGCGCGCGTGATCGACCTCACGCGCTCGTCGCTCACGTGCGCGTGAATCAGGCGCCGGCCCTTGGCGGCATGCCGCCACAGCAGGTTGTAGAAGACGGCCGTCAGCGTGAAGCTGCCGCAGTAGAACGCCACCGCGACGTTGCGGTCCCAGCCCGGGTGGGGCAGGTGCTCGGCCATCACCGCGGTCGGAAACGGCGTGAACGAGATCGCCATCAGCAGCAGCAGGTTCCAGACCATCAGCCCGTGATCCACCCGGGCCATGAGGCGGATCACCTCGTGGTGGTTGGCCCACATGATGCCCACCGTCGCGAAGCTGATCGCGTAGCCTGCATACGAGGGCCACAGCCCGAGCAGCGCCGCGGCCAATCCTCCGAGGTGCTCGATCTCGGTCTCCGGCGGCAGGCGGATTTCGAGCACGAGCAGGGTGATCGCAATCGCGAACACACCGTCGCTGAACGCCTCGAGGCGGGTGGTGGACCCTTCGGGGGCCGCGTGCGGCAGCGGCGCCAGGCTGGTGTCGCTCATCGTCGACCGATCCGCGGGCTCAGAAGGAGGGACGCTCGATCCCCAGCTTGCGCATCTTGGAATGCAGCGTGGTGCGTTTGAGGCCGAGCCGCGCGGCGGCCCCGTCCGAGCCGGCGATGACGCCCTTCGCGTCGCGCAGCGCTTTGAGAATCATCTCCCGCTCGCCCTCCTGGTAGGGACTCTCGGCGGGCACCGTGGCCACGGCGCCGACGGCGGCCATGCGCGGCACCGCGCCGTGGAACGCGCTCGCCGGCACCTGCAGCGTGCTGCCCGGCGACAGGATGACCGCCCGCTCGATCACGTTCTCGAGCTCGCGGATGTTGCCCGGCCAGGGCCACTTCTGCAGAGCGTCCATCGTCGCCGCCGGAATGGTGGTGATGCCGCGTCCGATCTCGCGCGAGAACTTGCGCACGAAGTGCTGGACGAGCGGCGCGATGTCCTCGGGGCGCTCGCGCAGCGGCGGCACGAAAATGGGAAACACGCTGAGGCGGTAGTAGAGGTCGCTGCGAAACGTGCCGCCAGCCACCATCGTGTCGAGGTCGCGATTGGTGGCGGCGATGAGCCGCACGTCCACCTTCTGCGTGCGCGTGCTGCCGAGCCGCTCGAACTCCTGTTCCTGCAGCGCCCGCAGCAGCTTGGGCTGCACGTCGAGCGGGATCTCGCCGACCTCGTCGAGGAAGAGCGTCCCGCGGTGCGCCAGCTCGAAGCGGCCGACCTTGGCGGCGGTCGCGCCGGTGAAAGCACCTTTCTCGTAGCCGAAGAGCTCGCTCTCGATCAGTCCGGCCGGGAGCGCCGCGCCGTTCACCCGCACGAAGGTCTGGGTACGCCGCCGGCTGGCGTCGTGGAGGGCGCGGGCGAGCAGCTCCTTGCCGGTGCCGGTTTCGCCGAGCAGGAGCACCGTCGCGTCGGTCGGGGCCACGGTGCGAATCTGGCGCAGCACGCTGGTGAGCGCCGGGCTGGTGCCGACGAGCTGGGTGAAGTCGCGCTGCGACGAGATCTCGTCCTCGAGGTACAGCTTCTCTTCGGTGAGGCGGTCCTTGAGCGCAGAGATCTCCTGATAGGCGAGCGTGTTCGCGACCGCGATCGCGACCTGCCCGGCCACTTCGCCGAGCAGCGACGCCTCCGACGGGGTGAAGCCGTCCGGCGAGCGCCGGCCGACGGTCAGGACTCCGAGCCGCCCGCGCTGGGTGATGAGCGGCACGCAGCAGATCGAGCGGATGCCGTCCTCGATCAGGCCCGCCACCCCGCTGGGGTCGAACTGGTCGAACTCGGCCGCGGTGAACATCCGGATGCGCTGCTCGAAGAACGCCAGGCCCGACGGCGAGCCACCTATCGGCAGCACGCGCGTCGATTCGATCACGCCGCGGTGGTCGTTGTAGGTCTGAGCCTCGACGCGCAGCTCGTTGGCGTCGGCGTCGAAAATCACCAGCGCCGCGTAGTCGTGGCTCACGAACTCGCGGGCCCGCGCCAGCACCGACAGCTGCGTCGAGTGCGATTCGTGCTGCGCCAGCAGCTGGTTGTTGACGTCGAGGAGCAGGCGCAGCCGGTCGCGCTGCGCGATCGACTCCTGGCGATACCGCTCGGCGGCGCGGAAGCTGAGTGCGTTCTCGAAGGCGATCGCGAGCTGCTGGCCGATCTGCTCGAGCAGCTCCACTTCGTCGTCGGCGAACGAGTCGTCGTCCGGCTTGCCGAGGTTGAGCACACCGTAGGCGCCGCGCGCCGTCTTGAGCGGCACGCAGCACACGGCGCGCAGCCCTTCGACGGTCATCACCGAGATCGAGGGCTCGCCGAGCTTCTGCACGTCGGCCCAGTTGAAGACGGTGGTTTCGCCGCGGCGGAAGGCGACGTCACCCGGCGAGCCGATCGTGACCAGCTGGCCTTCCTGGATCAGGCTGTGCTCGGCGCCGAACACGAGGGCGTGCCGGCGCAGGCGCTGTTCCTCCTCTTCCCAGAGCCCGATGCTGGCGAAGTGGTGCGGAATCTTCTCGCGGAGCAGCTGCGAAATCACTTCGAGCAGGCGGCGCAGGTCGAGCTCGGAGACCACCGCGGTCGTGATCTCGAGCAGCAGGCGCGCGCGGTCGCGCGCGCTCCGCAGGCGCTCCTCACCTTCGCGCACCGCGGCGTCGCCCGCCCGCTTGTCGAGCGCGGACGACACCATTTCGGCGAGCGAGTTCATGAGGCTGCGTTCTTCCTGGAGGAACGGACCCTCGGCTGAGGCCGGGCGCGCTTCTGAGTACGCGACCTTCAGGTCGCCGCGCACGCCGTCGCGGGTCTCGAAGCCGGCCGACATCGTCCACGGCGTGTCGGCGAAGCCAGGCGTTCGTACGATCGTGCTGCCGTAGCTGACCGACGCCTGCGCGCTCTCGGGAAACTGGAACGCCGGCGGCAGAAGCGCCGCGATCTGCTCGAGCAGTCCCGCGACGCTGAGCTGCTCGTCCTCGAGCAGTCGCGCGGTGCGGTGAAGGGCGGTGAGCTCCTTTACGCGTTCGCCGAGCTGAAACAGCGCCCCGTGCGCCCGATCGCGCTCCTCGGCGAGCTGACGTCCCATCTGTTCGAGCGACTCCACCTGCGAGGTGTGCTCGAGGGCCAGCGCCACGACGCTGGCCACCCAACCCAGGACCCGTTCGAAGCCGGCCTCAGAATGGGCGGCGTAGCGCGCGACGGCAAACGTCCCGAGGCGCTTGCGGCCGGTGGTCATCGGGACCCAGTGCACGGAGCGAAACCCGCACTCGTAGAGCGCCCGCAATGTCGGGTGAGAGTCTGCCGCGGACAGCAGATCCATCCGCGCCTGCTGGCTTTGCCACACCCAGCCGGCCGGGCCCGCGTCGACCGGTGCGCGGCGCGGGACATTGGCCAGCGCCGATCCAAAGCTCAATGCCAGGTACACCTCGTCCGCCTCGGCGTCGTGGAGAACGACGCCAACGGCAGCTTCTGGGAAAAGAGGCTCGAGATGCGCCGGCAGATGGACCATCAGGTCCGAGAGCGCGCTGTAGCGCGCGATCTCGGCAGACAGCCTGATGAGCGCTTCTTCGGCTCCGGGGGCGCCCGGGGTGCCTGGAGGGACTGATGGCGCCGGAGCCTGATCGGGCATATGGGCCGAGCCGGATCGTGGGCGTGCTGGGCGGTCGAAGTCAAGTGCCGATCGTCATGTGACTAAATCAAGTCACCCACCATTGGTCCGTCCACGCTCTCAGGGCCTACATACTGAGATAACGTCATTTGTATCAAGGGGTTATCAGGACCAATCGTGACGAGGATCGATTCGGTACGGCCCGTGCCATAGGAGAGGTCAGGACGAACCTGACGATGCTGACCGGAATCACCCGCGCGCCGCTCTACACCCCGCCGGTATCGGCCGGGCCGGGACACCAGTTCTCGTCTGCCACCGACCCCCTTCCGAAACTGCGCACGTCCAGTTCGCGCGTTGAGGCCGGCCAGAGGCCGGGGAGCGACCACCACTGCTTCTACCGGGCGCTGATCGAAGGGGCGCTCGACATCGTCACGGTCGCCGACGAGTTCGGCACGATTTTCTACGGGAGTCTGTCGACCGAGCAGCATCTCGGCTACCAGGCCGACGAGATCATCGGCCGCAATCTGTTCGAGTTCGTCCACCCCGACGACATCGAGCGTGCCCGCGCCACCCTCGCCGGGTGCGTGAAAACCGGCGGGCCATCCCCCTCGGTCGAAGTCCGCGCGCGCCACCTGGACGGGCATTGGCGCACGTTGGAGTCGGTCGCGAGCTTTCAGACGGACGACGCCGGCGGCCGCTTCTTCATCGTTCACTCGCGGGACGTCGGCGCCCGCAAGCTCCTGGAGGCTCAGGTGCGGCAGGCTCAGAAGATGGAGGCGTTAGGCCTCTCGACGGGCGCAATCGCCCACGACTTCAACAACATGCTGGTCGTGATCGCGGGCTACACGGCTCTGCTCGCCACCGACCCGTCGCACACCGTACGCGAGTTCGCTCGCGAGATGCGGATGGCCACCGATCGGGCGACGCAGCTCACCAGCCAGCTGCTGTCGTTCGCGCGCGCCAGCCAGAGCGACGATCCGTCCTGTGACGCCAACGAGGCGATCGCCGCCTTCCGGCCCATCCTCGACCGCATGGTCGGCCGCGATGTGCATGTCTCGTACGCGCTCGACGCCGTCCCGTCGCAGGTGCCGATCGTTCGCAGCGCGCTCGATCAGGTGCTGATCAACCTGGTCGTCAACGCGAGCGACGCCATGCCCTCCGGCGGCGAGCTCCTGGTGACCACCACGAACGAGTGGCGCCCGCGCCAGAACGACCGGACCGCGGTGCTGCCGCTGATCGAATACGTCGTGATTCGGGTCACGGACACCGGTGTCGGCATGACCGACGAGGTCAGAGCGCGCATCTTCGAGCCCTTCTTCACCACCAAGCCCCTTGGCCGGGGCACCGGTATCGGACTGCAGACGGTCTACAACACCGTGACGCAGGCTGGAGGCCGCATCGACGTGATCAGCGCCCCCGGCGCCGGCACGACGTTCCGAGTGCTGCTTCCGGCGCAGACCTCGCTAAAGCCCGGCCAGGAGCCGGGCGGAGCACGAGCATGACCCTGAACGCCTGGGCCCAGACGCCCACCGCCGCCGCTTCCACTACCGCGCGGACCCCGCACGATGCCGGCGCCTCCGCTGCGCCCCTCGGCCGCGCGCTCGTCATCGACGGCGATGCCCGTTCGGCGAGCCACTTCATCGAAACGCTCGATCGCATGGGCTTCGAGGCCGTCGCCGCCCGGTCGATCACGGAGGGTGTCACGCTGGCCGCCCAGCGCCCGCCGCAGTTGCTGGTCCTGACGCTGCCCGAGCGCGACACCGAGGCGGCGCTCAACCTCGCCGGCGAGCTGACGATGCGGCACGGCACGCGTTGTATCTTCGTGCTCGATCGCGCCGATTCGGCCGCGCTGCAGGAGGTGACGGCCGCCGGCGCACACGGCGTGCTGTGCAAGCCGGTTCACCGCGAGCAGCTCGAGGCGACGTTCCGCCTGGCCATCGATCAGCACGGCGCCCGCCGGGCGCCGCGGCCCGCTGAGGACGCGCGGGTGCGGCTCCTCGAAGGGGCGTTGCACCGGATCGCGCAGGAACTGGCCCGGCTGAATCTTTCGGACGGCCAGGAGAACGGCGGGTCGCTGCCGATTTGCGGGCTGCGGCCCCGCGAGCAGGAAGTCGTCCGGCTGCTGCTGCAGCACCTGCGCGTGCCGGCAATCGCGCGCCGGCTCGGCATCAGCCAGCAGACCGTGCGCAATCACCTGAAGAGCGTGTTCCGTCGCACCGGCGTCCGCAGCCAGCAGGAGCTGCTCGATCGCATCGCCCTGGCCTCGGTATCGCAACCGTCGCAGGAGCCTGACGATACCGCGAGCCACGCCGGCGATCCCGGTGACATCGTTGGCACCAGGTAGGGCGGTCTTCGGGACCGCCCTCTACGGCCCAAGGCCCAAGGCCCTAAGGCCAACGGGTCTCTACACCCCCGTGATCTGCACGACCGCGCCGTCGGGATCCTTGACGTGAAATCCGAACTCGATCGTCTCTCGCGGCTCGAGGCCGAACCCCTTGAGGTCCGCGGTGACCGCCTCGCGGTTGAAGCCATCGACGCCGATTGCGAAGTGATCGATGACGCCGGGCGGCGGCTCGATCCTTAGCGAGACCAGGACCTTGCCTCCCGCTCCAAGCCGCGCGATCTTGTTCGCCTTGTCCTCATTCACGAGCGTCAGCCCGAAGACGCGCCCGTAGAAGTCGATCGATCGCGCCATGTCGGTGACCAGCACCGACACGTGGTTGATGCTGGCGCCTTTGAGCGTGGCCGCCGACGCGGCGGCGCCGGCGCCGGCGAGCAGGGCCAGCGCGCCAATCAGCTCGCGGCGTGAGAGCGCCCCGCGCTCGAAGCTGGTGAGCAGGTCGGAGATGACGGGTTCCACTCGGCCTCCTTGAGCTGATGTAGGGGCCGCCTTCAGGCGGCCCAGGGCGGGCTACAGCCGGCCCCCACGAATCGGCATTCAGTCTTTACACACCTCGGACAAGGGCCGTAGTCTACGCCCGCCCGTCCACCGCCATCGAAGGAGACGCCGATGACCGAACTGCGCTCGAACTGGATCCGGAACGCCGCGCTGGCCATCGTGCTGGGCGCCTTCACGGCGGGAGAGGCCACGTTCAGTCAGGCGCCGGCGGCACCGGTCGCGGTCACGGCGGCGCAGTACGAGCGCTGGAAGACCGAGCTCTCCAACTGGGGGCGGTGGGGCAAGGACGATCAGATCGGGACCCTCAACCTGATCACGCCGGCGAAGCGGCGGCAGGCGGCGGCGCTGGTGCGCGACGGTGTGTCGGTATCGCTGGCCGCCGACGCCGACACCGAGAAGGCCGTGGACAACCCCTCGCCCTACGAGTACACGATGCTCGGCATCGGCAGCGACCGGATCGGCATCGCCTATCACGGCATCGCCCACACGCATCTCGACGCGTGGAACCACATCCACGCCAACGGCGTGTTCTACAACGGCTATACCCCGGACGCGGCGGCCGTGGCCAAGGCGGGCCACCAGCGCAACTCGATCATCAACGTCAAGAACGGCATCTTCACCCGCGGCATTCTCATCGACATCCCACGCCTGAAAGGCGTGCCCTACCTCGAGCCCGGCACTCCCGTTTACGTGTCCGATCTCGAAGCCTGGGAAAAGCGCGCGGGCGTGAAGGTGTCGGCGGGTGATGCGCTGTTCGTGCGCACCGGGGTCTGGGCGCGGCGGAGGGCCATGGGCCCCTGGCTGCGCGGCCGGGCCGAGGGCGGCCGGTCGGCCGGCCTGGACCCTTCGGTCATCCCGTGGCTCCGGGCGCGCGACGTGGCCGTGATGGGGAGCGACCACCCCCAGTACGTCTCCCCCGGCCCGGCCGGACTTCCACCCGGCGCGATTCACGATTTTGCACTCATTTATCTCGGCCTGCCGCTCTTCGACAACTGCGATCTCGAGGCGCTGGCCGAGGCCGCCGCGGCTCGGAACCGATGGTCGTTTCTACTGAGCGCAGCGCCCCTGCCGGTGCGCGGCGGTACCGGATCGCCGCTAAACCCTGTCGCCACCTTCTAAAATCCGCCTCTACTTACAGGCTCGGCTTTTGCTTCCCCTGGGCGTTGCGGACCCCCAGAGGTAAAAAATGCCGAGTTAGGCTGTTGAGCTTACAAGGACTGAGCTGGCTCGACCCGTTCCGACCATCTGCCCAAATTTGGGCGTAGCATGGCCGGAGGTTCGGCAACGCTCGTCGCCCCCCCGACCGAACCTTGTACAGAGCCGACGATGACCCAGACGACCCTTACGCGCCCGCGGAAAAAGTCGCGCCCCGCGCCACCACCCTCGATCGAGACCGGTGCCGTTACAAACGGTTCCACCCGTGCCCCTGCGCACGACTCAGCCGAGGCCCGGAATGAGAAGCTGCTCGCCGCCATGGTCGCCTTCCGCGATGGCGACTTCTCGGTGCGCCTGCCCACCTATTGGTCGGGATCCGACGCCCGGGTCGCCGAGGCGTTCAACCAGGCGATCGGCTACACCGAGCGGATGTCGAGCGAGATCACCCGCCTGAGCGCCACCGTTGGCCGGGAAGGGCGGCTCCGCCAGCGCATGTCTCTGCCTGGTGCGGTCGGCGGCTGGGCCGCCGAGGCCGAGTCGTTCAACACGCTCATCGACGATCTCGTCCGGCCGACGGCGGAAATCGCCCGCACCATCGGCGCGGTCGCGCGCGGCGACCTCGGACAGTCGATGGACCTCGAGGTAGACGGCCGCGAGCTGAAGGGCGAGTTCCTGCGCTCGGCCAAGCTCGTGAACACCATGATCGAGCAGCTCGCGCTCTTCACCGCCGAAGTCACGCGCGTCGCGCGCGAGGTCGGCACCGAGGGCAAGCTCGGCGGTCAGGCTCAGGTCAGGCGCGTGTCGGGCGTCTGGAAGGAGCTCACCGACTCGGTCAACCAGATGGCCGGCAACCTCACGGCGCAGGTGCGCAACATCGCCGACGTGACGATCGCCGTGGCCAACGGCGACCTCTCCAAGAAGATCACGGTGGACGTCCGCGGCGAAATCCTCCAGCTCAAGGAAGCCATCAACACGATGGTGGATCAGCTGCGGTCGTTCGCTTCGGAGGTGACGCGCGTGGCGCGCGAGGTCGGCACCGAAGGGCGCCTCGGCGGCCAGGCCGTCGTGCCCGGCGTCGCCGGCACGTGGAAGGACCTCACCGACTCGGTGAACGCGATGGCGACGAACCTCACCGAGCAGGTCCGCAACATCGCCACGGTGACCACCGCCGTGGCCCGCGGCGACCTTTCCCGCAAGATCACGGTGGACGTGAAGGGCGAGATCCTCGAGCTGAAGGAAACCATCAACACGATGGTGGACCAGCTCACCGGTTTCTCGTCGGAAGTGACGCGCGTGGCGCGCGAGGTGGGCACCGAGGGCAAGCTCGGAGGCCAGGCGGTGGTGCCCGGCGTCGCCGGTACGTGGAAGGACCTCACCGACTCGGTCAACTCGATGGCGTCGAACCTCACCGGCCAGGTGCGCAATATCGCCGGCGTGGCCACCGCGATCGCCAAGGGCGACCTGTCGTCGAAGATCACGGTGGAAGTGAAGGGCGAGATCCTGGCGCTGAAGAACACCATGAACACGATGGTGGACCAGCTGAACGGGTTCGCGTCGGAAGTGACGCGCGTGGCGCGCGAGGTCGGCACCGAAGGCAAGCTCGGTGGCCAGGCGCAGGTGCCGGGTGTGGCCGGCACGTGGAAGGACCTCACCGACAACGTCAACTTCATGGCCTCGAACCTCACCGGCCAGGTGCGCAACATCGCCGAGGTGACGACCGCCGTGGCTCGCGGCGACCTCTCCAAGAAGATCACGGTGGAGGTGCGCGGCGAGATTCTCGAGCTGAAGAACACCATCAACACGATGGTGGACCAGCTGAACGCGTTCGCCGGCGAAGTGAGCCGCGTGGCGCGCGAGGTCGGCACCGAGGGCAAGCTCGGTGGTCAGGCGGCGGTGGCCGGAGTGGCCGGCACGTGGAAAGACCTCACCGACAACGTCAACTCGATGGCCAACAACCTCACCTCGCAGGTGCGCAACATCGCCGAGGTGACGACGGCCGTGGCCAACGGCGACCTGTCCAAGAAGATCACGGTGGATGTCCGCGGCGAGATCCTCGAGCTGAAGAACACCATCAACACGATGGTGGACCAGCTCAACGCATTCGCCGGCGAGGTAAGCCGCGT
>Ga0173480_10000251_pt1 | contig 16333 bp, 13 predicted proteins | sample NitcycUS209509C1_FD_122622 | JGI IMG/M metagenome (GOLD analysis project Ga0173480, IMG submission 122622) | Soil microbial communities from Arlington Agricultural Research Station in Wisconsin, USA - Nitrogen cycling UWRJ-S209-509C-1 (version... | ecosystem: Environmental > Terrestrial > Soil... | reverse complement strand
GCAGCACGTCGTAGGGCGTGACGCTGCCGTCGTTGCCGGTGACGGTCTTGGCGGCGGCATCCACGTCCGTGATGCGGACGCCGACGCGCAGGTCGATCTGGTACTTCGCGTACCAGTCGAGACCGTTGATGACGATGTCGTCGGCGGCCTTCTCGCCGGCGAGTACCGACGAGAGCATGATGCGGTTGTAGTTGACGTGGGTTTCGTCGCCGAACACCGTCACCGTGAAGCGCGGGTCGTGCTTCAGGACCTCCTCGAGGCAGGCCATGCCCGCCATCCCGTTGCCGACGACGACCAGGCGTCTCATGACCGCGCTCCGTCCACGGTGCGCTCGACGCGCACCGCCGACTGCTTGTAGTTCGGCTCCCGCGAGATCGGATCGAAGGCGCTCTGGGTCATCTGGTTGGCATTGGCCTCGGCGTAGTGGAACGGCACGAAGATCTGGCCCGGAGCCACCGTCTCGGTGACGCGCAGCTCGACGCCGCGGACGCGGCCGCGCCGCGACACCACGTCCACCTTGTCCTGCGGCTTGAGGCGCAGCGACCGCGCGTCGCGCGGATTCATCTCGACCCAGGCGTTCGGCGACAGCCGCTCGAGAATCGGCACCTTGCCGGTCTTGGTGCGCGTGTGCCAGTGCTCGACGGTCCGGCCGGTGTTGAGAACGAGCGGGAACTCCGCGTTCGGCTGCTCCGGGAACGGCTCCCAGTCCGACACGATCAGCTTGGCCTTGCCGTCGTCGTGCTGGAACGTGCCGTCCTCGTAGAGCCGCCGGGTCTGGCCGGGACCGGTCGCGCCGGCAGGGAACGGCCATTGGATGCCGCCGTGATGCTCGATATCCCGGTAGGTCATGCCCGAGTAGTCGCAGAGCCGGCCCGCCGACACCTTCTTCCACTCCTCGAACGCGTCGCCCGGCTTGGTCCAGCCCGGGAAGATCTCGTCCTTCACGCCGAGCTGCGCGGCCAAACCCAAGAAGATGTCGAAATCGGAGCGCGCCTCCCCCGGCGGCGGCACGGCGCGATTGACCTTGCTCACGCGACGCTCGGAGTTGGTATAGGTGCCTTCCTTCTCGCCCCAGATCGCCGCCGGCAGCATGAGGTGCGCGAACTCGGAGGTGGGGGTCGGGTGATAGCCGTCCTGCACCACCAGGAATTCGAGCCCCTCGAGCGCCTGGGTCAGCGACCCGAGGTTCGGGAACGACACGATCGGGTTGGTCGCGATGATCCAGAGCGCGCGGATCTTCTTCTCGAGCGCGGCCTCGATGATGTCGGGATAGGCCAGCCCGCGCTTGGTCGGAATCCGCTCGACCGGCACGTTCCACAAACCCGCCAGCGCTTCGCGGTCGTCCGCGCTCTCGAACTTCCGGTAGCCGGGCATGATCGACGCGAAACCGGCTTCGCGCGTCCCCATGGCGTTGCACTGGCCGGTGATCGAGAACGGCGACGCGCCCTCGCGGCCGATGTTGCCGGTGATGAGCGCGAGGTTGTTGATCGCGTTCACCGTCTCGGTGCCCTTGGTGCTGTGGTTCACACCCATGGTCCAGCCGATGAACCCCGCCTTGGCGTGCGCGTAGAGCCACGCCGTCCGGACGATCATCTCGGCCGAAAGGCCGGTGATCTCCGCCACGCGCTCGGGCGTATAGCTCTTGACCGCCTCGCGGAGCGCGTCGAACCCGGTGGTGTGGCGCTCGATGTAGTCGCGGTTGACGAAGTTGTGCTCGATGACGACGTGGATCAGGGCGTTGACGAGCGCGAGGTCCGACCGCGGCTTCAGCGGCAGGTGCAGGTCGGCCATCATCGCGGTCTTGGTGACCCGCGGATCGACGACGATGAGGGTCGTCGACGGGTTCGAGCGCAGGCGCCAGCAGAGCAGCGGATGGTTCTCGGCGATGTTGGCGCCGATCAGGATGACGACGTCGGCCTTCTCGAGGTCCTCGTAGGTGCCGGGCGGGCCGTCGCTGCCGAACGAGCGCTTGTAGCCCTGCACCGCCGTGGCCATGCACAGCGTGGTGTTGCCGTCGTAGTTGTTGGTGCCGAGGCCCAGCTGCACCAGCTTGCCCAGCGCGTAGAACTCCTCGGTGACGAGCTGCCCGGTGCTGATGACGCCGACCGAGCCCGGGCCGAAGCGCGCCTGCACGTCGCGGAACTTCTCCGCCATCGTGGCGAACGCCTGGTCCCAGCCGATCCGGTTGAAGCGCTTGCCGTCGCGCAGCATCGGGTAGAGGGCGCGGTTGTCGGTGCGGATCGTGTAGTGCTCCGACAGCCCCTTCGGGCACAGCAGCCCGCGATTCACTTTGTGATCCGGGTTGCCGCGGACGCTGACGGCCTTCCCGTCCTTCACGCCGATGAACATCCCGCAGCCCACCGAGCAGTAGCCGCAGGTGGTCGCGACCCACTTGTCGGGCACCTTCTGCGCCGACACGTAGCCCGCCACCGGGTCGTTCCCGTAGGAATAGCGTTCCGCACGGGTGTCGAGTCCGAGCATCTGCTTCAGCGTCATGCGGCCTCCCTTGCGGCCGGAAGATAAGCAGCGGCCATCTGACGCGGCACCACGCTGACGAAGAACAGGTAGCGGCCGAGGATCTCGCCGCCCATGGCGAGCGCGAGCGCGGCGCCCATCGCGAGCGCGCTCGAGAGCGCGGGCAGGTCGCCGCGGCTGGCGATGAGCAGCGGCATCATGACGCCGCCGACGGCCAGGAGGCACCCGCGCGAGACGAGGTGCCGGCGAAGCACGGTGGACAGCAGCCGCGCCGTCCCTTTGAGCTCGAGGTTCTCCGAGGCGATGAGCCGCAGGAAGCGCAGCGCCAGCACCACGGCAATCGCCACGCCCATCGCTGCGGCCGCCGGAGCCAGCCAGCGCGTGTCGCCCGCGCCGATGACCGCGGCGAAGAGCGGCCCGAGCAGCGCCGCCGTGAAGTTGAACTGCAGCAGCGTGTACGGCGTGTTCCAGGCCGGCCGCGCCGGCACCCGGTAGATGTAGGCACTGGCGGTCACGCCGCCGATGCCGAGGAGCACCGTGAGCGCGCCGAGCAGCACGCTGCCCGGCAGCCCGAACCACAGGGCGCCGGCATACATGGCCGCGACGTTCGAGAAGGCGCCGAACATCAGCACCTCGCGGCTGAGCCATGAGCGCTTCCACATGCGGATGGCGCGATAGGCGTGAATCGGCCGCCCGAGGTGCATCGTCGAGGCCGCGAGCGCCAGGCCGCCGACGAGCAGCGACCCGATGGCCGCGGTGCCGAGGTGCGCGCCCTTGCCGAGCAGCTGCAGCAGCCAGATCGTCGCGAAGGCGCCGACCGAGAGCTGCGTCAGCACCGTCATGATCACGAGCGGCCAGTGGGGCTCGGCGGGCACCACGTGCGTGGCGTCGCGCGGGCTCGCGTTCGGCGGCAGGTTGGCCGGCAGCGTGATGCGCGTCGTGGACAGGCTTCCGTCGTTCGCGGGCACGCCCGAGGGCGTGGCGAAGGCCTCGACCGCGGCGCGCCACTGGCCCGTGTTGACGATCTCAATTTGGATGGCGCCCTCGGGACACGCGCTCACGCAGGCTGGCGCCTGCCCTTCCTCCAGCCGGCCGTGGCACATGTCGCACTTCCCGACGACGCCCCGCTCGTGGTTGTACTGCGGGACGCCGTAGGAACAGTTCCAGGTGCAGTACTGACAGCCGATGCAGGCGTCGGCGCTGTGGCGCACGATGCCGGTCACTGAATCCTTCGAGTAGGCGTCCACCGGGCAGCCTTGCAGGCAGGTCGGCTCGAGGCAGTGGTTGCAGCCCATCGACAGGTGGTGCTGCGCGACCGCCGGAAAGAATCCGCCTTCGATGTCGCCAACGCGGCGCCAGTTGATCTCGGCGGGGTTGCCGTTCTGCTCGTTGCAGGCGACGACGCAGCACTTGCAGCCGATGCACTTCCCCATGTCGAAGTGGAATCGGTACTGTTCGCCGGGCTCGAGCGCGCGGGTCGGCATGCGCTCGGCGAGCGGCACGGGCCCGGTTGCCCGCCGCGGCGGCGCGAGCGAGGCTGGCACCGGTCGCTTCGTCAGCGCGAAGGTAACGCCGTCTTCGGTTGCCCGCTTCAAGAGCGGCAGTGACATCGACACTCCCATGGAGAACCCGCTGGGCCACGCGCGTGCGTGACCCATCTCGAGTGGCTCGACAGGGAGCGCGATTGACTATGCGCTGGACGACAGCGCAGCCCGGCGGCAAGGGCGGGCATGGAGGGCCGCGCTCGTGGCGGCAGGCCCCACGTCGAATATACGCGCCGGACCCTACAGCGGCAAGAGGGGCAATGGTGACGCTGGCGTAGCCAGAGATGGCGATTACAACAAAAATGAAGAAGATCGGCCAAGGGCAGCTAAGTCCTACATCCGACAGGGCCATCGGACCCAAATCGTGCCGATGGAAGCCGCGTAGAGCACTGCATCTACAGATGTTGCGGCCACGGCCGCAACCGCGGCGCGCGACGCGGTGCGATGGCTTTCCGGCACTGCGCCGTGTCGTTTCGGGCCTTTTTCGATCCGCGCGGCGCGGTCGGGGTGGAACCCTCGCGGCGCTCCGAGCCGACGCGAGCGGTGGCCACGAAAATGTTCGATGACCAGACAGGGCTCACGGTCTTGTAGGGCCATCGCGTCGCGGAACCGGACACGACGCAACCTCGAAATGGCGAATGCCCGCGCTACGAAATCGCGTGCCCCGACTCTGGAGTCGTGGCCATTCAGGCGGCAAACCGCGTTCGGAACGGCCCTTGCTCAGTGGGCGGACCAGCGGCCCAGACGCCCAAACGTCGACAGCACGTCCAGCAAGGCCACGACGCACCTCGTGTAAGCCAGGCCCAGACGCCTCTCCACGGTCGATTCGACTGATTGTTTCGCGCCCGCATGCGCGCATGGCCGGCTCTGTTGCCGTCCTGCGAGCCTTCAGCGTGCGCGAGTGAGGAGAGACTCGCATGTTGAGCAAGACCGGCTCGTCCGCACGAGCCCGCAGGCTGTGGCCCGCGGCCGTGCTGCTTGGGCTGCCCTTGTCCGCCGCAGCACAACAAGCAGCGCCCGCCAGCGCACAGGCGCAACTGCAGCCCGTCGCTACCGCTCCAGCACCGGCCGCCAGTCAAGGGCCCGTACCAGCCGCCGCACCGCCGCAGGTGCAAATGCCGCCGAAGGTCCCCGTATTCAACCGCGCCAATCAGAAGCTTCCCGCGTGGCTGCGCGTGCGCGGCGAATTCCGCGAACGGTTCGAAGGCTTCGACAACCTCGGCTTCACCGAGGGGCGCGACGACGAATACGCGCTCACACGGGTGCGGGTGAACGCCACGATCACGCCCAGCCAGTCGCTGTCGTTCCAGGTCAACGTCCAGGACGCGCGCGTCGCCGGCAAGACCGTCGGCCCGACCACGGCGCCGTTCCGCGGTCCGTTCGACCTGCGCGTCGGGTTTGCCGACGTCGGCTCGGCCAAAGCCCCCGTGGCCGCGCGGCTCGGGCGCCAGGAGCTCTCGTTCGGCGAGCAGCGGCTGATCGGCCCCCTCCCCTGGGTGAACACCGGGCGCTCGTGGGACGCGGCACGGGGCATCCTCCGCAGCAAAGCGTTCCAGGTGGACATGTTCGTCGCCTCGCTCGTGCGCAGCCTGCCCGACGAGTTCGACAAGAGCGGCAACGGCAACCGGCTGGGCGGCGCGTACGCCACCACGACGAAGCTGATTCCCAAGGCCACGGTCGAGCCGTACGTGTTCTTCCGTCGCGACGTCAACCTGCGCAGCGAGCTCGGCGCGACCGGCACCATCAACCAGGCGACGATCGGCGCCCGCACCGTTGGCCGCCTGCCGCTCGGCCTCGACTACGGCGTGGAGATGGTGATGCAGCGCGGCTCGCTCGCCGACGACTCAATCAGCGCGTGGGCCGGCCACTGGCAGATGCGCGAATCGCTCTCCGGCCGGGGCGCGGTCAAGCTGACGTCGGAATACAACTTCGCGACCGGCGACGAGAGCGCGACCGACGGCACCCGCGCGACCTTCGATCAGCTCTATCCGACCGGCCACGACAAGCTGGGGCTGGCCGACCAGGTCGGGTGGCGCAACGTGCACCACCTGCGCGAGGGCTTCGAGTTCTCGCCCATCAAGGCGACGCCGATCTCGGTGAACTACCACACGTGGTGGCTGGCCGAGAAGACCGACGGCCTCTACGCGGCGAGCGGCGCCCGCATCGCCTCCGTTCCCGGCGGCGCGGCCAGCGGCCACGTGGGCCAGGAAATCGACGTCCAGGTGACGCGCCTCCTCACGCCGCAGCTGCAGCTCGCGGCGGGCTACGCGCACATGTTTACGGGCAAGTTCCTCGAGCAGGCCACGCCTGGGGCGTCTTACAGCCAGCCCTACGTGATGCTGACCTACGTCTTCCTGGCGGACAAGTAGAGGTGAGTGATCCGATGACGACGACGAAACAGAGCTCCTCCCGACGCCGGTTCCTCAGGGCCGCCGGCACGTCCGCCGCCGGCGTGCTCCTGGCGGGCATGCCCAAGGGCTTCACCGGTGGCGTCTACGCGGCCGACGGCCCCGAGACCACCGCGATGCGCTTCGGCATCATCGCGCTCACCGACTGCGCGCCGATCGTGATGGCGCACGAGCTCGGCTACTTCAAGCAGTTCGGGATCGAATCGACCATCTCCAAGGAGGCGTCCTGGGCGGTCATCCGCGACAAGCTTTCGATCGGCGAGAACCACGCCACCCACATGCTAATCGGCATGCCGATCGCCTCCACCATGGGCCTCGCCGGCTCGCCGGTGAAGCCGATGGTCGTCCCCTGGCTGCTCAATCGCAACGGCCAGGCGATCACGCTCGACAACAAGCTGAAGGCCGCGGGCGTCAAGACGCCGCAGGCGCTGAAGCCTCTGGTGGACAAGGCCAAGGCCGCCGGCGAGCCGATGTCGTTCGCAATGACGTTCCCACCCGGCACCCATGCGATGTGGATCCGCTACTGGCTCGCATCGGGTGGCATCAACCCCGACAAGGATGTCAACCTCATCACCATCCCGCCGCCGCAGATGGTCGCCAACATGAAGGTCGGCAAGATGGACGGCTTCTGTGTGGGTGAACCGTGGAACAACCGCGCGATCGAAGACAACATCGGCTTCACGGCGGTCACGACGCAGCAGATGTGGAAAGACCACCCGGAAAAGGCGTGCGCCTTCACCGAGGAGTTCGCCACCAAGAACCCCAAGAGCGTGAAAGCGGTCCTGAAGGCGCTGCACCTCGCCAGCGTCCACCTCGATGACATGAAGAACCGGCCCAAGGCGGCGGAGATCATCGCGCGTCCGGCCTACATCAATTGTCCGCCGGCGATCATCCTCGAACGCCTGATGGGTAAGTACGAGTACGGCGACGGCCGGGTCGAGCAGGATCCGTTCTACATGATCTACTCGCAGCGCAACTGCAACCTCCCACAGCCGATCTACGCACAGTGGTGGCTGACGCAACTGCAGCGCTGGGGCTTCACCAAGGGCGCACCCGACTACGTCGGCATTCCCAAGAAGGTGATGCGTCCCGACCTCTACATGGAGGCGATGAAGGAGATGGGCGTCAAGGTCACGCCGCCCACCGACACCAAGATCACGCTGTTCGACAGCGTGTTCGACAGCAAGGATCCCGAGAAGTACGCCCGGTCGTTCAAGGTGCACAGCCTGCAGGGCTAGCCGTTTGCACGTAGGGGCCGGCTTTAGCCGGCCCTCCCGGGCCGCCTGAAGGCGGCCCCCACACCGGCCCGGAGGAGGCCAACGTGATGAAGCGTCTGATCAATCTGCTGCTCCCGCTCTGCGGCATCGGGATGGCGCTGGGGGCCTGGTGGGCCGCCAGCATCGCGGTGCCGGATCTGCCGTCGCCGGTGCGGACGTGGGAAGAAAGCAAGATCTACATTCTCGAGCCGCTCGCCAAACGCGGCGAGTCGGACCAGGGCATCCTCCTGCTCGCCTACTACAGCCTGGTGCGCGTGGCACAGGGCTTCCTGCTCGGGATCGCCATCGCGACGCCGATCGGCTTCCTGCTCGGCGTCTCGCCGTTGCTGACGCGGATGTTCGACCCCATCATGCAGGTGCTGCGGCCGATTTCACCGCTCGCCTGGCTGCCGCTCGGACTGGTTCTCTTCCAGAAGTCCGAGCCGGCGGCGCTCTTCGCGATTGCCGTGTGCTCGATGTGGCCCACGGTGATCAACACCATGATGGGCGTGCGCGCCATCCCGCAGGACTACTGGAACGTGGCCAAGGTGCTGCGGCTGTCGCGGACGACCACGTTCACCAAGATCATCGTCCCGGCGACGCTCCCCTACATGTTTACCGGCTACCGCCTCAGCCTCGGCATCGCCTGGCTCGTGATCGTGGCGAGCGAGATGCTCACCGGCACTCCAGGCGTCGGCGGGTTCCTGTGGCAGGAGTACAACAGCCTGGTCTACGCGCACATCCTGCTCGCCATCATCACCATCGGCGTCGTCGGGTTCGCGCTCGACCGGCTCATGGGCGTGGCCGAGTCGCGGCTGCGGGCCTCGTAGGAGGCGCTGGTGGCCTTTCTCGAGGTTCGCGGCCTTTCCAAGTCGTTCCCGTCGCCGGCCGGCATGCGTCACGTCCTCAAGGACGTGACGCTCGAGGTCGAGTACGGCGAGTTCATCTCGATCGTGGGCTCGATGGGCAGCGGCAAATCGACGCTGCTCAGCCTGCTCGCCGGTCTCACGTCGCCCGACGCCGGCTCCGTCGTGATCGACGGCAAGCCGGTGACCGGCATCCGCGGCGACGCGGCATTCGTGTTCCAGAACTATTCGCTGCTGCCCTGGTTCAGCGCGCTCGAGAACGTGCGCCTCGCGGTCTCGGCGGCGTTTCCGTCCGCCACCGCCGCCGAGCAGCGCGCCCGCGCCACCGAGGCGCTCGAACGCGTCGGGCTGGGCAACGCGCTCGATCGGAAGCCGCGGCAACTGTCGGGCGGGATGCGGCAGCGGGTGTCGTTGGCGCGCGCCTTCGCCACCGAGCCTCGCGTGCTGTTTCTCGACGAGCCGTTCGGCGCGCTCGACGCGCTGACGCGCGACACGCTGCAGCAGGACCTGGCGCAGCTCTGCGCCGGACGCGACCGTCCGGTGACGGTGGTGATGATCACCAACAGTGTCGAGGAAGCCATCCTGCTCTCGGATCGCATCGTCCCGATCGTCACCGGCCCGCCGGCCTCACTCGGCGCGCCGATCGTGGTCGAGCTCGCGCGGCCGCGCACCCTCGCCCAGCTCGCGCACGACGAGCAGGCCACGCACGCGCGCGCCCACGTCATAGCGGCGCTCACGGCGTCGATTCAGCGGCGCGGCCGCTCCTCGGCCGCGGGGCCGAATGCGGCCCTGTCCACCTCGCCAGAACCCGCCAAGGCCTCGGGGCCGGCATAAGGAGAAACGTGTTCGTACCACTGGAACTGACGGGACTGACCAAGGTGTTCGCCACCCCGACCGGCCCCTTCGTGGCCGTCAAGGACGTCAACGCGCGGATTCTCGCCGGCACGTTCGTGGCCATCCTGGGCCACTCGGGCTGCGGCAAGTCCACCGTGCTGTCGATCGTCGCCGGCCTCGACAAGGCGACCTATGGCGGCGTGATCATCGACGGGCACGAGGTGACGGCTCCCGGCGCCGAGCGTGCGATCGTGTTCCAGTCGCCGTGCCTGCTGCCGTGGCTCAACGTGCTCGAGAACGTGATGGTGGCGGCCACGCAGGGCGCGGCACCGAAGAGCAAGAAGGAAGCACGCGAGCTGGCGCGCTTCTATCTCGACATCGTCGGCATCGGCGAATCCGAGATGCAGATGCCCGGCGAGCTCTCGCTCGGCACGCAGCAGTGCGTGTCGCTGGCGCGGGCGCTGGTGGTCGAGCCGCGTTTCCTGCTGCTCGACGAGCCGTTCTCGCAGCTCGACTCGCTGACCCGCTTCGAGCTGCAGGATTTGCTGCTGCGGGTGTGGGAGTCGTCGGGCAAGACGGTGGTGATGGTCACCCACGACATCGACGAGGCGCTCTACCTCGCGGATCATCTGGTGCTCATGACCGACGGCCCGGAGGCGACGGTCGGCGACGTCTACACCGTGCCGTTCGCGCGGCCGCGGAGCCGCGCCGCGGTGCTGGCTCACCCGCGCTACCACGAGGCCCGCCGGCATGTGATCGACTTCCTCGAGCACCACGCCCACCAGTCGCGCCCGAGCGCGCTCGACGACGTGCTTTCCAGACGTCCCGCGTGAACTCTTGGCTCGCCCTTCGGCCAGGTAGGTCAGGTGGGTCAGGTAGGCCTGGTAGGTAAACCCGTTTAGCTCGCACGTAGCGGCGGGTCTTGAGACCCGCCGATCTTCTTTCCCCACCCGACCTACCTGACCTAGCTGACCGATCCGCAAGAATCCAATCCCACGAAGCGTCCGTAGCACAGACGGCGGGCCAGGCAGGGAACAGCCTGGGCCCCTTCCTGGAGGACGCAATGAAACGACGGTCGATTCCGCCTTCGCCAAGGCTACGGCGGACAAGTCAGCTTGTGGCCGGTGCGGCGTTCGTCGCCGCGGCCGGCATCACGGCGTTCGGGTCGAGCCACCGCGAGGCGCCCGGCATCACCGGCCGGCCCAAACTCGACGGTACCGACTTCTACGCATTCCGGAGCTACGAACCGGGACGCGAAGGATACGTGACCCTGATCGCCAACTACATCCCGCTGCAGGACGCTTACGGCGGGCCTAATTTTTTCGCCATGGATCCCGACGCGGTCTACGAAATCCACGTGGACAACAACGGAGACGCGCGCGAGGACCTCACCTTCCAGTTTCGGTTCAAGACTCAGTACCGGAACCTCACCGTGCCCGCCGGCGGCCTCAACCTCACCGTGCCGCTCATCAACATCGGCGGGATCGGGCCGGCCCCTACCGATACCGGCAACCTGAACGTCATCGAGACCTACAGCGTCTCGCTCATCCGCGGCGACCGCCGCACCGGGATGCAGTCGGTGCTGCGCAACGCGGCAACCAACCGGACGGCGTTCATGAAGCCGGCCGACCGCATCGGCGACAAGTCGATCCCGAACTACGCGCAGTACGCCGACAGCCACATCTACGACGTGAAGATCCCTGGCTGCGGCAACGGCCGCGTCTTCGCCGGTCAGCGGCGTGAGGGCTTCGTCGTGAACCTGGCCGAGGCGTTCGACCTCATCAACCTCAATCCGCTCGGCCCGGTCGACGGCACCGAGAACGTGCTCGCGGACAAGAACGTGACGAGCCTCGCGGTCGAAGTACCGATCGCGTGCCTGACTCGTGGCAGCGATCCGGTCATCGGCGCGTGGACCACGGCCAGCGAACGGATGTCCGGTGATGGCGACCCCGAGGAGTGGCGGCAGATCTCGCGCCTCGGGCATCCGCTCGTGAACGAGCTGGTCATCGGGCTCAATTTCAAGAACAAGTTCAACGCGAGCGAACCCAGGAGCGATGCGCAATTCGGTCCTTTCGTGACCAACCCGACCCTCCCGGTGCTGATTCAGGCGCTCTTCGGCGTGCCGGCGCCGGCGACGCCGCGTAACGATCTCGTGGCGGTCTTCCTGACCGGCGTCGCGGGGCTGAACAAGCCCGCCAGCGTGCGGCCGGCGGAACTGCTGCGGCTGAACACGTCGATTGCGGCGAAGGCGCCGGCGGCGCAGAGTCCCGTGGGCGTGCTCGGCGGCGACACCGCCGGCTTCCCGAACGGGCGGCGGCCGGGTGACGACGTGGTGGACATCGCGCTCCGTGCCGTGGAAGGCGCGCTGCTGCCCGGTCATCCGGCTGCGGTCGACCAGCTCACCGACGGCGCGCTCTCGACCGCGACCATCGCCTACACGCCGGAAGGCTTGATTACGGGTGACGCCGCCTTCAGCCTGTTCCGCACGAGCTTCCCGTACCTTCAGACGCCGCTGTCTGGTTCGCCTGGTCCGATCCATCCCTGACCAGGCAGGTAGGCAGGTCAGCAGGTAGGCAGGTGGGTGGACGGATGGGCCCTAGGGGTCCATCCGTCTCGCACGCGACCGGTTCTCAAACAAGTGGTGGGCCCATCTCTGTTTTCGTACGTGGGCCCGGGTCTTTAGACCCGGGCGAAGAGGCAGGAATCGACATGCATCGACTGATATCGTTCGCCGCCGTGCTCGCCGCCTCCGCATCCCTCTCGGCGCACGACTTCTGGATCGAGCCGACCGGATTCAAGGCCGACCTGGGACGCGTGATCGGCGTGAAGCTCCGGGTGGGCGACGACTTCCACGGCGATCCGGTACCGCGCAACGACGAGTTCATCGATCAGTTCGTGGTCGTGGACGCCGGCGGCCGCCGGCAGGTGGTGGGTCGCGAGGGGTCAGATCCGGCCGGTCTGCTCCGCGTCACCGCGCCGGGGCTGATGATCGTCGGCTACCAGAGCCGCCCGCGACCGGTGACGCTGCCGGCCGAGAAATTCACCAGATACCTGACCGAGGAAGGGCTCGAGTCGATCGTCGCCGCGCGTGCCCGCACCGGCATGTCGGCGCGCGAGGGGCGCGAGATCTTCTCGCGGTCGGCAAAGAGCCTGCTGCGATCGGGCGCGATGGCCACTGGCTCCGGCGATCGGGCGCTCGGCTTCCCCATCGAGCTCGTCGCGGAACGCAATCCGTACGAGATGCGTCCCCGCGACACGCTGACCACACGCCTCACGTATCAGCAGGTGCCGCTCGCCGGCGCCCTCGTCGTCGCCTACAACCAGCGGGCGCCGTACCACAAGCTGAGCGTGCGATCGGACCGCCACGGGCGCTCGGTGTTCACCTTGGACGAACCGGGAGTGTGGCTGGTGAAGGCGGTGCACATGGTGCCGGCACCGGCGGGCTCGAACGCCGAGTGGGAGAGCTTCTGGGCGTCGTTGACGTTCGAAGTCGCCGGTTAGCTCGGCGACTTCGCGGCCGGCTCAAGGCTCAAGACTCACCGTACTATTCGAGTGTTCTCGTGAGCAGTCCAGGCCTTTGGGCCCTGAGCCCTGAGCCGCACGCGCAGCAGCGCTACTTCAGCGCCGCGACCGCAGCGTTCGCCACGACGCCGTCCTGCTGGCTGGTGCCGCCCGAGGCGCCGATGGCGCCGACGATCTTCCCGCCGACCACGAGCGGCACGCCGCCCTCGACCGGCACGGCGCCCTCGAGCGCGAGCAGCCGCAGCCCCTCGCCGCCGGCGGCAACGCCGTCCTGGAACACCTTGGTCGCGCGCTTGAAGCGCGCGGCGGAGCGCGCCTTCGCGATCGCCACGTCCACGCTGCCCTGCTGCACCTCCGCCATCCGCTCGAAGTACACGAGCTCGCCGTGCGTATCGACGATGGCGATCGCCATCGTCCAGTTGTTCTTCTTCGCCTCGGCGATCGCGGCGGGCGCGATCGTCTTCGCGGTCTCTGCGGTGATTGAAGGTCCGTACATCGGTTGCGCCTGCGCAAGGGCGAGGGCCGGCACACCGGCGGCCAGGGCGATACACATCATCAACGGGGCAGCCACTCGCGTCATGGGCGCCATTATATGACGCCCTGCATGCTAGGCTCACCGAGACCATGACGCACGCGATTCTCACCACCGTGGCCGACCGGCCCGGGATGCTGTCGAGCCTCACCAAAGTGCTTGCGGACCACGACGCCAACATCACCTACGTGGACATCCACAGCGGCACGCCGACGCTCCTCTATTTCGAGGTGACGCTGCCGGAGGGCGCCGACGCGGCGGCGGTGCTGGCCGATCTGCACCAGGTGGCCGGCGTCGAGCGGGCCGAGGAAACGCCCTCGTTCTCGCGGATCTACGGCAAGCGCATCGTCGTGATGGGGGGCGGGGCTCAGGTGGGCCTGGTCGCCATGGGCGCGATCTCGGAGGCCGATCGCCACAACATCCGCGGCGAGCGGATCTCGATCGACACGATCCCGCTGGTCGGCGAACAAGAACTGGCCGCCGCGGTGCGCGCGGTGGTACGGCTGCCGCGCGTCCAGATGCTGGTGCTGGCCGGGTCGATCATGGGCGGCGACATCACCGAGGCGGTAAAGGACGTGCAGGCGCAGGGCCTGCGGGTGATCTCGCTCAACCAGGCGGGCAGCGTGCCCGACGTCGCCGACCTCGTGGTGAGCGATCCGACCCAGGCTGGCGTCATGGCTGTGATGGCCGTGGCCGACACGGCGAAATTCGATTTGATGCGGCAGTTGAAGCGGCGATACTAAGGGCTCGAACCGAACCCTAAGGCGTCGCGCGACACGCGCTTTCGCAAGGGCGGGTCTTCGGACCAGCCCGAAGCCGACTGAGGAGCAGCAGGTATGAAGATGAGACGTTTCGGGACCGGGATCGGCACGGCGCTGGCCGTGGGCTTCAGCGTGGCGCTGGCGATTCAGGGCAACGTGAGCGCGGGGCAGAATCCGCCGGCGGCGGGCGGTGGTCAGGGCGGCCGCGGCGGCGGGCGCGGGTTCAACCTGCCACCGCTGTTGATGGAGACCGACGCGTTCCCGGACGGGGGCATCGTGCCGCCGAAGTTCGTCGGGCGGGGTGGCGTGCAGCCCGGGTTCAAGTTCTCGAACGCGCCGGCCGGCACCGTAGCCTACGCCATCATCTTCCACGACCTCGACGTGGCCCTGCAGGGCGGCACCGGCGACGTGCTGCACTGGATGGCCTGGAACATTCCCGCGTCGGCCAACGGCATTCCCGAAGGGAGCCTGCCGCCGGGATCGGTGCAGGGCAACAACATCACCGGCCAGCCAAGCTACATGGGACCGGGGGCGCCCGCCGGCCCGCGATACCACCACTACGTCTTCGAGCTCTACGCGCTCAACGCTCCGCTCGACCTGCCCGCGACCGCGAGCCGCGACGACCTGCTCAAGGCGATGCAGGGCAAGACGGTCGCCAAGGCGGCCTATGTCGGCCGCTTCCGCCAGGGCGAGGCACCGGCACCAGCGAAATAGATAGGAATAGATAGATCGTCCTCTGCGGACGGGACACAGGCAACGCGACTTCGCCCGGGTCTGAAGACCCGGGCCCACATACGTCTAACGCAGCGGGCCGCCTGAAGGCGGCCCCCACGTACTGACGAGCGTCTGCAGAGCAGCGCGGGCCAGGGGACGGGGGCGAAGGTTCAGGATTGCGCGGTCCTGACTGGAATCCGGTCGTACACGAGCGGCGGCTCGATGCCTCTGGCGCACTCGAACGCGGCCAGGACGAGCGGCGAGATCGGATCGCGGTCCACCGCCACGAGGCCGACACTGTGCTCGACCAGCGGCTCGACCAGCGGTACCGTGCGGATGTTCGACATCGGCCCGAGCACGCTCAGGAAGTACTCGGGGATCACGCTCGTCATGCCCATCAGGTGCACGTTCGAGATCAGGTTGATCACCGAGTTGCTCTCGACGCGCGGAATCGGGCTGGCGTTGGCGGCGCGGAACGCCCGGTCGATGATCCGCCGGTTCTGCATGTCGGGCGTGAGCAGGCAGAGCGGCTGCTTCGCGGCCTCGGCCCACGATACGGCGGCAGTCCCGGCCAGTTCGTGATCGGCGCGCACCAGCAGGCAGTAGCGCTCCATGTAGATCGGCTCGGCGCGCATGCCCTCCACTGGCTCGTTGTCGAGATAGCTGAACCCCACGTCGATGGTGAACTCTTCGAGCTGGCGCAGGATCTCGATCGAGCTGTGCGACAGGATCGTCAGCTCGACGTCAGGGTGACGCGCCTGGATGGCCTTGGCCATGAGCGCCGCCATCGGCAGCGCCGACGGGATGACGCCGACCGACAGGTGGCCGCGCAGCGCGCCGCCCGTATTGAGCCGCGCAGCGATGTCCTGCTGCAGCGACGTCCAGTTGTCGAGAATCGTCTGCGCCCACTTCAGCACCCGCTCGCCGTCGGGGGTGAAGCCGATGAAGCGCTGGCCGCGCTCGACGATGGGGACGCCCAGCTCCTGCTCGAGCTGCCGGATGCGGCCCGACAGCGTGGGCTGGGTCACGTGACAGGCCTTCGCCGCGCGGGTGAAATGCTTTTCGCGCGCGAGGGCGACGAGGTATTGAAGTTGGCCGATGTCCAAGGGGGCTCCGCTGGAAGGCTCAGGGCTCAGGGCTTAGGGCCTGGACGCTTCCTAACGCCCGAGAGAGTACGCTTGTCCAAGACTGAGGAGCGATCATACAAGCCCCTGAGCCTCGAGCCCTGAGCCCGTGATCCTTCACCTGAGCCCTGAGCCATGAGCCCTTCCGAGCGGCCGCAGGCCGCGGACGTCCGTATGCGCGGATTCGAGCACCGCCACACGGTGGCGGCGGCGCTGGCGTGGCTCGACTCGCAGTTGCAGCCGCTGACGTCGGAGCGGGTGCCGCTGCCCGTGGCGTTCGGGCGGGTGCTGGCCACG
>Ga0173480_10000249_pt1 | contig 16452 bp, 17 predicted proteins | sample NitcycUS209509C1_FD_122622 | JGI IMG/M metagenome (GOLD analysis project Ga0173480, IMG submission 122622) | Soil microbial communities from Arlington Agricultural Research Station in Wisconsin, USA - Nitrogen cycling UWRJ-S209-509C-1 (version... | ecosystem: Environmental > Terrestrial > Soil... | reverse complement strand
GTGGCCAAGGAGTCGGTTCGCACCGGCCGGCCGATCCGTGAGATCGTGATCGAACGGGGCCTGCTCGACGCCGCGACGGCCGACCGCGTGCTGTCGCCGGAGGCGATGACGCAGCCCGGGATTGCCGGCGAAACGCCGGCCAAGAAGGAATGAAACACGCGCTTCGCCTGGCCCTCATCGTCGGCGCCGGCCTTGCCTTCGACGGCCGGGCGGTGTACTCGCAGACCGAGCCGCGCCACCGCGAGCTGTTCCCGCCGCAGGATCTCGGGCTGCTCGAGGGGCCCGATCGCGCCGCGTGGCAGAAGCCCGACCAGATCATGGACGCCCTCGGCATCGCCGACGGCGCGCACGTCGCCGACATCGGCGCCGGCGCCGGCTGGTTCACCACGCGGCTGGCGCGCCGCGTCGGTCCCAACGGCGTCGTCTACGCTCAGGACGTGCAGCGGCAGATGCTCGACGCGATCCGGAGGCGTGTCACGCGCGAGGGTCTCGCCAACGTCCGGACCGTGCTGGGCGAAGGCAGCTCGCCCAACCTGCCGCGCGCCGCGCTCGACGCGGTGCTGGTCGTGGACTCGTACCAGGAGGTCAACCCGCCGGACCGCGTGGTCTTCCTGCGCAACCTGGCCAGCGGCCTCAAGCCCGGCGGGCGCATCGGCGTCGTGAACTACAAGCTCGGGGGCGGCGGCCCGGGGCCTGAAGCCAACCGTCGTGTGCCGCGCGCCTCGGTCGAGAACGATGCGATTGCCGCCGGCTTGAAGGTGAAGGCGGTCGGCAACCTGCCCTATCAGTACCTGCTGGTCCTGAGCCGGTAGGCCCAGTAGTACAATTCGCAAATGATGGCAATCCGATCCGCCACGCTCGTCGAGACGATCGCGGCGCGCGGCGAAGCTGGCGCATCGTTCATGGCGCGCGCGGTCGCGGTACTGTTCTTCGCGGCGCTCACGGCGGCCGCGGCGCAGATCAGTGTGCCGCTTCCCTTCACGCAGGTGCCGTTCACGTTTCAGCCCACGGTCGTGCTGCTGAGCGGGCTCGTGCTCGGCCCGAAGCTCGGCGCGGCGAGCCAGGCGCTCTACCTCGCAGCCGGTGTGGCCGGCCTGCCGGTGTTCGCGGCGTCGGCGACGCTGCCGCCCGGCGCCTGGCGGCTGCTCGGCCCTACTGCCGGATACCTGCTCTCGTATCCGCTCGCCGCCTTCGTGGCGGGCGCGCTCGCCCGGCGCGGGTTCGATCGCCGGTACTTCACGTCGATCCTGGCGATGGCCCTCGGCCTCGTCGTCATCTACACGTGCGGCACGCTGTGGCTCGCCTACGGGTCGTTCGGCCGCACGGCTGTCGGGCTCTCGAGTGCCATTGCGGCCGGCGTGGCGCCATTCGTCGTCGCCGACCTCGTCAAGCTCGCCGGCGCGGCCGGCATCGTGCCCGGCCTCTGGCGCCTGGTCGGGACCGGACCTCGCGGCTCTCGCCCGTAGCCGCGGGCCGGGTGGCTGCCGGTCATCAGTCCCGCCACCATAATCTCCTCATGCGCACCGCCCTCACCATCGCGGGCAGCGACTCGGGCGGCGGCGCGGGCATCCAGGCCGATCTCAAGACCTTCGCCGCCCACGGCGTCTACGGGCTCAGCGCCATCACTGCCGTCACCGCGCAGAACACGCGCGGCGTCTCCGCGGTAGAGGTGCTCACACCAGGGATCGTCGTCGCGCAGGTTGCGGCCGTCGTGGACGATTTCGCGGTGGGCGCCGTGAAGACCGGCATGCTCGCCAACGCCGCCGTGGTCGGAGCCGTCGCGCGCGTGCTCCGCGTGGCGCACGTCGGCCCGCTGGTCGTGGATCCGGTGATGGTGGCCAAGAGCGGCGACCGCCTGCTCGACGACCAAGCGATCGGGGCGCTCATGCGGGAGCTCCTGCCGCTGGCCGCGGTGGTGACACCCAACCTCCCCGAGGCCGAGGCGCTGGCCGGGCTCGCCATACGTTCGCCGGAGGATCAGCGCGAAGCCGCACGGCGCATTGCCGGCACGGGAGCCCAGGCGGTGATCGTCAAAGGCGGGCACGCCGACACGCCCGACATCGTGGACCTCCTGTTCGACGGCCGGTCGTTCACCGAGTTCCGCCATGAGCGCGTGCCCGGCACCAGCACCCACGGCACCGGGTGCACGTTCTCCGCCGCGATCGCCGCGCAACTGGCGCTGGGCCGCGGCATCCAAGAAGCGATACCGCTGGCCCAGGCTTATGTCGCGAACGCCATCCGCAACGCGCCAGGCTTGGGGACGGGTCATGGGCCGATGGGACATCTGCAGGTCAGGTAGGCCTGGTGGGTCAGGTGGGTCGGGCCGGGAGCCGGGAGCCTATACTGATCATTGAGATGCCTGTCCCGCTCGTGGCCGTGACCAAGGACCCGCTCAGCCTGGACGCCCTGTCGGCGGTCGTTGCCGACGGCGCGGGAGCCGACGGCGCGGTGACGTCGTTCGTGGGCCTGGTGCGGCAGAACAACCTCGGTCGCGCGGTGGCGTTCCTGGAATACGAGGCCTACGAGCCGCTCGCGGTGCGCGGCCTGCAGCGGATCGTGGACGAAGTGAAGACGAGCTGGCCGAATGCCAAGCTGGCGGTGCACCATCGGATCGGCCGGCTGGCGCTGGGCGAAGCCAGCATCGTGATCGTGGCGGCGTCACCGCACCGTGGCGACGCCTTCTCGGCGTGCCGATACACGATCGAACGGGTGAAGCAGATCGTGCCGATCTGGAAGCACGAACATTTCGACGGCGGCGATGTCTGGCTCGAGGGCGCGACGGCGGACCCGGACGATGAGACGGCCCGCCAGACCGCGTATCGCATCGCATGCGCGTGACGGTGAGGCTGTTCGCCCGGCTCCGCGACCTCGCCGGGTCGGGCGAGCTGGTGCGCGACGTGGCCGGTCCGGCGACGATCGAGCAGGTGTGGCGAACGCTCGTGAAGGACATGCCGGCGCTGGCGGACTACGAGCGCACCATGTCGGTGGCGCTCAACGCCGACTACTCGCGGATGAGTGCGGCAGTGAAGGACGGCGACGAGGTCGCGTTCCTGCCGCCGGTGTCGGGCGGATGACACATGTTTGACAAGCTGGCAACGGTCGAATCCCGCTACGACGAGCTGATGACACGGCTCGGCACGGTGGAAGTGCAGTCGGACGCGGCCGAATACCGGAAGGCCGCCAAGACGCTCGCCGAACTCGAGCCGCTGGTGGCGAAGTACCGGGAATACAAGACGGTGGAAGAGAACCTCGCCGGCACGACCGAGCTCGCGAAGGGAACCGACGCCGAGATGCGCGCGCTGGCCGAAGAGGAGCTGCCGTCGCTGCACGCGCAGCGCGACACCCTGCTGCAGGAGCTGCGGATCCTCCTCGTCCCCAAGGATCCCAACGACGAGAAGAACGTCATCCTGGAAATCCGCGCCGGCACCGGCGGCGACGAAGCGGCGCTCTTTGCCGCGGATATTTTCCGCATGTATTCGCGCTTCGCCGAGCAGCAGCGCTGGAAGCTCGACGTGCTGTCGTCGAGCGACAGCGGCGCCGGCGGGCTCAAGGAAGTGATCGCGTCGATCGAGGGGCGCGGTGTCTACAGCCGTCTGAAGTACGAGAGCGGCGTGCACCGGGTGCAGCGTGTGCCGGCCACCGAGGCCAGCGGACGCATCCACACGTCCACGGCCACGGTGGCCGTGCTGCCCGAAGCCGAGGAAGTGGACATTCAGATCCAGGACAAGGACCTGCGCATCGATACGTTCTGCTCGAGCGGCCCCGGCGGTCAGAGCGTCAACACGACCTACTCGGCGGTGCGGATCACGCACCTGCCGACCAACCTCGTGGTGTCGCAGCAGGACGAGAAGTCGCAGATCAAGAACCGGGCAAAGGCCATGAAGGTCTTGCGGGCGCGCCTCTACGAGATCGAGATGCAGAAGCAGCAGGACGCGATCGCAAAAGAGCGGCGCGGCCAGGTGGGCACCGGCGAGCGCTCCGAGAAGATCCGCACCTATAACTTCCCGCAGAGCCGCATCACCGACCACCGCATCAACTTCACCACCCACCAGCTGCACGCGGTACTCGAAGGCGACGTGGCCGAGCTGCTCGATCAGGTCGCGTCGTATTACAACGCGGAAAAGTTGAAGCAGGCGAGCCAGGTCGAGGCGTGACGCTGCGCCAGGCGCTCTCGGTCGCACGCGACCGACTCATTGAGGCCGGCATCGCGCCGGACGAGGCCGCGATCGACGCCGAGCTGTTTGCGCGGACCATCCTCGGCTGGGACCGCGCCCGCATCCTCACCGAATCGGCTCAGGTCGCGCCGGCCCCGCTCGAGCCGAAATTCTCGCAGTGGGTGGCGCGGCGGGAGACGCGCGAGCCGAGCGCCTACATCATCGGCATCCGCGAGTTCTACGGTCTGGAGTTCGAGGTGACGCCGGCGGTGCTCATCCCGCGGCACGAGACCGAAATCATCGTCGAGGCCGCGCTGCCGCTGCTGGTGCGCAAGCTCGACGCCCGGGTCGCCGACGTCGGCACCGGATGCGGCAACATCGCGGTGACGCTCGCGCACGAGGCGCGGCCGTGCACCGTGGTGGCGACCGACGTCTCGGGCGAGGCGCTGGCCGTGGCCAGGCGGAACGCCGCGCGTCACGGCGTGTTCAACCGCATCCAGTTCGCGCAGACCCCGTATCTCGACGGCGTGGAAGGTCCGTTCGATCTGATTGCCGCCAACCCGCCCTACGTGCGCGAGATCGACCGCGCCGGCCTCTCCCCCACGGTGCTGCACGAGCCCGCGGTGGCGCTCTTCGGCGGGGCCAACGGCATGCGCGACATCGAGGGTGTGCTCGGGGCCGCCGTCGCCAAGCTGCGGCTCGGCGGCACGCTGATCATGGAGTTCGGGTTCGGTCAGGAGGATGACGTGCGCGCCCGCGTGGCCGCGCACGACGACCTGCGCCTCGACCGCGTCGTGGCCGATCTCCAGGGTCTGCCGCGCACGGCGGTGATCACCCGCGACCGCCGCAAGTCGCCACGGCGATAGGTTGCAGCAGGGGCGGGGCTGAAGACCCGCAGCCACATTTCGCCGACTGTGCCTGCTCTGCCTACTCCGCCGTGAGAGACTTCCCCCATGGCCGACTGCCTGTTCTGCAAGATCGTCGCGGGTCAGATTCCCTCGAAGAAGCTCCACGAGGACGATGTCGTCATCGCGTTCGCAGACATCAACCCGCAGGCGCCGCTGCACGCGCTGGTCGTACCGCGCGCGCACATCGCGTCGCTGAACGAGCTCGGTGCCGGCCACGATGCGATCGCGGGTGCGATGTTGCGGTGCGCGGCCAGACTCGCGAAGGATCACGGTTACGCCGAGCGCGGCTATCGCACGGTGTTCAACACCAACGCCGAGGCGGGCCAGTCGGTCTTCCACATCCACCTGCACGTGCTCGCCGGCCGCGGCCTCGCCTGGCCGCCGGGATAGAGCCCGGTTTCGCCGCTTCGTGGGCGACAACGCGCCGGTCTCTCGATGCCAACGCATCTTGAATGGCTCGTCGACGAACTCAGCGCGACGCTGACAGCTGGCCATTACCTGCCGGCACGGCATCTGGACATCGTCGACGACTCGTTGGGCATCACACACCTTGCCGCGCGAGTGGCCGAAGCGTGCTTCGGTGACGCGAGCCTCGTCTATGACGTCACCGCCCGCCTGACCTCGCCGGAGATGCACGACGTCGAGTCGGCTCTCAGCGGCGTACCGCCAGGGCATGCATCACTCGCGGGCGAGTCGCTGGTCCAATTCATCGAGTCGCGCGGGCGTGGGGTCATCGCGATTGAGGATCTCCAGGAATTCGCTCCGCATGCCATCGAAACGCTGGCCCGGATAGCCGAGTCCGGGTGGGCCTCGAAGGACGGCACCAGCAGCAGCGCCGTCCCCGCCCGTCGATTCGTCTTTCTCGCCTTTGGCCGGCTCTCGCTCCCATCCCCGCGTGAGCTGATGCAGAGAACCGGGGACGAACGGCCGTGGGCTCCTGAGAATCGGCCGCCCTATCTCTTTCGCGACGCGCTGGAACGCATCGCCTCGGAGCGCTACCCGCGGCACTTCAGCCCCTGGGTGGTCGGTCGTTTCGAAGGCGTCGATGCGGGGTTCGCGTGGGAACGCTACTGTGATCGGGTCGCGCGCCACGATTTCAACACACCACTCGTCGCGGCGCCGCTCGCACTAGTTGTTCCGGCCCGGCCGCCGCAGCCGATGACTCGGGACTTGGTGGCCGACGTGGCCGCGATACCGACATTGCCGCAAGCCGGTGACCCCTACGATGTCTTCATCAGCTACAGCTGGTCGCGGACCGAGGACAACGCGAGTTGGCTACGCGAGAAGCTCAAGGAGCGGGGCCTGCGGGTGTTTTTCGACAAGGACGAGCTCACATTGGCTGGCCTGGCCGATGACCAGATCAAGACTGTGTTGATTCAGAGGCTCAGCGCAATCGTCAGGCGTTCGCGTTCGTGGGTCGTCTTTGCCGCCGCGCTGCGGCAGTACTCTGGCGACGGCACCCTGACCGATGCCGAGGCGGTCGCGCGAAGCGTCGCGATGGAGGTGAAGGGAGCGCTCGTCGAGTGGAGCTGGCAAACACTCGAGATGCGTCACATGGGGCAACGCCTGGTGATCGGCGATTCGGCTGCATACATGGTGGACTCGAATGGCGACTGGGATCCATCGTTCGGCAAGCGTCGCGTCGAAGACCGGGAGGATATGCTGCGCCACGTCCTCGCCTACCTCGACGACATGGGAGTGCAGGCTTCGAGCGTCTGAGGTTGGGACCGGCGCTCGCTTGCGGGTCCCAGACCCGCAGCTACGAGAGAAGCGCCGGCAGGTCCGTCAGGTTGCGGATAACCGGTACATCGACCTCGGGCAGCGGACCGTTGCCGCGGTGCAGCAGCACGCCGCGCATGCCGACGCTGCGCGCACCATAGACGTCGTGGGCCAGGCTGTCGCCCACCATCAGCGCTTCGCCGGCGTCCACGCCCGCCTGGCTCAGCGCCGCCTCGAAGATGCTCGGGTGCGGCTTGAGGTAGCCGTGCTCGGCCGACGACACCGCGGCCGCCACCAGCCCCTGCAGGTTGAAGTGCTCCTGAAACGCGTCGAGCGAGCGATGCGAGTTGGAGATCAGGCCGATCTTGAGCTGCCGCGCGGCCAGCTCACGCAGCACCGCTTCGGCGTCATCGTAGAGATGAAAATGATGGCAGGCCGCCCACTGCACGTACATCTCGCGGGCGCAGGCGTCCAGGGCTTCGCCGGATCCGCCCATGCCCTCGATGATGCGGCGGGTGTAGCGGATGAAGATCTCGTCGTCGTAGACCACCTGCTCGTGGTCGAGCGACGACAGCGCCTCGCGGACGGCCGCGTCGTAGCGCGCCTCCTCCACGGTGATGCCGTGCCGCTCGCAGGACTGGCGGTAGCCCACGCCCTGGAACGCCGGGCCCGGGTAGATCAGGGTGAAGTCGACGTCGAAGAACACGGCCCGGACAACCGGCTCCATCCAGTCGATTATAGAGCCCGCGATACAATCGATGCCGATGCCCGACTGGAAAGACACGGTCAACCTGCCCCGCACGGGCTTCTCGATGAAGGCCAACCTGCAGATCGCCGAGCCGGAGGCGCTGGCCCGGTGGGAGGCCGCAGGCCTCCAGCAGAAGCTCGAGGAGCGCCGCCGGGGCGCGCCGAAGTTCGTGCTGCACGACGGACCGCCGTACGCGAACGGGCAGATTCACCTCGGCACCGCGCTCAATAAGATCCTCAAGGATCTGGTGATCAAGTCGCGCTCGATGGCCGGCTTCGACGCGCCCTACGTGCCGGGCTACGACTGCCACGGGCTTCCCATCGAGCTGCGGGTCGATCGCGAGCTCGGCGCGAAGAAGAAGGACATGACCCGCGCCGACATCCGGCGCGCCTGCCGCGGCTACGCCGAGCGCTTCATCGGCGTGATGACCGACGAGTTCAAGCGGCTCGCGGTGTTCGGCGACTGGGATCATCCCTATCTCACGATGAACTTCCGCTACCAGGCGGATATCGTCCGCGCGCTCGGCAAGTTCGTCGAGCGTGGCCTGGTCTACAAGGGCAAGAAGCCGGTGCACTGGTGCATTCACTGCCGCACCGCGCTGGCCGAAGCCGAGGTCGAGTACGCGGACCACACGTCGCCGTCGATCTACGTCGAATTCCCACTGGCGCCCGCCAGCGCGGCCACCCTGGCGCAGCGCGTGCCGGCCCTCGCCGGGCAGAAGGTGTCGGTCCTGATCTGGACGACCACGCCCTGGACGATTCCGTCGAATCTCGCGATCGCGTTCCATCCCGAGTTCGACTACGCGGCCTACGACGTGGACGGCCGCGCCGTCATCGTCGCCGAGGAACTGGCGCCCCGGGTGGCACAGGCGGTGGGCCGCACCTTCGGCTCGCCGATCGCGCGCACGAAGGGCGCAGATCTCGAGGGCATCGCGTTCCGGCACCCGCTCTACGAGCGCGATTCGATCGGCGTGCTCGGCGACTACGTGACCCTCGAGCAGGGCACCGGCGCGGTACACACCGCGCCGGGGCACGGCGCCGACGACTTCCTGACCGGCAAGAAGTACGGCCTCGATATCTACGCGCCGATCGGACCGGCCGGGCACTTCCTCGACACGGTGGAGCTCTTCGCCGGCGTTCGCGTGTTCGATGCCAATCCGAAGGTCGAGCAGGCGCTGCACGAGCGCGCGCGGCTCTGGCACCGCGAAGATTTCCGGCACCAGTACCCGCACTGCTGGCGCTGCCACAACCCGGTGATCTTCCTGGCCACGTCGCAGTGGTTCGTCCGCATGGACGGCGACGCGGCCATCGAGTGCGAAGACGGAGAGCGCCGTACGCTGCGCGCCGCCGCGCAGCACGCCATCGACCACCAGGTGAAGTGGATTCCCGCCTGGGGCCGAGACCGCATCTTCAACATGGTGTCGAACCGGCCCGACTGGTGCATCTCGCGCCAGCGCGCCTGGGGCGTGCCGATTCCCGCGGTCGATTGCACTGCCTGCGGCGAAGCCGCGCTCACGCCGGCGCTGGTCGACCGCGCCGTCGCGCTGTTCGACGTGCATGGCGCCGACGCGTGGTACGAGCGCCCGATCGAGGAGTTTCTGCCCGACGGCATGACCTGCGCGGCGTGCGGCGGCGCCTCGTTCGAACGCGAGCAGGACATTCTCGACGTGTGGTTCGACTCGGGTTCGAGCCACGAGGCGGTGCTGCCGCGCTACGACCGGCTGACGTGGCCGTCGGACATGTACCTGGAAGGCAGCGACCAGCACCGCGGCTGGTTCCAGAGCTCGCTGCTCGTGGCGCTGGCCACGCGCGGCCGGCCGCCATACCGGCAGGTTCTCACCCACGGCTTCCTCATCGACCTCGAAGGCCGCAAGATGTCGAAGTCGGTCGGCAACACGATCGTGCCGCAGGAGGTGATCAAGGAGAGCGGCGCCGAGATCATCCGCCTGTGGGTGGCGATGACCGAGTTCACCGAGGAGCTGCGCGTCAGCAAGGAAATCCTGACGCGCGTGGTCGACTTCTACCGCAAGCTGCGGAACACGTCGCGCATCCTCGTCGCTAACCTCTACGACTTCGATCCGGCCACCGACATGGTGCCCGTGGAGCGGATGGACGAGGTGGACCGGTTTGCCCTCGCCCGCTACGCCGACGCCGCCAGCCGCATGTTGAAGGCGTACGACGAGTATGACTTCTCCACTGCGTCGCAGGCGCTCAACACGCTGGTCACCGTGGACCTGAGCGCGTTCTACGTGGACGTGACGAAGGACCGGATGTACACCCTGGGTGCGCGGTCGCACGCGCGGCGCTCGACGCAGACCGCGATGTACCTCATGTGCGACGGGCTCGCGCGCCTGCTCGCGCCCATCCTGCCGGTGACGGCCGACGACCTGTGGCGGCACCTCCCGGGCCCGCACCCCGAGCCCGTACACCTCGAGACCTTCGCGCCCGTCGATCGCTTCAAGGACGAGGCGCTGTCGCAGCGCTGGGATGCGCTCTTGAAAGTGCGCGAACAGGTCAACGCCGCGCTCGAGCAGAAGCGCAAGGACAAGGTGATCGGCAACTCGCTCACGGCTCATGTCGCCGTGACCGCACAGGGCGGCGTCGGGCGGCTCCTCGAGCAGTACCGCCGCGACCTGCCGATGCTCTTCATCGTGTCGGATCTCGAGCTCAACGTCGGCGCCGCCGACGCCGTGGACGCGGTGAGCGTCGACGTGGACAAGGCGCACGGAGTGAAATGCGAGCGGTGCTGGCGCTATGTGCCCAGCATCCGGCAGGAGCCCGACTGGGCGGGCCTGTGCGACCGCTGCGTGGACGCGCTGGCGGAACCGGCCCACCAGTAACGCTGTGAACACCAGCGGCTACTCGTTCCAGCTCGCCACCGCCGGAGTCCTGGTGGTGGGCGATCAGATCACCAAGCTCCTCGTCCGGCGCTCTCTGGAGCTGTACGACAGCGCGGTCGTCATCCCCAACCTCGTCAGCATCACCCGCATCCACAATACCGGGGCGGCATTCGGCCTGCTGGACGGGGCCGATCTACCATTCAAGACGGTGCTGCTGGTGCTCGTGTCCACCGCGGCCCTGGTCGGCCTCCTGATGTTCGCGGCATCGCTGCCCGAGGCGCATCGGGTGGCGCGAATCGGCGTGGCGCTCGTGGTGGGCGGCGCCGCAGGCAACCTGATCGACCGGCTCTGGCTCGGCTACGTCGTGGACTTCATGGACGTCTACTGGCGCGGCTGGCACTTCTGGGCGTTCAACGTGGCCGACTCGGCAATCTCGATCGGCATGGCGCTGATCATCCTCGATCAGCTGGGAGTAGGACGACGCCGTGTTCCCGGAACTGTTTAAGCTCGGGCCGATTACCCTCTACTCCTACGGCGTGCTGCTCGCCGTGTCGTACCTCGTGGGCCTCAAGCTCGCGATGGCGCGCGCCAAGCAGCGCAACCTGGACGCGGCGCGCGTCCTCGACCTCGGCATCTACATCATCGTCGCCGCGCTCGTTGGCGCGAAGCTGCTGCTGCTCGTGGTGGACTTCGACCACTATCGCAACAACCCGGGGGAATTGCTGGCGCTCGCCCGTTCGGGTGGAGTGTTCTACGGCGGCCTGATCCTCGCGGTCGCCGTGGCGTTCTGGTACATCGCCCGGCACAAGATGCCGTTCTGGAGCACCTGCGACGTGTTTGCGCCCGGCATCGCCCTCGGTCACGTCACCGGGCGGCTTGGCTGCTTCGCCGCCGGCTGCTGCTACGGCCGGCCGACCGACGCGCCGTGGGGCGTGATCTTCACCGACCCGCTGGCGGCCGCCAACGTCGGCACGCCGCTCGGCATCCGGCTGCATCCGACGCAGCTCTACGAGGCCGGCGCCGAACTGCTGATTCTGGCGTTCCTGCTCGCCACCGAACGGCGCGGCCGCCCGTTCGCGGGCCGCACCTTCTGGCTCTACATGTTCCTGTATGCGGTGTCTCGCTACATCATCGAGATCTACCGCGGAGACCCGCGCGGCGTGGTGCCGTTTCTCGACATCTCGACGTCGCAGTTCATCTCGCTGATCCTCGGACCGCTCAGCCTGATCATGTTGCTGTGGCTGTCGCGCGTGCTGCCGACCTCGCCGCAGGAAACCCGTCACCGCCGGCGCGCCGCGGCCTGAAGTGCCAGTAGCCGGCAACGACACGGACGGCGCCGCCGACTTCGTGGTGCCCCCCGAGCAGCGGGGCCAGCGCCTCGATCTCTTTTTGACTGCGTTTCTCGGCAGCCATTCGCGATCGCAGCTTCAGAAGCTGATCGCCGACGGCTGCGTGACCGTCGCCGGGCGCATCGCCAAGGCCAATCTGCAGCTGCGCGACGGCGACCTCGTGCACGTGCAGCTCCCCGACGCCGCGCCCGCGTCCGTCGGCAGCGAGGCGCTGCCGGTCGACATCCTGTATCAGGACGCGGATCTGGCCGTGGTGAACAAGCCCGCCGGGATGGTGGTCCATCCCGCCGCCGGCCACAGCTCGGGAACGCTCGTCAACGCGCTGCTGCATCATCTTCCTGACCTGAGCGGCATTGGCGGCGAGCTGCGCCCCGGCATCGTGCACCGCCTCGATCGCGGCACGTCCGGCGTGATGGTCGTGGCCAAGAACGACGCCGCGCACCAGGAACTGGCGCGGCAGTTCCACGATCGCGAGGTCGAGAAGGAGTACATCGCGCTCGTCTGGGGCGTCGTGCAGGCCGGGCGCCGCATCGACGCCGCCATCGGCCGCGACCCCGGCGACCGGCAGAAGATGTCCTCGCGCGCCAAGCACGCGCGGGACGCGGTCACGCGCATCACTCGCGCACTGCACCTCCCCGGCCTCACGCTGTGCCAGGTGGCGATTCACACCGGCCGCACGCACCAGATTCGCGTGCACCTGAGCGCGATTGGCCACCCGGTGGTGGGCGACTCGATGTACGGCGGCGTGCACCGCCGGGTGGCGGGCGACATCCGCGCCGTGCAGCGCCTCGAGCGGCCGTTCCTCCACGCGGCGCGGCTCGCATTCACGCACCCGGGCGACGGGCGCCGCCTCGAGTTCACCGCCCCGCTTCCCGACGACCTGCAGGACGTCCTCGACGCATTGCCGTCGCTGGCCAGCGATGACTGATTCGTATGTAGGGCGGGGCTTCAGCCCCGCCGGCCGGCGCGGCTGAAGCCGCGCCCTACGGAGTGACCATGGACACACCGATCGTCCCGCGTCAGGTCCACAGGGTTTTCGAGGGCCGCGTTTTCACGGTGCAGGTGGAATCGATCACGCTGCCGAAGGGCATGGCGCTCGACGCCGAGGTCGTCCGTCATCCAGGATCAGTCGTGATCGTCCCGGTCACCGCCGCCAACGACGTGATCCTGGTGAAGCAGTATCGCCACGCGATCGGCCGCTACACCTGGGAGCTTCCCGCCGGCAGCCTCAAACCAGGCGAAAACGTCGCCTCCGCGGCGCGGCGGGAGTGCCAGGAAGAAGTGGGGATGATCGCCGAGCGGCTCGAACCGCTCGGCTCGTTCTTCCCCACCCCTGGCTACTGCGACGAGGAGATGCACTTCTTCCTCGCGGCTGGCCTCCGCCCACCGCGCGACGATGACGCCGAGGCGCATCAGGATGAAGACGAGGACATCGAAACGCGCGAGGTATCGCTCGCGGAGCTGCGGGCGATGATCGCCGGCGGTGACGTCGTGGACCTGAAGACCGTCGCCGGCGTGGCGCTCGCCGAAAAAGCAAACGGGCTGGAGCACTGAGCTCCAGCCCGTCCTTCAGAATCGACTGGCGATCGCGAGATTCAGGCGCGACGCCGGCGGCGCACGGCGCGCGCGGCCAGGCCGCTGAGACCCAGAGCGAGCAGCGACGCGGACACCGGCTCCGGCACGGCCGCCAGGCACTCGCGAGCGTCGCTCACGCAGACGCGGAAGCTACCCGTGTTGTCGGCAAAGAGGTCGTCGTTGAGCCCGAGCTGCAGCTGCGTCGCGCCGACCGGCACCAGAAAGCTGCCGCCAAGTCCGATGTGAAACGGCGTCCCGACGATGGTGCCCGTCACGTTGGCGAACGTTCCGACCAGCGCGTTCAGGTAGATCGGGTATGGGGACAGGTAGAGGCTCGGAAAGAACGTGCCAGTGCTCCCCAGATTGTTGCTGGCGTCATAAGCGGTATCACCAACAGCGTCCGAGTACGGCACGCCACCGAAGGCGCTGGTCAAGCCAGTCAGGTACACAACGTCGATGGTGTTGCCGGCCACAACGGCGATGCCGTCGCCGGCGTCCACCACCGTCGGGCTCAGGCCGTCGAGAATGCCGTACTGGAAGGAGTCGTTCAGGCCGCCGTTGATCCATACCCACGGCATGGCCAGGCCGTCGACACTGCGAATGATTGCGCCCGCAGAGGCGCTCGAGGCGTATCCCAAGATGGTCGCGGCGATTCCGCAGACCAACATCAATCTCTTCATTCGTCCGCTCTCCGGTAAGTAATAGGTTTGCTGAAGCGTTCAGCACCTCAGCAATAGCTGTGCCTAACTGCTCAGGTTGACGCGCACCGGAGTAGCCCAATTCGGCTATCTATTGATGAGCCTCAACTTACAGCTGAGTCGGAGGCCGATTCGAAGCGCCGGAGCGCACGTAACGTCCAGTTGATGTCCGCGCGCAGGGAGACCTTGTCCATCTTCGCCGCGCCTTTGCGGACTTCGTGCGACCTCCCTGCCTACCCAGTCAGGGCATGCCTCGCGACGGCGAAACTGCATAACATCCTCGGCCGACGGTTTCGATGAGCGGACGGGGAGGACACGTGCGAATGGCAAGGCGGGGCGTGCTGATGACGCTGGGGATCGCGCTCGCGACGAGCATGCTGGGCACGGCCCAGCGGCCCGATCAATCTGTCCCCGCGGCCGCGCCGTGGACGCCCCCGAGAACATCATGGGGCGATCCCGATCTCGAGGGCGTCTGGACCAGCGACAACAACTTCTCGATTCCGCTGGAGCGTCCCGCCGAGGTCGCGGATAAGGAATTTCTCGAGGGTCAGGATCTGGAGAACGCGCTGAAGGCGCGCGCGCGACTCATCCAGGGCATTGCGACCGGCGGCGAAGTGGGCGCCGGGCCTCCGCATTGGTACGAGAACCTCACGGCACGATCGAATCGCAGCTCGCTGATTATCGACCCGCCCAACGGGCGACTGCCGGCGCTGACGGCTGAAGCGCGGGCGCGGAACAGCGCCGAAGCCGACGCGCGTCGCGGCCGCGGCCCGTCAGACTCCTGGACGGATCGAAGCCTGTGGGACCGCTGCATCACCGTCGGCCTGCCGAGCGTGATGTTCCCGACCGGCTACAACAACAACGTCCAGATCCTGCAGGCACCGGGATTCGTCACCATCACGCACGAGATGATGCACGACACACGCGTCATTCCCCTCGACGGCCGGCCGCACGTCTCTCCCGCCGTTCGCCACTACCTGGGCGACTCGAGAGGACGATGGGAAGGCACGACGCTGGTGATCGACGTCACCAACTTTCACCCGGCCTCGAACTATCGGGGGTCGCGCGAGACGCTGCACCTGATCGAGCGCTACACACGCACCGGGGCGGGCGCGCTGCGCTACGCGGTGACGATCGACGACCCCCGCACATTCGAACGGCCGTGGACCGCGGTGCTCGACCTGGAACCACAAGGGGACATGTACGAGTACGCCTGCCATGAAGGGAATCGCGGCCTCGAGAACATCCTGCGCGCCGCGAGGCTCGAGGAACGCGCCGCCTCTACGACCCGATAACGTGGGCCAGAGCGAGGTTTTCGCCGGGAATCAGGCCGAGGCTCCGCCGCTGCCGCGGCTCATCCAGCCGAGCGCCACGTCGCGCAACTTGAGCAGCGCGGTCCCGAGCGCGGCGACGCTACCCGTCACACCCACCAGCTCGGACTGCAGGCCGGGCTGGGTGGCGACGAATACGCCGGCGATGGCCAGCCCGGCGAACAGCAACGGCCGTACGGCGTGCCAGCTGTGGCCTTCGGCGGTCCGCTCCCATTCGCGCCGGCTGGCGGACGATTCTTCGTCGGCCCGCTCGCGGGCGATCAACGCCTCCACCGCGGCGGTCGCGGGCTGAATTTCCGGCGACAGCTTGATCAGCCCCTGGTCCGCGAGGGCGTTGATGGCCGCAAGCTGACGCGGGTTGGCGATACCTTCCTCAGTGGCCACCACCAGCACGTGCCGATGGTGGTCCGGGAGGTCCTTCCAGCGCGCTTCCACTTCGCCGTCTGGCACGGGGTCCGCCGGGGTCACCTCGGCGGCGTGCAGATGCCTGGCGCTCCAGCGGATCCACACCGCCAGGAGCACGATGATGCCGATCACGCCCGCGGCCCCGAACCACGAGAGCGGACCGAAGCTGCCCTGGGGCGTATAACGGCTGTGAGCGCCGCCGTAGCGCAGTCGCGCCAGCAGTGGACTGTCGGCCGGCAGCTTCTGGTCCACCCATTCGTGCGCCGCGATCAGCCGCTGATCGCCGGCGCCGAGCGACACGAGCACGGCGTTGAACGGCCGCGGACGCACCCTGGGCGAACCGGCCGGGTGAGTGCGATCGGGCGCAGGTCGCTGACGGCGAGCCTGAGCGGCCGCGATCTCGTCACCAACCGTCTCCGGGTATTGCAGCACGTTCGATTCGGCCTTGAGCGCAAGCGGCGCGTCGAACGACTGCGCCGTCATCCGCGCCTGCTCCGACTCGATGAGCCCGCCAAACTCGTGACCCACCGTCAGGTTCATGATCGCGCTCGCCGGCACGACGAGGATGGCCAGCGCCAGCAGCGTCAGCTCGCCGGTGTACCAGCCGTAGCTCTGGAGGGCGCGCCTGGGAGCCACGCGCCACGACCGGCGCCCGTACACCGCCATGCCCGGCGCGGCGGCGCAGGGCGGCAGGAGCAGGAACGGCCAGGCGCGAGTGAGCAGCTC
>Ga0173480_10000246_pt1 | contig 16543 bp, 11 predicted proteins | sample NitcycUS209509C1_FD_122622 | JGI IMG/M metagenome (GOLD analysis project Ga0173480, IMG submission 122622) | Soil microbial communities from Arlington Agricultural Research Station in Wisconsin, USA - Nitrogen cycling UWRJ-S209-509C-1 (version... | ecosystem: Environmental > Terrestrial > Soil... | reverse complement strand
GCCGCCGATGACGACGCCGACCCGGCTCGCTCTCGTCGCCGGCCTGCTCGGTGGTTTGGCGCTATTTGCCGGCAGCCCGTATCTGGCCGATCACGGCCGGATCAATCCTGATGGCCTCGCGGCCGACATCGCCCGCGGCGAGGATCGCATCGATCCGATCACGCTCGCAGCATGGATCCGCGATCAGCGGCAGGGGCTGCGCGTGATCGATCTTCGATCTCCAGGCGACTACGCCGAGTTTCATATTCCGACCGCGGCCGTGCAGACGCTCGAGTCGACGCTGGCAGCGCCATTCGCGGCGTCCGATACGATCGTGATCTACAGCGACGGCAGCACGGCCGCCAGCCAGGCATGGGTGCTCTTGAAAGCGCGCACCCGCGCGGCGGTGTACTACCTGCGCGGCGGCGTCGGCGCCTGGCTCGACGAGGTGATGGCGCCGGCGATCGCATCAGATGCGCCGGCGGCCGAGCGCGAGGCGTTTGCGCGCGCCAGCGAGCTGAGTCGATATTTTGGCGGCGCCCCGCGGGTGATCCATCCCGGCGACCCCGAGCCGCTCCCGCGCGTCAGTGATCAGACATCGCGTGCCGAGATGCTGGCGAAGGTTGCGAGGATGAAGAGGCGCGGATGCTGACCCGCGACGAACCGACTGCGCCGCCGATCGATATCGCGGCTCTGCGGGCCCGTGAGTTCGGGCGGCTGACGGAGACCGGCGACGCGTACCTCGACTACGCAGGTGCGGCACTGTACGGCAGTTCGCAACTCCGTGATTACCAGGCGCTGCTGGCGTCCGGAGTGTTCGGCAACCCGCATTCAGAACACCGGCCGTCGCGCGAGAGCACACACGCAATCGAGGCAGCGCGCGAGCGCGTCCTCAGGCTGTTCAACGTCACCGCCGCAACCCACGCGGTGTGTTTCACGGCCAACTGCACGGCCGCGATCAAGCTGGTCGCCGAAAGTTACCCGTTTTCCGCGCGATGCGGGCTGGTGCTGTCGGCCGACAACCACAACTCCGTCAACGGCATTCGCGAGTACGCCCGGCGCGCCGGCGCGCCGGTGCGCTACCTGCCGATCGGCGCAGATCTTCGGCTGCAGGATCCGATTGACGCCTCGGCACGCGCGGCTCAAATCGGAGCGGGGTTGCTGGCCTTTCCGGCCCAGTCCAACTTTTCCGGCGTTCGGCATCCACTGACCATCGTCGACGACGCCCGTGCTTACGGGCTTCACGTGCTCCTCGACGCCGCCGCGTTTGTTGCCACGGCGCCGCTGGATCTCGGCGTCGTATCCGCCGACTTCACGGTGCTGTCCTTCTACAAGTTGTTCGGATTTCCGACCGGTGTCGGTTCCCTCGTTGCCCGTCGCGACGCGCTCGCCGTGCTGAGGCGGCCGTGGTTCGCCGGCGGCACGGTCACCTACGCCTCGGTTCAGCACGGTAGCCATCGTCTGCGCGACTCGCACGAAGGCTTCGAAGACGGTACGCCGAACTTTCTCGGCATCGCCGCGTTGGCGTCGGGCCACGATCTGATCGACCAGATCACGCTACCGCGGATTGCATCGCATACCGCCGACCTCGCCAAACGCGCGGTCACCGGCCTGTCCGATCTTCGCCACGCCAACGGCGCGCCGGTGGTGCGGATCTACGGCCCCCGCGATCGTCGCGAGTGCGGCGGCACGATCGCCTTGAACGCGCTGACTGACGACGGCGCGATCGTGCCGTATGGCCTCGTGGAGTCTCGCGCCCGCGACGCTCGCGTCGCCGTGCGCGGCGGGTGTTTCTGCAACCCCGGCGCCGCTGAGGCGGCGTTTGCATTCGACGCGGCGCGATCGGCGGCGTGCTTCGAGGCCTTGGGTGACGGATTCAGTGTGGAGCGATTCGCGAGCTGCCTCGACTCTGACGCCGGTGTCGGCGCGATTCGCGCGTCGATCGGCCTGGCCAACGACGCGTCGGATATCGATCGGTTGATCGCGCTGATGGCGGCATTCCGCCGCTGAGGCATGGACCCTCAACGTCCGTGTAGCTACCGGCTCGGGCCAGAGTGAACTTTGTTTCACACAATGTGAATTCGGCGCCACCATCCCCCCGCTCCTCCGGGCGGCTCGGCGCGGCAACACCGGGCGTACTTTTTGCTCCGCATGCGCTCACGTTATGCGGGATGAAAAGACGCCACAGGGTTTGAGACGCGTGAGCTCGGGGGTGCCCGGGCTCGACGCCGTGTTCGCCGGCGGCTTGGCGGCTGGGCGAATGTATCTCGTCGAGGGCGATCCTGGCGCTGGCAAGACCACGCTGTCGCTGCAGTTCCTGCTCGACGGGCTGAAGACCGGCGAGCGCGCGCTCTACATCACGTTGTCCGAGAGCCGCGAAGAGCTGGTCGCGTCGGCGAGGACGCATGGCTGGTCGATCGACGACATCACGGTCCGCCAGTACATCGCGCGCGAAGACGGTCTCTCCGCCGACGGTCAGACCACGATGTTCCATCCCTCCGAGGTCGAGTTGCTCGACGCGATGCGCAAGGTCATTCACGACATCGAAGAGGTCGGTCCGTCGCGGGTCGTCATCGATTCGCTGTCCGAAATCCGGCTGCTCGCCCAGGATCCGTTTCGTTACCGGCGGCAGCTGCTCGAGCTCAAGCAAGTCTTTCTGAAGCGCGGCTGCACGGTGCTGTTGCTCGACGACCGTACCGTCAACGAGCGCGATCGCCACGTCCAGAGCATCGTCCACGGCGTGCTCCACCTCGAGCAGCGGCCTGCCGATTACGGCGCCGAGCGGCGGCGGCTGCGGCTATCCAAGTTGCGCGGCACGCCGTTCCGCCCGGGCTGGCACGACTACGTCATCGAGACCGGCGGTCTGCGCGTGTTTCCGCGGCTGGTGGCGGCCGAGCATCGCCGCCGGGTGTCGCGCCAGCTGCTGTCGAGCGGTGTCGCTCCGCTCGACGCGCTGCTCGGTGGCGGCACGCAGTCGGGCACCAGCATGCTCGTGCTCGGGCCGGCGGGATCCGGTAAGACCTCACTGGGCGTGCAGTTCGTGATCAATGCCGCGAAGGGGGGCCGAAAGTCGTCGCTGTTTCTCTTCGACGAGTCCGCCGACTTCCTGATGCAGCGCACCGCCTCGATGGATCTGCCGCTGCGCGAGGTGGTCCAGTCCGGCGTCGTCACGATCCAGCCGATCGATCCGACCGAGCTGTCGCCGGGCCAGTTCGCGCACGCCCTCGAAGTCGCGGTCGAGGAGCACGGCGCCGAGCTTGTCGTCATCGACAGCCTCAACGGCTACATGGCGGCGATGCCCGACGAGAAGCACTTGCAGGCGCAGCTCCACGAGATGCTCGCGTATCTCGCGCATCACGGCGTGGCGACGATTCTGATCGTCTCGCAACAGGGCATGCTCGGCACGCACATGCAGACGCCCGTCGACGCCAGCTATCTGGCCGACACCGTCGTGCTGCTGCGCTTCTTCGAGGCCGGCGGCCGGGTGAAGAAGGCGATCTCGGTGGTCAAGAAGCGCAGCGGCCCGCACGAAGACACGATTCGCGAAATGCGCATCGACAACGGCGGTCTCCACGTCGGCGACGCGCTGACCAATTTCCGCGGCGTGCTGACTGGCACCCCGGTATTCGAGGGGTCGACGTCACACTTCGCCGACCGCATGGTGTCCGACTCCAGGCCCGCCGCGGGCGGTGGCGCGCGTCCGACGGGCGGCGCCGGATGAACGGCTTCGACGGCCGCGTGCTGATCGTCCCGCCAACCCGACGTGACGGCGACATCACGGCGCGGGTGCTCGACGAAGCCGGCCTGCGCTCGCGGGTCTGCGCGGCGAGCGAGCTGGCGGCGGAAATTCATCGCGGCGCGGCCGCGGTGGTCCTGACCGACGACGTCCTTGACCCGTCGTACGTCAGCGGGTTGTGGCGCGAGCTGCAGGCGCAGCCGGATTGGTCCGACCTCTCGTTCGTCGTCCTCGCCCGCGGCGGTATGGCCTCGGTCGTGCTCGATCAACTGCAGACGGTCGCCAGCGTGACCCTGCTCGAGCGCTCCGTGCACATCCGGACGCTGGTCAGCGCCGTGCAGATGGCGGTGCGCGCCCGCAAGCGTCAGTATCAGCTCCGCGATCTGCTGGCCAGCGAACGGCAGGCACGCGTCGACGCCGACCGCGCCAACCAGGCCAAGGATCGGTTTCTCGCGATTCTCTCGCACGAGCTGCGGACGCCGCTGACGCCGATCGTCTACGCGGTGTCCTCGCTGCAGCACGCCATCAGCAGCGACGGCCCGCAACGGCGCGCGATCGACGCGACGCTGCCGCGGGCGCTGGAGATGATCCGCCGCAACATCGCGCTCGAGACCAAGCTGATCGACGACCTGCTCGATCTCAATCGCGTCGTCCGCGGCAAACTGCAGCTTCAGACCGCGATCGTCGACATGCACGCCAAAGTCAACGACACGCTGCTGATGGTCGAGAACGACGCGCGCGGCAAGGGAGTGGCCCTGGCGGCGACGCTGACCGCCGAGCGCCACCACCTCAACGCCGACGGCGCGCGGATGCACCAGGTTCTGTGGAACCTGGTCAAGAACGCGATCAAGTTCACGCCCGGCGGCGGCCGCATCGACGTCAAGAGCTGGAACGACGCCGACGCGTTTCTGTTGTCCTGCTGCGACACCGGCATCGGCATTCCGGCCGACGCGTTGTCGCGGATCTTCGCGCCGTTCGAGCAGGGCAGCGACGACACGACGCGGCGTTTTGGCGGGCTCGGCCTGGGTCTGGCGATCTCGCGGTCGCTGGTCGAGGCGCACGGCGGTACGATCGCCGCCGCCAGCCTCGGCCGCGGCCGCGGCGCCGCGTTCACCATTCGTCTCCCCGGCGCGATTGCCGCGCCGGCCGAGGCGCATCCGCGCGGCCGCGGCAACGGCACCGGCCGCCGCCGCCAGCTGCGCATCCTCCTCGTCGAAGATCACGACGACACCAGCCGCGCCCTGCGCGACGCGCTCAGTGCCAGCGGGCATACCGTCGACGTCGAGCACGACGTCGCCGCGGCGCTCCGCGCCGCCCGCGCCCAGCCGCACGACCTGTTGATCAGCGATATCGGCCTGCCCGACGGCTCCGGCGTCGACCTCGTCAAGCAGATCACCCGGCCGCGCTGCGGCGCCATCGCGATCAGCGGCTTCGGCATGGACGACGACGTCCGCCGCAGCCTGGCGGCGGGCTTCGATCGGCACCTGACCAAGCCAATCGACTACGACCAGCTCGATCAGGTCATTAGTGAACTCGCGCGCAGCGCGAACGTTCAACGTCCGAACGGATCGCGCGGTGGCTGAAGCGGGCGCCCCCAGGCCAGGCCGATCGCCGCGCTCGACAGCTCTCCCTCGCCGGCGACGGGCAGGATGACGCGAACGTTGGCGCGCGGGCTCACCCGTCGGCGCGATGTTCACGCTGACCCACGATCCACATCGCCGCCGACGTCGCTGGCTCGAACGGCGTGCCATCTGGATCTGCGAAGACACCGACGACCGGGACGTCGGCACGTTCGAGAGCGGCAACCAACTCATCGATTCGGAAGAGGCGCTGGCGTCGTTCGTACTCTCCGTGCCCACGCGCGCCGCTGACGCTGATTCTCTCCGTCATTCGCGTGGGATTGAGCGCCAGCGTCCGCGACACCGAGATAACCGCGCCGTCGCGTTCCTCGCGATCGGCTTCGCGAAACCCGTCGAGGACGAACTCAGCATTCACGATCTTCAACCCGAGTCGTCCGCCTGGCGTCAGCACCCGTACGGCTTCACGCAAGATGGCGTCGTGCTCGTCATTGGTCTCGAAAAACCCGAACGCGTCCATCACGATTACCGCGTCGGCGCACTCGGATAGAAACGGCAGCCGCCGCATGTCGCCACGGACCAGGCGAACGCGGGCGCGAAGATCGGTCGAGAGGTCTCGCGCGCGCGTCAGCAGGGCGACCGCGAAGTCGAGGCCGATGACGTCAACTCCACGCTCGGCCAGGGCGACTGCGTGACGCCCATGCCCACAGGCAACGTCAATCACGCGGGAGGTCGATGCGAGGTGGAGCAACCTGCACAGGCCGTCGGCCTCCAGCCGCACGTGGTCGGACGGAGCCTTTAGTCCCCAACGTTGCCCATAGCCGCGCTCGAAGTACTCGCGAGCCCAATCCGGCATGGCTCAGACTAGCGCCTAAGGCAGCGTCCGCAGCCGCTCTTCGAGCTCGGCGCGGCAGCCGCGAGCGACGGCGACCTCGGCGCCGGAGGCGAGCCGCGCCGTCAGGCCGCCGCCGACCGTAATCGTCAGTTCGCGAACGTGACGGATGTTGACCGCGGCCGACCGATGCACGCGGACGAACTGCGCCGGGTCCAGCGCGCGGAGAAACTGCTTCAGCGTGCCGCGGCGCAGGATGCGCTCGCCGGCCAGATGCACGAGCACGCAGTAGTCCTGGGCCTCGATCCACTGGATCTCGCGCACCGCGACGAAGCGAATACGTTCGCGTTCTTCGACGCGGATGCGGGAGGGATACGCCGGCTGCGATGCTACCCACGCGCCGACGCGCTGCCGGAACGCGCCAAGCTGTCGCCGGCCGACCAGCGCGCGAGCGCGGCCGATCGCTTCGCGCAGCCGATCTTCGCGGTACGGTTTCACCAGGTAGTCGAGCGCGTGGAGATCGAAGGCGCGAATCGCGTGCTCGTCGTGGGCGGTGACGAAGATCACCAGCGGCAGCGATCCCGGATCGATCCCGGCGACGACGTCGAGGCCGCTTTTCTGCGGCATCTGGATGTCGAGGATCAGCACATCGACATCGTGGGTGCGGAGCAGCCGCTCCGTCTCCTCGCCGTCGCCGGCCTCGCCGGCGATGACGACGTCGGGCTCGGCGGCCAACAGGGCCCGAAGCCCGCGTCGCGCCACCGGCTCGTCGTCGGCAATCAGCACCCGCACGTGATCATGATCTCCGGAACGGGACGTCGATGGCGACCAGCAGGCCGCCGGCGTCGAGCGTCTTCAGCTGGAACGTGTGATCGACGCCGTACAGATATCTGAGGCGCTCGGCGGTGTTGGTCAGGCCGACGCCGGCGGTGCCGGCCGCCTTCGCCGGGTCGATGCCGGGTCCGGCATCGCGGACATCAATCTGCAGCCGGCTGCCGTCGACGCGAATCTTCAGCCACACCCGGCAGCAGCCATCGGCCGCGGAGACACCGTGGCGCATTGCGTTTTCGAGCAGCGGCTGCAGCAGCAGGCTCGGCACCAGGCCGTCGAGCGCGCGCGGCTCGAAACTGACTTCCGCCTGCAGCCGATCGCCGAACCGCGCCCGTTCGATCTCGAGATAGCGCTCGACCATGCGCACTTCGTCGCGCAGCGGGATCAACTGCGCGCGCTCGCGCAGCACATCGCGCAGCAGATCGCTCAGCGCCAGCAGCATCGTCAGCGCCGGATCGATCTCGCGGCTGCGCAGCCGGACGGCGATGTGGTTCAGCGTGTTGAAAAGAAAATGCGGGTTGAGCTGCTGGCGAAGCGCGTCGAGCCGCGCCTCGGCGACCTCGGCGCGCAGCCGCTCGGCGATCTCGGTCTGCCGGCGGCGCGACTCGGCAATCGTGAAGCCGGCGGCGATTGCCATGTAAAGCAGAGAGTCCGGCAGGATCTGTCCGCGCGCCATCAGCCAGAAGTACGGCGCCTCGCTCGGGTAATAGTGCGTGGTCACGCCGGCGACGATCGTCCCGTGGACGGCGGCGAAGCCGATCAGAAGCGGCAGGTGGCCGCCGATCGATCGGAGACGTTCGGCCCGGGTCTGCGGACGCGAACGCCTGACCTTGCGATCGATCAGCGGTGCGATGAACACCCACGGATACCAGAACGCCGCGCCGGTGGCGACCGTCTGCGCAACCGGATCGGGCGGCCGGCCGGACTCGCGCTGGCCGCGCGACGTCAGCACCGACAGGGTCACGGGCACCGAGGCGATCAGGACGGTGATGGCGATGTAGCGAAGGCGCGGTCGCACGCGAAGCTACATTACTTGGCCGGCGCCTTCTTGAAGTAGAGCTTCGCCGGCCCGCGGCCGCTCTGGCCTTCCTGGACCAGCCACGCGCCTTCGCGCGAGAACGTCACCGATGACGGCCCGTGACTCGAGATGATGGTGGCCACGAGCTTGTCGCCTTTCCACTCGGCTTTGCCCTTGTTGCCGTGATCGATGTCGGTTTCGGTGCCGTCGGTCTTCAGGACTATCGTCTCGACCCGTTCACCCGCGCCCATCGTGACCTTGAACTCCTTCGCCGTGAGGACAACGGTCATCACCGGCGGACCCTGCTTCGAGCCGCTTTTTTCGACGTCGAGCACCCACGAGCCGCTGAACTCCCGCCCCTGCGCAAAAACCGCGGTGGTCATCACCGCCACGAACAGCATCGCCCATCGCTTCATGTGATCACTCCCTTGGCGCCGCGCGCCGATCACAGGCTGCCAGCGGACGTGCGCGCCATCGCGGGTTTTGCAGGGAACACTGCCGATCCCGCAGGGAAGCGTCTGGATCGCGGGCCCGAAGTTCCGAACACTAGAACGTCAAGACGTCGCCGAGGCGCGGTAGTCCATGTATCTGGCGGTGTCCTTCGCCACGTCCTCGCCGTGCATCTGCGCGACGACGTGCAACGCCATGTCGATGCCCGCGGACACGCCCGCCGATGTGACGACGCCGTCATCGACGAATCGCGGCGCGGATTCGACGACGGTGGTGGGATCGATCGCCTTGAGCAGGTCCAACGCGCTCCAGTGCGTCGTCGCGCGGCGCTGCGCGAGCAGGCCGAGCTTCGCCAGCAGCAGCGCGCCCGTGCAGACCGAGGTCACGCGCGACGCCCGCCCGGCCGTGGCGCGGATCCAGTCCAACACCTCGGCGTCTTCAAGGAGTGGCCGTGTGCCGAAGCCGCCGGGCACAAGGAGCAGATCGATCGATGGCGCGTCGTCGAAGCAATACTCCGGGATCACCCGCAGTCCTCCCGTCGCCACGATTTCGTCGTGATACTTCGCGACCGTGAAAACGTTGAACGGCGCGTCGTCGTCGGTGCGCCGGCTGTCGACGCCCGGCGTCAGGCGGGCGCGCGAGAACACTTCGAACGGACCGGCGAAGTCGAGAACTTCGACGCCGTCAAAAATCAGGATGGCGACGTTGGTAGTGGTCACGCCGACATCATTACACCCCGGTGCCGGGATATGGAAAGCCCGCTGGCGCAGCGGCGGCGGTCACGACATGTCTCCGCATGCCGGCATCGCAGACCGCGTAACCCCAGTTGATCAGCCGTTCCTGCAGATCCGCGTCCATGCGCTGAAGGCGCGTTTTGGTTTCAGCCAACTCCGTGGTCCGCGCCAGCGGGCATGGCATCGCCGTCGCCAGCTGATAGTCGGCGATGTCGGTCCGAATGCCCCAGTAGGTGCCGTGGCGTTCCCCGGCCTCGAACGAGCCGATGACCTGACGCGCGCGCAGACTACGAACCTGGTTGTCGATGATTTCGTTGATCCGGATCGCGTGTCTGACCCAGTCGCCCTTCGGTTCCTCTTGCGGCGCCATCTTGCCGCCGCCGTTGCTGACCAGGATCGTGTCGTAGCGTTTCCACGCGGTCTCGAGGCCGAGGTTGTCGTAGACGCCGCCATCGGAGAGCACGACGTCGGTGAGGTACGGCGCGCGATGCAGATCCTCGCCACCGCTCTGCGACCATGCCGAGGCGTCGAACTCCAGGTGCACCGGCGACAGCACCGGCGGGAACGCCGACGACGCCGTCACTGCCACCGCCAGGTCCAACGTCGGATTCCGGATCATCCCGAGCCGGAAGTCGGCGATGAACGGACGCGAGAACCGGAAGAGCGCGCCGGTCTGGACGTTGGTCGCGTTGATCACGAATCGCGGCGGGTCGGGCGGCAGATCCTGGAGCGTCGCGTCGCCGAAGAGATGCTTCCGATACGCCTCGGTGACGCGATCGCTGATCGAACCGGGCATCAGCAATCCGCCGAGGATCGCGCCCTCGTCGATGGTCTTGCTCGCCAGCGCGCGGATTGGATCGATGACCTCGGCGACCAGGTTGCGGGCGACGCCGTTGGCATCGAAGCCCAGCCGCGACCAGCGCAAGCCGAGCAGGCCGGCAATGATCGAACCGCCGGAGACCGACGAGACGCGATTGAGCTTGGGAAGAAACCCCAGTTCGGACAGCCGCCAGATTGCGCCGGCGTGGAACAGCATCGCGCGGTAGCCGCCGCCGGAGAGGCAGAGCGCGATCCCTGGCTCCGGACCCGCCGGGGCATCTGGGTCGGCGCCGGCGACCGGGCTAAGTGGAGATTTGCGTTCGAGCTGATTGTCGTGCGGCATGTCCCGGTTAGACGGACAGGCGGGGCAACCTGCACGAGTCTCACGAGGAGCGGGTCAGCAAAGAGCCGACCCCTGTGGCATCCGTCCGGTTCCGTCTACGAAAAGGACGATACCAGTCTGCCCGCCGGGCACCCACCCAACAGGCCTAAACCCAGAGCCAACCCGCTCCTCTTGAGACTCGTGCTTACACTGACGCTGTCTGTTCGCGACGAGCGTTGCGATCGTGCTGCCGATCGCCGCGAGGCCGTTCCCGATCGTGACCGCGATCACCGCGATCGCGATCGTTGCGGTAGCGGTCGCCGCCGCCGCGCTGCGGTTCGGATCCGCCGGCGCGGTGCTCGCTGTGGCCGCCGCCGTGCTGGCGCACCTTGTCCATGACGCGCCTGGACGCGTCGCGGAAGCGCGCGTCGAGCGTCTGCGCTTCCGGTGCCGACGACGGCGCCAGTCGCTGCCAGGCCGCCTGCGCGTCCTTGACCGCTTCGCCGGCGGCGCGCCATTTCGCGTCTTCGCCGGTGCGGCCGCCCATGGCGTTGCTCGCCAGCGCGTTGCGCAACTTCGCGGCGAGCAGTTCGGTCTGCGACAGCGCCTGCTTGTGCGCCGGCTCGCGGACTTCGTCGAGCAGTGACTCGACGCGGGCGACGAGCTTTTCCATCCGCTGGATGACCAGCGCCGGATCCAGATCCGTGCCCTTGAACGCGTCCGGCCGCTGTTCGACGATCCGCGAGAGTGCGGCTTGCCAGCGGTCGATCAGCGCCTTCATGCCGGCGCCGGGGATCGGCACGGCGCGGTTGAAGTTGTTGCGCACTGCCTGCACGCGCTCGGCGAGATCCGACACCGTCTCGGTGCCGTCAACCTGCCCCGGGGCGATCAGGCCTTCGAGCTCGACCACCATGGCTTCACGCTCGGCGAGCTTCTCCTGCAGCGCGATCTCGTGGCGGTGGTGATAGCGCTCGAAGAACTTGTCGGCGGCGGCACGGAAGCGCGCCCAGATGACGTCGGACTTGTTGCGGCGCACCGGGCCGACGGTCTTCCAGTCGGCCTGCAGCTTCTTCATCTCCGCGGCGGCGTTGTCCCAATCGGTCGATTCCGCCAGCGCTTCTGCGCGTTCGCAGAACGATTCCTTTTTCGCGAGGTTGTCGGTCCAGACCTTCTTGCGCTCGGTGAGATCCTCGCGGCGCCGCGCGAAGAACGTGTTGCTTGCCGTGCGGAAGCGTTGCGACAACTCGCGGCCGGATTCGCGCGCCACCGGTCCGAGCGCCTGCCAGGCAACCTGAAGTTCCTGGAAACGGGCGGCCGCCTTGCCCCAATCCTGCGAGTTGGCGAGGGCTTCGGCCTCGGTGACGATCGCGTTCTTGTGCTCGAGGGCGGCGGCGCGCTCCTCGCGCATCTTCACGAAGTAGATCTCGCACCGGCTGCGGATGAGATCGGTCGCGGTCCGGAAGCGATCCCACAGGCGCTGAGCGACGTTGCGCGGCGCCTCGGCGACTTCCTGCCATTTGGCGTGCAGCTCGCGCAACGCCTTGGCGGTCGCCGCCAGATCCGATTCCTTCTTCTCTTCGTCGTCGGCCTTGAGCGAAGCGACGATCGCCTCGGCCATCGCAATCAGCTGTTCCTGGCGCTGGGCGTTGGCGAATCGGCGCCAGTCGTCCATCTCGCGCAGGTCTTTGACCCGCGGCGCGATCGCTTCCTGCAACGTGCGCAGGCGTCCCGCCGCGTCGCTGACGTCTTTGTTGTCGACGCCCTGCGCGGCGTCGAGGCCGGCGCCGATGTCGCGCATCAGCCGCTCGCCTTCGCGCAGCGTAATCGCCTCGGCGTCCGAGGCGCGCTTGGCGCGATCGATTAACCGCTGCAACAGCGCCGCGAGATCCTGCTTCGCCTTCTCGACCGCCTGCATCGCCTCGGCGTCGCGCGCCGCAAACGCGGCCGCGACCGCGTCGAACCGGGCGACGAGGTCGTCGGCCGGCCGGCGAGCGTCGGAAAGGATGGCGGTCAAGCCGCGTGCTTCGCGGCTGAGCGTCTGCCAGCGGGCAGCGGCAGCGGTGCGGTCTTCTTGCGACGGCAACGTCTCCGCGTCGACGACGAGCGCGTCCAGTGACGCGCGGGTCTCGGCCAGCTTCGCGCCCATTTCGTGCCGCTTCCGGCACGCGGCGACCGCCAAGGCGAAACGCTCTGCCAGTCGGTCAGCCTCCGGGCCGTTGCCGACGAGCGGCAGAAGCGAACGCCACTCTTCTTCCAGTGGAGCCAGCTGCTCCAGGATGTCATCGCCGTCGAGCGCTTCGACCTGCAGGCACAGCGTGTCGCGAGTCGCAATCGCTTCGGCCCGCGCGCGCGCCAGTTCCGCGGCTTCCTCGACCTCGCGTTCGCGTTTGGCAATCGCGCTCTCGGCGTCACGGACGCCCTGCGCGAACCGATCGGCGGACGCCGGTGCGGCCTGCTCGAGCGCGCGCCAGGCATCGGTCACGCGCGTCAGCTCCTCGCGGGCCGACACGGCATCGGCAATGCCGGCAATCTTCTCCACCGCGTCGCACAGCGACGCTTCACGGCGACGACGGTCTTCCTCGGCGGCGCGGCGCGCGGCCTCGGCAGTTTCGATGTCTTGAATCATGGTGCGTGCCCGCTTGCTGACCGCTTTCTGCTGCGCGCGCGTTTCGATTGAACGCAACTGCGCGAGATCCGGTGCGCTCGAGGCGACGCGGTCGAACGCGGCCACAGCGACGTCTTTGTGTTCGGCGTTGAGCGCGATGTCGAGCAGCGTCTCAGCGTCGCTGACCCGGGCGAGCGCTGCCGTGGCGGTGGCTTCGTGCCGGGCATGGCGCGCGACCGCGCCAAGCGCGCGGGCATCAGTCAGGCGCGCGAGCGCCTCGGCGCGAACCGCGTCGGAGGCGTCGCTCTTGGCGAGCGTCGAAAGCCGCTTGGCGTCGACGATCGCCCGGGCCGCGGCCAGCGCGTCCGGGCTGGAGCCGCCGGCGACCGCGAGCAACCGGTCGGCGGCTCGGTCGCGGGCTTCGGCGTCGGTGTCCCCGGCGGCGATGCGGCCGAGCGTGGCGGCGTCGTCGATCCGACCCAAGGCGGCACGCCTGACCCGGGCATCCGAGTCGGTCTCCGCAAGCACAGCCAGTTCAATCGGGTCCTCGAGTTCACGAAGGGCGTCGAGGCGAACGGCGGCGTCCGCGTGCTTCCAGCGAGGCTGAGGTTTGAGTTTGTCTAGAAATCCCATAGCCGGGGTGACCAATACATAAGGAAAGGCCATGCCGTACTGCCTGGGGGTGCGCCTGGTGTTGATGGGACTCTTTCGACCGTTATGGGTCAACAACTTACGGAGAGTGACCGGTTCTTAGTCACGGCCGGTGGTGGGTCCCGAATTCGGGCAGGTGGATTGAGAATCCAAGCATCCTGATTTCACGTTCTTGCGCAGGCGGTTAGCGCCGAAAGGTGGCATGGCTCAGAGATGACTCGATACAGGTCAATCGACCATAAAAAAGCGATAGGACTGCGAGGTTACGAGGACTCGAGGAGACGAGGAGACGAGGCATTACCTTGTCACCTCGTCTCCTCGTAACCTCGTCTCCTCGTAACCTCGTCTCCTAGATAAGTTCTTCCAACCGCCCGACCAATCCTTCGAGCTGATCGACGACCGCCTGGACCGTTTCGGGCTGGCTGAGATCGACGCCGGCGTTCTTGAGCAGCGTCATCGGGTGGTCGTTGCCGCCGGCGGCGAGCAGCTCGAGATAGCGGTCACGTGCCGCCGCGCGGGCGGTCTCGGCGCCGTCCATGATCTCGCCGGCGATCTTCGCCGCCGACGCGAAGCAGGTCGCGTATTGATAGACGTAGTACGGCGTGTTGTAGAAGTGCGGGATCCGCGCCCAGGTGATCGGCGTCAGCGGCTCGAGATCGACGGCGTCGCCGTAGTACGCGTCGAAGCGCTCCTTGTAGAGCGCGTTGAGCACATCGGCGGTGATTGGCTCGTCGCTTTCAACACGCGTGTGCGCCGCCAGCTCGAAGTCCGCGAACAGCACCTGCGTATAGAACGTGCTGGTGATGTTGTCGATCGCATGCTGGAGCAGGACGATCCGTTCTTCACGATCGGTGACGTGCTGGAGCAGATGTTCGAGCAACAGCGCCTCGGAGAGCGTTGACGGGACTTCGGCGACGAAGATCGTGTAGTCGGAGTAGACGAACGGCTGCCGTTCGTGCGACAGCATCGTGTGCATCGAGTGACCCATCTCATGCGCCAGGGTGAACACGTCGTCGAGCGTGTCAGCCCAGTTCATCAGCATGTAGGGGTGAACGCCGTAGACCGGCGCTGAGTAGGCGCCGCTGCGTTTGCCGTCGTTTTCGTAGACGTCAATCCAGCGTTCGCGGAAGCCGCGCCACATCCGTGCCTGGTAGTCCGGCCCGAGCGGCGCGACCGCGGTGACGATGGATTCGAGCACCTCGGGATAGTTGTAGCGGCGGTCCCATTCGACGATCGGAATCGAGAAGTCGTACGGGCAGTAGCGATCGAGCTTGAGCGCCTTGCGGCGGAGCCTGTGGTAGCGCTGCAGCGGCGCGACACCGGCGCGCGTCGCCGCGATCAGGTTGTCGACGACCGAACGCGGGATGGCGTTGCCATGCAGCGCGGCATCGAGCGTCGTCTTGTAGCCGCGGGCGCGCGCGTGAAACCAGTCGCGCTGGCAGATCGCGTGATAGAGCGTCGCGTAAGTGTTCAGCGACTTGTCGTAGGTGCCGTAGTGGGCGAGGAACGACGCTCGGCGGTCGGCCTGGTGGCGATTGGTCGCGAGCACGGCGCGGTACTGGCCGTACGACATGGTCACGGTTTCACCGGTGCTCAGCGTCACTTCCGGAAACTTCGCGTCAGCCGTCGACAGGGCGAGATAGGCCTCGCTCGGCGAGCCTGACAGCCGCGACGACAACGACATCAGCCGCTCGCCAGCCTCGTCGAGCACGTGCTCCTGCTGCCGGTAAACTTCTTCGATCGCGAAACGATAGACCGCGAGCTCGGCGGTGGCGCTCATCCAGCCGCGGACGGTCTCGATGGGAATGGCCAGCAGCTCGGGACTGAACCACGACGTCGCTTCCTGCCACCGCGCCATCAACGCCTGGACCTGTTGCTTGCGGGCGTTGACGTCGTTGTCGCGCTGGTCTTCGTCGTACTTCAACGACGGGAAGAAATAGACCTTGTAGGCCAGCTGGCCGAGCTGGTCGTTGAGCCTGAACGCCATCAGCAATCGGTTCGCGCCGGAGGCGAGCGTGCCCTTGAGCGCGGCGTACTCGCCGATCAGAGCCTCGAGCTCCTTGCGCGACCCGTCCCACGACGACCAGTCAGGGTAGATGTCCGACAGATCCCATTTGTGGGCCTCATCGATCTCGGCACGGACTCGGGGGCGGGCAGCGGCAGACGACATCCCCCGATCATATCGGGTGAGAGGCGATCGGGTGATCGGGTGATGGCAGGGCATCGGGCGATCGTGCAATCGGGCGAAGGTCGCATGCTTCCGGGCAGCGCTCCAGAGTCAACTTGCCTCGCGGGAACCTTCGCCCGATCGCGCGATCGCCCGATGCCCTGCCATGGCCCGATCACCCGATCGCCTATCGCCCCATGAGGTCCCCCCCGATCCTGCGTAGTAGCTATAATTCCGCTCCGCACCCTGGAGGCTCAATGAGAAGGCACCTACGCACGTTCCTGGCTGGCGGGACCCTGGCCGTCGCCTTGATGGGCACTTTGCTGTCCGGTCAGCAGGCGTCGGGGACGGTCCCCGTCGCTGACGAGTTCTCGCGCTTGCACTTCCGCTCGATCGGACCGGCCAACATGTCCGGCCGCATTTCGGACTTCGCGGTGTACGAGAAGAACCCGGCGATCTACTACGTCGGCACCGCGCACGGCGGCGTCTGGAAAACGACGAACAACGGCGCCACTTACGAGGCGCTGTTCCAGGACATGGGCCTGATCTCGATTGGCGACGTCACCGTGTCGCAGACCGATCCGAACCTGGTCTGGGTCGGCACCGGCGAGTCGAACAATCGCCAGAGCACGTCGTGGGGCGATGGCGTCTACAAGTCCACGGACGGCGGCAAGAAGTGGGCCTTCATGGGGCTGCGCGACTCCAAGCACATCAACCGCATCGTCATTCATCCGACCAACAACAACGTCGTCTATGTCGCGGCGACCGGCGCGCTCTTCGGGCCCGGCGGCGACCGCGGCGTCTACAAGACAACCGACGGCG
>Ga0173480_10000244_pt1 | contig 16561 bp, 12 predicted proteins | sample NitcycUS209509C1_FD_122622 | JGI IMG/M metagenome (GOLD analysis project Ga0173480, IMG submission 122622) | Soil microbial communities from Arlington Agricultural Research Station in Wisconsin, USA - Nitrogen cycling UWRJ-S209-509C-1 (version... | ecosystem: Environmental > Terrestrial > Soil... | reverse complement strand
CCGTAGTTCTCGCAGATGTAGCCGCGAGCCGAACCGTCGGGAAGCTCGACGCGGAACTTCACGCCGCGGGGGATCAGGCAGATCTCGCCGGGCGCCACGTCGAGGATGCCGAGCTCCGTGTGCACGCTCAGCCGACCGAGCTGCGGCACGATCACCAGCTCGCCGTCGGCGTCGTAGAAGAAGCGGTCGCGCATCGACTGGTTGGCCGCGAACATGTGGACCGCGGCGCCCGACTGCTGCGCGGGGTCGCCGTTGCCGCCGAGCGTCACGATGCCGTCGACGAAATCGGTCGGCGCCGACGGAATCGGTATCGGCTTCCAGCGCAGCTGGTTCGGCGTCGGCGGCACCTCGTTGAACGGACCGCTGCGAATCAGGCCGGTGCCGATCGGCCGGAACGGCTTGTGCGTGGCCGAGGGGCGGATGCGGTAGGTCCAGTCCGACCGGCTGACGCCGCGCGGCGCGGTGAAGGCCGTGCCGTTCAACTCCTCGATGTAGAGACCGAGGGGCGGCTTCTGCGGCGCATTCTGGTCCCTGGGCAGCGCACCGGGGATGGCCTCGGATGCGAACTCGTTCCCAAACCCTGACAGATACCCGCGTTCGGAAGCAGCCATGGCGAAGTAGGCTAGCGCCCCCGCTGGGGCGCGTCAAATCTCGCGGGCCCGCGCGGACTCCGGAGTCGTTCCGCCTCGCAACGCCAGTATCCCTCTGCCCGGCTTCGCCGGGCGGCCGGTATAATCGCCACCTTCCAACCCGACGGCTGCCGTCGCAGGAGAGATACGAGACATGCGAGACACAACCCGAGGTGTGGCGCGGAAGAGCGTGGGCACGCTGCTGCTGGCGCTGCTGACCGCGGGCACCGCCGCGGCACAGGCGCCGGCCCCGGACGGCGCCGAGCTCTACAAGCGCTCGTGCGCCCAGTGCCACGACGCCGGCGTCGGCCGCGCGCCCAACCGCGAGCAGTTCCTGTCCATGCTGCCCGACCGGGTGCTGTCCGCCATGGAAAGCGGCTCGATGGTGACGATGGCCACCGGCCGCAGCGCCGTGGAACGGCGTGCCATCGCCGAGTTCCTCACCGGCAAGACGTTCGCCACGGCGCTCTCCACCACGCCGGCGCCGCGGGCGATGTGCACGCCGCGGAACGCACCGTTCGCGCCCGGCACCGGCCCCGCGTGGAGCGGCTGGGGTCAGAACACGTCGAACACGCGCTATCAGAGCGCGGCCGGCCTGACGGCGGCCGACGTGCCCAAGCTCAAGGTCAAATGGGCGTTCGCGTTTCCGGGTGACCTCCAGTCGTACTCGCAGACGACCATCTCGGGCGGCCGCATCTTCGTCGGCAGCTGGGGCGGCAAGGTGTATTCGCTGAACGCCTCGACCGGCTGCATTCACTGGTACTTCGACGCCGGTGCGGGTGTGCGTTCCGCGATCAGCCTCGGGGAGATCCAGACCGGGGGCGGCCGGCGCTGGGCCGCGTTCTTCGGCGATCAGGGGGGCAACGCCTACGCGCTGGACGCCACGACCGGGGCGCAGATCTGGAAGACGCACGTAGACGACTTCCCCGTGGCGCGCGTGAGCGGCTCGCCCACCCTCTACAACGGCAAGCTCTATGTGCCCGTGGCCTCCGGCGAGGAAGCGTCGGGCGCCGTGCCGACCTACGAGTGCTGCAAGTTCCGCGGCAGCATCGTGGCGCTCGACGCCGCCACCGGGAAACAGGTGTGGAAGACCTATACCATCGCCGAGATTCCGCAGCCGACCAAGAAGAACGCCGTCGGGGCGCAGCTTTACGGGCCATCGGGCGCCCCGGTGTGGGCGACGCCGGCCATCGATCCGGTGAAGCGCGCGCTCTACATCACCACCGGCAACAACTACAGCGACCCCGGCTCGCCGATGAGCGACGCGTTCGTCGCCATGGACCTCGAAACCGGCCGTATCCTCTGGCACAAGCAGATGACGGCGAACGACGCGTATACCGCCGCGTGCCGGCTGCCGGACAAGACCAACTGCGCCGACTCGAACGGCCCGGACTGGGACTTCGGCGCCTCACCGATGCTGGTGACGCTGCCGGGCGGCCGCCGGCTGCTGCTGGCCGGACAGAAGTCGGGCATCGTCCATGCGCTCGATCCCGACAAGGACGGCGAGCGCGTGTGGCAGACCCGCGTGGGCCGGGGCGGCACCATGGGCGGCGTGCAGTGGGGCACCGCCACCGACGGCACCAACATCTACGTGGCCAACTCCGACATCGGCCGGATCATGCTGACCTACAGCAACGTCACCGACGCAGACCCGAAGCAGGGTGGCGGCATGTTCGCGCTGCGGCTCACCGATGGCGAGCGTGTCTGGTATCAGCCGCCGGCGGGCTGCGGCACCAGGCCGCGGTGCAGCCCGGCGCAGTCGGCCGCCGTCACCGCGATCCCCGGCGTCGCGTTCTCGGGATCGGTGGACGGCCACATGCGCGCCTACTCCACCAGCGACGGTACGATTCTCTGGGACGTCAACACCATCGACGTCTACGAGGGGGTGAACGGCGTGCTCGGCCGCGGCGGCTCGATCGACGGCCCCGGCCCCACCGTGGCCAACGGCATCGTCTACGTGAACTCGGGCTACCCTACCGCCGGAGGCACACCGGGCAACGTGCTGATCGCCTTCTCTGTCGATGGAAAGTAGCGCAGTGGTCAGGTGGGTCTTACCCGCCTGACCAATCCGGCGCTTCCATCCCCTCAGGAAGCGCCGTCCGTGTCACGTTCATGATGAGCGCCAGGGTCGAGTAGTAACCGACGGCACACAGCACGTCCATCAGGCCCGGTTCGCCGAGTACATCGACCGCGCGGGCGTAGAGGGCGTCGCCGACGCGGGCGTCCGTGAAGAGCACGGCACAGAGCTCGAAGACGAGCGCCTCGCCAGGCGTGAGCGCTGGCGGCACCTGGCCGGCCGCGATCGCGTCGATGGTGGCCGGTTCGACGCCGGCGGCGCGTGCCAGCGGCTCGTGCGCGCACCATTCGTAGTCCTGCTTCCAACGCCGCGCCGTCAGCAGGATGACCACTTCGCGCAGCCGCGGGTCGATCGCGGAGTCGTAGCGCAGGTAGGCGCCGAGATGCTGCAGGCGGCGCATGCACTCGGGACTCCGCAGCGCCGCGGCGAACGGCCCCACCACACCCCCGCGCCGTCCCGCCGAGATCTCGGCAGCGGCCGCGCGCTGCGCCTCCGTCATCTGTGCCGCGGAAAGCGGCGGCATTCGTTCCGTGGACTGGCTCACCGTGTGAGTGTGGCCGATGACCACGGCGCGGCCAAGACCTGGGTGAGCGTACCGGCCAGGTGGGTCGGGTAGGTCGGGCAGGTCAGGTGGGTCAGGTGGGTGAAAGCGCTCCCTGCCATTCAGCAGGCAAGCGTTCTACCTACCAGACCCACCTGGCCAACCTGGCCTACCTGCCCTTCATGAGCTCCTGGCGCGTCTTCGTGAGTGTCAGCTCCAGCGATTCGCGCGGCAGGCTGGTCACGAAGGGGCGGACAATCCATCCCAGTCCGAAGGGAATGTCGCGCGTCAGCGACACGGACTCGCACTCGACGTACACGCCCCCGTCACGCTCCTCGAAACGCCAGTAGGAATTGAGGCGCCACAGATAACCGCCGCCCTGACCCACCGGCTCCTCGTGCTCGGTGCTGGTGCCGGCGTCGGTCACTTCGGCGAGGCGCGTGCTGTGGATCCAGCTGCGCGCGCGGCCGGGCCCGGCCATGGCGAAGCGGGCTTCGTGCTCGCCATCAACGGTCACGGTGATGACCTTGGTCATGACGAACCGCAGCGAGAAACGGAACCTGTCGCCGTCGCGCGACAGCAGGCGCGATTTGGCCACCGCGGGCGCGTAGACGTCCGCGTGGCGGTCGTAGTCCTGCAGCAATCGCAGCGCCTCGGCGGTCGTGGCCTCCGGCACGAACACGGCGCCGACCCAGTGATGCACCAGACCGTCGGCCACCTCGATGTCGCGGCCATTCGGACGCACTTGCAATCGCTCGATCATGAGGCCGCCGGCGCGGAGGTCGCTGAGATGACGGGCGCGCTCCGGCGCCGGCCGCGAGTCGAGCCACAGGAACGGCGCCGCGGTGCGGCTCTCCGCGGCCGTCACGTAGGCTTCGAAGGCTTTCACGGTCTTGGGCTGCAGTTCGGCGGCAGCCACCGCGCCGCCGAGAATCAGGGCCGCAAGCGCGAGCGCGGCCAGACGCCTCCGTGTTGTGGAGCTCATATGGGTCAATGTGCAGGATGCGCTCCACGGGGCTCACGCCGCAACTGGCCAGCCGGCGCTTTCCAGGAATCTGGCGTCGTTTCGTCGCAAGCTCAACCCTGCACTGGGGAACCACCTCGACCGCTCTGCAGAGCATCCAGCCGCTCTTTTGGCGCATGACACGCACGGTCCCTCTGGCCGTGCTGGCGCGTGCCACGGCGCCGGAGGCGGCGGGAGTCGAACCTGGTGCCGGTGCCGCGGAACTGCTCGCGCAGTCGCTGCTGGCCTTGCGTCCTCGACCACCTGTTTACAGGCGGCTCCCCTCTCACGGTCGTGGTAGCTGCGGGCACGCTTGCGCTGGATGCAGTCGGCGCCGACGGATCGGCGAATTGCACGGCGCCACGGCCACGGCCACCTCGATCCAGTCGGGCACGAGCTTCAACCTCACGCTGCCTCTGGTCGCGCGCGAGATGTAAATCGTTACGATCCTGAAATTCGCGCTTGCCATCTCAGGTCGCTAGGCTTATCTTGGGCCATGTTCCTTCGCATCACACTACCTGTAGGCGTTTTCCACGCCGCCGGTGATGTGAGCGCCCCCCCTGGTCACTATTTCGTCGAAAGGGAGGGCTGTTGATCAGCCGCCATGCTTTCGGATCCCGCCTCCGCACACAGCGCGAGCGTCGGGGCGTTACGCTCGAGTCGATCGCCGACTCCACCAAGATCAAACGATCGCTCCTCGAAGCGCTGGAACGCGGCGATGCGTCGCAGTGGCCGCGCGGGATCTTCAGGCGCGCCTATCTCCGCAACTATGCCAGCGCCATCGACCTCCCCGCCGAGGCGCTGGTCGCGGAGTTCGTAAAACTCTTCCCCGAAGACGGCGCGCCGGTGAGCGACCACGCCCTGGCCGCGGCGCAGGAGCCAATGCGGCTCAACTTCGCCGTCGAACCCGATACGCGGGTCCGCCGGCTGGCCGGCCAGGCCGCATCAGTGCTGGCCGAGCTCGGGGGAGTGGCACTCGCCGGAACGATCGTGTCGTTCGCCACGGGATGGACGGTCCTCACGGCGAGCGGCGCCGTGGCGCTCGTCTACTACCCCGTCGCGACCGCGCTCACCGGACGCGTGCTGTCGGCCGTGCACCTGCGGAGCATCTTGAAGGTGCACCCGGCGGGAACGACCGCGCCGCTGGACGTGCCGGCCGCGGTCGAACCCGCGCAGCTGTATCTCATATCGCGTCAGCCGGCGACAGCGTCCGCGGCATTGCCGCTCGTACGGGGCGGCGGGGCCGACGAATTCCCGCAGCCGCGTAGCGCGACGCGCTGACGCCGGGCGTTCCAGCCACGCAGCCTCCATTGGGCCGCCGCCGGCGCCCCTTCGGAGGCGCCACCCCCCTCGCCTGCGATAGGGTATCGGTGTGTCCACGATCGACGAATCGGACGACGTGTCGGCACAGCTGCGACAGCTCGAGCAGCTGACACGCGAGATCGACAACTTCCGCGATATCGCCAGGTACATCCTGCCGACTCCGGGCGAGGTGCCGCGCCTGCAGGGGTTCGACGTGTTCGGCGGCACGCTGCCGCTCAGCGGGTCGGTCGGCGGCGATCACCTGATCTACGTCGATTTCAAGCAGCGTTTCGACCTCGACGCGCGCATCGCGCTCGCGCGCGAGCAGGGCCGGCCCGACATCGTGACGCACCTCGAATGGTGCCGCCGCAAGACGGGCATCGCGCTCGTCGACGTGTCGGGGCACCGCATGACGGACGCGCTGCTGGCCGCCATGCTGCACCAGGCGTTCCTGCTCGGTGCGATCTACGAGCTCGACGGGCACGGCCGCATCACGCGCCGGCTGTTCGAGCACCTCAACACGCGCTTCTACCAGTCGTCGGGCGCCCACAAGTTCGTCTCGCTCATCTACGGAGAGATGGCCGAGGACGCCACGTTCCGCTTCCTGTCGGCGGCAATGCCGTTCCCCTCGGTGTTCTCGGCCCGTCATGACCGTTTCATGGAGGTGAGCCCCGACCTGCGCATTTCGTTTCCGCCGCTCGGGATGATGCCGTCGTTCGACGTCATCGATCGCAACACCACGAGCAGCATGCTGGGCTTCAAGGACCACTACGCCATGAACAAGTGGCTCCTGATGGGCGAAGGCGACATCCTGCTGCTCCACACCGACGGCATGAGCGAGCACGTGCGCGGCGCCGACGAGTATTTCCCGTCACGGCTCGAGGCGGCGGTGCGCGACGCCAAGCGCGGGTCGGCCCGCGACGTTTACGAGGCGGTTACGGCCGACCTGCTGGCCTTCAGCCCGCCGGCCGACGACATCAGCCTGGTGGTCATCAAGCGCACATGACCCGGAGCCGGGAGCGGGAGTAACCTTTTCCGTATGAGAACACTCCCGGCACTCGCGTTGGCGGGGCTCCTGGCGGCTTCGGTCGCGTGCAGCGGAACCAGGCCGGCCGAACCGGCAGCCGCGCCCGAGGTTCGGCCCACCGGCACCATCAAGGAAATCATGGACTCGGTGATCGACCCCTCCGCCGACGTGCTCTGGGAATCGGTCTCGACCACCATCGACAGGGCCGGCCAGACCGACCACATGCCGCGCACCGACGAAGACTGGAAAACCGTCCGCCGTAGCGCGGTGTCACTCGTCGAGGCCACGAACCTGCTGGTCATCGGCCCGCGCCGCGTGGCGCCGGCCGGAGACAAGTCGGAGTACCCCGGTATCGAGCTCGAGCCCGAGCAGATCCAGAAGACGCTGGACGCCGACCGCGCGGCGTGGGTGCGCTACGCGCACGGCCTGCACGACGCGGCCATGGTGGCGCTCAAGGCGATCGACTCGAAGAACGTGCAGGGGCTGATGGACGCGGGCGAGACTATCGACGAGGCGTGCGAAAACTGCCACAAGCACTACTGGTATCCGGATCAGAAGGTGTCATGACGATCAGGACTCTGCTGCGCGCCGCCGTCTTCGCCGCCGTCTTCAACTGTGTCGTCGGACTCGTCTGTGCACAGGAGCGGCCGGTCCCGAGCGACTCCGTGCGGGTGGCCATTCCCGGGTGTTCGAAGGACCGTACCTTCATAGTGGCCGAGACGCCAGAGCACGAGCCCAGGCAGGTCGAGATTGCGCCGGGGCGCCGCTTCCGCCTCAGCGGCGAGAAGGACGTGTTGAACGACATCAAGAAGCGCCAAGGCCGGATGATCGAAGTGACCGGGCTGGTGCGCAAGGCCGACCTGAAGGGCCCGAGCGGCATCGGTGTCGCCGGGGGCCGCGTGCGCATCGGCGCCGGTATGCCACAGTCGCCCACCGGAGATGTCTCCCATACCGTCAGCGGCTACGAACAGGCCGTGCTGGACGTCGAAGGATGGCGCCTGCTCGGGGAGAACTGTTCGGTGAAGTAGGCAGGCTCAGGGCTCAGGGCTCAAGGCTCAGGGCTCAAGGAAGAGCCCCTGTTGCGAGCGTAGGTTCAAGGCCGTGAGGCCTGAGCCTATTCCTGACGCGCCGGAGGTGCCGCCGGGGGATTGGCGGGCGGCGTAGCCGGCGGATCGTCCGTGCGGCACACGGCCTGCGAGTTGTTCATCATCGCCAGCGTGGTACCACCACAGCAGTACACCGTGCACTTGTCCGGCGCCTTGTAGGTGCTGCGCAGCGCCTTGCCGTACTCCGGATACGTGGTCTTGGCGCCGCCGCGCGCGGCCTCGTCGGGCAGGTTGTACAGCTTGGGGAATTCCGTGAGATACGGGTTGGCGCCCGGCAGGTAGTGCGGCACCTCGCCGGGGCTGCGCGGGATCTCCACCTGCGGCTCGCACGGCTCGGGGATCACACGCGTGTTGGCGTCGAGCTCGAACGTGGCGCTGCGGATGAACGGCTCCTCCCAGTAGATCGGGTCGGTGAGGATCATCGTCACGGTGAGCATGTTCTCGTGGCGGATGTAGTGCTCTACCATCGTCGCCTGGTCGCTGTGCGGCACGCCGTTGCGCCACACCAGCCCGGTCTTCAGGTGCGTGGTGGTTACCGTCAGCATGCGCCCCTCCCACCTGCCGGTGGAAAAGCCGCCAGCCGTATGCGGCGCGTTGGCCGACGGCGCCGGCCGGCCGTCCATCCAGATGGTGTGCGGCGGCCGGTCCACGGTGCCGCTCAACTGAAACGCCAGCACGGCGCCCGAGATCGGATCCAACTCCTGCTGGATGCGCAGGTTCTGCGGCCCCAACACGATGTACTGCGAGGTGTAGAGGATGCACTGCCGCTCGGGCATGTTCTGCATCGACACCTGGTAGGCGTCGGCGACGGCGCGGGCCTCGTCGTTGATCGGCAAGCCGGTGTAGTCGCCGATGTGCGGCCCGGGCGCGCGCTCGATCCAGTCCTCGTGCAGGCGGTTGGCCCACGTGCCGGAGAGATCGATGCCGGTACCCTGCAGCCGGGCCTGGGCCTCGGCCACCTGGCCCTGGGCGAAGGCCGGCACGGAGACGAGTGAAGCAAGCGTGAACGCCGCGGCGGCGAACGTGCGTGTGATCTGCATGTCTCGGGTCCCTAGGTGGCCGAACACGGCGACGGATCCCACTTCGACCCGTTGGGTTCCTTCTTGAAGTTGAGGCTCGTGATCCAGGTGCGCGCGAGGTAGGTCGGGTCCTCGACGACCGTGGTGATGACGATCCACTGGTCCCCGTTGGGCTGCCTGGCGAGATCCCAGTACTCGGTGAGCGTGGTCTTGTCGCTGTAGGGCACGCCGTTCTTGCGGAGATAGCCCGGGCGCAGGTTCTTCGTCACCGTCTTCAGGTTGCCGAACATCGGCGGCGGCTGGTTGGCGCCGCGGCCGCGCGCGCCAGTCTCCCACTGCGCGGTGGTGTCGCCCTGCAGGCTCGGCGCACCGCCCGGAGCCTTCCAGTCGCCGAAGTGGAAGAGACGCGCCTGCGTGCCGGCGTCGGCCTCCACCTTCATGGTGTTGTCGTCTTGCCAGGTGATGTTGAGCCTGGTCGGCAGCCGCATGACGCCGGGCGCCCCGTACGCCTTGCAGGACTCACCCGCGGCGGTGTCCTTGGCCGGGTCCCAGACGTCGGCCGCCTTCTTGGCGTCCATGTTGATGGGCAGGCTCGCGTAGTCGCCCCGCGGCGGCGTCACCATACGCCAGCGCCAGTCCTCGGTGATGACCGACACCCAGTAGCCGGTGAGGTCGATCGGCGCGCCCGCGCGCCCGGTCGGCGGCGGACCGTCGCCACGGCCACCGGGCCCGCCCGGAGCAGCGCCACCGCCCTGTCCACCTGCGGGCGCCGGCGTCGCCGGCGTGGCCGGGGCGGCGCCGCGGCCCTGGGCGGCAAGGGTGGCAAACGTCAGCGTGGCGATGGCGGCGACAGCGCCGGCCTGCAGGGAACGGCGAAGGGTCTTCACTACTTGCCTCCGAGGCTCTTGTAGACAGCCTCGATGAACTGGTTGGTCGTCCACGGCCCGCTGTCGGCGCCAAAGCGGCGGCGATAGCCCTTGACCGGGTCGGCCTGCCGAATCTGCGCCAGCGTCTGCCCCTTCTTGATGCTGTCCTGGATGCGATCGCGAATGATGGTCACCATGTCGCGGTAGTCCACCACGTCGGCCTCGTGGCCGATGACGCCGTGCGCGCCGACGACGATCGTGCCGCCCTCCTGCCACACCAGCGGAACCGGCGGCACCGTGATGCCGATGATGCGGTTGAGCGCGTCGATCACGCCCTGGATGCTGCCACCCTTGTCCAGATCGATGCGTGGAAACCGCGTCGGGTCGTACACCTCGCCGGTGACCACGATGTCCGACCGGCGGAAGAACACGACGCTGTCGCCGTCCGAGTAGGCATTGGGCTGGTAAGTGGTGATGATGGCTTCGCCGTTGATGTAGAGATCCTTCTGGGTCTCCATCAGGTCCGACGAATAGGTCACCGTCGGCCACGCCCCGACCGGAAAGGGTGCCTGCTCCCCCGTCGGCGCGGTCATCGCCGCCTGCACGTGCTCCTCGGCCAGGATCGGGGCACGCCCGCCGGCGGCGCCGATCTCGTTGAGACCGCCGGTCGGAATAATCGACTGCCCCGCTTTCGAGAGGTCGTCGTTGCCCCCGACGTGGTCACGGTGGGCGCTGGTGTTGATGATGTAGCGGATGGGCCGCGTGGTGATCTTCCTGATCTCGGCGACGACGTCGGCGGAGCGGTCGCCCGATCCGGTGTCCACGACGACGACGCCGTCAGGTCCGGTCTGGACGGCGATATTGGCCCCGGCACCGACGATGGCGAAAAAATCGGGGCGAAGTTGCACGACCTCGAGGGGGGTATTCGCGCGCGTGGGCTGCGGCGGCGCGGGGCGCCCGGGTGCCCCTTGTGCGGCCGCAGCCTGGGCACGAACCGTTGCGGGAGCCGCGCCCAGCAGCGCAACCGCGGCGAGCGCGAGTGCCACCCGCATTCTTTCGACTGGGGTATAGGTCATCAGCGCGCCATTGTACCTGAGCCGCCTCCGAGAGCCGCTGTCCGGCAGCGAGTCTCCGCCCCACAGGGCGCCACCTTATGAGCGCGACGCAGGAGGAGACGGCGTCCGCGGCGGCAGCGAGCGGACGATGGTGCGCAACTGCTGCAGTCCAGCCACAGACGGCAGGCCCTCGTCGGACGCCTTGCCGTCGGCAACCGTAGCGTCGAACTTCGCCTCGCCCATTTCGATCTCGGCATCGTGGGTCTCGCGCAGCGCGCGCAGCGCCTCGCGCGCCAGCCCCATCTTGCGCAGGTGATTCTGGATGCGCATGTAGTGCAGGACGAACGTTCGCCCTCTCGCGTGGTCGCGTTCGGTCCCGATGATGTAGCCCACGTTGAAGCGCAGCGGATTCTTCTCCGAGGGTCGAGGACTCTCGACGGTCAGATAGATGGGAAGCAACATCTCGGTTTCGTGCCTGGTGGCGCGCATGTACTTCGCGACGAGCTCCGCCTCCCAGAAATTGAGTCCCGGTGCCTCCTGCCATTGGTCGATCGTGCGCTTCAGCTCCCTTTCTCCAACCGGCGTATTGGTACCGGCCTTCGGCGTGCTCCACTGCCGCCACTCGACGGGATCGGGCAGCACGAGGCCCTCGTCCCGCTCCGCCACCGCCGGGCGGCCCGGGCCGAGGTCCAGCCGCACCTGGCAGAAGCGCTGGAAGCGCGGATCGAACGTGGAGCCGGTCATCGCCCACGTGGCGCACAGCATGCCCGACCACGCCCAGTGCTGAAACAGGTTCATCCAGCCGCGGTTGTCGATGTGGTCGTAGTGCTGATGGAGCTCGAAATCGAGGAACACGTCCTCCATCAACTGCAGCATCTGGACGCAGACGTAGAAGCCCTCCCGGCGCTCGCGTTCGCTCGTGGGCAGCCAGTAGTTCACCTCGGGTCGACGCGGCCGCTCCGCCCGCTCCGCAGCTGTTGCCGGCAGCCCCATGAGTGCTGGCATCTCGGGAAACATCTGCGCGTCCAGAAACCTGAGCGTGTCGCTGCTGCGCACGATGTTCCAGATTTTTTCGAGCGCGGCCGAGTATTTGCGCAGGGCATCCGGTGGCGCCGGCGCCGGCCTGCCCCAGCGCTGGCGAACCAGCGTGAACAGTTCGACCGGCGACAGCGTCCGGCACTCTTCGGCCCGCGCGGCGCTGGTGAAGGCGTTCTGGACGGCGTGAAAGCCCAGCGCCCGATAGCTCTCGAACTGCGACTCGTCGAAGAACTGGTCGCTCGTGGACTCGTGTGGAAACGCGGGATGCTCCGCCGCGTAGCGGAGCACGTCGGCCGGCTCGTCGCCGGTGAGCGAGCTCTTGATGTAGAGGAGCGTTCCGGGAACTTCCGGGGGATCGCCTTTCTTCACCGGCGGCAGCCGGTCGTAGCGAATCGTCCCCACCGTGCAGTGCCACACCGCGCGGCGATCGGCGCCGGGACGCAGGTTGCCCAGATCGATGTCGATGTCGACGCCGAAGTCCGCGCGGCACCGCTCGATGGCATTGCCAAGATCCTCGAACGTGACATCGCCGTCGTGTCCGGCGTCGCACGCGACGATCAGCCGGCAGCGACGGCGCACCAGCTCGTAGACGCCGAGGTTCTCGAAGTGGCCACCGTCCGAGAGGTAGACCCATTTCCGGTCGTCGGTCGTCATCCCGAGCAGCTCGTAGAGCAGCTCGCGCAGCGACAGGCTGGTCTTCTCGTGGGTCCACATCTCGTGGAACCGCGGGTTCCGCAGCCACCACCCCAGACGAACGTTGAACACGGTCATCAGGAAGGCCAGCGTCGGTGACGAGTGGTAGCCCATGTTTGGCGAGGCCGCGGCACCCGACGTCGCCAGCGCGAGACCGAGGGTCAGCGAATGGCGGTCGCCGGCGTGATCCGACGTCTTTGCATACGCACTGAGCCGCCTGACGCCCGCATCGTGCGCCTGTTTCGTCACCACGTCGGTGTCGTCGGCCTTCTTCTGCGTCGCTTCGGCTTCGGCTTGCCGCTTGGCCGCCGCCTTCTGCTCCACCGGGGGATCGTCGTCGTCGCGGTACTCGAACCCGCAGTAATCCGGCGTGAACACGAACGATGCGGCTTTCCGCTCCTGCCACGCGAGGTTCTTGCCTCCCACCAGGTTGATGGCCGCGTTGAAGATCGGATAGGGCTTGATGCGCCCGTCACAGAGCTTGGTGAGTTCCGCGAACGACAGGTCGTCATCGTCGTCGAAGCCGGTGAACGGCTGCGGGTCGCGCGTGCGCGAGGCGCCGAGGAACGACCGGACCAGGCGGTTGCGGTAAAACGTGTGCAGCGAGAACTCGTTCAAGTCCACTTGCCACGACATGAACGAGGCCAGGCCACCGGAGACGAGCAGCATCAACAGGAGCCCGCCCAGCACTTCCTCCGTCCGGCGTGGAGCCGTCGTGGCCTCGCAGGCGCGATGCCACGACCTTGGCATTCCGGCGTCAGCGTTGGCAGCACGCGCCGTTGAGGCGCCAATCACCGCCGGACCCCGTGCGCCCGTGGGCGGAGCGACCACAAGGGCCGACGAGCGCAGTTGCGCCTCGACCTCGCACAAAGAGAAGGTCGCGGTGACTTGATCGCCGCCTGCCCAGTCGGGCACACGCAGGATTGTGCGGTGCATGAGCGTCGCGAGAATCAGCAGGTAGCCGAAGACGAATACGATCGGCCCGACCCGGCCCGCGAGTTCGAGCAGGCGGTTGCCGCGGCCGGTCGCTGTCTGCTGCGAGCGGCCCGCCAGTACGGCGGTCGCGGTAACGAGCGCCCACAGGACGACGAGTGCCGTTCCGGTCGAAATCTCGTAGCCTGGGAACTTGAGCCACGTCCAATACGGCTTCAGCAGCTCGAAGAGGTGCGGCCCGACCAATGCGAGCAGTCCGACGACGATCAGGGTGAACGAGATCAGCAACTGCACGCCGCCAACCCTGCCCCACCACTCGCGCGTGCCGTCCGACATGGCGTCGCCCGACAGGCCGATGTGTGCCGACATCGCCAGCATCAGGCTGAGGACGCCGATCGGGAACGCAAGGAGCCCGGCCAACCAGGCGTGCAGGGGGCCCGCCGCCATCGCGAGCGCATGCGTCGCCACGCCCATGACGAACGTGCCCAGCGTGCCGGCGGCCAGCGCCGCCGCCACGATCACGACGCTGATGGAGGCCACGCGACGCAGCGGCGCGTTGAAACCCTTCGATCGCCGCCACCACAGCCCCGCGATGAGACCGACAGTCCACGCCGCAGCGTAGCCAAGCCCGCCGGCGACGGCGGTCCAGCCCGCTTGGGCCACTCCGAAGTCGGCGTGTCGCGCCTGGGCCCACATCGCGGCGCTCACCAGCCAGATCGCGACGAGTCCCGGTACGATCACCGTGGCGTACACCGTGAACTGATCGACGCGCGACGCACCCGATCGCGTGGCGGCGGACGCGCGCGCCGGCCGCTCCGAGTTCGCCACGCTGACCGCAACGGATAGAACGAACAGCCCCGAGGCCGGCACCAGCACGCCCCACTCCCCGGCGGTGCGGGCGACCAGATCCCAGAAGAGGGCGGCTCCCAGCCACGGCAGATACAGCGGTACGAGGAGCGAGAGACTGAGAATGGTGAAGTTCAGAATCAGGTTGCGCAGGCTGTTGCCGACGGCCGCCCAGGTGTCGCCGCTGAACAGTCCCAGCTTCGGCGTCAGGTAGTTGCTGTAGGCGCGCAGGAACCGGATCTCACGCGGCTCCTCGCCATCGAGTTTGATGGCCCGCGTGCAGCCGCGTGCCAACGCCGCCTGGAGCCAGCCGCCGATATAGCCGCCACCCGACACCGTTGAGACGTAGTCGAGGTGCCGGAAGAGGTCCAGCTTCCGGAGCGCCTGGAGTGCGCCGAGGGAAAAACACGCGCTGCGGATGCCGCCGCCCGAGAGCGCGAGACCAACGAGCGGATCGTCAGGAGACTTCTGGAGGTGCTGGGTGCGCTCGTGAGCGTGCACCTCATTCGACGTGATCGGGGTCTTCATCCAGCCGACGTCCCGAAACGCAACCTCTGCATGGCGAGCAATCCAACTGCAGAACTGGCGGCAAATCAAGCGGAAGTCGCTCCAGCTCAGCTATTTGCGCCGAATCGTCTATGCGGCGGAAGAAACCACTTGGTGAAACGATGCCTGACGCGGCATCGTATTTCCGCTTCGACCGGACCGGACCACGTGGGTACGGCCGGAGGTTCATTTCTTGTCTTTCAGTTTGGAGACGACCGTGATGCTCGCGTCCCGTTCTGTTCGCGTCGCCGCTCTGACGGCTGTGCTCTCGTGCGTGGTTTCGTCGGTGGCGCTGGCTCAGGCCGCGCCGGGTACCAAGCCGTTCGAGCCGAGCGTCGGACAGCCCGGCAAAGATGTGGTGTGGGTGCCCACGCCGCAGGCGCTCGTGGAGAAGATGCTCGACCTGGCCCAGGTGACACCGCAGGACTACCTGATCGACCTCGGCTCGGGCGACGGCCGCACGGTCATCACGGCCGCGAAACGCGGCCTGAAGGCCCAGGGCGTCGAGTACAACCCCGACATGGTGGATCTGTCGAAGCGCAACGCGACGGCCGCCGGCGTCGCCGACAAGGCCACCTTCGTCAAGGCCGACCTGTTCGAGACCGACTTCTCGAAGGCCCAGGTCGTCACGATGTTCCTGCTGCCGTCGATCAACCTGCGGCTGCGGCCGACGATTCTCAACATGAAGCCGGGCACGCGCATCGTGTCGAACTCGTTCACGATGGACACCTGGCAGGCGGACGAGACCGCCACGGTGGGTGGGGACTGCACGAGTTGGTGCACCGCCTACCTGTGGATCGTGCCGGCCAAGGCCGCGGGCACCTGGCAGCTCGGTGCCAGCACGCTCACCCTCACCCAGGAGTTCCAGGTGCTCGGCGGCACCATGGGGACGACGCCGATCACCAGCGGCAAGTTGAAGGGTGAGGACATCACGTTCGCGGCCAACGGGGTCACGTACACGGGCAAGGTGAACGGCACCTCGATGAAGGGCACGACCAGCGCCGGCGCGAGCTGGAGCGCTACGAAGAAGTAGTAAGAAGGCTCTGGGCTCTGGGCTTCGGGCTCTCGGCCTGGCGGGCCAAACGCGCCACGATAGCGGGCCGCTGAACTGACAGCGGCTCGCTATCTTTCGTTCGACCTTCCAGCGCAGTCGGTAGCGCCGTGGCGGCGACCGTCTGGCGTCCGCTGTGTCCGGGCCCTCGGTGCGACGCCATCAGTTCCACGCCATAGCGCTATACTCACGTCGCGTTTGGTCCCTGACTCTCGGCGCGAGCCTCGGCGCCTGCGGCATCACCGCGGTATCCCGACGCACTCGCGAACGTCCACCGGCAAGTCGGTCCTTCTCTCGCGAACTACATCGCGCGTGCGCTTGCCCGAAGGCAGCGCTAGCAAATACCTCCGGACCTGTTCCAGGCACCTCTGAGGCACATGTGAAGACTCCCGCATTGTTCGACCTGGCTGGTCGAGTCGCTATCGTCACCGGAGGAAACGGCGGCATCGGTCGCGCGATCGCGATCGGACTGGCCGAAGCGGGCGCGGCCGTCGCCGTGTTTGGCCGCAATGCTGCCAAGAACGAACGGGTCCTTGACGAACTGACGGCGCTCGGCCGTCACGCTCTGGCCATGAGCGTCGACGTCACCGACCGGGGCGGACTCGAGCCTGCCTTCCAGCGCGTCGAGCGTGAGCTAGGTGGGGTCGACATCCTGGTCAACAATGCCGGCAACGCCAACCTCAGTGGCGGCGTGTTGCTGGAGAAAGCAGCGGATTGGGACCGCGTTATCGAGACACAGTTGAACGCGGTGTTCCTGCTGTCGAAACTGGGTGCTGCGGCTATGGTCACGCGGCGCCGGGGGAAGATCATCAACGTCGGCAGCATGTAT
>Ga0173480_10000242_pt1 | contig 16628 bp, 15 predicted proteins | sample NitcycUS209509C1_FD_122622 | JGI IMG/M metagenome (GOLD analysis project Ga0173480, IMG submission 122622) | Soil microbial communities from Arlington Agricultural Research Station in Wisconsin, USA - Nitrogen cycling UWRJ-S209-509C-1 (version... | ecosystem: Environmental > Terrestrial > Soil... | reverse complement strand
TACTGCCGTCGCCATAGATCGGGAAGGTGAAGGTCTTGGCGGTGGGGTCGTGATTGTTCGGGATGTAGACGAACTCGTAGTAGCCCGCCGGATCGGCCGCATTGCCGACGAGGCGCAGGTTCCACCCGGTGAACACGCGCGCCGCCGCGTAGACGTCCTGCTCGGCGTAGTGGCCGACCCCGAGCGTGAAGAGCTCCATGATCTCGCGGCCGAAGTTCTCCTGCGGCCGCTGCCGCGTGTTGGTGCGCCCGTCGAGCCACACCAGCATGGCCGGATCCCGTGCCACGGCCACCAGCAGATCGCGAAAACTGCCGAGCCCCTGCTCGCGAAAGAGCTCGATCTGCCCTGGCGGCCCGGGGAGCTCGCCGCCCTTGAGGGCCATCATCTTGGTGCCCTGGAGCGCGCCCACCGCGCCGGCCACCTTGCTGTAGGCGGTGGCGAAGTGGTTGTGCCAGAAGAGCGCCATCTTCTCCTGCAGCGGCCGCTGCGAGTGCACCATGCGGAACAGCCAGCGCTGGCGCGCGTCCTCGATGCTGGTGTCGGGCGAGAAGGGGCGGCCGACGGCCGTGACCGAGATGTGATCGGATTGCCCGATCTTCGAATCCACGTCGTCGGGCTGGTCCTCGACGTCGAGCACGTAGGCGAGCGCCGCGAACGCGGACTTCCCCTCGAGCGCGGCGAGTTCCGCCGCGCCGGCGCCGAAACCGGCACGGCGCAGCAGATGTTCGTGCGCCTGATTGCCTGCCATAACCTCTTCGCCTTCCGGGGGGCCGCATCATACGCCTTCGCGAGACCTGAGGCGAGACACGGGGGCCGCGCCAGGCAAATTGCCTGCGGGCGGCTCGCCGCCTTTGCTATGCTAGTCCCGCTACGAGCCTGACGATGCCAACCAAGAAGAAGACAGCGAAACCCGCGTCCCGTAAACAATCTCCCCGGGCGCGGACGCCCCGGCGCCCCGCCGTGAAGCGCGCCGCACCGCGGCGCACGACCCCACGGGCGACGGCGCGGGCCGTCACGCCATCGAGCGGCATCGCGCCCGGCATGCAGGCCATCAACACCTTTCTCGCCGTGGCCAACGTGCGGGCCTCGATGACGTTCCTGGAGCGCGCGCTCGGGTTCCAGCCTGGCGTCGTGCTGCTCGACACCGAGGGGCAGCCCCGCTACGCGGAAATGCAGCGCGAGGGTGCGGTAGTGATGCTGACCCGGCGCGGCGATGCGACGGCACCGGGCGGCGGCGCCGCGGCGCTCTACACCTATGTCGACGACGTCGATCGCGCGCTCGGCGGCGCGCGCGAAGCGGGCGCCGGCGTGACCGATCCGGAGGACACCGCCTGGGGCGACCGCGCGGCCGTCGTCACCGACCCGGACGGTTACCGCTGGGTGCTGGCGACGTTCAAGAAGCTCGTGGTTTTTGGGACAGGTGGGACGGGTGAGACAGGTAAGACAGGTGGGTAAAAGCTCTTCCCACCCGTCCTACCTGTCCCACCTGTCCTAAAGAAGGCGGCCGTAGGCCGCCTCGTACAGCGGCACGATCTTGTCGGCGCAGAACGCGTCGGTGACGCGGCAGCGGGCGGCCTCGCTGGTAATGCGGTGAAGTTCCCGGTCGGAGAGCAGCATGATGGCGCTCTCGGCCATCTCGTCGAGCGCGCCGGGCGGGTGCAGGTAGCCGCTCTTGCCGTGCTCGATCACCTCGGGCACGCCGCCGACGCGCGACGCCACCACCGGCACACCGCACGCCATCGCCTCGAGCGCGGCCAGGCCGAAACTCTCTTCCGCCGACGGCAACAGGAACAGATCGCTGACCGACAGCAGCGGCAGCACTTCTTCCTGGGCGCCGACGGCGTGGACGAGCCGGGTGATGCCGAGCTCGCGGGCGGTGCGCAGCGCTCCCGGCAGCTCGGGACCATCGCCGACGAGAAGCAGGCGCGCCGGCACGCGGCGGCGGATGCGGTCGAATACCGCCACGACGTGGTCGATGTGCTTCACGGGCCGGAAGTTCGAGATGTGCGCCACGATGCGCACGTCCGGATCGCCATCCGTGAAGCGCTCGCGCAGCGACGGCACGTCCTGGCGCTTGTGCAGCCCGCAGTCGAGGAAGTTCGGAATCACCTCGATTTCGCGCGTCACTCCCAGCTCGGCGTAGGTGGAATCGCGCAGGCTTCTCGACACCGCGGTGACGTGATCCGACTGATCGATCGAAAAGGCGACGATCTCCGAGTACGACGGGTCGTTACCGACGAGCGTGATGTCGGTGCCGTGCAGCGTCGTCACCACACGCGGCGCCCGGTTGGCCAGCGTCGAGGCCAGCACCTGCTTGGCGAGGAAGGCCGCGGTGGCGTGCGGCACCGCGTAGTGCGCGTGCACGATGTCGAGGCTGAAGTCGCGCGCCACCTCCACCACCTTGTTGGCGATCGACAGCAGGTACTGCGGCTCGCGGAAGAGCGGATAGGTAGGCGTCAGCACCTGATGGAACATCAGGCCGGCCTGATAGTCGCCGAAGCGGAACGGCGTTTCGGTGCTGATGACGTGGACGCGATGGCCCCGCGCGGCCAGCGCCTTGCCGAGCTCCGTCGCGACGATGCCGCTGCCGCCGACCGAGGCGTAACAGATGATGCCGATGTTCATGGAGACCCCGGGGATGGTGGCCGCTACTCGGTCCGGAGCAGGTGCGTCCTCACGAGCGTCTGCCGGACGACGAATCCTTCCGCGAACGCCACGCCCGCCTGGGCGCCGAACTGCGCGTCGCGGCTCTCGATCAGCTGGTTGAACCGCGTCGAGGTGAGCCGCGTGGTCACCGCGCCAGGCCCCGCGGGCGCGAACTGGCTGACGTGACACGCCAGGGCGCGGCGCTTGACGTCGTAGTCGTCGCTCACGTCGATCACGAATGACGGCGCGACGTGATCGTTGATGAAGTAGTAGCACACCCACTCGGGCTTCCAGGCGTCGCCCGGCGCCTCGAACCGCCGCAGGCCGGCGCTGAACAGCGCGTCGGTGAGGAGCTCGCTGGCGCTCACGTGGTCGGGATGACGGTCGGACCAGTAGGGCACGGCCACGGCCCGCGGCCGCGCGCAGCGCACCAATCCCGCCACCGCCCGCGCGTGGTCGGGGCTCGAGCCGATCGCCCGATCGGGCAGGCGCAGGTTGACCCGCCACGAGGCGCCGAGCACGGCACGCGCCGACTCCGCTTCGGCCAGGCGTTCCTCCACTGTGCCGTTGCTGCCCATCTCGCCCGCGGTGAGATCGCAGAGCCCGACCTGATGGCCCAGCCGGGCCTGCTTGGCAACCGTGCCGCCGGCACCGATCTCGATGTCGTCGGGGTGCGGCCCGAACACGAGCAGGTCGACCGGGGTCGCGGCCGGGCTCATCGCGTCCACCCGAAGACCTGATCGCTCTTCTCGCCCTGCTGCTGCAGCGCGCGCACCAAAATGCGCGCGGCGAGGAACGCGCCGGTCAGCCAGTCGCCAGTGCCACCGAGCGCGAACAAGTGCCGCGGGTAGTTGCGGTGCGGCCCGATGTAGGGCAGGCCGTCGGCGGTCTCGCCGTACGACGACTCCCAGCCCCATTCAGGCCGGAGCCCGGCGATGGCGGGATACAGCTTGAGCGCCTCGTACATCAGCTGACCGGTGCGTTGCACCAGCACCTCGTCGCGGCGCCGCGCCGGAGTCTCGTCCTGATCGCCGCCGACCACAAGCAGCCGCCCGTCCTCGGTCCAGACGACGCGCCGGCCGGCGCCCGCCGGATCTTTCACCGTGACGCCGCGGCTGCCAACCTGCTTGCGCAGCGCCGCGGGCATGGGCTCGGTGAGCACGTGATAGGCCTCGCGCGGCTTGAAGTGACGGCGGAGGGGGCGATATTCCGCCGTCGCCGCGCCCGTAGCCACGATGACGGTGGCCGCCCTGATCACGCCGTCGTCCACCGCGACTTCGACGTGATCGCGCGCGACCCGGACCTTTCGTGCCCGCGTCTGCTCGAAGAAGATCGCGCCGCGTTTCGACGCCGCCGCGGCCAGACCGAGGCACGCCCGGTACGGATCGAGAGTCGAGCCGTCCCGCACACGCATGGCCGCCGCGACGTCGAGCGGCGTCAACGCCGTGATCTGACGCCGGGTGAGCCACGACACGGCCAGACCGGCCGCCTCGCGCGCGTCGTATTCACGCAGCAGCGCCTTGCTGTCGTCCTGCGGCCCGATGAGCAGATGATCGCGTGGCGCGAGCGCGCAGGAAATCGACAGACGGCGAAGCTGAGCCGCGGCGTCGAGCCCGGCGCGCCGCCAGCTGCTGAAGATGAGTTTGGCCGCTCTGAGCCCGTGACGCTTGGCCGTGTCGCGGAAGGATGGCCCCGGGTCTGGCAGCAGCAACCCGGCTGCTCGGCCCGTCGCCAGCCCGACACGACTCGCCTCGATCACGATCGGCTTCAGACCGGCCAGCGCGCACGCCGCCGCCGTGGCGCAGCCGGTGAGGCCGCCACCAACGATGACCACCTCGGTCTCGTGCTCGCCGCGCAACCGGGGAAAGGAGGGGCGCCGTCCGGAGGGATAGCCGGCAATCCACGGGGATTGGCCGTAGCGAGTCTGCATCGGTCAGCCAGCATTCTCTTGTACTTCGCCCACCCGTACGTAGGGGGGCCTCCGCGCACCCCCCTGTTAGAATCGACCTCTTCCCAGATGCGGCGGGTTATACGCGGTTTCGTGATTGCCGGCGTTGCGCTCGTGTTCGCGCTCGCCGGAGGTGCGTACTGGGCGCGAACCGAGCTGCGCGCCAGTCTCCCGGTCATCAACGGCACGGTGCGGGTGCGCGGCCTGCAGTCGGCTGTGACGATCGAACGTGACGGGCTCGGCATTCCCACCATCCGTGGCATCTCGCGTAGCGACGTCGCCCGGGCCACCGGCTTCGTCCACGCCCAGGACCGTTTCTTCCAGATGGATCTGGCGCGACGCCGCGCCGCCGGCGAGTTGTCGGCGCTGGTGGGCGACGCCGCCCTTCAGCTCGATCGCCAGATCCGCGTGCATCGCTTCCGCGACGAAGCGCGCCGGGCCGTGGCCCTGCTGGCGCCACGCGATCGGACCGTCCTCGAGGCGTATGCCGCCGGCGTCAACCGCGGCCTGGCCACGCTCGACGCCAGCCCGTTCGAGTACCTGATCCTGCGTCAGGCACCGCAGCCGTGGAAAGCGGAAGACAGCGTGCTCGTCGTCCTGGCGATGTTCGTCACCCTGCAGAACCCGTCGGGGGAATACGAATCCACCTTGGCGACGATGCACGACGTCCTGCCGCCGGGGATGTTCGAACTGATGGCGCCGCTCGGCACCGAGTGGGACTCGCCGATCGTGGGCGCGCCCTTCACGATTCCCGACGTGCCGCCAGCCGAGATCTACAACCTGCGGCGCAAGCGCAACGGCAAGCCCGAGATCGATCTACAGAAGGATCGGACGGTGGCCACCAGCGGGGCGGACGACCCGTGGGCGCCAACCCGCGGCGACGCTGTGCTCGGCAGCAACAGCTGGGCGGTGTCGGGCGATCTCACCGGTAACGGCCGCGCGCTCGTCGCCAACGACATGCACCTCGACATCCGCGTGCCGAACACGTGGTATCGCGCCGTGCTCGAGTGGCGCGACGAGGCCGACGCGTCGCAGACGCGGCTGCTCGCCGGCCTGACGCTACCGGGCCACCCGACGCTCGTGACCGGCAGCAACACGCACGTGGCCTGGGGGTTCACCAACGCGCAGGTGGACGCGAGCGATCTGGTGCTGATCGAACTCGACCCCATGGACCCCAACCGCTACTGGACGCCGTGGGGCTGGCGCGCGTTCGACCGCTACAGCGAGACCATCGAGGTGGCCGGCGGCGACGCCGTGAAATTGGACGTGCGCTGGACGATCTGGGGGCCGGTGCTCCGCGCCGACCATAAAGGCCGGCTCCGCGCCTATGCCTGGAGCGCGCATTCGGCCGAGCGCCTCGCCTCGTCCCTGCTGCCGCTCGAGTCGGCACGCTCCATCGAAGAGGCGCTCGAAGCGGCCAACGGGCTGGGCACGCCGGCGCAGAACATGATCGTCGCCGACCGCAGCGGCCGCATCGGCTGGACGATCTATGGCACCCTGCCGCGCCGCATCGGCTTGAGCGGCCAGTTCCCGGAATCGTGGGCTGACGGCTGGCGCGGCTGGAACGGCTGGCTGACGCCGAACGAGTACCCGCGGATCATCGATCCGGCGGGCGGCCGCCTGTGGACCGCCAACGCCCGCGTCGTGGACGGCAGCATGCTCGCGGCGCTCGGCGACGGCAACTACGACGTGGGCGCCCGGGCGCGCGAGATCCGCGACCGCCTGCGCGAGCGCGAGCAGTTCACGGCGCCCGACATGCTCGACATCCAGCTCGACGCGCGCGCCACCTTCCTGTCGCGGTGGCGCGACCTGATCCTGCGCCATCTCAACACCGATACGGTCGCCGGCGACGCGGCGCGGGGGCGGTTCCGCGAGATCGTCGAGAAAGACTGGACCGGCGAGGCGTCGCCCGATTCGGCCGCCTACCTGCTGACGCGAATGTTCCGCGACCAGGTGATGGAGCGGGTCACGTCGTTCGTCCTGGCCGACTGCTACGAAGCCGACCCGAGCTTCGACTACACCTGGATCCGGCGGCGCGAAGGCGCGATCTGGAAGCTCGTGACCGACCGGCCGACGCACCTGTTGAATCCGCGCTACGGCTCGTGGAGCGACCTGCTCACGGCGTCGATCGACGCGCTGATCCAGGACGCGATGGAGAACAATTCCGGCGACCTGGCACGGCGGAAGTGGTCCGACTACAACGTGATCCGGTTCCGGCACCCGCTTTCGGGATCGCTGCCGTTCGTGAGCCGGTGGCTCGACATGCCGGAAGCGAAGCTGCCCGGCGACGCCTTCACCCCGCGGGTGCACTGGAACATCAGCGGCGCGTCGGAGCGGATGGTGGTGTCGCCCGGCAACGAGCGCGAGGGCCTCATGCACATGCCCACCGGCCAGAGCGGTCACCCGCTATCGCCGTTCTACGGCAACTCACACGATGCGTGGGCCCGCGGCGAGCCGACGCCGTTCATGCCCGGCCCCACCCGCTACACGCTGACACTGGCGCCGTAGTCGTGGGGGCCGGCTTCAGCCGGCCCCGGGCCGCCTGAAGGCGGCCCCTACGTCTTTTCATCACCGTCGCATGCTGAAGCCGGTCAGCACGCTGATCCGCGTCCCCGCCTTCGACGGCACAACGGCCACGTTCATCGGCACGTTGAGATTGCCGCTCCGGAACGTCACCCCGGCGGCAAGGGCGAGCGCGACGCCGGCCGGCGTGATGTTGGGGCCGATGCCGAACTCCGCCCCTTCGCGGGTGCGCAGACCCACCAGCCAACTCACGCTGGGCAGCGCCACACCCTGGTCGAGCCCCCCGAGCAACACCACCCATTCGTTCACCGCCGCCACTCCGCTCTCGCGGGTGTAGAACTGCTTCTCGAACTGCCAGCCGAACTGCGAGATGTTCGGACCGACGTCGATGTTGCGCCGCGCGAGCTCGTCCACCACGCCGGTGCTCAGGGCGGTGAGACCGAAGCGCGGCCCGGACAGGTTGACGCTCTTCGTGAACGGCGGCGGCTGGATGACACCCTGGGCCGACGCCACGCCGGCCGAGACCGCAACCCACATGACCGCGACAAACGCATGACGCATACGCACCTCCATGACGGGATGGTGCGGCGCGCCAGGCCGTCAAGTCCTGACGGCACGGCTGAAAAGTTCTGAAACTCGCGGCGTTTCTGGCGCCGCGCTATCAAGCGGCGCGGCTGCGCAAACGCGCGAGCGCCGCGTCCCACTCGGGCCCTTCGACGGCGAGCAGCGGCTCGACGGGGAGCACCCAGGCCGCATTGCCGGGCGGCGACGCGGCGAGCGCGTCGTCCACGAGGCGGCCCGCCTCGACGCGCCGTCCGCCAAGGGTAAGCGCCACCGCGCGCGCGATCGCGACGTCGGCGATCGTACGTGGCTGCGGGTCTTCAGACCCGCCCAGCGTGGGTGGCTGCAGGCCGTCCGACCCCGCCGCCGCCCATCCGATCGACGCCAGCGGGTGCCGCTCCACACGCCGCAGCGCCTGCGCGAACGCCTCGCGTGCCTGCGCGCGATCGCCGCGCCGCCATCGCATCGCGCCGATCGCATACCAGACGTTGGCACAGCACTCGCGTGCGTACAGGTGCCCGCCGGCTTCGGCCTCCAGTTCGTGATCGAAGTGCCGCTGCGCCCCGGCTTCGTCACCGCGGGCCAGACAGAGCAGCCCGAGCAGCCAGTCGAGCGCCACACCGGAGAAGCGCGAGTCCGCCGCGCGAGTCAGGGCACGCGCGCCCTCCCCGAGCTCGCGCTCCGCCTCGTCGGGCGCCTGCCGTGCGACGTACACCGTGGCCGCGAGCCAGTGCGCCAGCGGACAGCCGGGCAACAAGACGAGCGTTCGGCGGGCGGCACGCAGGCGTGCCTCGCCCCAGCTCACCGCGGCGAGGCGCAGCTGATGGCGCCAGTTGTCGGGCTCGAGCGACACCGCGCGCGTCAGCGCCGCCGCCGCAGCGACACTCGCGCCGGTGCGATCGAGGACGAAGCCGAGCGTGGCCCAGCCCTCACCGTAGTTCGGATCGAGCCGGCAGGCCTCACGCGCGTGATTGGCTGCCGCCGCCAACGAGTCGAGCGCCGGCGCGGGATCGGCCCGCGTCATCTCGAAGCGCATCGCGTTTGCGGTGGCCATGCCGACGTGGGCCGCGGGATTCTCTGGCGACGCTGCCAGGGCGAGATCGAAGGCGCGCGCCGCGGCGATCACGCCGTCGGTCGAAAGCGACTCCAGCGCCGCCCTGCCTTCGACGAACGCGCGGAACGGCGCCACGAGCGCGTCGAGGGTGTCGTCGCTGGCGCGCGACGCGAGGCGTTCGACGCTGCCGGTGAAGCGGTAGCCCTGGCGGGGCACCGTCTGGATGAGCGGAGGATCGTCGTGTGTGGTCAGCGCGCGCCGCAGCGACGAGATCGCCTGCTCCAGGCTGTTGTCGGTGACGGCCACGTCGCGCCAGGCCGCCTCCACGAGCGCGTCCTTCGACACCACCTGCCCCGCCCGGGCGATGAGCGCCGCGAGCACGTCGAGATGCCGCGCTGGCATGGCGAGCGACTCAGCGCCGCGAGTCAGCCGCCCGGCTGCCGTATCGAGCTCGAAGTCCCCGAACCGGAACCGCGGCATGCGGCGCGCGTCCGCCTACCAGTACGGGAAGGGCGCCGGCAGCGCGGCCCCGCAGCCGCACGTATCCGGCGTCGCCGCGCGGTCGGCCATCTTCTGACACGACGGGCATCGCACCCACATCGTGTTGATCCGCTCCGGCACGAACACGCTGGTGAAACCGCCGCCGCCGAGCGTCTGCCCGGCGCTGTGGAACTTGCCCGTCGCCTCGGCGTGCGTGCTGTTCTTCATCACCTGTTTCGGATCGTCGGGACCCTCCCAGGCGGTGATGGTCAGCATGCGGTCGCCGACCGTCGCGCCGACGAAGCCGATGAACCCCTTCATCCCGAGCAGTTCGGCGGCGATGACGCGGCTGCGCTCGCGGACCGCATTCTCGTCCTCGAAGCTCCGGGACTGAAGCGCGGTGACGCTGAACGCGCCAGGCTTTGCCGTTGAACCACCCCAGCTGCGGACCGACGTCCCGAACGTGAACGGGCCGATCGCCTTCGGCTGCACGACGACCTGCAGCCCCAGCTGCTCGGGAACGGCGCGCGAATCGAAGTAGCCCTCGACGCTGCGGATGCGCCCGTCGGCGACGCGGATGAAGTCCGCGCCGTTCACTTCGATGGTCTTGCCGGTAGGCGGAAGACCCATCATCGATCCATGGTTGGTGCCGCGCATGACCCACTGCGCCGCCACCAGATCGGGCGACGCGAGACCCACGCTGGCAATCGCGAACGACACGTCCGGAAACGCGGCGAAGAGGCCCTGCATGTAGGCGGCAAAGGCCTCGCCGCTGACCGGGCCGTGCGTCCCGGGGTCGGCGTAGGTACCGCCCTCGGCCATCGTCGCCAGCACTGCGGCGGGGTCGCGCCGGTTCCAGGCATCGAAGTACTGCTGCGCAACGTCGATCGCCGTCATGCGCGCCTCCTTGCGGCGGGCTCTATTTCAGCAGCGCATCGCGCGCCGCGATCACGCGGTCCTGGGCCTCGTGTACGGTGCGCGCCATCGCGGTCAGGTGGCCCATTTTCCGGCCTGGCTTCGGCGTGATCTTGCCATAGAGGTGCAGCTTCACGTCGGACAGGCGGCAGGCGGCGTCCCAGTCGGGCTCGCCCTCCATCCACAGGTCGCCGAGCAGGTTGGCCATCGCGGCCGGACGCAGCAGCTCGGGCGAGCCGAGCGGCAGCCCGCAGATGGCGCGGACCTGCTGCTCGAACTGGCTGGTGACCGCGGCGTCGAAAGTGAGGTGGCCCGAGTTGTGGGGACGCGGCGCCAGCTCGTTCACCATCAGCTCGCCGTCGGTGCTGAGGAAGAACTCGATGCACAGCACGCCACGTATTCGAGCGCGTCGAGGATGCCGCGCGCGATCTCGATCGCATGCGCCGCCACCGCAGCGGGCACCGCGGCGGGCGCGGTGGTGAGGTCGAGAATGTGATTGCGGTGCCGGTTCTCGAAGAGCGGGAACTGGGCCACGCTGCCATCGAGGCCGCGGGCCGCAATCACCGAGAGCTCGGCCTGCAGGGTGACGCGCTTCTCGACCACCAGCACCTGCGAGCCGAGCGAGGTCCAGATGCGCTCGGCCTGGTCCGCCGACGCCGCCACCTGCTGGCCCTTGCCGTCGTAACCCGACTCGGCGGTCTTGACGATCGCCGGCATGCCGATGCGCGAGAGCGCGGCGGCGAGCTCGCCCTGCGTGGCCGCCACCGCGAACGGCACGGTGGGAAAACCGCGATCGGCGAGGAACTGCTTTTCTCGGGCGCGCTGCTGCGAGATGTGCAGCGCCTCGGGCGACGGCCGTACCGCCACCAGCGACTCGATGGCGCTCGTCGCCGCGCTCGGCACGTTCTCGAACTCGAAGGTGACCACGTCCACCCGGCGCGCGAACGCGCGCAGCGCGTCGAGATCGTCGTAGGGAGCCGTCACCTCGACATCGGCCACCTGCCCCGTCGGCGTGTCCGAGTCGGGAGAAAACGTGTGGACGCGATATCCCATACGGCGGGCGGCAATCGTGAACATGCGCCCGAGCTGCCCGCTGCCGAGCACGCCCAGCACCGAGCCCGGACCGATCATGGGAGCTGTTCCTGACGGACCTTCTGCGTCTGCTCCTCGCGAAACGCGCGCAGCTTCACGCGCAGCTCGGGCCGTGAATTGGACAGGATCGACACCGCCAGCAGCCCGGCGTTGGTGGCGCCGGCCTTGCCGATCGCGAGCGCGCCCACCGGCACGCCGCCCGGCATCTGGACGATCGACAGCAGCGAGTCGAGCCCCTGGAGCGCCGCGCTCTGCACCGGCACCCCCAGCACCGGCACCACGGTGTGGGCGGCAATCATGCCGGGCAGGTGCGCCGCTCCGCCGGCGCCGGCGATGATCACCTCGATGCCGCGCCCCTCGGCCCCGGTGGCGAACTCGGCCATCCACACCGGCGTGCGGTGAGCCGAGACCACGTGGTGCTCGTGCGGCACGCCAAACCGCTCCAGCGCCTCGACCGAGTGCTTCATCGTCTCCCAGTCGGAGGTCGAACCCATCACCACGGCGACAATCGGCTTTGAATCGGGCATGAGAAACCGGGAATGTTACCCCGCACTGGCCCCTGGGGGAACTGGCGATCAATCGTACGCCGACGCCACCGCAATCATCACGAGGAGCAGGACCACGCCGGCGCCGGCGCCGATGCCGATCAGCACCTTGGCGCCCGGTTTCAGCCCTTCGGCCTTCGGCTTCACCTCGAGCGACCGGATCTCGGAGTACGCGATTCGCCACGCGGGCACCGGGATGCGCGTGCGCGGACTGAACACGAAAACATCCCCCTCATGCCCCAGCACAGTGCCGTCGACATGCGTGCCGCCGGCGAGATCGAGCTCGATCCGCGTGCCCGGCCGAAGCGAGGAGGCCAGGGTGAACCAGTCACGCGACACGTCTTGCGCGTGCACCGGCACGGCGAGACACAGGAGCAACAGCAGGGCCGGCAACCGGCGGCGTGTCCACCTTTTCATGGTGACGTTCCTCTCTCTCAGAAATCCGTGCCCACGCCGGCCAGCAGCGACACCTGGCGGACACCGTCCTGCAGGAAGGCCAGCCGGGCTTCGGTGCGGACGAACACCGCGCGCGTGATGTAGGACTTGAAGCCGCCGCCGATAAAGGGACGCGCCAGCACCTGCGTGCTGCGTTCGTCGCGCCCCGGCACCGTGTAGCCCAGGTTCCCGGTCCGGTACGTGGCAGTCTCGCGGACGCTGTGCTCCTGCAGCAGCCCGACCTTCACGCCGCCGCTCACGTACGGGTGTGTGAAGCTGTTCTCGAAGAACTGCCAGGTGACACCTGGCGCCACCGTATACAACCGGCGCTCGGAGTCGATATAGGTGTACGCCGGCAGCGGCAGGCCCGGAGCCACAGGAAACGGCTCCGCGTCGAAGTCGTGCCAGGCGTTCGACGCGCTGACGGCCACCTCGGTCTTGAGATGCGTGGTCCAGTAGCGCCCGACGTCGGCACGGAATTCGGCTTTCTGTTCCCACCCGTGCCAGGAGGCGTCCGCTTCCTTCGTGGTCACCGCGAGCAGTCCCAGGCTGGCGCCCACGTCCCAGCGCGGAAACGCCGCCGGAACCAGCGTGCGTGGCGCGTAACGCCCGCTGTCCTGGGCGGCGGCCTGGGTGGCGGCGCCGGCAAGAAGAGCGCCTGTCAGGACGAGGATGCGTGGAAACGGCTGGGTCACGGCTGCCTCCTGACAGCAAGGTGCCAGGGGCAGGAAAACCGGCTCAGGGATCGCTGGCCGCCAGGCTCCCGCCTTCGTCCGCCGGTTACGTTGGCCATCCGGCCCAGCCCGGGTGAACGCGAATCTGGGTGAGAATTGAGTTTTCCCGGTCCTTTCTGGAGGCCGCATGCGCCGTTGCAGCATCGTCGCCCTGGCCGTCGCCCTGCTCCCCGCCGTGATCGCTGCGCAGTCGCCGGCGCGGCCGCTGGAAGTGCCCTACCGGCAGTTCCAGCTCGCCAACGGTCTCAACGTCATCCTGCACCGCGATACCAGCGTGCCGATCGTCGCGGTGAACGTCTGGTATCACGTGGGCTCGGCCAACGAACGCCCCGGCCGCACCGGCTTCGCGCATCTGTTCGAGCACCTGATGTTCGAGGGGTCGAAGAACGTGAAGGAAGGAGAGTTCGACACCCTGCTCGAGGCTGCCGGCGGCAACAACAACGGCTCGACATCCAACGACCGCACCAACTACGTCATCGACGTGCCGTCGAGCGCCCTCGACCTGGCGCTCTATCTCGAATCCGACCGCATGGCCTATCTGCTCGACACGATGTCGCCCGCGCGCGTGGACGGCCAGCGCGACGTGGTGAAGAACGAGCGCCGGCAGAGCTACGAGAACCGGCCCTACGGCATGGCGTCGATTGAGCTGGACAAGATGCTCTGGCCGGCCGGCCACCCCTATAGCTGGCCGACGATCGGCTACATGGAAGACCTCACGGCGGCCAGCTACGACGACGTGGTGCAGTTCTTCAAGAGGTACTACGCGCCCAACAACGCCAGCCTGGTGATCGCAGGCGACATCGACTACGACCGAACGAAGGCGCTGGTCGAGAGGTGGTTCGGCGAGGTCCCGAAGGGTCCGGCGCTCGAGCCGATCGCGCCGCCGCCGGCGGTGCTCACGGGCGTGAAGCGGCAGACCATGACCGACCGCGTGCGGCTCTCGAAGCTGTTCCTCGGCTGGCTGACGCCCCGTATCTACGCGCCCGGCGACGCCACACTCGACGTCGTCTCGTCGGTGCTCGCGGGCGGCAAGAACTCGCGCCTCTACAAGCGGCTGATTTACGACACGCAGATGGCCCAGGATGTGGAGGCCACGCAGCAGTCCGGTCCGCTCGGCAGCTCGTTCATCATCGAGGTGACGGTGCGGCCGGACCACACCGTGGCCGAGGTGCAGAAGGCGATCGACGAGGAGCTGGACAAGCTGAAACAGGAGCCGCCGAGCGAGCGTGAGGTCGAGCGTGCCATCAACCAGATCGAGGCGTCGTTCTACCGGCGGATGCAGCGCGTCGGCGGGTTCGGCGGCAAGGCCGACCAGCTGAATTCCTACTACGTCGCCGGCGGCGGCCCTGATTTCTTCGCGGAGGATCTCGCGCGTTACACCTCCCTGTCGCGGTCCGACGTGCAGGCCGCGGTGGCGCAGTGGCTGCCGGCAGAGCGGCGCGTGGAATTGATTGTGAATCCTGAGGAGAAGGCGCGATGAACCTGCATTCCCTCGTTCATCGCGGGCTCAAGGCTCAAGGCTCAGGGCTCATGGTCACGGGGCTCGCTGCGCTCGTCGCCGTCCTGATGGCGTCAGCGACGACCTTTACCCAGACCCGAGCTGAGCGCTCGCGCCCACCATCGCTCGGGCCGGCGCCGCAGCTCAAGATCCCGCCGATCGAGAAGCGGACGCTGTCCAACGGTCTGCCGGTGTGGATCGTCGAGGCGCCCGAAGTACCGCTCGCGCAGGTGAACCTGGTGATTCACGCCGGCAGCAGCGACGACGCGGCCAACGCCTCCGGGCTGGCCAGCTTCACGGCGGCGATGCTCGACGAGGGCGCGGGGACACGGTCGTCGCTGCAGATCGCCGACGAAGTCGAGTTCCTCGGCGCCGCCCTGAACACGAGCAGCAGCTTCGACGCCTCGGCGGTGCGTCTCAACGTGCCCGTCCGCCGCCTGCGCGCGGGGCTGGCGGTGATGGCCGACATCGCGCTGCGGCCCACCTTCCCCGCGGCGGAGGTGGAGCGCCTGCGACAGGAACGGCTGACGGCGCTGCTCCAGGCCAAGGACGACGCGGCGTCGGTGGCGCCTCTCGCGTTCGCCCGCATCGTCTTCGGGCCGGCCCACCGCTACGGCACGGCGGCGACCGGCAACAGCGCGACGCTGAAGACGATGACGGCGGAACAGATGCGCGCGTTTCACGCCGCGTGGTACCGGCCGTCGAACGCCACACTCATCGTCGCCGGCGAGGTGACCGCGACCGGCGTCCTGCCGCTGCTCGAAGAGGCCTTCGGTGGGTGGGCGAAGGCGGCGCCCGTCAGCCGCACGCCGGTGCCGGCGGCGCCCCAGCTCACGGCGCGGCAGGTGTCGATCGTCGACATGCCCTCGGCCGCGCAGTCGCAGATCCGGATCGGCGGTGTGGGCGTGGCCCGCTCGACGCCCGACTATTTCCCGCTGCTCGTGCTCAACACCATTCTCGGCGGCTCGTTCACCTCGCGCCTCAATCAGAATCTGCGCGAGGAGCACGGGTATTCCTACGGCGCGAGCTCGCGGTTCGACATGCGCCTGTCGCCAGGCCCGGTCCAGGCCGGCGCCGGAGTGCAGAGCGACAAGACCTCGGAGTCGCTCACCGAGTTCTTCAAGGAGCTGAGGGAGATCGCGGCCACGGTGAGCGACGCCGAGCTGGTCAAGGCCAAGAACTACATCGCGCTCGGGTTTCCGAGCGAGTTCGAAACCATCACCGACCTCACCAGCCACCTCGAGGAGATGGCCGTCTACAAGCTGCCCGACACCTACTTCTCGCAGTACATCGCCAACGTCCAGGCCGTGACCGCTGCGGCGGTGCAGAAGGCGGCGGCCACTTACATCCTGCCGGAGAAGTTCGCGGTGGTGGTGGTCGGCGACCGCAAGGCGATCGAGCCAGGCATTCGCGCGCTCAACCTCGGCCCCATCCGTGCGCTCACCGTGGACGAGGTCGTCCCGTGAGCGTAACCGCCGGGCTGCTGGAGCTGCTGACCTACTCGGACCACGAGCGGTCGAAGTGGCGGGCGTGGGTGGAGGCCGATCCGTCCCGCCTTGGCTTGCCGTTTCAGGCCGGAGCGAGGTTCCCCACCATCAGCAGCGTGCTCGATCACCTGTTCCTGGTAGAGCGCCGCCACCTGTCGCGGCTGGAAGGGGCCACACCGCCTGATTCGACCGGCGTACCGGCCGGCGACGCCCCAGCGCTGTTCGAATACGCCGAGCTGGTGCGAGCCGACTTCCGCCGCTTCGTCACCACGCTCGACGACGCAGAGGCGGCGCAGACGGTCACCTTCACGATTCCCGGTGCCACCTACACGATGACGCGGCGCAAACTGGCGACCCATGTGGTGCTGCACGAAGTGCGGCATCTGGCGCAGGTGGCCCACGCCGCGCGGGCGGCCGGCATCGAGCCGCCCGGCGAGCACGATCTGCTGTTCTGCCCCGTTTACGACTGACGTGCGCCTTTGTAAGTCGGGGCTGCGCGCCAACGGCCGTACACGACTGTCGCGGCGAGCAGCCCGACGGCAAACGGCACCAGCGCGCCGGCCGACGCGCCGCCCATCATGGTGATCGCGGTCGCGCCGACCATGATCAGCACCAGGCCGGCACCGGCCAACGGCGTGAGCTCGGGGCGGATACGCAGCAGCCACGGCAGCACCAGGCCCACGGCGCCAAGCACCTCGACCACGCCGATG
>Ga0173480_10000241_pt1 | contig 16636 bp, 14 predicted proteins | sample NitcycUS209509C1_FD_122622 | JGI IMG/M metagenome (GOLD analysis project Ga0173480, IMG submission 122622) | Soil microbial communities from Arlington Agricultural Research Station in Wisconsin, USA - Nitrogen cycling UWRJ-S209-509C-1 (version... | ecosystem: Environmental > Terrestrial > Soil... | reverse complement strand
CACCGGCCCCAAGCCCGAAGGCCGCCGCGAGTGGAAGGACCGCCCCGCCGGCCCCAAGCCCGAAGGCCGCCGCGACTGGAAGGACCGCCCCGCCGGCCCCAAGCCCGAAGGCCGCCGTGAGTGGAAGGACCGCCCCGCCGGCCCCAAGCCCGAAGGCCGCCGCGAGTGGGGGGATCGTCCGCGAGGACCACGGCCACCAGGCGCACCATCGGGTGGGCATGGGACCGGCCGCCCGCCTGCGCCACGTCCGCCGCGGGGTCCGCGCGGCCCGAAGCGCTGATGGTCGCGCACGTCGTCCTGTTCAAGCCCAGGCCGGGACTCGACGCAAGCACGCGACAGCGGTTGGCGGACGCGTTTCAGCAGGCCACGCGAGAGATTCCCTCGATCCGCCGGGCGCACATCGGGCGCCGCGTCATGCACGGCCGGCCGTACGAGCAGCTGATGACCGTGGACTACGAGTACGCGGCCATCATGGAATTCGATTCAGCAGCCGGCCTCGCCGCGTACCTCGCGCACGACGCTCACGAGGCGCTTGGGCGCCTGTTCTTCGACGCGTTCGAAGTGGCCCTCATGTACGACTACGAGATGACTTCCGATGCGGCCGCTCTCCTTCCCGAGGGCAGGGGCACTGCGTCCGCCGATGGGCACGAATAGAGACGCGGACGGATACCGCGCGGACATTGACGGGCTCAGGGCGGTGGCGGTCCTCGCCGTCGTCATCTATCACGCGCGCGCATCGCTGTTGCCGGGAGGATTCGTCGGCGTCGACGTCTTCTTCGTCATTTCCGGGTTCCTGATCTCGGGCATCGTCTTCACGCGCATCGACCGAGGCCTCTTCTCTCCTCGATTTCTACCGCCGCCGCGTGCAGCGAATCGCGCCGGCGATGTTCGTGGTCGTGGCGGCCACGCTGGCGGCGGCCTACTGGCTCCTGCTGCCACGGGATGCCGCCGACACCGCGCGCTCGGCCGTGTTTTCGGTCGCCTCGCTCGCCAACGTGTACTTCTGGCTCTATCGGGACCAGGGCTACTTCGCCGCCGACAGCCGCGAGCTGCCGCTGCTCCATCTCTGGTCTCTCGGCGTCGAGGAACAGTTCTACATGGTGTGGCCGCTCGTCCTCCTGGCGATCGGGCGAGCATGGAGAACGCGCGCCTTTCTAGCATGGAGCGCCGTAGCGGCCGTCGCATCGTTCGTGCTCGGCGACCTGCTGTTTGCGTGGGACCCGTCCTTCGTCTACTACCTCATGCCGACGCGGGCGGGCGAACTGCTGGTCGGCGCTCTCGTGTCGGCTCTCCTGCTGGGCGGGCGCGCCAACATCGCGCCGGAACGCCGGTCGTGGATCGGGCTCGCCGGGGCCGTGGCGATCGGCACCTCGCTGTTCCTCTATAACGACGCGACGATCTTTCCGGGCGTGAGGGCTCTTGTGCCCACGCTCGGCACTGCGGCGCTGCTGTTCGCTGGCAGCCAGCCACATGGCGGTCCCGTAACGCGACTGTTGGCTTCGAAGCCGTTCGTAGCGATCGGTCTGATCTCCTACTCGGTCTACTTGTGGCACTGGCCGCTCATGGCGATCTACCGGTACGGGTACGGAGAACTGACCCTCGGAGCGCAGTGGACCCTTCCCCTGCTTTCGCTGCTCTGTGGCGCAATGTCGTACGCGCTGGTCGAGCAGCCGACGCGCGCGCTGAGGTTTCCGCCAATCCGGACAATTGTGCTCGGGTACGGAGTTCCAGCCGCACTGATCGCTGCGGCGGGCACGGTCATCGTTTACGGGCCGCGTGTCGGCGTCCCAGTGCACGACGGACGGTACTTGGCCAGGCTTACCGAGCTGAATGACAAGACACGCCCGGCATTCGCCTTCGACTACGTCTGCCAGAGCCAGTTGCTCAACGCAGCCGAGCTTGCCAATCCCAACTGCGTCGTTGGCCCCCGCTCAGAGGGGGAACCGCGGGTTCTCCTCTGGGGTGACTCGAACGCCGCCCATTACATCGGCGTCCTGGGGCAGGCGGCGGAGCGCCGCGGGTTCAGTTTCCGCAACGTCGAAGTCGGATCGTGCCCTCCGGTCGTCGCCGATCCAGCCCCGTTCGTGGAGCCGCGGCGGCTGCGCGATTGCCGCACATCGGCTGCCCTCGCGTGGCCGTCGGTGCAGCGCTATCCGGTGGTCGTCCTGGGCGCGTCGTGGACGGTATATGACCAAGCGTCGCCGGCGTTCTTCCCCGCTATCCGCGACACGGTGAATCGGCTGCTCGATGGGGGGACATTCGTGGTCTTGCTCGGCAAGATGCCGACTGTTCCTGATTACGATCGGCGCTGCCCGCAAAAGCAGCTCTCGTTTCCGCTCCTGGCATGTCCTGCGTTCCGGTTACGGCTGGCGGACGATGTGAAAGAAGTGAACGCGAGGTTGAGCGCATTGGCGAAAGGCAGCGAGCGTATCGACTACTTCGATATGACGCCATACCTGTGCCCGGACGGCTGGTGCCGTTCGACGGACGCGAAAGGTGAATCGTTGTACTACGACACGTCGCATATCTCGATGGCGGCGTCGTGGAAGCTTGGAGGCGAGATCCAACAGCAGCACGGGATGCCGCCGGCGTTCGCGGCCATCGCTGCCACGCTGGACGCCACGGGGAGCGACAGCGAATCGAAGCGCTGATATCGGCGATGCTCAAACATGAGGACACTGACGGCTACCGCCCCTAACAGCGATGGCTTGAGAGCCGTCGCGCGAGCTCGCGGTCGTGGCCTACCACGCCCGCGCGTCCCTTCTGACCTCGCCGCTCGCAGCGACGCGATCGAGTACTTCGACATGGCACTGTACTTGTGTCCCCGCGGAACGTGCCGTTCCAGCGGGTTGGACGGCGAGGCTCTGTACTTTGATGCGTCGCACACCTCGATGCCCGCGTCGTGGAAGCTGGGTGAGGAGATTCAGAAGAGGTACGACATGCCGCCGCCCCTGGCTGAGGCGGCACGTGGCAAACAGAGCGCGGGCAGCCGCCGCCGGAGGATCAGCGAACGAAAGGCGGGAGCAGAAACTAGGCGGAGACGCGTGAGTAGGAATCGGGACGCGTGGTCCCGCGAATCGTCGCCTTGGCGCTGCGGTACGGGCCCACCGGCAGGTTGCAGTTCTGCTGGTAGAGGAACGCGTGGAAGCGCTTGTAGTCCGACGTCGGCAGCCCGAACGTGGCGAGCAGCGCGCGATAGCTGCCGCGCGTATGCTGCAGGCCGCGGTCGATGAGCGCCGCGAGATCGTCGCGCGTGAGCTCGTGCGCCTTGAACGGCTGGTGCACGACGGTCCAGAAGTCCTCACCGGCGATCAGGCGCTGCCAGAGGCGTTCGGCCGCTTCCGATCCCTTGACCACGTGACGGCCCGACGCCGCCGGCATGCGCGACGAGTCATCCGGACCCGCAGGCACGGCAACGGTGGCGGTGGTCTCGAACTCGCCGCGGGCTTCTCGAGGCAGGTCCTCGGGCCGGATCGGCGTCTCGCTCGCACGCACCACCAGTCGCTCCGTCATGTTCTTCAGCTCGCGGATGTTGCCCGGCCAGTTGTAGCGCAGCAGAATCTGCTCGGCCTCGGGCGTCAGCTCAGGCTGCGGCAGGCGATGCGCTTCGCTGGCGCGCTGCAGGTAGTACCGCAGCAGCAACAAGACGTCGTCGCCGCGCTGACGCAGCGGCGGCACCGCGATCTGAATGACGTTGAGACGGTAGTAGAGGTCTTCGCGGAACTGCCCGCCCTCGATCTGCTTCCGGAGGTCGCGATTCGTTGCCGTAATCAAGCGGACATCGGTGCGCCCGGTCACGGCGTCGGAGCCGATCGGCTGAATCTCGCCCGTCTCGGCGAACCGGAGCAGCACCGCCTGCATCCGCAGGCTCATTTCACCCAGCTCGTCCAGGAACAGCGTTCCATGGTCGGCTTGCCGCACCAGGCCGGGCTTGTCGCGGTAGGCGCCGGTGAAGCTGCCCCGCACGTGGCCGAACAGTTCGGATTCGAGCAGTGTCTCCGGGATGCCGCTGCAGTTGACGGCGACGAAGGCCCGGCCCACTCGCGCGCTCTGCGCGTGAATGAGCTGCGCCACGACTTCCTTGCCGACGCCGGTTTCGCCGAGCACCAGCACTTTGGCCTCGGTCCGGGCGGCCGCCTGAATATCCCGGCGGAGTTCCACCAGCGCGGGGCTCTCACCAAGCAATAGGGGCAACGCCCGCGGACGCGCAATGGAAGAAGTGGACACGGTGTGGATCCTCCTCGCTGGTTGAAAACGAAATCCAGCAGGTAGGCGAACAATAAGTCTGCCGTATTCAGAAGAATAAAATCAACTTGAAATTTGAAAAAAAGTCGCTCCTGCGGTTACGATTCTGAGATTCTGGTTACACATCTCGTGCGCCCATGGTGGCCCGAATCAGGCTAACACGCTGATGTGAAATGCCTTCGACACGATGCGGACGAGAACGTGACCCTGGCACGACTCTGGGAATTCTGTCCCGCGGGTACATTCAAAAGTGCACGTCTCCGCAGACTTATCTCAGACAGGTATTGGTCCGCTGGCGGCCGGTCTCGAGGGCCGGAAGGTGGGCGGCCGCTTCCGACGGTGGGTGGCGCGAGTGCATGGCGTCCACCTCGACGAACGCGCGTGGTGGATTCAGGTGTCCCGCGAGGGCGACGAATCGGCGTGCGTGGTGCTCCGCTGCTCGCATCGCGTGACCGTCGAACAGGCCGCCGCCGCGCTGGGGCTGTGGCGCCCCACCAAGGCCCTCTCCCTGCGCGTGGTAAACGTGATGTCCGTGGTCTGACTCGGCCTTACCCGCAGTTCCGCGGGCCCTGGCTGACACTGACGCGATTCTTCCCGGCCCGCTTCGCCGTGTAGAGCGCGCTGTCCGCGCGCTCGATCAGCTCGCGCACGCTCCCGAGCGGCCCCGACTCGGCCACGCCGATACTGGCCGTCACGCGTAGCCCGGCCAGCGCCCGGTCGGTGGAGTGATAGCTCTGGATGCGCTGGCGGATCCGATCCGCGATGGTGGTGGCGCTCTCGAGACCACTGCCCGGCATGACCACCGCGAACTCCTCGCCACCGTAGCGCGCGCAGACGTCGAAGACCCGCACCGAGCTGCGCAGGATGTCGGCGACCTCCTTGATGACGGTATCGCCCGCGAGGTGTCCGAAGGTGTCGTTGATCGTCTTGAAAGCGTCGATGTCGAGCATCAGCAGCGACACCGGTGTGTTCTGCCGCGTCGAGCGCTGCAGTTCCTCTTGCAGGCGGCTCTGGAAGTAGGGCCGGTTGAAGAGCCCGCTCGGCGGATCGACAATCGCCGCCTGGGCGTAGAACTGCGCCTCGCGCTGCGTGCGTTCGCGCGCAAGCGCGAGCGCGACCGGCGCCAGCAGGACGGCAAGGTCTGCGACGTCGTCCACCGACAGCGGGCCGTCGCCGGCGCGATCGGTGACACACAAGACGCCAAGCACGTCCGATCCGGCAGTGACGGGAAGCGCAGCGAAGGATTTGCTGCGATAGCGTGAACGCCGGCGCTCGAAGCCCGGCACCGCGGTCACGTCGGCGACGCGCAGCGGCAGCCCCGTCTGGTAGACGCCGCCAATGACACCTGCGCCCGGGGAGATTCGCAGGTGCTCGGTCAGCGCCACTGGATAGCCGTGCGTCGCGACGATCGCGAGATTGCCGTGATCGGTCGGGACCGCAAAGGTCGCCATCCGGCACGGCAGCGCCTTCACGGCGTAACGGACGGCCAGTTCGCACACCTCACGCAGGCCCGAGACGGTGGCAAGCTCGCGCGCCAATTCGTAGGCGTGCACACCCACGCCGCTGGCAGCGCTGTCCGGTGCGACCGGCGCACACAGCGCTTCGGCCGCATCGGCGAGCGCGTGGTCCGAGCCGGACCAGTCACCTTCGATCACGAGCAGCACGGCGGACGACGCGGCGGGCAGCCGCACCAGCGTCCAGGTGAGGCCATCGAACATCCAGCGGCCGACGCCGTGCGGAGCCGCCGCCGCCGCGTCGAGCGACCCGCTCGCCACGAGCGGGTGGAGGTCTTCCACGGCCTCGGACTGCGCGAGGATCGACCACCGTCCCGCGCGGCACGCCGCGAAGGCAGCGGCCACGCCGAGAATCGAGGCAATGTGGCCGACTGCCTGCTGGAGCACTTCATCGGCAGGCAGCGCGCCGGACAGGGATCGCCGCGCACGGAGCAGGCGCATGCTCTGCTCGGCCGAAAGCGTCCGCACCCCCGCCTCGTTCATCACGTCCTTGTCACCCGTCCTCGAAATCGGGGCGGGGGGAGACATCTCACCGACGGCGTCGATCAGCTTCCCCAGGCTCATCCGGGAGACGAGTCGAAACGCCAATGTTTCCAACCCTCTCGGATCCGTGTTACGGATGAGTTGGCAACAAGCGTACCGCTACGGAAAGCGGAAAGCTATCGGGACCGAAGCGACGAGCGGGCTGACGAGCGACCGGGTGGGACCACCCGGCCGCCAGAGGGGCGAGAATGCGATTGGGTCGCGAGGACGGCCGGGTCTGACGACCCGGCCCACGAATCAGTGCGTCGAGGCGAGCTCGGGCACCGGGTTGCGACGAGCCGCGCCGAGACGAACGACCTTGGGCTGCGGCGACTTGATCGCGTTGCGCGTGTCCACGACTACCTTCGCCACGCGCTGCAGTTGGTCGTAATCGAACTGGCTGTGGTCGGTGACCACGACGACACAATCGAACTCGTCAGCCGCGGCCTTGCTGACGTCCACGTTCACCAGATCGATGCCGTTCGGCCATTCCTTGCCCGCCAGCTTCGGCACGAACGGATCGGTGTACGACAGCTCGGCGCCGCGCTCACGCAGCAGATGCAGCAGGTCGAGCGCCGGCGACTCGCGGATGTCGTCCACGTCCTTCTTGTAGGCGATGCCGGCAACCAGCACCTTCGAGCCGTTGAGCGGCTTGCGTACGCTGTTGAGCGCCTCGCTCATGAGCGACACGACATAGTGCGGCATGTTGCCGTTGACGGCGCCGGCGAGCTCGATGAAGCGGGCTTCGAACCCCGACGCGCGCGCCTTCCACGACAGGTAGAACGGATCGACCGGAATGCAGTGGCCTCCGAGCCCCGGGCCGGGATAGAACGGCATGAAGCCGAACGGCTTGGTGGCCGCCGCCTTCACGACCTCCCACACGTCGATGCCCATTCGGTCGCACATCAACGCCAGCTCGTTGACCATGCCGATGTTGACGGCGCGGAACGTGTTCTCGAGCAGCTTGACCATCTCGGCGACACGCGGCGAGCTCACCGGGACGATCGTCGAGATTGCGCCGTCGTAGAGCGCCGCCGAGAGCGCCGTGCAGTCTTCGGTCATGCCGCCGATGACCTTCGGGATGTTGTGGGTGTTGAACGAGCGGTTCGACGGGTCCACGCGCTCGGGCGAGAAGGCGAGGAAGAAGTCCTGGCCGACCTTGAGGCCACCCTGTTCCAGCATCGGCAGGACGAGCTCGTCGGTGGTGCCCGGATACGTGGTGGACTCCAGGATGACCAGCTGACCGGGACGGAGCCGCTTTGCGATCTCCTCCGCCGACGTGACGATGTAGGACATGTCCGGGTCCTTCGTCTTGCGGAGCGGCGTCGGCACGCAGATGTTGATGGTGTCCACCTCGGCAAGGAGGTCGAAATCGGTGGTCGCGCGGAGGCGGTTCGCCGCCTTCAGCTCCGCGACATGCGCGGTGGGCACGTCGTCGATGTACGACCGGCCTTCGTTGATCGCGTTGACCTTGCGAGTATCGAGATCGAACCCGATGGCCGTGTAGCCCGCGCGGCCGAACTCCACGGCCAACGGGAGACCGACGTAGCCCAGGCCGATGACGCCGGTCTTGGCGCGGCGCGAGCGAATCAGCTCCAGCAGTGAAGCGGCATTGGCAGATCGAACCATTCGTGGAAAATCCTCCGTCAGGGCTCCTGAAAAGGCAGAGCCAAAATTGAAAACCTGGTTCTTCGCAAGACGCTCGCCAGGTACCCGACCCCTGTAGAAACCGCCCGATCCAACCGAAACACAACGCCATAAGTCTTAACGGCTCAACCACTAAGACGCTGGCGGCTCATCATGGACCTGGCGCCTCGATTTGCCCCTCATGGAGCAGACTTAATTCTGTCAGCGTCGGAATGTCGGAAGGGCTAGAACAACATAGTGTATTCCCGGCGACACAGTCAGGTTCGAGCAGGTTGGGACAATTCGTTGTTAAGTGGCGATCGTAGAATGAGTACGCGCCAGACGGGGGGCCGAGGTGCGCGTGGCGGGGTCCTTGCACAACTTCCCTTCCGTGTCGGCCGCCCGTCAGGCGACAGGTCGAAAATGGTTGGAGCGCTGAAAATCTTGGCAAACGCACGAATCTTCGCCTTTTGTTTGATCTGCTGTGGCAGCTGCGCGGTCGACGCGTTCGCCCAGGCTTCCAGTGCGCCTGCGGCAGGGCCGGTCAAGCCCGCGGCGGGAGCCCCCGCGCTTCCCGCCGGCGTGACGCCGCCGAGCGGCTACGTGATCGGTCCCGAGGACCAGCTCACGATCATCTACTGGCGCGAGAAGGACATGTCGGCCGACGTGGTCGTGAGGCCCGACGGGATGATCTCTCTGCCACTGCTGAACGACATCACTGCTTCCGGCCTGACACCCGACCAGCTGCGCCTCGCCATCACGCAGGGAGCCACGAAGTTCGTCGAGGAGCCCACGGTGTCGGTGGTGGTCAAGGCCATCAACTCCCGCAAGGTGTACATCACTGGCCAGGTCGCCAAGCCCGGTCCGTATCCACTCGGCGGCCCCACGACCGTGCTGCAGCTCGTGGCCACCGCCGGCGGCGTGGCCGAATACGCGAACAAGAGCAGCATGATCGTGATCCGCCCCGAAGCCGGCGGCAAGCAGACGACGTTCAAGTTCAATTACGAGGACGTCCTGAAGGGAAAGAACCTTTCCCAGAACATCGAGCTGAAGCCAGGCGACACCGTCTTGGTTCCGTAAGGCGTGTGTCGATGACTATTCCCCGCGCGCTTCTGGCCACGGGCCTCACGCTGTTCGCGTGGGTGCCCGTTTTGGCCCAGACGCAGCAGCCGAGCCGCCCTGAGCGCCCGTACCGCGGCATCTTCGCCAGCGGCATGGACGACTCCGGCCAATCGCTCACCGCGAACGCGTCGCTGAGCGGCGGCTACGACGACAACGTGCTGGCGCAAGCGACCAATAGCAATTCCACCCAGCAGGGCCAGGCGGGAATGTTCGGGCAGTTCTCTGGTGGGCTGAATTACTCGCTGAACGCCAGTCGCGGCAGCCTCAACGCCACGGCCGGCACGTCGCAGCGCTATTACCCGTCGCTCCAGAACGACTTGCTCGAGAACTACAACGCGAGCATCGGCGGCAGCCTGCTGGTCACGACCAAGCCGGCCATCACGGTGTTCCAGTCGGCGGGTTACCAGCCTTACACGTTCCTGTCCGCGTTTCCGATGACGACCGAGCCGATTATCGGAGCGTCCGAGATCACCGATCCCGACGTCGTCCCGCTCGCGGAGCAGTACCTTTTCTACACTGGCGGCGTGACGCTGAGCCATCGGCTGTCGCAGCGCACGACGTTCGAATCGGGGTGGAACTACCACGCAACGGATCAACAGTCGAACCAGTGGTGGCAGCAGACGGCGGATGCGGGGTTCTCAATCGGCCTCAATCGTGACCTGAAACTTCGGCTCGGGTATGCCTACACGGAGGCACACTACGAGGACCGCCTTACCAAAGTCCACCGGCCGCAGATCGGCCTCGACTTCCTGCGCGCGCTGTCGCTGACACGGCGTACCACTCTTGCCTTCGGTATGGGCACGGAAGCCACCGTCCAGAACGACACGACGAAGCTCCACGCCAGCGGCAACGCCACGCTCCGCCACGAGATGGGCCGCTCGTGGATGGCCGCCGCGGCCTACCAACGTGGCACCTACTTCGTGGATACCTTCCAGGAACCCGTCATGGGAGACTCGTGGTCGCTGAACCTCGGCGGCCTTATCACCCGGCGTCTCCAACTGCAGGCCGTGGCGTCGGGCTCGCTCGGACGGCTGACCTACACGTCCCGTAATTTCGATTCGTATCGTGGCACGGTCACGCTGTCCACGGCCCTTACGCGGTTCATGAACGTCGGCGTGGACTACGCCTATTACAGCTACGAATTCGACGACCCCGCCGGCCTCGAGCCCGGCGTGTCGCAGGACGTCATTCGACAGAGCATCCGCGCGCGCGTCAGCTTCTGGGCGCCGCTGTTCCACAAGTCGAGGAGAGCCAATGCTGCCCGGTAAGACCTACACCCCTGACGACTACCTCCGTATGGCGTGGCGGCGTCGCTGGTTCATCGCGATTCCGATCGTCGTCATCGCGTCGGCGACCGCTGTGGTCTCGATGTTTCTGCCCAATCGCTACCGGGCATCGACGTCGATCCTGATCGTCCCGCAGCGGGTGCCCGAGAATTTCGTGCAGCCCACGGTCACTGCGGATCTCGGCGAGCGTCTCAACGTCATCAGCCAGCAGATTCTCAGCCGGACCCGGCTCGAGCGCATCGTCCAGGAGTTCAACCTCTACGAGCGCGAGCGGCGGCGGCTCCTCATGGAAGACGTCATCGAGGGCATGCGGCGCGACATCAGCATCAACATTGCCCGGGCTCGCTCCCGGCGCGACGAGGTCAACAACTTCAGCGTATCGTTCGAGGCCAACGAGGCCCGTACGGCGATGCGGGTCACGGAGCGTCTGGCGTCGCTCTTCGTACAGGAGAATCTCGAGGACCGTGAGCTGCTCGCGGATCAAACCGATCAATTCCTGAAGGGTCAGCTCGAGGAGTCGCGGCGACGGCTGCTCGACCAGGAAAGGAAGCTCCAGGAGTTCCGCACCCACAACAACGGCCGGCTGCCGGATCAAGTGCAGTCGAATCTGCAGCTGTTGCAGGGCGCGCAGCTGCGCCTCCAGACGCTGACCGAGAACAACAACCGCGATCGCGACCGCCTGTCCGTGCTCGAAAAGATGCTGGCAGAGATGCCGGCGACGTCGACGGCGTCGGCAGTCCAACCCGCCCAGAGACGCGCCGGCAGCGAACAGATCCAGACGGCGACGGCAGCGCAGCAGCTCGACGCCGCCCGCAGCGAGCTGCGCGCGCTGCAGCTGCGCCTCAAACCCGATCACCCGGACATCGGCCGTGCCAAGCGTTTCATCGCCGAGCTCGAGGCAAAGGCCGAAAACGAGGCGCTGCAGCAGCCCCTCTCGGCGATCACGCCGGCGCCGCTGGCTACCAACAACCCGGTGGCCGATCGTCAGGCACAGCTGCGCGCCGAGCAGATGCGCAGCGAGATGCTCGACATTCGGGCGCGTATCGACTCCGAGCGCCGCGAAGCCGCACGTCTGCAGGAGGCGATCGCCGACCTCACCGGCCGGGTTCAGGCCGGACCGGCGCTGCAGTCGCAGGTCACCGAGCTGATGCGCGACTACGCCACGCTGCAGGAGGGCTACACTGTCCTGCTCAAGAAGAGCGAGGAGTCGAAGATCGCCGTGAACCTCGAGCGCCGGCAGATCGGCGAGCAGTTCAAGATCATCGACGGCGCGCGGCTGCCCGAGAAACCGATCAGCCCGGACCGGTTCCGCATCAACATGTTCGGGATACTCGGCGGCCTGGGGCTCGGACTTGGCCTGGTTGCGTTCCTCGAATACCGCGACACCAGCTTCAAGAGCGACGACGACGTGATGACGACGCTGGCGCTGCCGGTGCTGGCGGTGATTCCCCTCATGACCAACGCCGGCGAGCGGCGGCAGGCGCGGCGGCGGGCACTACTGCTTGCGGCCTCGGCGTCCGTGACGTGCATGCTGCTGGCCGCGGTGGTGATGGTCGTGTGGCAGTACCGTCTGCTCGACCGCTGGTTGAACTGACACTCGCATCATGTACGAGTCCTTCTACGGCTTTCGGGAGCGTCCGTTCGACCTGACGCCCAATCCGCGTTTCCTGGTGATGACCGACGTGCACCGGGAGGCTCTGAGCAATCTCGAGTACGGGATCGCCAGCCGGACGGGCATCACGCTGCTCGTGGGCGACGCCGGCACCGGCAAGACGACGCTCATCCGTACGGCGCTCGAGCGGCAGCCGTCCCGCGTGCACTGCGTCCATCTGCAGAACCCGGCACTGACACGCGCCGAGTTCGTCGAGATGCTGGCATGGCGCTTCGAGTTGAGCGACCGCGCCCGCGAGTCGAAGACGGTGCTGCTTCTGGAGCTCGAAGAGGTGCTCAAGACGCGAGCCCAGGCCGGCGAGTCCACGGTGCTGCTCATCGACGAGGCGCAGAGCCTGCCGCGCGAGATTCTCGAGGAGATCCGGCTGCTCGCCAACATCGAGACCAACGAGCGCAAGCTGTTGTCGGTCATCATGGCCGGCCAGCCCGAAGTCACTTCGCTGCTCAACGACGAATCGCTGCGCCAGCTCAAACAGCGCGTGGCACTGCGCTGCGAGCTACGGCCGCTGACGCTGCAGGAGACGGCAGGCTATATCGCCGGCCGCATCCGTTCCGCCGGTGGCGTGGGGGCGCAGGTATTCACGCGCGAAGCGGTCACGCTGATCCACGAGCGCTCGCGCGGCATCCCGCGCACGATCAGCGTGATTGCCGACAACGCACTACTCACCGGCTTCGCGGTGGGTCAGCGCCCGGTCAACAGCAGCACGGTACGCGAGGTGTGCCGCGACTTCGATCTGGGCGGCGAACGCAACGACCCGCGAGCGGCGGAGATCGCGCCGGCCGCCGCCGAGCCGTCGGCGACGGTTCCCGCGCCCGCGCCGCCTGGGATTCTGGTATTGGGCGGACCGGCCGCCGAAGCGGCAGCGCCGGCCGTGGCGCCGCCGGATGGAACAGACCAGCCGTCCGACGGAGTGCTGGGCGAGCTCTATGGCGCGACGCCCCAGGAGCCGAAGCGCCGGTCGTTTTCGTTCTTGAGAGGATAAAGGCAACGCGATGAGCAGAATCGACGAGGCGATGCGACGGGCAGCAGGCGTGACCGGGGGCGCCGTGGAGCCGACGCCGGGGGAAACGGTCGAAGATCTGCAGACTGAGGACACCAGCGAAGCCAAGGCGCTGTCGCGCGAGCCGTTCCCCCTCGAGATGCCGGATCGGCGGCCGCGTCCGGCCGTGACGGCGGGGCCGTCGAGCCCCGCCGGCCAGCCGAGCGCGGACCCGAGCTACGACACGTCCGCGGGAGGTGCAGGAGGCGAGCTGCCGCCCGCGCCCGAGAGCACGCTCTTCGAACGCCTCGACGCGCGCCTTACCGAGAAGATCGTCGTCGACCACAACATGAGCCCGGCGTCGCGCGAGCAGTACCGGCGCCTCGCCGCCGTCCTCCACGACGCCCACAACACCTCGGGCCTCAAGGCCATCATGGTCGCGAGCGCGGTCGCCGGCGAAGGCAAGACGCTGACGGCCTCGAACCTCGCGCTCACTTTCAGCGAGTCGTACCAGAAGCGCGTTCTGCTCATCGACGCGGACCTCCGCCGGCCGTCGCTCCACACCGTGTTCCGGCTCGATACCGCGCTCGGCCTCGGCGATGGCTTGCTGTCCACAGGTGAAACCAAGATGCTCGTCCGCCAGGTGTCGGCGCGCCTTGCGGTGCTCCCGGCCGGCCGGCCCAGCTCGGATCCGATGGCCGGCCTCACCTCCCATCGCATGCGGCTGCTGCTCGAAGAGGCAAAGCAGTCGTTCGACTGGGTCATTCTCGACACGCCACCCGTGATGCTGCTGCCCGACGCCCACCTTCTGGCCTCGATGGTCGAGGGCGCCGTGCTGGTCGTCCGAGCGGGCTCGACCCCGCACGAGCTCGTGAAGCGGTCGGCCGACGCGATCGGGCGAGCCAAGATCCTGGGCGTGGTGCTCAACCGCGCCGAAGCCTCCGGCGCGCACGACGACCACTACCAGTACTACGGCTACAGCGAACGCGGGGGAACGGACATCACGAGGTTATGATCCGTTTCCTCGTCCATCGAGTCCGGGCGCGATCGCTCGCGCTGGCGGGGTGCGAGACCGCGCTGATGATCGTCGCGGTCGCCGCCGCCGCGGCGCTGCGCTTCGGGGTAGAAGACGCGACGCGCATCCTGGTCAACGAGAACGGGATCTTCAAGATCCTGTTGATCGTCGGGATCGCCCAGGTCAGCCTCTACTACGCCGACTTGTACGATCTACGAGTAGCCTCGGACAAGCGCGAGCTCTACACCCGGTTGATCCAGGCTATCGCGTCCACCTCGTTCGCGCTCGCCGTCCTGTACTTCTGGGCGCCGAGCCTGATGGTCGGCCGCGGCGTGTTCCTCATCGCCGCCGCAATGCTGATGACGATTGTGGTCGGGTGGCGGCTGCTGTTCGAGTGGCTGAGCGGCCGCGTCGGCTCGAGCGAGAAGCTGTTGCTCGTCGGCACCAGCCCTGCGTGCGTGGACCTGGCGCGCGAGCTCTACGAGCACCGCCACCAACTCGGCGTCGAGATCGCCGGTTTCATCGACCCGGATCCTGCGAAGGTCGGTACGTCGCTCCTCAACCCGGGCATCGTCGGCACCATCGAGGACATTCCGCGGATCGTGCGCAGCCTCGGTGTCGACCGCGTGGTCGTGAGCCTGGCCGATGCCCGCGGCACGCTGCCGGTGGACAAGCTCCTCGAGATGAAGCTGGAGGGAGTCACGTTCGACCACCTGGCGTCGGTGTACGAGCAGTACACCGGCAAGATCGCGGTCGAGAATCTGCGCCCGAGCTGGCTGATCTTTTCCGACGGCTTCCGCAAGACGCGGTTCCTCGGCACGATCAAGCGCGGCATGGATGTCGTGTGCGCCAGCCTCGGGCTGGTGCTGGCCGCGCCGCTCATGGCCGCCGCCTACGTCGCCATCCGGATGACGTCGCCGGGTCCGGTGCTCTATCACCAGAGCCGCGTCGGCAAGAACGGCCACGTGTTCACGGTGCACAAGTTCCGCTCGATGCGGGTGGACGCCGAAGCGGCCACCGGCCCGGTGTGGGCGTCGAAGCACGGCGACCCGCGGGTGACGCCGATCGGCTCGTTCCTCCGCCGCTCGCGCCTCGACGAGGTGCCACAGCTCTGGAACGTGCTGAAGGGAGACATGAGCTTCGTGGGCCCGCGGCCCGAGCGGCCCGAGTTCGTCGCCGAGCTCTCGCAGTCGATACGCTTTTACGGCCAGCGCCACATCGTCCGGCCCGGGCTCACCGGCTGGGCCCAGGTGCGCTACACCTACGGGGCGACCACCGAGGACGCGCTGCAGAAGCTGCAGTACGACCTCTACTACATCAAGAACCTCTCCATCGCGCTGGACATCTTCATCATCTTCGAGACGGTGAAGACGGTCGTCCTGCGAAAGGGCGCTTAAGTGCCCGCCCCGGCTGCCGGGTCACGGCTCAATGCCATGACAGTCGACGTCGAGGACTATTTCCACGTCAGCGTCTTCGACGGCGTCCTGCCGCGAGCGTCCTGGGACTCGATGGAGAGCCGCGTGGTGGCGAATACCGAGCGTCTGCTCGACCTCTTCGACGAGCACGCGGTCCGCGGCACGTTCTTCGTGCTCGGCTGGGTGGCCGAGCGGTTTCCGGATCTGGTGCGATCAATCGCCGCGCGCGGTCACGAGCTGGCGTCGCACGGCTACGCACACCGGCTCGTGTACGAACAGACCCCCGACGTCTTTCGTGACGACGTGCGGCGCGCCAAGGCCTTGATCGAGGACATCTCGGGCCGCAGGGTGAAGGGCTACCGCGCCCCGAGCTTCTCGGTGACCGAGCGGTCGCTGTGGGCGCTCGACGTGCTGCTCGAGGAAGGTCACCGCTACGACGCCAGCATCTTTCCGATCCGCCACGATCGCTACGGCATCCCGGATGCCCCGCGCTGGCCGCACGCGATGCCGCGCGGCGGCGGTGAGCTGTTCGAGGTGCCGGGATCCACGGTGCGTCTCGGTGGCACCAACGTACCGGTGGCCGGGGGCGGCTACTTCCGCATCCTGCCCTATGCCTGGACGCGCTGGGGCATCGCCCGCCTCAACCAGGTCGAAGGCCAGCCCGCGATCTTCTACCTGCATCCGTGGGAGATCGACCCGCAGCAGCCGCGCCTGCGCGCGAGCGCACTGGGCCGATTCCGGCACTACCGCAATCTGCATCTGACCGAGCGCCGGCTCCGGGCCCTGATGAGCGACTTCGCGTTCGGCCCGCTCGACCGCGTCCTCGCCGGTTGCGGCGCATGATCGCGTCGACGGCGGCACAGGGGCGGGCGGCGGCGGGGCCGGCGGTGGTCGTGCGCGGCGATCTGCCGGCGGCAGATCTCGATCGCTACGTGCACGGGTACGCGGCGGCGAGCGGCTACCATCTCAGCGGCTGGCGCGGCGTCGTCGAGCGTGCGTTCGGCCACGAGACGCGCTGCCTCGCCGCGATGGCTCCCGACGGCGGTATCGCCGGCGTGCTCCCGCTGGTGTTCTTCAACAGCCGCCTGTTCGGACGCTTCACGGTCTCGATGCCATTTCTCAACTACGGCGGCGTGGTGGCCGACACCGCCGAGGCGCGGCGGGCGCTGGTAGACGCGGCCATTGCCGAGACCGCCGCGCGGCGCGGCTCGCACCTGGAGCTGCGCCACACGGAGCAGCT
>Ga0173480_10000240_pt1 | contig 16709 bp, 8 predicted proteins | sample NitcycUS209509C1_FD_122622 | JGI IMG/M metagenome (GOLD analysis project Ga0173480, IMG submission 122622) | Soil microbial communities from Arlington Agricultural Research Station in Wisconsin, USA - Nitrogen cycling UWRJ-S209-509C-1 (version... | ecosystem: Environmental > Terrestrial > Soil >... | reverse complement strand
TCGACGACCTCTCCACCGGCCGCCGCGGCAACCTCGACGGGGCGCTGGCGGCGGGTGCCGAGCTGGTCGAGCTGGACATCCGCGACGGCGAGGCGCTGGGCCGACTGGCCGCCGAGAAGCAACCGGAGCGGATCTTCCACCTCGCCGCCCAGATCGACGTCCGCAAGTCCCTCGCCGACCCCTTCTTCGACGCCGCGGTCAACGTCGGCGGCACCGCCAACCTGCTCGACGCGGCCCGCGGCTGCGACTGCGGTCGGGTCGTCTTCGTCTCCACCGGCGGCGCCATCTACGGCGAGGGCGAGGGTCAGCAACTGCCGCTGGCCGAGGACGCCCCGATCGCGCCGCTCGCCGCCTACGGCCAGAGCAAGTACGCGGCCGAGGGCTACCTTGCCCTCTACGAGCGGCTCTACGGGCTCTCGGGGATCTCGCTGCGGCTCGGCAACGTCTACGGGCCGCGCCAGGACCCGCTCGGCGAGGCCGGGGTAATCGCGATCTTCTGCGGGGTGCTGCGCGAGGGCGGCCAGCCGACGGTCTTCGGCGACGGCAGCCAGACCCGCGACTACATATATGTGGGCGACGTGGTCGCCGCCGCGCTGGCTGCCGCGCAATCCGACGTCGTCGGCCCGATCAACATCGGCACCGGCCGCGAGACCAGCGTTGTCGAGCTTGTCGACTCACTGCGCGAGCTCGGCGGACGCGAGGACTTCAAGGCCGAACTGGCTCCTGCCCGGCCGGGCGAGGTACAACGGATTGCCCTCGACGCTTCCCGCGCCGAACGCGAGCTCGGCTGGAGAGCCGAGACCGACCTCGACCAAGGCCTCCGCCTCACTCTCGACTCCCTCTAATCGCCGACGGGACGATTTGCGGTTACACAGACCGCTTTTCGGCCCGTCGGCGGGAGATCGCTAGCCTTCATCCCATGCCAGCCCAGGCCTATGCCGGTAAGGAGTGCGTCTGCCAGTTCCGCAAAGGGATCTGCGACCAGTCGTGCGTGCGCGACATGCTGGAGACGCCCTTCTACATCGCCTGCCTGAAACTGAAAGGGCGGCGCTGCGTGGTGGTCGGTGGCGGCGACATCGGACTCGAGAAGGTCGAGGGCCTGCTCGCCTGCGACGCCGACGTCACCCTGATCGCCCCAGTCGCCCATCCCGAGCTGGAGAGCCTCGCGAGCGAGGGCTCGATCGAGTGGGAGAAGCGCACCTACAGCGGCCCCGAGGACCTAGAGGGCATTTTCATGGTGATCGCCTGCACCGACGACACCGACGTCAACATCGCCGTCTTCGACGACGCCGAGCGGCGGGCGATGCTGGTCAACATCGTCGACGTGCCACCCCTCTGCAACTTCATCCTGCCGGCGATCGTCCGCACCGGACCGCTGGCGATCGCGATCTCGACCGCCGGCGCCTCGCCGGCCCTGGCAAAGCGGATGAAGCGCGAAGTGTCCGAGCTGTTCGGCGAAGAGTTCGCCCGCCTGGCGGTGATCCTCAACGACGCCCGCGGCTGGGCGAAGGGGACGCTGCCGACCTACCAGGACCGCAAGGAGTTCTTCGAGGGGATCGTTAACGGCGACCCCGACCCGATCGTGCTGCTGCGCGAAGGTCAGGAGCAGGCGGTGCTGGCGATCATCGAGTCCGCCAAAGAGCGGGCCGCGGCGACTCTCGCCTAAAGCGCTTCGCTTCGCCTAAAACGCTTCGGCTTCGCCTAAAAGCGCTTCGCTTCGCTCAGCTCGTCCCGCAGGCTGAGCTGCGGACCTGCTCCAGCATCGTGCGCAGCTCTTCGGCCTGCTCGACACTGAGGTTGGCGCTGAAGGCCGCGGCCAGCTCGGCCCGCACCAGCGGGCGCATCTCGGCCAGCAGATCGACGCCGGCCGGCAGCAGCGTCGCGTAGCTGACGCGGCGATCGGTCACGCAGAAGGTCCGCTCCAGCAGGCCGGCCTTGATCAGCCGGTCGACGAGCTTGGTCAGGCCGCCGCGGGTGATGACCAGCGCTTCGGCCAGGTCGCCCATCTTCAGCCGCTGCTCCGGCGCCCGGTCGAGCGTCGCCAGCACCTCGAACCAGGCCAGCGGCGGCAGCTCGGCGGCGGTCAGGACCTCCTGCAGGCGCCCGGTGACGGCGGCATGGGTCTGCGCGATCGCGATCCACGCCTCGCGGTGGGGGTCGAAGTCCGTCCCCTTGTGCTCTTTCTCGGCGACTGCGGTGGCTTGCTCACTCATATGGGCATCTTCCCACAAGTTTGTTGATCTGACAATAGTTGACATGTAAATCTTCTTTGCTACGATTGTTTCCACGTCAATATTTTTCAGATCAAACATCTTGGAAGGAAACGGATATGAGCACCGAGACGTTTCAGCAGCAGGAGATTCCAGCCGGTACCTGGGCGGTGGACCCGGTCCACTCCTCGATCGGCTTCGCCGTCACCCATAACGGCGTCACCACCTTCCGCAGCGGCTTCGAGCGCTATGACGCCCACCTCAGCGGCGGCGAGGGCGCCCGCCTGGAGGGCACGGTCGAGGTCGAGAGCATCGAGATCGACGAGGAGATGCTGAAGGGCCACCTGCTCTCCCCCGAGTTCTTCGACACCCAGCGCTTTCCGCAGTTGCGCTTCGCTTCCAGCGAGCTGAGCGTCGGCGAGGACGGGACGCTGCGGGTACTCGGCGAGCTGGAGATCCACGGCGAGAAGCGCGAGGTCGAGACCAGCGGCCGCTTCGCCCAACTCGGCGAGGACCTGGCCGGCAAGCCTCGCGTAGGCCTCTCGCTCGAGGCGACGGTCGACCGGCGCAACTTCGGCCTCGACTGGCAGGCGCAGCTGCCGAGCGGCGGCGACGTCCTCGACTACGCGGTGACGATCAACGTCGAGCTTGAGCTCGTCGCCGAGGAGGCATAACCATGAGGGTCCTCGGCATCACCGGAAGCCTGCGCCGGGACTCCTACAACCACGCCCTGCTGCGGGAGGCCGCCGAGCGGCTTCCCGCCGGGGCGGAACTGGTCGAGTTCGAGCGCCTGCGGGAGATCCCGCCCTACGACGCCGACCTCGAGACGGTGGAGACGCCGGCCGCGGTGGCGGAGCTGCGCCGGGCGATGCGCGAGGCCGACGCGGTCCTCATCGCCACCCCCGAGTACAACCACTCGATCCCCGGGGTGCTGAAGAACGCCCTCGACTGGGCCTCACGGCCCGCCGGCCAGAGCGCCCTGACCGGCAAGCCCGCGGCGGTAGTCGGCGCCTCCACCGGGATGTTCGGCGCCGCCTGGGCGCAGGCCGAGACCCGCAAAGTCCTCGGCGCCCTCGGCGGCCGCGTCGTCGAGGACGAACTGCCGGTGGCCCGCGCCACCGAGCTCTACCGCGACGGCCGCCTCGAGCTCTCCCCCGAGCAGGGACATCACCTGGAGGAGATTCTGGCGACCGTGGTCGCCGAAGCCGAGCAGCTGCGCGCGCTGGTGGCGGCGTAGCAACGCCTAATAGACAGGTGCGGCCGCCCCGAGATTCGGGACGGCCGCACCCTCTAAGGACCTCTGACGAGGCTCTAGGTGTGAGCTACGTAGAGGGGGCTCGGGGAGGTCAGGCTGTAGGTGGCGATGAGCTGCGGGCTACCGAGGCAGAAGCCGTTGTTCGATTCGCCTTTGGCGTTGATCGCCAGCTGCGCGGTGGCCCCGCCGGTGATCGACATGGACGGTTCTTTGAACGAGATGATGCAGTTGATCTGCAAGCCACAGAGGATCTGCCAGGCCGCCGTGTCTTCGACCGCCCAGGTCCCGTTATGGCCGCTGGTCCATGCGGCGCTGCCCGGGTAGGACAGGTTTTTCGCGGTCGCGGTGCAGGTGGTCCCACTGGGGGTGCTGCACCCGCTCAGCGACATGCCGGTGATCGTCACCGGGAGCGACCACGAGCCCGTCGCGCCGACTTCGCCCGAGAGGTTCGAGGAGCAGGTCATGGTCGGCCAGGCGGTCGTCGATTTGAGCTGGACGCTCGCCGAGCCGGCGATCGCGGTTCCAGCCGCGTAGCGGTCGCCTTCCGCACAGATCCGTTCATCGACTTTGCAGAAGGTGGTCGTCGGCTGCTCGGTCGGGGCGATGTACGCCGGGAAGGGGCTGGCTATCTGATAGGTGGCCGTAAAGCTGGCCGAGGCCGGGCAGAACCCGCCGGAACGGTTCAGCGGCTCGGCGGTGGCCTGAATCGAACCGTTCGAGGCGTCCATCGACATGTCCGCCGTGAATTGGCAGTTGATGAGGAAACCGCAGGCGAGTTTCCAGCCCCCGTTACCTGACCTGACGACACCGGCGTTCAACTGCGTCCAGGCGATCGACCCGGAAGAGGGCCGCCCCAGCTCGCTCACGGTGCATTTGGTTCCGCTGGGCATTTTGCATCCTTCCAAAGACCAAAGGCTGATCGTAATCGGCAGCGGATCGCCGCTCGAGGCGACGGTTTGGCCACTGATTTTCGAGTTGGTGCAACTTACGTTGCCAATGGTGTTGGTGATCGTCGCATTGGTGCTGTTGGCGACAAAGGCGCCGGCGGGAAGACGGCTGATCCTGGCGCAGGGCCGTTCGCTGGTCGAACAGAAGGTGGTTCCCTGGTCGGTAGTGCTAAGGCGCTGCGCCAACGGCTTCAAGCCCCGCCGATCGTGGTAATAGTGACCGGCGGCAACGCAGCTGGAGCCGGAGATGCAGGAAACGTCCCTCAACTGAACCTGACTGCCGGCCGGCGGGATCGCGAAGGCGTCACCGATCCATTCCGTCCCGTTCCAGTGGCGGCTCGTCTCTCCGCCTGCAACGCGGCAGTCGCCATCCGAGGAACATGAAGCCCCGAGTATCGGATTGGGAAGGCCGCTCGAGTCGATCTGCCACCCGCTTCCATCCCACGTTACGGTGAAACCAGCCGGCTGATTGGCCAAGCTGCCTTTTTCGCTATTCGTGTTTCCAACGGCCAGGCACTGGTTCGCTGCAATGCACGAAACGTCCTCCAGCGCTCTTTCGGTCGTGCCCGCAGGGTTGGGCGAACTCTGGATGGTCCAATTGCTCCCATCCCAACGCTCGATCAAGGTTGAGCTCGCAGGTTTGCTCACGCTCGCCTTGCTCGAGCCAACCGCGAGACAAGCGGTGGTCGCGCTGCAGGAGACGGCCGAAAGGCCACTCACCTGGGTCGCTTCAGGGCTCGGCGACGACTGGATTGCCCAGCTGGAGCCGTTCCAAACGGCAACCAGCGTGCGCCATTCGTTCAGGCTAGGCAAGAAGTTGGTTTTGCTCACGTACCTCCCTACGGCGACGCACCCGGCGGCAGATACACAGGAGACGCCCTTGAGTTCAACCGCGCCTTTGGCTTCAGGCGGGCTCGGAACTGCGGTCGTCGACCACTGGCTGCCATTCCAGTGCTCCGCGAGCGCCTTCCTGGTATTGCCTTCGAGGAAGGATCCCACAGCGACGCAGGCATTGGCGGTCGCGCAGGAGGCGTCTTCGAGAGTGCCTTCACTCCCCCCACTCGGCAGAGGCGGAACGGTGATCGCCCATTTGCTCCCGTCCCAACGCTCGGCGAAGGGCTCGGGGTGGTAGCCGGAGCTTTCCGCGGCTTTGACGGCGTACTCACCCACACCCATGCAGGCAGACGATTCGGCGCAGGAAACCGCGTACAGCTTGCCGCCGGACATTCCTTCTGCCTGCGGATTGGGAACCTGATCGATCGACCAGATGGAGGTCTTGAAGGTCTTGTCGTTCCCGTAGACCGTCCCCGCTCCGTTGGTCGCGACGACGCGGTAGTGATAGACGGATTCCGGCTGCACCGAGATCGTCTCACTAACCGCCACATCCGAGCTGCCAGCCCCAACGGAACCCGGGGAGACAGGAGCACTGGCGCCGTATGCAGTAGTCGCGCCGTATTCGAACCTGTAAGTGGTGGCCGCGCCGCCGGGATTGATCACACCATTCAGCTTGGCGCTGTAGGTGGTCAGGTTCGAGGCCGCTACGGTGACCGCCTCGGCCTGAGGGACACGGAGGTCCAAGAGTGGCTCGTGGACCCCGTCATCGGCTTCGTCGGTCCAGTTCAAGCTCCCACTTTTAATGATGTTCTGGCGGATCGCTTCGACGTCCGACTGAGATTCGGGATTGGATTCGCTGGCGAGGATGGCCGCGGCGCCGGCCACGTGGGGGGCCGCCATCGAGGTTCCGCTCAGCGACGCATAGCCGTTGCCGAGGTAGGTCGACAAGATGCAGCTGCCGGGAGCAGCGACCTCGATCGTGCTGCCCCAGTTGCTGAAGGAAGCGAGCATGTCGTCGGGACCCGGCAGAAGATTGCCGCCGCAAGTCGTTTCGGGGGAGAGGCCGCCGCTGAGGCCATCGTAGTCGGATATTGCCGAGACAGTGATCACGTCGGAGTTGTTGGCCGGGCTAAAGTTGGCGGCATCGATGTAGTCGTTCCCCGCCGCCACCGTGTATACGACCCCAGCATCGACGGATGCGGAGATCGCCGTGTCGAGCGAGGTCATAGTGCAGACACAGCCCAGGCTCATGTTCGCGACCTCGATTTCGTCCGCGTGGGCGGTAACCCAATCGACGCCGGCGATGATCCAAGACTCCCATCCCAGTCCATCGTCACCCAGCACCCTAACGGCATGAAGCCTAGCTCCGGGGGCAACGCCGACGACCCCGAAGTCGTTATCGAGCGCGGCGATCGTCCCTGCAACGTGGGTTCCATGACCTCGACCGTCGCCACCCGTTCCATCAACGCATTCCGTCTGGCCGACGCAGTTCGTCCGCGCCACCACGTTGAGATCGGGATGGCCGGGGAGGATTCCGCTGTCGATGACCGCCACGTCGACGTTGACCCGAATGTCGTCCGTTTCGTCGATGTCTAGAGCGGGAACTGAGGGGGCCGAGATCCTTGCGACACCCGTTGGGACCGCTTGGGACGCAACTTCGACCCGGTGGTCGTGGGTGACCGAGACAACTCGCGGATCCCGCTTGACCTCTTCCAGCGCCTCCGGAGAGAGCTGGGCCGCATACCCATTCAGGGCCACGTGAAAGACCAAGTTGACCCGGGCATCTGGGTACCCGGCGATCTGATTGTGGGCGGCCTTGCCCGGGGTCGCGACGGAGTCCTTGAACGTCACGATATAGCGCTCAGTTCCGTGCCCTGCGCCCTGTGCCGGCGCCGCCAGAACAGCTAATGCAAGGACCGTGAGTACAGCAAGCGTGATCTGTGAACTTATACGGTGAATGATTGCCTCCCTAGAACAAGTGTCGTTGCGTGAGCAACGGTGACCGCCTCCCTGGCGATTGATTCGCTAGTTTTGCAAGCGGTCAGCAACCGTGAGTGGCCTCTGTGGCGGTTTTTATTCGGTAGAACGTGCCAGGGTGGCAATCGAGCCATTCCCACCAGCCAAGGCCTTTTCTGCCAAAATGTGTGTTATTCAAGAGGCGGTCGCTCCAGTTCCTCGAGCCTCAGAGCAGTTTCGAACTCTGCTGCGCAATCGCCGAGGGAGCGTCCGATCCGCTCTTCGACGATGCGGAGGCGATTGGTGACGGTGTGTCTGTTCACTCTCAGCATCACCGCCGCCGAGGAGGCTTGACGTTCGGCGTCGAAGTAGGCACGGAGTGTACGACGCAATACCTCGCCCCCGTCCCGCTCCTCGGCGAGCGGTGCGAGATAGAGCTGACGCAACGAACCGGCCAGCAGCTCATCGCGCAGGACGGAGGCCAGGAGAGCGACGTCTGCGTAGCGGACGACACCAGCAGGATCGCGGACGGCGACCCCGAACGCCGCCGCCGCCTGACGGTGCGTGAGGCGCCACCCAGCGACTCCGTGCGCGGGCTCGCCGATTGCCACAATCGACTCTTCCAATGGTGCCGTTGCAAGGCCGCGATCGAATGCCTTTCGCTCGATCTCACGCCGGCCGCCAAGCCAGGCCCAAATGGTCTCCTCAGCGCGGCGTGTGATTAACAGGCGTCGATCGAGAGCTCTCGCTATCTCCAATAAGGCCTCGGCAATGCCGGTGCCAGTTGCAACGAGTCCGACGTGAATCGCATCTAGGTCGTAACCGAGATCCGGGTCAGGGAGCAACTCGCCGCCCAGGATCCGCTTCACGCGCTCCGCTCGGCGTTCTTCAGCCGATTCGGCCCCCACCGCGGCCTCCCGGCTGTACTCCTCCGTCACCGCGGCCATCAGTCGATCGAAGTGGAAGGCCCGGCTGCGCTGCAGTTGACGCAGCGCGCTGGTTGTGAAGTCACCGTCCCGTTCCGCCTCCTCCATGAAGAAATCGGTCAGAAGGGTGTATCCGCCAAAGTACCGACGCAAGACGACGTCGAGACTGACCCCGCTGCGAGCGGCCTCGCGGGCCTGGGCAAAAAGCGCGCTAGGGATCAGGAGGGTGGTGTCTTCTCCGCGCTCCAGCGCGACGATGCCGAAGTCGAGAGCCGCCGAGACCGCGGAGCGCAGGCCCTCCATGTACCGCGGATCATCGACTTCGCGCGGGTCGGAAAGAGCGTCTACCCGAGCGAGGATCGCTTCCTGGATCTCAGCTCGACGCTCGCGAAGACGCGCGCAAAGACGGACCAGAGCTTGCTCGGCGGCCGTCACATCAGTACCCGACAGGCGTTGAACAAAGACCCGGGCACATCCATCACCCGGGTCTCTGTCAACGAACTTATGATCTGCGAGTGGTGCTACTCAGTTCGGCGCGGTTACGGCCCAGGACCCACCCGCACCATCATTCTTGCTGATGATTGCGCCATAGGTTGCCGCACCCGCTTCGAAGAGACCGACGTTGATTATGCTCGCATCGGCCGGACCACCCGAAAAGCCCGGAAAGGCGCAGAAATACCCAGCATCCGCCTCCGGGTTATTCGCCGAAGGGGCGGGTGCAACTCCGTTGTCACATTCTTCTGGAACTTCTTCTTGAAGAATGTCTTCTTCTTGAACGAAGATGACATGTTCATTATCGAGCGGCGCCGGAAGGGATGGACTAAACGTGACAGCTCCAGCGGTACCAAGAGGACCGTCTGAGGTGAGGAACGCGCCCGTCTCGGTTTTACCCGGAGCAAGGGTTTCGCCGCCTCCACCATCTTCCCCGTCTTTGCCGTTGCAGACAAAAGCGGGGGGGCTGGCAGATATCACTTCCACCCCACCCTGTTCTTCGGTGCAGGTGCCTTTTGAGCCGGTGAAGGATGACGTGGTGACGCTTACTCCGTTCGTGCCGTTGGTACCGTTGGTACCGTTTTTCCCGTCGGCTCCGTCTTTGCCGGCGGCTCCCGAGGCTCCCGGGTCGCCCTTCGGCCCTGCGGGTCCGGCCGGGCCGGCGGGGCCGGTTCCCTGGAACTTCTTGGCTTCGGTCTGAGCGATCTGCTTGACCTGCTTCTTCTGCTTGGCGTTGAGGCCGCCAGAGGCGGCGTAGGCGCCTCCTCCCAGCGCCGCGACGAGCGCGACGATCGCCACAACCAAGCCGGCCGTGCCGAAGCGGTCTTTCAATGCGTGCATTTCTTCCCTCCCTGGTGGGTTGGTGGGTGGTTTCAGTTGGCGCGTCGCCTAGGCGCTTTGCCTTGCTTCTTCCCGCAGCTGTTGGCCAGCACAGGACGAAGGTGGATGCCGGTGCCGTTCTGGCCGGTGAACTTCACGTCCGCTCTCGATTTCGCACTGCAGAGGTTGCGGCTGTTCACCAGGAGCCCCTTCTTGCCGCCCTGCATGCTGAGGACGAATTTGGAGACCGGGGCGTCGGGGACCGATACGAAGCTGGTCCGGATCCCACCGTCAGCGCCCGAGTCGATGCGGCCGACGAGGACGACGTCGATCGGTCCGCGCAGATCGGCGACCAGGTCCGGCAGCGGATTGTTCGAGGAGCGCAGGTAGACCGGCCCTTCCAGGGGCTGGTCGAGCAGCGGCGTGAAGGCCCTGGCCTTGCCGTAGATAGCCGCGGCCGGACAAGCGTCGGCAGCAAACTGGACCCTGGTGCAGATGGTCCGAATGTGGCCCTGTTCGAGGAACTCCGAGCGGGGCAGGGAGACGACGGCCTTGCCGATATTCGCATCCCCGGGCCGGGCCTTCAGTTCGGCGCGCAGCGCCGGGAAGGTGCTGCGCCTGGTGCCGCCCTTCAGCCGCAGCGAGAGCTTCGGCTTGAAGGGAAGGTCGGCGCAGGAGCCGACCTGGAAGCGGTCGGCCAGAGTGGCAACCGCTCCCTGAGCGGAGGTCACCTTGGCGCCAACCTCCTTCGGCTTGCAGCTGGTCGGGTTGAGGGTGAACCCGGGCCGATCAACATCGACGTGGATCGTCCGGTAGGAGACCGGGACCCCCTCGAGGATCTGCGGCAGCGGATCGGAGGCCACCGTCACGCGGGTGGTTTCCGGATCGACCCTGATCGCGGCCCTGGTGACCACGGTGCCGAGGTCGAAAGGCCCGGCCTGGGCGGGAACCTTGACGGCAAGGCCGTAGGGCGCTCCCCTATATGGACCCGTCAAATAGACCCCGGTGGGCGCCTTGCCCGGTTGAGGGATCCAGAGCGGATTGGAGCCGGGACCGGCGGCAACGGTGGTCGTGCCCACCTGAGAGGAGGCTGGACAGTTCCCAGAGGGGATCGAGGACTCCGGACAGAGACCGACACCGGCGAGCTTGGCCAGCAGGCCCGGGGGCATCGTCACCTCCAGGCCGGAGACGTTCTGATCGCCGTCGGGCCGCGTTAGGTTGAGCACGAACGGGGCGAAGGCCCCCGCCGTGGGGTTGGTCGAGCCGGCGGCGAGGGATGGGCTGAAGCCCCCCTTGTCGCAGCCCTGGTCGATCGTCATCGGAGCGACGTCGACGGTCGGCGGATTGCCCGTCCAGGGGGAGAACTCGTAGCGGCTGAGGTACGTGCCGCAGGAGCCAGGATTGGCGAGCGGCGCCCGCGGGCCAGCACGGAAATGCAACTTCAGGTTCCGCAGCGGCACCTGCGGGTTGTCGAGAAACAGCGAGGTGACCTGTCCGGAGACCGGGTCGAGGTGGATCTCGCCCGGGAGCTTGACGTGGACACCCAGTTCGTCGGTGACCAGCCAGATGCGGAAGAGGTTTCCCGCCTCCGGCGTCCGCTGGTAGATCTCACCGTCGATCACCCGGGAAAGCGCCGGCACGTCGAACTCGGCGCTGCCGAGCTTCGACGCCGGCGGGCACTGGGAGGCTCGTGGGGGCGAAGCCTTGTAGCCCACCTCGGCGTCGCTGCAGGCCTGGAGGCCGTCGGCCGCCCCGGAGGCGATCGTCATTCCCTGGGGAAGGGTGACGACCGCATCGCGCAGCTGGCCGGTCGCCTCACCGTTCACCGCATCGTTCTGGGGGATCGTCAGCTCGGCATCGAGACCCGTCGGCGCACCGGCCTTCCGCGAGGTCGGCGTCACCGTCAAGCTGGGATCGAACTCGACCTGGTTGCAACCGGTCATCGGCGGCAGCGCGTCGCTCATCGAGAAGGTCTGACCCGGCAGCTGGTAGCTGCTCAACGAGACGGTTACCGGCTGCGCCAGACCGCACCGAACCGGGTTAATCATGAACGGCTCTTCCGGCACGCCTGGCGGGCGCGGCGAAGACGTTCCGATGCCGCTGAACGCCTCAGACGGAGTCATCCGTTCGGTGTCGTGGACCGGAGCGGCGGGAACCCCCCAGAGAGTCGTAGTGGCCTCCACCACTTTCTCGGTCGCGTCGATCCCTTCGACCGATGCGGTCAGCCCGTAGTCGCCGTCGGAACGAACCCGGATGTTGATGTAGTTGGGCAGGTTCGAGGCGAAGAAGCCGAGGCGGGCGACAGTGTCCCCGCCCGGCGCCGGCAGATTGTAGACCGGCTCGGTGTAGCGGAACCCAAAGGAGTAGAGGCCGATCTCGGTGACCCCGACCTGGGATGCCGCCGGGCAACCGCCCCCGACCATTGAGGTGAGGAACCGTTCGACCGTGCAGGTCTCCACCGCGTTCGGGTTGCCGATCACGCCCGCCGGCACGGCGACCGAGATCTGCTTGGTGCGAGCGTACGGCTCGTGAAGACCGGTCAGATCCGCAGGGCTGCTGGGATCGGTCTTCAGCCTGAAGCCGATCATTAGGTCGGGGTGCCCTCCAGCCTGAGTGGTGGAGACGCTCGCCTCCACAGATTCGAGGCCGTAGTCGCTGTAGTCGGCAGAGGCGGGGGCCACGAAGGCGGAGGTCATGACGACGATCGCAACTGCGAGGAAGAGCCGCTTCACCGCTGGCCCCCTTTCCGGTTGGCGCCGGCACTTCGCTTGCCATGACGCGGTTTCTTCTTGCGCGGCACACAGCGGACCTTGCCCTTGCGCTTGACGGCGCGCTCGCTTTTCGGGCACCGCCGCCGGGGCGGGCTGGCTTCCGCACTGCCCTGAACCTGGCTAGTGGTGGGGGGCGTCAGAGAGGGCGGCGTCGCCGGATTGCCCTGGCAGGTATCGCCCAGGCACGGCGCCTCCGTCGTCGCACCAGCGAACCCACCGTTCACCCTGGCGTCGTAGATGGTCGCCACGCCGCCGTCAGTGTCCGACGGAAGCAGCGATTCGTTGGTCATGATGAAGACGTCACGACCATCGATCGACATTCCGTAGAGGTAGCTCGGCAGTTTGCTCTTGCCGGTGCTGATCAGGGAGACGACCCCTCCATTCCACTCGTAGACGTCGACGGTGCCGTTGTCGTCAGCGGCGACCAAGGGGTCGGGAGACTGAAAGAAGATGGCCTCGCCGTCGGGCGTGACGTTGGTGACCCGCGACAAGCCCGTCAGGGGTGAGATTTCCCGACTTTCCCCGGGTTTCTCCGGCTCGAGACCTATGTTTACCTGCTGGAGTTCGGCGTGACCCGAAGGCACTCCGCCGGCAAGACAGGAGATGCACTCCACATCCCCGTCGGCACTGTCAAAACGGTAGATCTCCGACCGGCCGTTGCTGTCGTAACCGGTCTGGTTCGCCGTCGACTGGAAGACGAAGACAGTGCCGTCCGGCGTGGTTCGAGAGGTTGCCATGCCGCGACCGGTGAAGGCTCCCCAATCACCGTTCTCGGATTTCGACAATCCAACCGCAATTATCCACTCCGCCAGGGAGGGCCTGAAGAATGCGGTGTTCAGGTCCGCTTCCGAAACTTCCGTGATGTAGGAGACAGCGCCTTCGTCCCAGACATAGAGGTTGTTGGCCCCAGGCGAGCCCTCCGAGCCGTCCAGTTGTTCCTCGGAGACGAAGTAGACGTGCGAACCGTCTGCGGAGACGTTGACGATGGTTGATTTGCCGCCGCTGCCGACCGGCGTGATCGCGCCCGTGGCGAGCTCCGCCCGGAAGATGTCCCCGCCCTGGACAAAGAATCCGAAATCGCCGTCCGCGGACGCACCGGCGAAATTCGCTTTGAACCCCAGTTCGATGGTCTCGGACTGATCGTGGCGGACATAGAGGACTCCGCCAACCTCGAAGGCGATCGCCGTTCCGTCGTCTGAGATCCCTTCGTAGTGGGCACTTTCGCTCGGCGTCACGTCACCGGGGAGTAGCGAGACGACCTGGGTCGCCCCGCCCAATTCGCGGTCGTAGATCGCACCGATTCCGGACGGGGGGGCATTGGGCTGGAGCTGAACCGCGGGAGGGGCATAGCCGGTGGCGAAGACCACGTGCGAGCCGCCCGGCGCGATCCAGAAGCCGAGGGCCTTGGGATCGGCGCCCTCGCTTCCGCGTCCGATCAGCTCGAAGGTTCCATCGGGCTTCCCGAGCAGCGTGGTGGTTTCGCCGCCGCTCGCGAGGCTGCCTTTACTACCCGAGTTCCAAAAGCTGTAGAGATGATCCTCCGAGGAGCCGCCCAGGGTCGGTCGCTCCGCCTCAACCCCGGTCGGGCTGAGAATCTCGGTCGCCCAGCCGTTTCCGCCTCTGGTAACCCGGTACCGGTCGGAGCCGCCGTTCGCATCGGTTCCCGGGATCGATCCAGCGGTGTCGAAGATGACGCTTTCACCGTCAGCCGTCGCCATCGGCGTTTCGAACGCACCTGACTCGAAGCCATCCGTTCCGTTCAGGGTTCCCGGCCTGAGCCCGTTGGTGTCGGGCGTCACCTGCTCGTACGCCCGACAGTCGGGCAGGTGGGCCGAAGCGCCGCCCCGGAGCTCTGAGTTCGGGCACTGAGGCGCTTGCTGCCGCTGCAGCGTGGTGAACGACAGGTCCCCACCCACCACGGTTTCGGCCGAGTTCTCGGCGACGACCCTGAAATGGTAGGTGCCGCCTTCGGAGAGACCGAACAGAGGAGCGGTTGCGCTGACCGGATCGGCGCCGGCGGCGATTTCCACCGCAGGAGTCGACTGCCCGTAGGCTTCGGTCAGGCCGTACTCGAAGTGATAGGTAGTGGGCAGGCCAGAGGGATCGATCGTGGCCCGCAGCGTCGCTTCGGTGTAGTGGACTGGCGTGGCGGAGACCGCGGAGACGATCGGCGGACCGAAGACCCCCGCCGCACCGAACGATTCATCGAATTTGTTTTTCGCCGTGAGGCGGTACCGGTAGCGGGTGCTCGTGTCGAGCCCGGTCAGGTCCGCGTGGACGGCGACCGGGATTTTTCCAAGCCCGATCTCAGCCAAGGTCTCCGCGCAGGGAATCGTGGTAGCACCGGTGAACCCTTCGCTTCCGAAGCTCGCCTGGTCGGTGTACTCAAAGTTGCATTCGGTCAGCGGGAAGCCGTTCGGGTTGACCGTGCCGTTTAGGGTCGCCGTCCCGCCGCCGACAGCCGATGCAAACCCGGTTACGGCGCTGGGCCCTTCACCGTAGGAGAGCGGACCGAAGCCGATGACTTTGTTTTTGTAGGCGACGTAGATGTTGCCTTTGGTCGGCCCGCTCGAGGAGTCGACGCCGATGCTCCCGATCCTCTCCGACCCTTTGGCGAATGATCCAAAGGAAGCGAGATATGAGCCTGACGCCTCGAACTCGTCAGTCCGGCCTTCGAGCATGGTGGACAGCAGGATGTGGCTGTTGGCCGGATCGATCGCGATGGGAACGCTCCCGAAAATTCCGAAGGGGCTGTTCGTCCCACTGATCGTCTGGAGGAGCTCCCCGCCGCCCGGGGCGACGATGAAAATGGAGTTAGTCGCTTCACCCTTGATCAGGTAGACCCGGCCGGCGCTGTCGACCCCAACGTCCGCGATATTGGTCGCATTGACCAAGGAGGATGCAAAGCCTTCGATGAGGAGTCCCGAGCCGTTCGCGGCGGAGTCGTATTCGTTCACATCTCCCCCGGCTACGAAGAGATGGCCATTGGCCTGGTTGAGGCCGATCGCCTGGAGTGAGGCCAGGCCATCTTCACCCGCCGCGACGACGGTCGCGGGGGCAGAGTAGATCGTCGCGGCAGTTGGGGGAAAGGACGCCGGCGTGTATCTGACCACCTCCTCGTCAAAAGAGGCGTTGGTGTTCGCGTCGACGGCGTAGACAACACCCGAGCTGTCCACCACGGGGTCGCAGGGGCGCCCGGAGTCGGGAATCGTCAACAGCAGGGTGCCGCTGGGGGCGAAGACGGAGATGCCCTGGCTGCCCGCAACGTAGAGATTGCCGGCCGAGTCGACCGCGACCCCGCAGGCTCCTTTGACTTCGAGGTTCAGTGGAAGCTGGCCGCGGTCCGGCGGCGGCAACGGGCCGAAGACGAAGACCTCGGCGCCCGGCCCGGCTCCGCCGGTCACATACACCTGGCCCGCGGTCGTGCCCTGCGTGGAATCGACTGCAACGTCGGCGGGATCGGCATCCTCGAAGTCCCCACGGGCCATCGTGCTGAGGAAGAGGCCACGCGACTCGAACTCATAGACGGCGCCGCCTCCCTCGATGTCGGAGACGAACAAGTGACCGTTCGACTGATCGACGGCGAGGCTTGCTTCCGGCAGCGTGCCGAACGCGCCGCCGGGGGCCCCGGTCCCGTCGATTTCGGTGATCAGGCGCGAACCGAACTCGTCGAAGACGAAAACGGTTCCAGTCTCATCCGAAACGGAGACATCGCCGCGAGCGCTCCAGACCCCGACACCGAACCCTTCCGAGAGGGTTCCCTCGCCGATGCGGCCGTTGGTCCCCTGCTGGACAGTAGTGGGGTACGTGATCGAGACTTGGCCTTTCGAGTAGGTGAGGCCGGCGCCGTCGAGCACCAGGCCCGGCTCGCTCGTGTTGGCTAGCCCGTTCTGGAAGGTGACGGTGTACCGAGCGTCGTCGGGAGTCGGAATTTCCCCGGAGACGGCCACCTCGCCGGGGTCTATGGCGGCGAGTCCCTCCAGCGCGGCGGTCACCTGGGCAAACGACGCGCCGGCCGGGATCGGAGCGGTGGTTTCGGAGCCGAGCGTCAGCGTGTAGGTGCCGCCGTCGGCAACCGTCCTGTATTTCTGGATCTCGCTCTGTTTGAAGAGGGTTCCGTTCGACAGGTAGACGCTTACCCATTCGGGGGTCGCGACGTAGACGCGGTCATTGGTCGTGTTGACCGCGACCCCGGAGGCTTCTCCGCTCGAGTCGAACGTCGTCGGACCTTCGTAGGAGAGGCCGGCGGTCGGCGGAAAGGTCCCGCCCTGGGGGCTGAACTTGACGACGTTGGAAGTCGAGCTGTCGACGACGAAGACGTTGCCTTTGCTGTCGACGGCGATGTCGCAGGGACCGTTGCCATCGGCGATCGAGGTGAGGTAGGCGCCGGCGGGGTCGAAGACGTCGATCGAGGAGTTGCCCGAGTTGGCGACGTAGGTGTTGCCTTTGGTGTCGACAGCAACGCCGCAGGCTTTATCGAATTCGCCGCTCGGGGTGTT
>Ga0173480_10000239_pt1 | contig 16728 bp, 12 predicted proteins | sample NitcycUS209509C1_FD_122622 | JGI IMG/M metagenome (GOLD analysis project Ga0173480, IMG submission 122622) | Soil microbial communities from Arlington Agricultural Research Station in Wisconsin, USA - Nitrogen cycling UWRJ-S209-509C-1 (version... | ecosystem: Environmental > Terrestrial > Soil... | reverse complement strand
TCGTCGGAGCGCGGCGTACTGCGCTTCACGCGATAGCCTCTCGCGCCGACTGATCTGTTCGTTGCAGCGGCGCAACCGCGAGGCGGCGGCGCGCCGCTGAAGCCTCGCGAAATCACGCCATTCGTCTTGCGCGGTACACCACTTGCTCGTCCAGCTGGCCGAGGCTGGATGACTGCGGCATATCCGTCGACCCTGTTGAGTGATCGTGTTCTGCGATCACTGCTGATGGTGGGGGGCCACCATCCATGGTGACGAAAACTGCCCGGCGTGGATGGCTTCTGGTCGCCGAGCGCACCTGCTGGGTTCTCGGTGTCGCAGGGCTGGCGTGGTGGGGTGTCTTCCAGCTGAGCGTGGCCACCTCGTCGCGGCACGACCTCGAGCGTTTCGCCGAGGCAGCCCGCGTCGCCGCGGTCCGGGTCGTGCCGGGCCCGGTCGCGCCGGACCAGTCCCTCTGGTCTCCCAAACGAATCAGCGCCTACCAACAGGCGATGGCCGCGCCGGAGCCGGCGCCGCTCGCGGTGCTCCGGATTCCAAAAATCCGGCTCGAGGTCGCGGTACTGCCGGGCACCGATGACCGCACGCTCGATCGCGGCGTCGGCCACATCGACGGCACGGCGCAGCCAGGCACGGACGGAAACCTGGGCATCGCCGGACACCGGGACGGCTTCTTCCGCGGGCTGAAGGACATCGTCCCCGGCGATCTCATCGAGCTCGACACCCTGCACGGGACGGAGGCCTATCGCATCGAGCGGACGTGGGTGGTGACCCCGGAAGACGTCTACGTGCTGGACCCCACTCCCACCCGGGCGATCACGCTGGTCACCTGCTACCCGTTCTACTTCGTCGGCTCCGCCCCCGAACGGTTCATCGTCCGCGCCTTGCGTGTCGGCGACCGTCGCATCCCCTCGCCGTCCGCCGCGGCGCGTATCCCATGTCCCCTCTGTGGAGGCCTGCGGTTTGTCTCGTTCTTCCAGTTGCTCACATCTCGCAATGGTGCGTAAGCGTTCTGAAATGGAGAGAGTCCTATGACACGTGTACTCAGTCATGTGGTGTTGGCCACAGCGATTCTGGGTTTGACAGCCGCAGGCTCGCAGGCCCAGACGACGACATCGTCGTCGGAAACCAAGACCTTCACAGTTCTCGCGGTCCAGGGCAACACGCTGGTCGTGAGGTTACCGGAAGGCACGCGGGAGCTGACGGTCCCCGACGACTTCCGCTTCACCATCAACGGACAGCCGATGTCCGTTCACCAGTTGACGGTGGGGATGAACGGCACCGCCACCATCACCACGCGGACCACGGTCACGCCGGTCACCGTGACTGAAGTCAAGAACGGCACCGTGGCGCTGCGTTCGGGCGGGAGCGTCATCGTGCGCACCGACGAGGGCGTCAAGAGCTTCACGCAGGGAGACATCGACAAGCGCGGCGTGAAGGTCTTCATGAACGGCAAAGCGGTCCAGCTGTCGGACCTCCACGAGGGCGACAAACTGAGCGCGACGATCGTGACGTCTCGGCCGCCGCGGATCGTGACCGAGAAGGAAGTTCAGGCGCTCGCCAACGCGGCGCCCCCGGCGCCGGTTGCCGAGTCCACCCGGGCGGCGGCCGCCCCCGCGGCGCGACCAGCGGGGCAGGCACCCGCGTCCGAGCCAGCCAGGACGCTGCCCAGCACCGCCAGTTCGTGGCCGCTCCTCGCCCTCGCGAGTGTTGTGATGCTGGCGATGGCGTGTGGCCTGACCGTCCGGCGCCGCCGGATGGAGTAGTCTTCGCTCCTGTTTTCAAGACCGCGCCCGCGCGTTTCGACGCCGGGCGCGGCTCCCCCTCCGCAGCCTCAACGTCCCCACCCCTCGATCTCGCAGCCGGACGGGCCTTCACCGGCGCCGAGTTCCGCCAGCGCCCCTCCCACGCTCTCGAACTGCTGAGGTAAACTCGGCGCTCAACTCGAGGTGAGTGCATGAGATTGCCGCGCCGTCCCGCCGTCGTCGTGTCGTTGGTGTCAATCCTCCTGTGGGGTGGCCTTGTCACGCAGCCCTCGCTGCTGGCCGGTGGCGCGGCGATCGGCCAGCCCGCCCGCGACGAAAAACCCGGACCTCCCGACCCGTGCGAGCTCGCGCTCACACCGCAGGGGCAGGCGAACGGACTGCACCGGCGCTGCGAGTCGGCGGGGTCGGCCGGGGTCGCGCGCGGTGATTTCAATGGCGACGGCCTGGCCGACCTGGCGATCGGCGTGCCCTACGAAGACCTCGACGGCATCAACGCCGCCGGCATCGTCCAGGTCTTCTACGGCTCGGCCAGCGGCCTCACGGCCACCGGCGATCAACTGTTCGACATCCGCACGTTCGGGTTCGCCCTCGGCTCCGACGATCACTTCGGGTGGGCGCTCGCGGCAGGCGACTTCAACGGCGACGGCAATTCCGACCTCGCGATCGGTGTCCCCGAATACGAATCCACTGGTAGCGGCAACCACGGGCTGGTGCTCGTGATCGAGGGATCCGACACCGGGCTGGACACCAGCACCGAGCGCAGCATCGGCACGCTGGCCGCGGCGCGCGGCCGCGCCGGGGCCTCGCTCGCCTGGGGCGACTTCAACGGCGACGACATCGGCGATCTCGCGATCGGCATCCCCGACTCCGCGGTACGCGGTGAAGGCTTCGCCTGCTCACAGTTCGCCCTCGACGTCGCCAACGCCGGCGAGGTCCAGGTGTTCTACGGCTCGAACAACGGCCTCAGTGAGTTCGGCGCGCAGCGGCTGGTCCAGGGGCGGTGCGATCGGGGCAGCACGGGCGTGGGCGTCGGCGACAGCATCGAAGACGGCGACCGTTTCGGATCGTCGCTGACCGTGCTGCGCGGCACCGGCGCCGACGATCTCGTCATCGGCGCGCCGTTCGAGGACCTTGGCCTGGTGGACAAGATCGACGCCGGCGTCGTGCACGTCGTGCGCGGGCTGTCTGGCGGCCTCTACACCAGCGACGCGTTCGTGCTGTCGCAGGACACGGCGGGTGTCGGCGGCGGCGCCGAGTCGGGCGACCAGTTCGGCCGCACCCTTGGATCGGGCAACTTCAACGGCGGGCCTGCCGACCTGGTCGTCTCGGTGCCCTTCGAGGACCTCACCAACAACACGGAAGCCGATGCCGGCGCGGTCCACGTGTTTCCGGACATCAACGATGCGGCCGATGCGGGGAACAGCCTGTTCATCAGCCAAACGGACCTGACCGGCGCGTCGGCGGAGGCCGGGGACCGGTTCGGGTGGGCCGTGGCGGCGGGTGACTTCAACGGCGACGGCTACGACGAACTCGCGGTCGGTTCGCCGGGGGAGAACTTCGCGTCGCTTAGCGATGCCGGCATGGTCGCGGTGATCAACGGATCGGCCACGGGCCTGCGCCTCAGCACGGTGCGCATCCTCACGCAGGACACAGCGGGCGTGCCAGACGTCGCCGAACCGGGCGATCAGTTCGGCTATGCGCTGTCCTCGTGGAACTTCGGTGTCAGCTCGCACCGGGACCTGGCGATTGGTGCGCCGCTCGAGGACCTGACCTCCGCGACCACGGGCACGCTGATGCAGGACGCCGGCGCCATTCACGTGCTGTACGGGTCGGCCGCGGGCCTGGTGACCACGGGCAGCCAGTTCTGGACGCAGGACAGTACGAGCGTCCTGGACAGCGTGCAGGTGGGCGACCGCTTCGGCAACGCGCTCTACTGAGCACGCCGCGCGCTGAAGGGGCGCGCCGTCAGCGCGACGACGAACCGCGCCAGCCGCGTCCCTACTTGAGCGGTGTGCCGGCGGGCGTTGCGATGCGAGTCGTCTGACGCGCGACGATCTGCCAGCCGTGCGGCCCCTGCGGCCGCCGCACGAGCACCCACAGGATGTTCAGGTGGTTGTCGAGCATGCGCCCCGAGGCGGCGCTCCTGAAATCCACTACGCCCTTCGCCAGCGCCACGTCGCCATAGATCCGGATCGTGGTGTCGCTGAACTTCATGAAGGTGCCGGCGACCCGCTCGCCCCTGATATTGGCCAGCACTTGCGCCTTGGTCTCGGTGAACCCCGCGGAGTGGGAATACGTCAGGTCGTCGCCGTAGACCTTGGCCAGTGTCGCCACGTCCTTGCCAAGGGTCGCTTCGGCCATCGCCTCGAGCGTGGTCATGACGGCCCTGTCGTCGTCTGGGCCGGCGGCTCCCGCCACCGCGGGGACGGTCAGCAGCAGCGCTGCGACGAGCAGGCTCTTCACGCTAACGGCCGCGATCGTCGCCGTTGACCTTCTCGAAGACGCGCTCGGGTGGTGGCAGCCCCTTCTTGGCGTTCTCGGCGGCCTGCCGCTCGTACTCGCGCTCGCCGCTCAGCGAGTTCGCCACGGAGCGATTACCCTCGTGACAGCCGTACTCGTAGATCTCGTAGCCGGCCTGACTGGTGAGGGTCATGCGCAGCGTCCAGGGCGCAACGTAAGTCTTCGGGTCCTCGACCCGAATCTCGAACTCGACCATCTCCGGATCGATCCGGGTGAACCGCTCCGTCGTCTTCATCGAGTCGCTGTACCGCACGCCGCCTCCCGCGGCGGCGATGCGATCGGTGAAGTTGGTGGTCTCGATGACGAGCGTGTTGCCCTCGAAGTGGCCCCGCGAATCACCCATCAACTGACGGAGGCCGCCGCCGACGTGCGGCCGCCCGTCGAGCGGGATGACACGCGCCTCGTGCACCATCTCGTGGGCGATGATGACCGTATCCGGCGTCTGGATGATGCGCGTGCCGTTGCCGTACACCACGGGAAGCCATGAGCCGGCGAGGCCGCGCGTGATGCAGCGGTCCCACAAACTGAAGTCGTCGATGGTATTGAAGGGGCCCAGCCCGCCGGTGCCGCGGGGCGCCGGCCGGGTGCGAGCCTCGGCCGTGATGGCCGGGATTCTGCCGTCCGCCGGCTCGATCACCATCGAGGTGTAGCCGAAGTCGCGGGTGCCTTCCTCGTTGCGGAAGGTGCCGGTCCGCGCGTTGTCGACCTTCCGCGCGTCCGCGCGCTCCCGGGTCCGCGCGGCAAACTCCTCGTCGGTGAGATGGCGGCGTGTCCCGAACTGTGCCGCGCGCGACATCGGCACGCCCCGCATGTCGTCGCTGGTCCAGATGCCCTCGAGATCGGGATGGCCCCACGCCAGCTTCGGCGCCTTCCACTTCGGATCGGCGACAGACGCCGCCGATGCCTCTGCGGACGCCTTGGCCTGGGCCCCAGCCGGCACGGCGACCGCCATGCCGACGAGTGCAACGCCGGCTGCGACGAGATGACGACGCATGATTCCCCTCAGTACGACCGATCGCGCCTACGGTTGAACCCGCGGGCGGCGGTTGTTCTTCTTCTGGAACTCGCCGTCCCTCAACTCGGGGCTTTCAAGGTCGTGGGTTTCCGTCTCGGGCACGAGATCATCACACAACTCCCCGCCCAGACACACACTCTCGATGGTCCGGTTCGGCGGCGGAATGGGCATGCCGCGCTCGGTCATCAATTTGCGGAGGAGCGCACCGGCTTCCGGCTGAATAAGCGCCGACTGCGTGCCGATCCGAATCAGACCGTCGGCGTAATCCACCGGCAGGTACTTGTGAAATGCGAGCCGCCCGCCCGCGTCGTTGCCACTCTGACCGTAGTCCCGCAGGTCGAGCTTGGCGCCGGCATCCACCAGCACCTGAATGACCCGTGTGGCCCCTTTGTGTCCCGCGCCGTGCAGAGCCGTGCGACCGGTTTGAGCCTGCGCGTTGGGGTCGTTGCCCAGGCTCATGAGCAGTTTCACCGCTTCGACGTTGGCGTCCTTCGACCACTCGTAGGTGACGCCCTCCACCCAGCCGATGCCGGCCGCCACCTGCAGCGGGGTCACCCCGACGTTGGTCGCGATGTTCGGATCGGCGCCGTGTTCGAGCAGCAGCTTCATCACGACGAGATCGCTGGACTGGGACGCGCGCCAGAAGGCCGTTGCACCATCTTCGTGGACCCATTGCGACGTGAACACCGTCCGGTACCACGTCGACTCCTGCACTCGCCAGTTGACGTTGGCGCCTTTGTCGATGAGGCTCTTGATGAACTCCAGCGGATCCATGTCCGCCTTCGGGACCGGATAATCCCCACCTTCGATGTTGCGGTTGTCGACGGCGAGATAGAGGGGTGACCATCCACCCTTGTTCGTCAGGTTGGGGTTGGCACCCTGGTCGAGCAGCACAGAGGCCAGCTGGTAGTACCGGTTCTGCGTGGCCACGAGCAGCGGGCTCCACCCGTAGCGCGTCACCTGGTTTACATCGGCTCCAGCCTTGAGCAGCACGCGCACCGAGTCCAGACTGTTGGCGCGAACCGCGAACACCAGCGGCGTAAGCCCTCCTCCGTCTCTGGCGCGCGTGTTCCGTGGACCGACCTGACTCACGACCAGGTCCTGGTTCCGCCCTTGCGACGGCCTCGGATCGGTGGCCTTGCCGTAGCGCACGGGCCGGTCCTGCCAGGCGGGGGCCGAGACCGCACCGACATTGGCGCCCCGGTCGACGAGCATCTGGACGGCCGGCGCATGTCCCTGCGCCGCCGCCCACATCAGCGCCGTCGTGCCACGTGCGCTCTCGGTCGCGTTCACGTCGGCACCGCGGTCGAGCAGCAGCTTGATCGTGTCGACGTTCCCGCTCCGCGCCGCCATCATCAGCACGGTGTCGCGGTCGGCGATGCGCTCGTTCGCGTCCGCGCCTGCGTCGAGCAAGCGCTGCACGACGGCGTAGCTGCCCGTCTCGGCGGCCATGGACAACGGCGTCGCGCCGAAGCTGTTGGCCGCCTTCGCGTTGGCACCGGCTTTCAGCAGCAGATCCACGGTCGGGAGGTCGTCGCGATACACGGCCCAGTGCAGCGCCGTCGCGCCGTCGGGCTGCGGTGCGTTCACGTCCGCCTTGGCGGTCACCAGCCGGCGAACGGCCGTCGTGTCGCCGTTCTGCACCGCGTCTGCCACATCGCTTGCCGCACCAACGCTCGTGATAGCCAGCAACAGCAGCGCAGCACCGCTGCTGATTGTTCGTCGCCAGTTCTTGGTCATCGGTCCATCGCCTTTTCGAGTGCTCCGACGTTCAGCCATGTCGTTCGTGCGTGAGCCTTGAGCCTAGAGCTCTTCCAAGCGTCCGGTGCTGTCGCCGATGCTCTCCTGGTGGATGTCGAACCGATCCAGCACGCTCAGGAGCAGATTTCCGGTCGGCACCGTCATGGTCGGGTACGCGAGGTGACGGTCACCCTTCAGCTTGCCGTTGGCGCCGCCGATGAGCACGTGAGGAGCGTCCTCATGGCGGTGCTGATTCGAGTTCCCCATGTTCGAGCCGTAGAGGACCAGCGAATGATCGAGCAGCGTTCCGTCCCCGTCCTGCGTCTTCGCGAGCTTGTCCACGAAGTACGCCAGCATCGAGATGTGATAGCGGTTCAAGATGGCGTACTCCGCCTTCCGCTTCTCGTTCTCACCGTGATGCGACCCGGCATGGAACGCCACGGTGACGCCGCTCTCGGGGTAGGAGCGAATAGTGAGGTCGCGTGCGAAGAGCATCGTCGCGACGCGGGTGATGTCGGCGCGAAGCGCCATCGCGAGCAGGTCGAAGTGCAGCTTGATGTGCTCGTCGAATGACTCCGGGACCCCGACCGGAACCCCGGTGTTGGTCGGCACCGCCGCGGTGGCCTTGGCCGCGATCTGCAGCCGCCGCTCGATCTCGCGCACGTCCTGCGCGTACGCGTCCATGCGCAGGCGATCAGCCGGATCGAGGCCGGTCTTGAGCCGGTTCAGGCTGCCCAGCAGCGAGTCGAGGATGCTGCGGTCGTCCTGTCGCCGTGCGGCGCGCTCCTCGGCCGTGCCGCCCGAGCCGAACATGCGCTCGAACACGAGCTGCGGGTTCAGCTCCATCGGCAGCGGAGTCGTGGGCGTCGACCACGAGATGCTGTTCGTGTAGGCGCAGCTGTAGCCTTCGCCGCAGTTGCTCGAGTTCGCGCCGGGGTCTTCGACGGCGAACTGCATCGACGGGAGCAGGTTCTCCTGTCCGATCTTCTGGGCGATCAGCTGGTCGATGGTCGTGCCGTTGTAGATATCGGCCCCCGCGGTCCGCCTGGGCTTGTTCGCGCAGAGGAAGGCCGACGCCACCCAGTGATCGGGCGGGCTCTGCCCTTCCGGCGCTTCCGCCGAGCGGGCGTGCAGGCCGCTCAGGATCACGGTCTGCTTCCGGAACGGCTCGAGCGGCTCGAAGATGGGCGGCATCGTAAAGCCGCTCCCCACCTTGTCCGGCACCCAGAATCCCGGCGACATGCCGTGGGGAATGAAGTTGGCAATGAACCGGGGCTTCGGCGTGGCAGCCGTCTGCGCCAGCAGCGTTGCCGCCGGCACCATGGCGTCCAGCAGCGGCAGCGCCAGCGTTACGCCACTGCCGCGCAGGAAGGTTCGCCGGGAGATGTGTTTTTTCGCAATGAACATAGGTTGCTCTTTTCGAACCTAGCGAGCCGCGGTTTGCAGCGCCGCGTCCGCACCCTTGATGTTGTTCTGGAACGGCTCGCTCTTGACCACACCCAGCACCAACGCCGAGAAGCGATAGTCGCCTGCCGCCGCGCCACGGCCGATGGCCCGCACCAGGGGCATGTCCTGATCGCCCAGGCCGCGGCCCAGCGCGTAGGTGAGCAGCTTTTCCGAGACGACACGGACGAACTGCTCCGAGTTCTGCATCAAGAGATTCCGCAGGCTCGCCACGCCATCGATCTTGGTGCCGTTCGCGAGCTCTCCGGAGGGGTCAATCGGCTGGCCTTCGTCCTTGAGCCGCCACGCGCCGACGCCATCGAAGTTCTCGAGCGCAATCCCGATCGGCTCGAACAGACTGTGACAGCTCGAACACGACACGTTCACGTGATGCATCGCCATGCGTTCGCGCATGGTCGGTTCCTTCGTATTGCCGGTATTGTCCTGCGCCGGTGCCTTGATCATGGGCACGACCGGCGGCGGGCTCGGAGGGCTCACGCCGAGAAAGGTTTCCAGGAACACCTTGCCGCGGGTGACGGGCGAGGTCCTCGTGGCCTGCGAGGTGACGAGCATCCAGGCACCCTTCCCGAGCAGCCCCCGCCGCATCTCGAGATCCGGACCAAGGCTGACGCGCCGGAACCGGCTGCCGTAGACGTTCCGAATCCCGTAATGCTTGGCGAGCCGTTCGTCGACGAACGTGTAGTCGGCGTTCAGCAGGTCCAGCACGCTGCGATCTTCCTGGACGATCGCGTCGAACATGAGCTCGACCTCGCGGCGGAACGCGGCGCGCAGGTTGTCGTCGAAGTCCGGATAGACGCTGGGATTTGGCGTCGCGGTGGCCAGCGCGCGCAGGTTCAACCACTGACCCGTGAAGTTCTCGATGAACGCCGCCGACTTCGGATCGGCGATCATGCGGCGCACCTGCTTCTCGAGCATCGCCGGCTCACGCAGTCGGCCCTGTTCCGCCAGCGTCAGGAGCTCGTCGTCCGGCATGCTGCTCCACAGGAAGAACGACAACCGGGACGCCAGCGCCAGGTCGCTGATGCGATAGGTCCCGCCGGCCCGCAGACTGGCGGGCGCCACCTCGCGCCGGTAGACGAACTCAGGGTCCGCGAGCAGGCGGCGCATGGCCTTCTCGATGCCGTCGTCGAAAGTGCCCGCGCGGCGACCCGACCCGTAGAACTCCATCAGGATGTTGAGGTCGGCAGCCGTGACGGGACGGCGATAGGCCCGGCGCGCCAACGTCGACATGATTGTCCGTGCGCACGCCTCTTCTTCACGAGGGCTCGCGGTCGCCGCGGGCCGGCAGACGAAAATCTGGCTGCGGTTCGGCGCCTTGACGGCGGTCTTGACCGCGGTGCCCGCGTTGTACGGCCCTTCGATCTTCACCTTCCCGACGTGCGGGAAGAACAGATACCCGGGAATGCCGCCGGTCTCGATCGTCGCGCGCTCGAAGACGCGGTTGATGTTGCTGTCGGGAGCGTAGTTGGTAGCGAGGAACGTCACACCGACTTTGTGCAGGCCCGCCGTCACCGGTATCGGCGGCGTGGGCACGCCGGAGCGCGGCGCCCCGACCATCTGCTTGTCCCAGTCGAACAGGTGCACCTGCTTGCCGTCGATCGTCACCGCCAGCCGCTCGCCCAGGATCTGACCGAACGGGTCGTTCGCCTGGCCCATGTTGCCTTCGAAGATCGGCACGATCTTGAACTCGTACTCACCGTCGGCCGGAAACTCGTGCTCGATCAGGATGCCGCCGCGGGTCCCGAACGGCAGCCCTTTGACGTGGTAGTTCTGCGTGGCGTCGTCGGGTACGTTGAACTCGACGAACGTGGGCGCCGTGTTCGACGCCATCGCCAGGCGGCTGATCTTGCCCGCCGCCGACAGATACGCCTCCATCAGCGCCGGCGATGTGGTCAACGCGCCGGCAATGTTGTCGAACCCGCTGGTCGAATTGTCGGAGGGCAGGAATTTCGCGGCGTCGATCTTGATACCGAGGAGATCGCGAATGACGTTCTGATATTCGGCCCGATTGAGACGGTGAATCCCGGGTGCGGTCAGGTTGGCAACCGCGTGGCGATCCAGTTCGTTCTCCATCCACGCGATGAGGCCGTCGAGTGTCGCCTTGTCGGGCCGGGGCGAGCGAAGCGGCGGCATCATCCCGGCGCGCAGCTTCAGGGCGACCTTCTCGGCCACGTCCGCGTGCTCGGGCAGGCGCGCAAGGTCGAGCTGGTCCAGCGCCAGACCGCCGGCCTTCGTCCGCGTGTTGTGACAGCCGACGCAGTACTTGTCGAGCACCGCGCGCTGCGGCGCCGCGCTCGGCGACGGGGCCGATGGCGCCGCGGTGCGCTGCGGCACAGGCTTTCCGGCAGGCGGTGTGGCCTGACCGGACACGGCCGCCACCGTCAGAACCGCCAGGAGACCGCCTATGAGAACCCGATGGGACATTCCCCGCCCTTCCCTCAACAAAATTGCACTTCTGTACCAGCGCTCGGCCATGTTGGGCCTGTTTTCGCAGGTGGTCAACCTACGCGATCGCGTGGGGAATCAGTCACTCAGCCGTTCCCAGATGAGCGACGCCTGCACGTCCTGGCCGTTGCCGTCCTTCGTGACCGGCGGCTTCAAGACCAGCCTCTTGCCGGAAAACTCGAGGAACCGCTGAAAGTCGGTCCCTTCCACGCCCGAATTGAACGCGGCGGCGAGGTGGTGGACCACGTACCCGCCGGACTCGTTGACCGTGTAGGGCCCGAAATAGCTGGTGTAGCTGCGATAGGTAGCCATCGACTCGTCGGCGGTCGGCGCCTCGCCGACGTTCCGGCGGCGGTACGGGTCCATCATGTGGACCATCACGTGCCCCGAGGCGGTGTAGACGAGGAATCCCGTCATGCCGGGATTCGTGGAGGACACCTCGCCCTTCGCCGTACGGCGCTCGAGCGAGATCAGCTTCCAGAAGCCGATCAACTTCCGGTGCGTCGGCGTGAGATTCGCCAGGTCGGGCACCCGCTCCCACGTCAGCGTCCGCTGATCGCCGTTGGCCAGGTTCGGCGGGCGCAGCGTGAGCCGGTTGCCGGAGAAGGTGAAGCCGCGCACCTGATCGGTGCCCCCGAACGACGGGCTCACCGCGCCGAAGGTCTGATGCGTCACCGTGCCGCGGGCTTCGTTCACCGCGAACGATCCCCAGTACGAGTTGTACGAGGTCATCGCCGCGCGCGCTTCGTCCGGCGTCGACGCCTTTCCCTTGAACGCCGGCCGGTTGGTCCAGGCGATTGTGACGCCCATGTAGCCGGCCGGGTCATACGTGATGAACCCGAAGCGGCCGCCGCTCGCGGCGTTGGGGCCCGCGACGATCTGGCCGCCCGGGCTGCGCGTCTCTTCGGCGACCAGCTTCCAGACTCCGGCGAATCGAGCGTTGAGGGCACGTACCGTGGCCGGGTCTGAAGACCCGGCCCCACGGGCGATCGCGCTTTGCGCGTAGGGCGGGGCTTCCGCCCCGCCGATCGCGACGAGGGTCATGCTGCCTGCGAACAGCGTGAACACGAAAGCGCGCATCCCTCTACCCTCCACACGTCGAGGCCACCGAATCGAGCGACATGACGTTGATCCGCTCGAGCGTTTTCTGCCTCGTCAGCACACCCTTCACCTGCACCTTGTGGCCCGCGAGCGACACGCTCTGCGGCTTGACGCTCGTCAGCGGAAACGTCTGGGTGCCGAGCGCCTGCGCCGCCGATGCTTTCAGCTCCTCGGGCGTAGTGGCACCGACGATTCGGGCTCGAACCGCGCGCGGGCTGCTGGCACGATCGAGCGTCCACGCGTCGTTGGCCGCGGCGCTGAGACAGCCCACCGCCCGCACGATGGTGAGGTTGGCCAGAGGCTGAGGACCGTCCGGCCCCACCAGTTGGATGCGACCGACCATGCCGGGGGTCAGTTCGCTCTTGCCCGCGGGCAGGCTCTGGGCATCCAGCATGAACGCGATGAGGTCCGCGTACACGCGATCCTCGAGACTCCCGGGAGCGGTACCAGGCATGGTGGTCTTGATGAAGGTGAACAGCGGCTCGAGCGTGTCTTCCCGCCACCGATCCAGGAACGCCTTGTTCGTGAGGTCGGGTCCGTCGTTCTCCAACCCCTCGTGGCACTGGACGCAGTAGCGCTCGTAGGCCACGTGTCCTCGTTCGGCCTGCTCTTTCGTGTACACGCCGTCGAGGACGCTCGCCGTTGGAGCTTGCGCGAGCGCGGTCGCGAGGCCGGCAACCGATACGATGACCACGATCAGATATCTGCGCATCGGCTCCGGTTGACAGGCCTTCGACGAGAAACACAACGCAGGCCGGGGCGCCAGCCCCGCCGCTAGATCCTGACGCCGGCGAACTTGACCTCGTGTACCGCAGGATCGATCGCCGTGAGCGTCCCGCCATGAACGGCGGCAACCGGCACGAATCTCTGCTTGGCCGTTCGCATCTGCCCCTTCTGGTCGAAGAGCTGGAACTGCCCCTGCTGCAGGTCGATGACCGTGACGTCAGCGGGCGCCCCAGTCTGAAGCGTCCCCAGCTGTTCCGGGAACTTGAAGACCTTCGTCGGCGTGAGCGTGACGCGCTCGATGACCTGCTCGACGGTGAGGCCGAGGTAGAGGTACTGCGTCATCTCCCAGGGAAGCAGAATGCCGTTCGGCATGTCCTTGCCGACTGCGCCCATATCCGTCCCCAGCAGATCGGGAATCCAGCCCTGTGCGAACGCCTTCTCGGAGACGTCGAAGAGATGGTGCGAGTTGACCATCTGCCCTTCGGTGAAGATGCCGCGGTCTTTCAACTCCAGAATCTGCGGCAGCACCTTGTCGGCCTGAGTGGGGCCGCCAAACAGGTTGTCTACCCGCGGCGTCGGGATGGTGAACGTGTGCGTCAGAATGTCGCCCCGCTTCAACAGGTTCAGCAGCTCCCGATCGGTCGTCCAGTGCAGCATGATCGGCAGGCCGGTTTCGTCCCGCACCATGCATGCGCGCTTCAACACCTCCAGGTCGTGCATCAACTCGTTGTGGTCGCCGTTGATGCGCACCTTGATGGCGACGATCTTGTCCTTGTTGTTGGTGATGGTGTTGATCGCCGCCTTGACGTTGATCGGTTGAAACGTGGGGCTGATGTACAGCTCGTTGCCGAAGTTCCCCACCTGGGAGATGTTCAGCATCGCGTACATGCGGGTCGGCGCCGGCTCCATGATGAACTTGCGCAGGCCGGGGAAGGTACTCGCGCCGGCGGAGCCCGCGTCGACGAGCGTCGTGACACCGGCCGGCAGCCCCACCGCATCCGGATCGACGGAAATCGGATAGACGTACCGATAGAGGTGGGCGTGCACGTTGATCAGGCCCGGCGTGACCAGCTTGCCGCTCGCGTCGAACACCTGTTTGGCCCGATTGGCCGGGATGTTCGCCGCCACCGCCACGATCTTGCCGCCCGTGATGCCGACGTCCATCGCCCCGTTGATCTTCTGCGACGGGTCGATGACGCGGCCGCCGCGGATCAACAGGTCGTACGAAGCGGCTGCCTGCCCCGCCGCAGGCGCCGCCGCCGAAAGATCGGCACCGAAGCGAATCGACGACCCCAACGCCGGAAGAGCAGCCGCGGCTGCGCCGAGGGTGCCGAGGAACGCGCGTCGACTTGAACCTGACATATCCGATATCCCCTGCTGCATTCAGCGCCGGTGTGTCGAACCCGGGACACGGCGACGGCGACGCCCGCTGGCGCCGCCGTCACTGTACTCGATGAGCCTAGCGAGGCTCAGAAGTCGAATTGAGCGCTGATCTTGGCAATGCGGGCCAGGTGAATACCCGTCGGCACCTGCCACGCCGCGTAGTTGTTGTTGATCGCAGTGACCCCGCTGGAATTGAACGCATTCGCCAGATCGAGATTCACCGAAGTCCGGTACTTGCCGAATCGCAGGATCTTCGCGAAACGCAGATCGATCAGATTGGTCTGCTCGGTGTACATCGTGCCGGGCTCCACGAGATTCACCGTCGCGTTGGCCGCGCCGCCCGAGAGCGGGCGGCCGAGCGAGGGGATGATCTCGGCGTTGGTGGCGACGTAGTTGGACACCATCCCCACCCCGGGGAGGCTGCGGTAGGTTGCGGCAACCTGCACATCCACCTTCGGTATCGCATAGGTGCCGAGGAACTTGATCTGGGTCTGGAACGTGCCGGGGACACTGCAGTCGGGCGACGTCTGGCCGACAACGTAGGGGGCGGTCACCGACAGCTCCGGCAGTTTCGCCCGCAGATCGCAGACGTCCAACGAGGTGCGCCCGGTGCTCGTGCCACCCTGGAGGACGATACCCCGCCCCAGCCGGAGACTCAGGTTGACGTCCACGCCGTTCCACGTCTCCTTGTAGTTCCCGTAGTTGCTCGCCTGCGTGAACAGGTTGTTGACCTGCCCTTGCTTGTCCGGGTTGAGGTTGTAGAGCCCGTCGACCGTGTAGCCGCCGCCGTCGGGGAGGCGCGCATCGGACGGTGCCTTGATGCTGTACTGGGTGTAGTCAGACACTCCCGTCAGCGTGTTGTCGGTGACGGTGAAATTGCCATACGTGCGGCGGAAGTAGCCGACCTCGAGACCCACCCGCGGCATCAACTGGTGCTGCACGCTCGCCTCCCACTCCCACTGATCGGGCCGCTTGCCCCAGCCTTTGAGCATCGCCGGATCGGACACGGTGCTCGGGATCGGCTGGCCGAAGCGCAGGTCGGAGATCTGGCCGCAGAAATCGCCGCCGCTGGCACGCAAGTCCTGCTGCAGCGGGTTGATCAGGTCGCAGTCGGGCCTGTAATCGCTGTCGGCGTCGGTCCACGCGCGGGTCACGCTGTTGGCCATGGCGTTGACCGGGTTGCCCAGGTTCGTGTAGTTGCTGGTCAGCCTCTGTGCGAGGACGTAGCGGCCCAGATTGACCTTGACCGCCGTCTTGCCGCCGCCAAACACGTCGTAGACCGCGCCGATTCGCGGTGAGATGTCCTTCCAGGCAAGGTAGTCGTTCTGCTGAAAGGTGATGTTCCGATTCGGCACGAGCCCGCCCGGCCCGAGGCTCTGTTCGGGGAAATTGATGTTGAGGTAGTCGAAGCGCACGCCGGCATTGACCGTGACTCGAGACAGCGTCCACTTGTCCTGCGCATACACCCCCAGTTCCCCGCCGAGATTGCTCCGGAACCCATATGGCGTGGCGATCTCGGTGATCTGGTTGGGGACGCCGTTGTTGAACCGGTACCGCACGTTGGCCGGGATGTTCTCGTAGTCCTCGCGGCGCGTGCCGAAGGTGTCGAGGAAGCCCACTTTGAAGGCATGGGCGCCGGTGATGTACGACATCGACGCCTGGACGGACGCGATGTACCCCTTCACCCGGATGAACGGCCCAAGCCCGGTCTGGCCGGCGCCGCGATACAGCAGGCCCGGTATGAGCCCGCCCTGCTCGGTCACCGCGATCAGGTCCTTGAACACATCCGGAAGCGGCTCGGTGAACGCCAGACTGGAGCCGCCATTCGGGTAGCGGTCCTTCCATCCCTGCACGATGTCGGAGACCTTCGCATCGAAGAGCAGTTTGTTGCTGATGGTCGACGTGTAGCTGCCGGTGAAGAACTCGTTCTCCGGAAAGTCATACTTCGTCGCCGACTCGTAGGCGATGGTCGGTGACAGCTGTTCCCAGACGCGATACTGATGCTCGCCGAAGAACGCGAGCTTGTTTCGCGGGCTGATTTGCCAGGTCAGACGCGTGTTGAAGCTCTTCTGAATCAGCGGCGAGAACGCGCGCTGGCTCTGGTCCGGCTCGTAATTCCATTTCGTCGGGTCGCCGGCGTTCTTGTTCACGAACAGGCCGGCGATATACGACGCGTTCTCCTGCCAGCGGGCGGCCGAGTAGAACCACAGCTTGTCCTTCAGGAGCGGGCCGCCGCCGCCGGGATTCACGTCGTAGACGAGCTTGAGCGAATTGGGCGTCCGCAGCCCCGCGGCCTTCAAGTCGTCGGTGTAGTTGTCCGACTGCCACGATTCGTTCGCACCGGTGGCGAAGAAGGAACCCTTGAACTGATTGCCACCTTCGCGTGGAATCAGGTTCATCTGGACGCCGCCGAACGCCTGCTCGGCGTTGCCCGCCGAATAGCTGACCGCCACCTCCTGCGTGGACGTCATGTCGGGAATGAAGTTGCTCAGCTGACCGTTACCGGACGTGGCGCTGACGGACATGCCGTCCACCATCACGCGCTGGTCGTCCGCGCGGCTGCCATGCACGGTG
>Ga0173480_10000236_pt1 | contig 16833 bp, 13 predicted proteins | sample NitcycUS209509C1_FD_122622 | JGI IMG/M metagenome (GOLD analysis project Ga0173480, IMG submission 122622) | Soil microbial communities from Arlington Agricultural Research Station in Wisconsin, USA - Nitrogen cycling UWRJ-S209-509C-1 (version... | ecosystem: Environmental > Terrestrial > Soil... | reverse complement strand
GGCGTCCCCTGCGTACGTGGCCGCGGGTCTTTAGACCCGCCCCAGGGAACGGCTTCTTCCAGTGGCTGCGGGTCTTCAGACCCGGCCGACGGTGGACATCGACAGCAGTTCCCGCACTTCGTCGTCGCTGGTTTCCGAAAAATCCAGGTACCACGCGCCGACTGCGACGAAGTGCTCGGGGCTGACCACGCACACGACGTCGTCGGCGACGCGGCGCATGGCGTCGCAGGTGTCGCGCGCGCCGACCGGCGCGGCCACGATCACCCGGCCGGCGCGAAGCCGCCGCACCGCCGCCACCGCGGCGCGCATCGTCGAACCGGTGGCCAGGCCGTCGTCCACCAGAATCACCGTGCGACCCTCGATCGGCGCCAGCGTCCGGCCGCCGCGATACAGCCGCTCGCGCCGATCGAGTTCGGTCGATTCGGCCCGCGCCACGGCCTCGACGACGTCGGCCGACGGGCGCAGCCACTGCAGCACCTCGTCGTTGAGCACCTGCACGCCGCCGCTCGCGATCGCTCCCATCGCAAGCTCGGGATGGCCCGGCACACCGAGCTTCCGCACGGTGAACACGTCGAGCGGCACGCCGAGCGCCACCGCTACTTCGTAGCCCACCGGCACGCCGCCGCGCGGCAGCGCGAGGACGACGACGTCATCGCGCCGGGCAAACGCCGTGAGGCGCTCCGCCAGCGCCGCGCCCGCCTCTTGGCGGTCCCTGAAAGCTCGTGCGTTGCGGCTGCCCCAGGGGATGATGCCCATCGCTCACGCTCCCTCCCCTAGTTGTGCACCCGCTCGCACGCTTTCTACAACCTGAGCCGCGAGATGTTCACCAGACGCGCACCCGATCGTCCGGCCGCAGATACAAACGCCGGCTGGCGATCACGTCGAAGGCGTCGTACCACGCGTCGAGGTTTCGCACCGAGGCGGCGCGGTACTCGCCCGGCGCGTGCCCATCCGTGATGAGCGCCTGCCGCAGGGCCGGCTCGCGCCATTTGATCAGCCAGCCCTGGGCGTAGGCGAGGAAGAACTGCTGCGGGCCGGTGAAGCCGGCCATTTCCGGCGCGGCGGTCTCGCCCAGCGACGCGCGCCAGCCGTCGTAGGCGGTCGCCAGGCCAGCCACGTCGGCAATGTTCTCGCTGAGCGTCTGCTTGCCGTTGACATGGAGATCCGGAAACGGCGCGTAGGCGTCGTACTGCGCCGCCAGTCGTCCGCCCGCCGTGCGGAAGTGCTCGAGATCCTCCTTCGTCCACCAGTTCGCCAGCCGGCCGTCGGCGTCGAACATCGCCCCCTGGTCGTCGAAGCTGTGCGTGATCTCGTGACCGATGATGGCGCCGATGGCGCCGTAATTGGTCGCGGCCGGCGCGGCCGCGTCGAAGTACGGCGGCGCGAGGATCGCGGCCGGAAAATTCAGCGCGTTCTGCAGCGGCAGATTCAGCGCGTTCACCGTCTGCGGCGACATCCACCACTCGCCCTTGTCCACGGGGCGCCCCAGCTTGGCGAGCTGGCGCTCGTACTCGAAACGCTCGGCGCGCTGGCGGTTGCCGAAGGCGTCGCCCTTGACGATCGGCAGGCGGCTGTAGTCCACCCACGAATCGGGATACCCGACGCCGACGCGGAGCGTCGCCAGCTTCTGCCGCGCCTTGACCTTGGTCGCCGGCGACATCCACTCGAGGCGATCGATGCGGGCGCCGAACGCGGCAATCAGATTCTTCACCATCGCCTGCATCTGCGCCTTGGTTTCCGGCGGGAAATAGCGGGCGACGTAAACCTGCCCCACGGCTTCCGGCAGCGCGGCGCTGGTCGCGGCGATACCCCGCTTCCAGCGCTCCGCCAGTTGCGGCGTGCCGTTCAGCACCTTGCCGTGAAAGGCGAAGCGCTCCTCCACGAATGCCTTGGGCAGCACGGCGGCGTTGCGGTCGATGGCGTGGAACGTCAGCCAGTGCTTCCACGAGGCCAGCGGCTCGCTGCGCACCAGCGCCGAGAGGCCTCGAACGGCCGCCGGATGCCACACGATGATGACTGGAGCCTGCTCGAGCCGCGCACCGGAGAGAAACGCGTCCCAGTCGAGACCCGGCGCCTTCTGCGGGAATTCGGCGCGCCGCCAGGGGTTGTTTGCCTTCAGCACGTCGAGCGACTCGGCGCGGGTGGCGTGCGCCCGCGCGATCTTGGTTTCGAGCGCGACGATCGCGGCCGCTGCGGCGTCGGGATCGGCAGTTCCGGCGAGCCGCAGCGTGCGCGAGACGTGGCCCGCATACTCCTTGCGGACGCCGGCCATGCGCTCGGACGCGGCGAGGTAGTACTCGCGATCGGGCAGATCGAGCCCGCCCTGCAGGAGATACGGCCGGCTCGTTGCGGGATCGTCGAGCGCCGCCGTCACCCACACGCCGAACAGGCGATCGGTCCGGAAGTTCGTGTTGTTGAGCGCGTCCACGTCGGCGCGGAGCTCCTCGCCGAGCGCGCGCGAGAGCGCCGCGTGCGAGTCGATCGCGGCGAAGCGGTCCAGGATCGGCTTCAGCGGCGCCAGCCCCGCAGCCTCGATGCCGGCGTCGTCCATGTAGCTCACGTAGTAGTCGGCGGCCTGCTGACGGACGGATCCCGCGGGCGGAGACGCGCGGCCGGCCTCCTCGAGGAGCTCGCGGGTGCGCCGCGCCGCCTCCTCGGTCATCGCCTCGCTCGGGCCCCAGGTGCTGCGGTCGGCCGGAATTTCCGTCTTCTCGAGCCAGGCGCCGTTGGCGAACTTGTAGAAGTCGTCGCCGGGATTGACCGACCGATCGATGGCGGCGACGTCGAGGCCGTGGGGGCTCGCCGTCGAGGTGGACGCGTCCGCGACCGGTGTGGCGGCGGGCGCGCCCTCGTCCGAGGCGGCCGGACGGCACGCGGCCGTGGCCAGCCCCATCAGCGTGACGGCGGCAAGCACGGCAGAACGGACAACGAGTGCAGGGTCGGGTTTGCGCATCGCCACCTCGGGCCAGGGGCGGCCTCGGCCAATTCAGCACCGCAAACCGCGCCAGTCAAGGAAAAAGCCGCAGCCACGGCGTGAGGCACCCCCTTTGCACCAGGCCGGACATGCGCGGCCGTGCTTTCATCACACTGCTTGTCCCCGGAATCGCGATCGTCCTGCTGCTGGGCGCGCCGGGCCAGGCCCGTGGCTACTCGGTGCTGGCGCACGAGTCGGCCATCGACGCGGCGTGGGATCGGGAACTGCGGCCGCTGCTGCTGCGGCGTTTCCCGCGCTCCACGCCCGCCGAGCTGGAACGGGCGCGATCGTTCGCCTACGGCGGCTCGGTAATCCAGGACCTCGGCTACTACCCGTTCGGCAACAAGTTCTTCAGCAACCTGCTGCACTACGCGCGCACCGGCGACTTCGTCGAGTCGCTGGTGCAGCAGGCGCAGACGCTCGACGAGCTGGCGTTCGCGCTCGGCGCGATGGCGCACTACGCCAACGACATCGCCGGGCACCCGCTGGCGGTCAACCGCTCGGTGCCGCTGGCGTTTCCGAAGCTGCGCGCGAAGTTCGGCGACGAAGTCACCTACGTGCAGGCGCCCAAGCAGCACGTCATCGTCGAGTTCTCGTTCGACGTCGCGCAGGCCGCGCGCGGGCGCTACTCGTTCACGCAGTACCGCACGCTGCTCGACTTTCAGGTGGCGACAGCCCTGCTCAATCGCGCGTTCCGCGACACCTACGGGTTGGAGATGAGCGACCTGTTCGGCGACGAGAAGCGCGCGATCTCCACCTACCGTTTCGCGGTCAGCCAGCTGATTCCGGCGCTCACGGAGGCGGCGTGGCGCGACCAACGCGACGAGATTCTGGCCGTGACGCCTGCCGCCGAGCGCGCCAACGTCGTCTTCGTCTTTCGCCAGGTGGACTACGAAGACGACTACGGGCGCGACTACCAGAAGCCGGCGCGCTTCGCGCGGTTCCTGGCGTGGGTCTACCGCCTGGTGCCCAAGGTGGGGCCGCTCAAGCCGCTGGCGTTCACGGCGCCGACACCGGAGGTGGACCGGCTGTTCGAGGACAGCATCGCGCGGGCGCACGCCCGTTTCCAGGTGCTGCTGCGCCAGGTGCGCGACGGGCGTCTCGACCTCGCCAACACCAACTTCGACACCGGCGAACCGGCGCACGCCCACGACTACGCGCTCGCCGACGAGACGCACGCCGAGTGGCTCGAGGCGCTGGGCAAGCGCAAGTTCGCCGGCGCCTCACCCGCCGTCCGCCGCACGCTCGACGCCTACTACCGCAACGCGGCGGCACCCGACCCCCGCGACCGCAAGGCGCGAAAGGCCTGGGACCGCACGCAGGAAGAGCTCGCCCGTCTCAATCCGTGACAAACTCAGCGGCGTAATCTTCGCCTCGCGAAGGTTTGCCGCGGTCAGCTGCCTAACCCAACTGAGGGAGGCAGGGAGTGTGTCCTTGTAATCACCGCTTTTTTTCAGTTAAATCCCATCCGCCAGCAGCAGCGCTGGGTTCCCATGCGTTCGCCTTCCGTTCACGTCGTCGTCGGTGTGACCGTCGTTCCAAAACACGGAGAACTTCATGAGAACCCTTGCCGCCCTCGTCGTCCTGCTGGGTGTGGTCACTCCCACGCTCTCGGGGCAGACCGTCCCCGCGTCCAAGAAATTCCTCGGCGGGCCCCTCGTCATCGAAGACCAGGGCAGTTTTTTCGTCGGCGGCGTCCAGAAGATCACCGACTACGCGTCGGCGCTGCCGCCGCCGGCCCCGGGCACGACCGCGCCCACGGGTCCCGTGCCGCAGCAGATCACGATCGGCCAGATGTACGTGCAGTTCCAGATTCCGGCCAAGAAGTACAACGGCGGGTGGCCGGTGATCATGGTGCACGGGTCCACGCACACCGGCGCCTGCCTCGAAGCGACGCCCGACGGGCGCGAGGGCTGGTATCCCTACTTCGTCCGCAAGGGCGTGCCGAGCTACGTCGTCGATCAGGCGGGGCGCGGCCGCTCCGGATTCGACCAGTCGGTCTTGCACGAAGCCGAGGCCCGGCTGGCGGCCGGCGACTCGAAGGCCGCCGCCGACCTGATTCCGAGCTTCGGCCGCATTACCGACAACGGCGCGTGGACCGCCTGGTTCGGCCATCTCGTGCCCGCCGGGTCGAACGTGCGCACCGGCCGGCTGATTCCGCACGGCGACGGCGAAGATCCGAATCCGAAGCCGGACGCCTACGCCCACGTGGCGCCGCTGTTCCCGCTCGAGTCGGTGGGCGAGTACTACAAGCAGCTGGTGCCGAACGCCGAGGTGACGCTGCCCGGCTCCACCTGCGCCAGTTGCGACCCCAAGGAACTGTCGCCGGCGAACACCTGGACACCGCAGAACCTGGCCGCGCTGGTCGAACGGCTGGGCGGCGCGATCGTCGTGACCCACTCGCAGTCGGGCATCATGGGCCACCACATGGCACGCATCCTCAAGGAGCACGGCCGGCTCGATCTGCTCAAGGGCCTGGTCACGCTCGAGGGCTCGTGCTCATTGCCGAACAGCGGGCTGACGGCCGCCGACTTCGACAACATTCCCTACATGGCCCTCAAGGGGGACTACACGAACTCGAGCACCGTGTGCCAGGAGACGGTGGACGCCATCAACGCGCGGCGCACCGCCAAACAGGGCACCGCGAAGGCGGAGTACCTGAAGCTCGACGACATGGGCATCCTTGGCGTCACGCACATGATGATGCTCGACAAGAAGAACCTCGAGATTGCCGACATCATGCTGAACTGGGTCAACAAGAACGTCCGCGCCAGCAAGCGCTGATCGCGTGCCTGAGGCGGGCTTTGTGGCTCGCGACCACTTTTATCCTCCCTGGAGAGGAGCGAATATGAGCAGATCGTCCCGGTTGTATATCCTCGTTGCCTTCGCATTTTCCGCCGTTGCTGCCGCGTGCAGCTCGGGTTCGGCGCCCGCCTCGTCCACCGCGCCCGCTTCGTCCACCGCCGCGCCCGCCGCGTCGGCCGACAAGGACTGGGCGATGCCGAACAAGAACAACGCCGGCACCCGCTACAGCGAGCTCGGCCAGATTACCGCCGACAACGTCAAGGACCTCAAGGTGGCGTGGACCTTCTCCACCGGCGTCCTGCGCGGCCACGAAGGCGAACCGATCGTCATCGGCAGCACGATGTACCTGCAGACGCCGTTCCCGAACATCGTCTACGCGCTCGATCTGAGCAAGGAAGGCGCGCCGATCAAGTGGAAGTACGTGCCGAAGCAGGACCCGGCGGTGATTCCGATCGCCTGCTGCGACACCGTCGCGCGCGGCGTGGCGTACTCGAACGGCAAGATCTTCATGAACCAGCTCGATACCAACACCGTGGCGCTCGACGCCGAGACGGGCAAGGAGCTGTGGAAGGTCAAGCAGGGCGACTACAAGCAGGGCCAGACGATCACGTCGGCGCCGATGGTGATCAAGGACAAGGTGATCTCCGGCATCAGCGGCGGCGAGTTCGGCGTGCGCGGCTTCGTCACCGCCAACGACGTCAATACCGGCGCGCAGGTGTGGCGCATGTACAGCACCGGCCCCGAGGCCGAGGTCGGCTTCCCGGGCTCGGTCGAAACCTGGAAGGGCGACGAGTGGAAGCGGGGCGGCGGCACGACCTGGGGCTGGTATAGCTACGACCCCGAGCTCGACCTCTTCTACTACGGCACCGGCAACCCCGGCTCGTGGAACCCGGATCAGCGTCCCGGCGACAACAAGTACTCGATGACGATCTTCGCCCGTAATCCCGACACCGGGAAGGCGGCGTGGGCCTACCAGAAGACGCCGCACGACGCGTGGGACTACGACGGCATCAACGAGAACGTGCTCGCCGACCTCAACATCGGCGGCACGACCCGCAAGGTGCTCGTGAACTTCGACCGCAACGGCTTCGCCTACGTGCTCGACCGCAAGACGGGCGAACTGCTCAAAGCCGACCCCTTCGTGTTCACCAACTGGGCGAAGAGCATCGACCTCAAGACCGGCAAGCCGGTCGAGGACCCGGAGAAGCGCACGTCGGCGACCAAGAACACCAAGGACATCTGCCCCTCGGCGATGGGCGGCAAGAACCAGCAGCCGGTGTCGTTCTCGCCGCGCACCGGTCTCTTCTACGTGCCGTCGAACAACCTGTGCATGGACTACGAGGGCGTGGAAGTGAAGTACCAGGCCGGCCAGCCCTACGTGGGCGCGATCGTGGTGAGCAAGGCGGGTCCCGGCGGCCACCGCGGCGAGTTCCTCGCGTGGGATCCGGTCGCCGGCAAGAAGGTGTGGGGCATCAAGGAGCCGCTGTCGGCCTGGGGCGGCGCGCTGGCGACCGCCGGCGACGTCGTCTTCTACGGCACGATGGAAGGCTGGCTCAAGGCGGTGAACGCCAAGACCGGCGACGTGCTGTTCAAGTTCAAGACGCCGTCGGGCATCATCGGCAACCCGATGACCTATGTGGGACCGGACGGCAAGCAGTACGTCGCGATCCTCTCGGGTATCGGCGGCTGGTCGGGCATCGGCGTGGCCGCCGACATGAGCCTCGAAGACGAAAGCGCCGGTCTCGGCGCGATCGGCGCCTTCAAGGATCTGGCCCAGTTCAGCAACCAGGGCGGCGTGCTGACGGTGTTCTCACTGCCCTAGCCACGTGCCTCGGCTCGGGTCACTCGCGTTCGTCTTCTTTCTCGTCTGCCCGGCCCTCGCGGCCGGGCAGGCGCCAGTACGTGGGCCCGGGTCTTCCGCCTCCGCCAAGGCTACGGCGGACAAGTCAGACCCGGGCAAACGATTCCGTGTCTGCGCCGATCCCAACAACCTGCCGTTCTCGAACCAGCAGATGCAGGGGCTCGAGAACCGCATCGCCTCGCTGCTCGCCAAGGACTTCGGAGTGGCGGCGCCCACCTACGTGTGGTGGGGACAGCGGCAGGGGTTCATCCGCAACACGATGAACGCGACGCTCGAGGAAGGGCGCTGCGACATCGTCATGGGCGTGCCGGTCGGCTACGACCTGGTCCGCCCGACGGCGCCGTACTACCGCTCCACCTACGTGTTCATCTACCCGCACGGGCGCACGCCGATCACGTCGCTCGACGATCCCGTGCTCAAGAAGCTGAAGATCGGCGTGCACCTCCTGGGCAACGACTACGAGAACCCGCCGCCGGTGCACGAGCTCGGCAAGCGGCACATCGTCGACAACGTGGTCGGCTTCAACACTTTCTACTCGGCGGAGAATCCGCCCAGCGCGATCGTGGATGCGGTGGCCGCGGGGAAAATCGACGTGGCAATCGTGTGGGGGCCGGTTGGCGGTTACTACGCGGCACGGCAGAAGACGCCGCTGCAGGTCACGCCGATTCCGTCCAAGCCAGGCGATCTGCCATTCGCGTTCGACATCGCGATGGGCGTCAAGAAGGGCAACGACGCGCTGCACGCGCGGGTGCAGCAGGCCCTGACGCATCACAAAGTCGAAATCGAGCAGATCCTGAAAGAGTTCAACGTTCCACTTCTCGAACGAAAGGCGAGCACCGCACGATGAGGATCCTGGGCACCGTGGCAGTCTGTTTCGTGGGCGTCGTCATCTGGTCCGCGTCGTACGCGCCGGTACGAGCCGAACCGCGGGCCGCGCAGGCGGCACCCGCCGCCGACCTCTACGCGGACGTCTATAACGGCTGGAAGTGGTGGCACGTGTACTGTTACCGCTGCCACGGCACCGACGCGGTGGGCACGACCAATGCGCCGAGCTTGATCGATACCAACGAGAAGCTGTCGCGGGCGGCCTTCATCAAAGTCGTCCGCGAAGGCGTCAAGGACAAGGGCATGGCCGCGTGGGACAAGCTGCTCGACGCCAAGCAGATGGGCCAGCTTTACGTCTACGTGCGCGCGCGCGCCGACAAGGTGCTGCCACCGGGACGCCCGGACGAGGTCGGCCCGAACAAGGGCAAGTGGGAGCCCGCCGACTGGACACCCAAGTAGCTTCTTGCCTCTTGCCTCTTGCCTCTTGCCTTTAGCCAGAGGCGCCAGTACGTGGGGGCCGGCTTTAGCCGGCCCTGGGCCGCCTGAAGGCGGCCCCTACGACGGCGGCCCCCACGCCTCAGTAATGCCGTAGCGCGACGAGCGGATCCATCCGGGCCGCGCGCCGCGCCGGCACATAGGCCGCCGCGAGGCCGACGAGCGCCGTGAACGCGGCAATCGTCGCCATCGCCAGCGGGTCGACCTCCGGCTGATAGAGCTGGATATTGGCGACGCCCGACGTCCGGACCGGCGCCACCCGCATCGCCAGCACGGCGACCAGCCACAGGGCCAGACCGACGGCCGTGCCGACGCCGACGAGCGCCGTTACTTCGCGCGCCACCGACCACACCACCTGCTGGCTGCCGGCGCCGAGCGCTATGCGGATGCCGATCTCGCGCGACCGCCGCGCGACGGCAAAGGCGATGACGGCATAGAGGCCGATTCCGGCGAGCGTCAGCCCCAGCACACCGAGGCCGGTGAAGAACGCGGCCATGCCCTGGCCCACCTGCAGCGAGTCCTCCAGGAGCTGCCTCATCGTCTTGGCCGTCAGCACCGGCAGGCGCTCGTTCACCCGCCGCATCTCGACCTGCATCGCGCGGACGAGCGGTGCCTCGCCGAGCGCGGTGCGCGCGACGACCGTCGTCGGCATCACGTTCCACTGCTCGATGGGCCGGTAGAACAGGTAGGGCACCGGATCGACGATGTCGCCCAGATCGTTCGTCCACGTGTCGCGGGCCACGCCGACGATCGTCATCCACTGACCCTCGCCCGGCTCGACGCGGAAGCGCCGTCCGATGGCGTTGGCCGTCCCGAAGTAGCGGCGCGCCATCCCCTCGTTGACGACGGCGGCTCGAGCCCCGCCCTCGCGATCGCGCTCGTCGAGCGCGCGGCCATACAGAATCGGGATCTGGAGCGTCTCGAAGAAGCCGGGCCCGGCCCAGAGGCTGGCGGCTTCCGCGTTCTGCGTCGACCCGTCCGCCGCGCCGTCGATCGCGATCCGCAAGCCGTTGACGTCCATCGGGAGACCGCGCGTGAGCACGGCGGCCTGCACGCCCGGAATCGCCCTCACTCGCGTCAGCAGCTGCTCGAACAGACGGGGCTGGTCGGCCGGCGTGTTCACCACGTAGCGTGCGTCGGTCTGGAGCATCGCCACGCCGTCCACCGCATACCCCACCCGCTGCGCCCGGCCGGCGGCCACCATCTGCAGCGCCAGCCCGGTTGCGGCCAACAGGAACACCGACACGGCGACCTGGAAGACGACGAGCGAGTTCTTCAGGCTGAACCAGCGCCGCCCGGACGCGCGGACCTCGCCGTCATCCCGCAGCGTCTGCCACAACTCGATCCGCGTGGAGTGCAGCGCCGGCGCCAGCCCGAAGAGGATTCCGGTCACCAACGAAAGCGCCAGCGCGAACCCGAGCACGCGCAAGTCGAGGCTGAAATCCACGACCACCGGCAGGTCCAGCGTGCTCAGCCACCGCATCGTCCACCACGCCAGCACGCAGCCGGCGGCACCGCCGGCCAGGGCCAGCAGGACGCTCTCGGTCAGGAGATGACGCACGAGCTGCGCACGCGTGGCGCCGACGGCCAGCCGCACGGACACCTCCTTCACCCTGGCGGCGCCGCGCACGAGCAGCAGCGTGGCCAGGTTGCTGCAGGCGATGGCGAGCACGAGCCCGACGATCGCCAGGAGCGCCGTGGCGAATCCGGCGAGGATGACGTCCAACTGCGGGTGAATCCGCACATCCCGCCAGGCGAACACGCTGATGCCCGCCTTCAGGTCTTCCTTGGGGAACTCGCGCGCGAGGCGGGAGCCCAGCGTGGTCATCGCCGCCTGCGCCTGCGCCACGGTGACACCGGGCCGCAGGCGCGCCTTGACCATGAACGCCGGCTCGGAGATACCGCGCTCGAACACCCGCGGCGGCACCGCGTTCAGCGTGACGAGGGTCCTGAGCGGCATCCAGAAGTCGGCGTGGGCGCCGAAGTTCATCGACCCCGCGTGATTCGCGGGACCGACGCCCACGACCGTCACCGGGACACCATCGATCCGGATGATGCGGCCGATGACGGCGGGGTCGGACGCAAACCGCGTCGCCCACGCCCGGTAGCCGAGAACGACCACGGGAGGCGCGTTCGTGGCGTCCTCCGCTTCGGTGAACCAGCGTCCGAGCGCGGGTCGCAGTCCTAGCGTCGTGCGGTACCCGGCCGACGTGTTCTCGGCGATCGCCTGGCGGGGAGGGCCGCCGTCGGCGTAGGTGACCGGGTGGGGAATAAAGGTGACGGCGCTACTCGCAAAGATCTCGGTGTACGACGCCATGTCGAGATACGCCGCGTACGAGCTGCCCGTCGGGGCACCGCCGGGCGCGTTCTGGTAGATGTCCACCAGGGTGTCGGGACTCACGACGGCCTGCGGCCGGAAGAGCACCGCGTTGATCACGCTGAAGATCGCGGCGTTCACGCCGATGCCGAGCCCGAGGATGGCGATCGCCGCCAGGGTGAAGCGCCAGTCACGCCTCAACCGCCGCGCGGCCTGCCGCGTGTCGCGCACGAGGTGCTCGACGAGCGCCGTGCCTCGGCTGTCGCGGCTCTCCTCCTTCACCACTTCGACGCCGCCAAACGATCGGCGAGCCTGCAGGCGCGCGTGATGCGGGTCGATTCCGGCAGCCACGAGCCGTTCGGTTTCGCGATCGAGGTGAAACTGCACCTCCTCGCCGAGATCGGCCTCGCGCCGGCCGCGAAAGACTACCGAACGGAGCTTGGCGATGACGATGTGCCAGCCGCGCACAGGCCTAGGTCCGCTGCAGCACGAGATTGACGCCAGCCGAGAGCCGCTCCCACTTCGAGACCTCGCTCGTGAGCTGCGTGCGGCCGGCCCGCGTGAGGGAATAGAACCGGGCCCGCCGATTGTTGTCCGACGCGCCCCACTCCGCGGTGATCCAGCCCTGATGCTCCAGGCGGTGGAGCGCCGGGTACAACGACCCCTGCTGCACGCGGAGCATGTCGTCGGAGATCTGCTGAATCCGCTGGGCAATCGCCCAGCCATGGAGCGGTTCGAGCGCGATGGTGCGCATGATCAGCAGGTCCAGCGTGCCCTGCAGCAGGTCGGTCTGGTCGCTCACGAGTGTCCTCTTGTAGATTGCCAAGGGGAGATACGGAACGGCCCGGCGCCAGGTTCACACGCCTTCGCCTTGGGCTTCACGCAGAGCTGACCATCAGGACCTCCGAGTGAGCGCCCGGCGGACGGTCCAACCTTGGTAGGATCGTTTGGATGTCAACTACCCTCCGTGCCCTGAGGCACACCCTTCTTGGCGGCCTCGCAGCGGCGCTCTTCGCAGTCACCGCCAGCGGGCAGGCCGGGCCGGCCAGCGAAGCCAACCATTTCATCGAGACGCCCAAGAGCTGGGCGCACCCCAAGACGCCCTGGGGCGATCCCGATCTGACCGGAATGTGGCCGATATCGTTTGTTGGTACCGTCCCGCTGGAGCGCTGCCGCGGCGGCGGCCGCCCGGGCGGCCCCCCGCCTCCACCGTGCGACACCAGCAAGGCCTTTTTCACCGACGCGGAATACCAGCAACGGCTGGCGGCGGCATCCGGGCGTGGTGACGCACATGCGGCGGCCATCGCGGAGGGCAACTTCGGCCGGGCGCTCCAGTCGGGCGTAACCGACCCGACCACCGTGCAGCGGCAGACCTCGCTCATCGTCGATCCGCCGGACGGCCGGCTGCCTGAGATGACGGCAGAGGGCAAGCGCCTGTCCGCGCTGATGAAGAGCAGCTGGGCGCTCCCTGGCGAGACCCAGACCTGGGATCACTGGGAGGACTTCGACTCGTGGGACCGCTGCATCACGCGCGGCATGCCGTCGTCGATGATGCCCTACCGCTACAACAACGGCGTACGCATCATGCAGACGCCCGGCTACGTCATCCTGGACCTCGAGATGGTGCACGAGACGCGCATCGTGCCGGTGGACGGGCGCCCGGCGCTGGGTAAAGCCTTCAAGCACTACATGGGCGAATCGCGCGGCCACTGGGAAGGCAACACGCTGGTGGTCGTGACGACCAACTACCATCCCGGGCCGTCGGCCACCAACATCGGCGTCGCCGGCTCGCCGCAAGGCAACCGCATGCCGGTGAGCGAGCAGATGAAGACGACCGAGCGCTTCACCCGCCTCAACGACGAGATGATGCTCTACGAAATCAAGACCGAGGACCCGACCATTCTCACCCGCTCGTGGACGGCGCGGTATCCGCTCAAGAACGACCTTACCTACGAGTGGTGGGAATATGCCTGCCATGAGGGGAACCGCACCATCGGCGACTACATCCGCACGTCGCGCGCCGAGCGCGCGGCGCAGGCGAAGGAGAGCAAGTAGGTGCGGACGACGCAGGTCAAAGTCGCAGTCATCCTGACCGCCACGCTCGTCGCCGGAGCCGTGGCGCGCATGCCGGCCGCGGTGTCCGACCCGGTCACCACCGACGCCGGCAAGCTCTCGGGCGCGACGCTCCCCTCGGGCGTCCGCGCCTTCAAGGGCGTTCCCTTTGGCGCGCCGCCGGTCGGCGATCTGCGCTGGAAGGAGCCGCAGCCGGTGGTCAAGTGGGACGGCGTGCGCAAGGCCGAGACCTTTGGCAACGTCTGCGTGCAGCCGAAGCAGCCCACCCGGGTGCCGAACAACGTCACGACGGACCTGCCGGACTCGCCCGCCATCAGCGAGGACTGCCTCTATCTCAACGTCTGGACCTCGGCGCCGCGCGCCGGTGCGCGCCAGCCGGTGATGGTGTGGATCTTCGGCGGCGCGTATGCCGAGGGCGGCGGGTCGAGCCCGCACAACGACGGCGAGGCGCTCGCGAAGAAGGGCGTCGTGATGGTCAGCTTCAACTACCGTCTCGGCGCGTTCGGCTTCTTCTCGCATCCCGAGCTGACGAAGGAGTCGGGCCACAACGCCTCCGGCAACCAGGCGCTGGCCGACAGCATCGCGGTGCTGCGCTGGGTGAAGACGAACATCGCGGCCTTTGGCGGCGACCCGAACAACGTGACGATCTTCGGCGAGTCGGCCGGTGCGGCCATGGTGGGCGGCCTGGCCGGATCGCCGGTGGCGAAGGGGCTGTTCCACCGCGCGATCAGCGAGAGCGGCGCGTGGATGGGGCTGGGCATGGGGCCGATGCTGCCGCGGGCGCGCGCCGAACAGTCGGCGGTGATCGTGCCCGGCGGGCGCGGGCGCGGCCGTGGGGACGGCCCGCCCGCAGGTCCGCCGCCGCCGGCACCACCCCTGCCGCCGCTCGCGGAGCTGCGCGCGCGGCCGACCGACGAGGTCGTGAAGACGCTGCGCGGCGCGGGGATGATCATCGATGGCTGGATCGTGCCCGAGGATCTGTCGATCACCTTCGCCAACGGCAAGCAGAACGCCGTGGACGTCATTGCCGGCTTCAACAAGGACGAGCACACCAGCCTGGGCGGCAACGCCGCCTTCCGCGACACGATGGCGTGGGCAATGCGCCTCTTTGCCGAGCGCCAGACCGCGATCGGCAAGCGCGCGTACTGGTACACGTTCACGCACGAGCCGCCGATCGAGCCGGGCGCGCGCGACCTGAAGGCGACGCACGCGGCCGAGATCGTTTACGCGCTCAACAACCTCTGGGCGCCGCGCGTCTTTCCCGACTCCAGTTCGCCGAAGCTCGCCATGGCGTCGGAGAAAGACAAGGCCGTAGCCGAGCTGATGTCCTCGTACTGGGTGAACTTCGCGAGGACCGGCGACCCGAACGGCAAGGGGTTGCCCTCGTGGGCGCGGTTCAAAGACCGTAACGCGCCGCCGCACTTCATCGGCGAGATCAAGGAATACCCGGGCAACGACACCCTCAATGCCTACGACGCCAAGTACGCCGAGGTGATGAAGTCGCTGACGACGGCCACCCCCTGATCGGGAGCTCACCCTGATGCGGACGCCAGCCGCACACCTCGCCGCTCTCCTGCTCGTTCACCGCGAGAAGCGCGAGCTGCCGGTGTATGCGCTCGTGACGGCCCGGAGCATCGAGTTGCAGTGGACCCCCGACCAGTTGCCGCCCCGCGCGCCGGGGACTCCCGCCGACCAGCCGATCCGGGTCAACGGGGTGGACATCGATCCCAACGGCCCGTCACTCTTCACTGCGCTCCAGGAACAGCTCGGGCTCAAGCTGGACTCCACGCGCGGGCCGGTGGAGGTGATGGTGCTCGACCGGCTCGAGCGCCCCTCCCCGGACTGAGCGACGGTCCGCAGGGCGGGTCTTCAGACCCGCCTGACAGGGCCGGAACTCCAGACGCCCGCCGCCAGGCCGATTCCGGATGGATGGCGGCCCCACAGACCGGCCCGGACGCGCGGCGTACCGCAGCCCACCTGACACTCGCGCTGCTCGGCTACTTCGTCCTCGTTACCGCCGTCATCACTCTCAGCCCCTTCGACTTCTCGCTACGGCGGCTCCGCATCGACCTCCGCCTGGTCCCCTCGGACATCGTCGCCAATATCGCCCTGTTCGTGCCGCTCGGGTTTCTCGGCCGCGGGCTCGTCAGCGGGTCGGGGCGTGGGGGCCGCGTGGTGTGGGTGGCGGCCGCCTGCAGCCTGCTGATCGAAACGGCGCAGATCTTCATTCGCCGCCGCTACGTCTCGCCCATCGACCTGGTGAGCAACAGTTGCGGGGCATGGCTGGGCGTGGTGCTGCGCGACTGGCTCGAACGGTGGGCGCTGTGGCACCCGCGTCTGGTCGGGCGCATCGGCCTCGACGTACCGCTCGTGGGCCTGCTCTACCTGCTCGTGCCGCAGTTGTGGCTGAGCAGCGTCGGCATGATCGAGGACGCGCGCCGCAGCATGACCACGCTGCTGCTCGGGTGCGCTGGCAGCCTGGTGCTCGTGGCGCTGCACCGGCACCGGTGGCAGAGCGGCCTGCGCCTCGCGACGCACGTGGTGCCACCATTGGCGCTGATCTGGTTCATGGTGGGCGCACTGCCGGCGGCCACCGCCTCGCCGCGCGCGTTCGTGGCGCTGGCAGCGCTCGTCGTCGTCCTCACGTGGTGGCTGCTCCGCGGCGGGTCAGCCTCGGACGAGCAGCGTTTCGAAATCACGACGCTGCAGCGGTTCCTGCCGGTATTCGCGCTCTACTTGATCGTCGCGTCGTTATGGCCGCCGTTCCGGTCGCTGACGCCGTGGCACGGGGCCGTAGGCTTCGCGAACCGTCTCAACGGCGCCGGTGTAGTGGACGTGCTGATCCTGCTCGAGCAGATCGGCGGGTTCACGCTGCTGGGGTACGCGCTGGCCGAGTGGCGCGGCCGTCGAGAGCTGTCGCTGGCCGATGACCTGCCGCTGGTCGCCGGCGGCGCGATGTGCTTTGCCGGGTCGCTCGAACTGGCTCAGGGGTGGCTGACGGGGCCGGGCGCGTCGCTGCTGCGCGGTGTGCTCGCGACGGCCGGCGCCGCCTATGGCGCGGCGGTGTATCACCTGGCGCGCGCCCATGTGCGCGCCTTGCGTGCGCCGGAAGTGGCGGCCACCAGCGAGGCGGCGTAGGCGCTGCCCGGGTCTGAAGACCCGGGCCAGTCGCACCAGCGGGTCTAAAGACCCGCAGCCACGTTGTCCCAGGGCGGTCTGAAGGCCGCCCTCTACGTTTGGAGGGGACCGCCGGACATCCGGCGGCGCAGCAGCTCGTAGAGCACCACCGCCGCGGCCGACGCCACGTTCAGCGACCGCTTGCGGCCCAGCATCGGGATCCGAACGTGCGTCTCGATACTCCCGGCCACAGCGCCTGCGACGCCGTCGGTCTCGTGGCCGAACACCAGGCAGAGCGGCCAGGACGGCATCCATTGATACAGATCGATCGCGCCCGGCGAATTCTCCACCGCCGCCACGTGATAG
>Ga0173480_10000235_pt1 | contig 16835 bp, 19 predicted proteins | sample NitcycUS209509C1_FD_122622 | JGI IMG/M metagenome (GOLD analysis project Ga0173480, IMG submission 122622) | Soil microbial communities from Arlington Agricultural Research Station in Wisconsin, USA - Nitrogen cycling UWRJ-S209-509C-1 (version... | ecosystem: Environmental > Terrestrial > Soil... | reverse complement strand
TCCTCGAAAAACAGGATGCACTCCCCCGGCGGCGTGAAGGCGTAGGGTGTCCCGAGCGATGCCGCCAGCATGCTCAGGGTGCCGCCGAAGATCAGCCCCGTGGCTTCGCCCGACCGCAAGGTCACGAGACCGGGCGGTTGCAGCTCGGTTCCCGTCTCGCCGAAGATCGCCGCCAGAAACGAGCGCTCGTCGTAGCCCTCGGCGCCCTTGGCCAACCTGGCCTCGATCATCGGTCCGTGCAGCGCCGGGACGCCGCACACGCACGTGAGCCAGGTGAGGAGCGCGGTCGTGTCGCTGTAGCCGATAAAGAGCTTCGGCGATTGCGCCGGCCGGAGATGGTGCAGCAGCGGCAGCAGCTCTGCGCTGCCGTATCCGCCACGCAGCGCGATCAGGGCGGCGATCGACGGGTCGGCCCAGGCTCGCACGAAGTCGGCGGCGCGCGTGTCGGGCGAGCCGGCCGAAAACAGGGCCCGTTCGAAGATGGCCTCCGAGTGCACCGGCTCGAAGCCCAGGCGCTTCAGCTCGGCTTCGCCGCGCTGGAGCTCGTCGCGCGTGGACGGGCTCGCGGGAGCGACCACGGCAATCCGATCGCCGGGCCGGAGCGGACGCGGCTTCATCATCACGCGTCGCGCGTCATGTCGTCGGCGACGCGCTGGTGGGCCTCGCAGCCCAGCACCTGCCGCAAGACGGCTGGCGACGGTCCGGCCGACACCGATTGCCCGAGGAGCCGCTCCTTGGCGACGCGCAGCCGCTTGAGCGCGTCTTCGATACGCGTGAAGGGAATCCGCCCGTCTTCGACCGCGTGCACGAGCGCTTCCAGCGCGAGCGCCTGCACCTCGACGTCGCCGCTGCAGATCAACAGGCCATCGCACCCGGCGGCGATCGCCTGCACCGCCGCGTCGGGCACGCTGTAGGTCGCCGCGATCGCCTTCATCTCGAGGTCGTCGCTCAGGATCACGCCCTTGAACCCGAGCTCCTCGCGAAGCATGCCCTGGACGATCCGGCGCGACAGCGTGGCCGGCCGCTTCTCGTCGAGCGACGGCACCAGCACGTGCGCCGTCATGATGAACGCCACGCCGGCCTTGATTGCCGCGGCAAACGGTACGCACTCGACCCGGCGGATGCGGTCGGGCGGGTGCTCGACCAGCGGCAGCTCGAGATGCGAATCGACCGACGTGTCCCCGTGCCCGGGAAAGTGCTTGCCGCAGGCGGCGACGCCGCCGCGCTGCAGCTCCTCGATGATGGCCGCACCCAGCCGCGCCACCATGGCCGCGTCCTCCGACAGCGCCCGGTCGCCGATGATCGGGTTGTTCGGGTTGGTGTGGATATCGAGCACCGGCGCGTAGTCGAGCGTGATGCCCACGGCCCGCAACTCCGCGGCCAGCGCCGCCGCGAACCGGCGGGCCAGCCCCTCGTCGCCCCGCCGCCCCAGCACCGCCATCGGCGGCCATTTGGTGAACGGGGACTTCAGCCGGGCGACGCGCCCGCCCTCCTGATCGACGCTGATCCAGAGCGGCACCGAGGGCACGAGCTGTTGGGTATCGTGAGCGAGCTCGGCCACCTGCTCGGGCGCCTCGATGTTGCGGCCGAACAGGACGACACCCCCGAGCGAGAAATCGCGCGACAGCGATCGCAGCTCGGTGGTGACGGTCTGCCCCGGCAGGCTGCCGATGAGCAGCTGTCCGATCTCGCGTCGTAAGGACCCTGGCACGCCGTCATTATAATTGCGCGTGCGCATCGAGACCTCCGCGCCGACCCGAATCGATCTCGCGGGCGGCACCATCGACATCTGGCCCCTGTATCTCTTCCACCCCGGAGCCCAGACGATCAACGCCGCGATCAGCGTCCGGGCCCGGGCGCGGATCGAGCCGCGGACGGACAACCGAATCGTGCTCCGCTCCGAAGACACGAACGCGACGGTCGAGGCCGACGACGCGGCGTCGCTCCGCCACGAGCCGCGGCTGCGGCTGCTGTCGCTGCTCGCCCATTTCTTCGGGGCGCGTGGGCTGACGCTCACCACCACGTCCGAATCGCCGGCGGGCGCCGGCCTGGCGGGCTCCTCGGCGCTGAACGTGGCGGTCTGCGCCGCCCTGGCCGAGTGGAAGCGCGAGCACTACGAGCCGGAGGCGCTGCTGCAGGTGGCGATGAACGTCGAGGCCCAGACAATCAACGTCCCCACCGGCCTCCAGGACTACCGGCCGGCTCTCTACGGCGGACTGGCCGCGCTCGAGCTCGAGGTAGACGGCATCCACCGGGTTCCGCTCGACGTCGACCTGCGCGAGCTCGGGCGCCGCATCGTGCTGTGCTATACCGGCGAGCCTCGGAACTCCGGCACCAACAACTGGGAAATCACCAAGAAGCACATCGACGGCGACCCCCACGTGTTCGACTGCTTCGAGCGCATCCGCGACACCGCCGCGGCGATGCGCGAGGCGCTGGTGCGCGGCGACTGGGACGCCACCGGCCGCGCGATCGCCACCGAGTGGGAGAACCGCAAACGGCTGGCACCCGGCGTGACCACGCCGGCGATCGACGACCTGATCGCGCGTGCCCTGGCCGCGGGTGCGACCGCCGCCAAGGTCTGCGGCGCCGGCGGCGGCGGCTGCCTGTTCTGTTACGGTCCCCCCGAGGCCAACGGCGCCATCCGCCAGGCGCTCGCCGGCGGCGGCGCCCGGCTGCTCGAGTTCACCTTCGAGCGCCACGGACTGACGCGTGGATAACGGCTCGATCGCCCAGGTGCTCGGCGAGATTGCCGATCTGCTGGAGATCAAGGGCGAGAACGCGTTCAAGATCCGTGCGTATCGTTCGGCCGCCGACGTCGTGGCCACGAGCGGCGACGCCGTCGCCCGCATGACCGACCCGCAGCTTCGCGCGCTGCCCGGCATCGGCAAAGACCTGGCGGCGCGTATTCGGGAACTGACCGACACCGGCACGTCCAGCTATCACAAGGCCCTGCTCGAGGAGTTCCCGCCCACCATGCTGGAGCTCCTGCGGCTGCAGGGCGTGGGGCCGAAGACCGTGGCGCGGCTGCACTCGACGCTGGGGGTGGCCAGCCTCGACGGCCTCGCCGCCGCCGCGCGCGCCGGGCGTATCCGCGAGATGCCCGGCATGGGCGCGAAGAAAGAGGCGCAGATCCTCAAGGCGGTGGAGGATCGGCAGCGCGACCAGGGACGCCACCTGCTCGCGGACACGGCCGCCGTGTGCGACGAGCTCGTGCAGCACCTGCGGTCGCACGAGCCGGCGGCCGAGTTCATCCCGGTGGGCAGCCTGCGCCGCGGGCGGGAGACGTGCGGCGACATCGACGTCCTCTGCATCGGCGGGAACACCGAGGCCGTGATGGCCGCCTTCGTGGCCCATCCCCGCGTCGAGCGGGTGCTCGGCCAGGGCGACACGAAATCGAGCGTGCAACTGCGCGGCGGATACCAGGCCGACCTGCGCCGTGTGGAGTCCGAGAGCCGTGGCGCGGCGATGCAGTACTTCACCGGGTCGAAGGCGCACAACATCGAGCTGCGCGATCGGGCGCTGCAACGGGGGTACAAGCTGAACGAATACGGGCTCTACCGTGTGGACGACGCATCGCGCGTCGCCGGCGACACCGAAGAGAGCATCTACAGCGCTCTCGGGCTGCGCTTCGTCGAGCCCGAGCTGCGCGAGCACCGCGGCGAGCTCGACGCGAGCGAGGCGGGCACGCTGCCCTCGCTGGTGACCCGCGCCGACCTGCGCGGCGACCTGCACATGCACACAACAGAGAGCGACGGCCGCGAGCCGCTCGAAGTCATGGCCGCGGCCGCCCACCGGCTCGGCTACGAGTACATCGCCATCACCGACCACAGCAAGTCGCTGGCGATGGCCAACGGCCTCGACGAGCGCCGCGCCCTCGAGCACGCCGCGCGCGTGCGGGCGCTGAACGGCCGCTTCGAAGGGCTGACGCTCCTGGCCGGCATCGAGTGCGACATCCTCGCCGACGGCTCGATGGATCTCGCCGACGACTGTCTCGCCGAGCTCGACATCGTGGTGGCGTCCGTCCACTCGCACTTCGCGCAGGACGAATCGCAGATGACCGACCGCGTGCTGCGGGCGCTCGACTGCCGCTGGGTGGACGTGCTGGGACACCCCACCGGCCGGCGTCTCCTCCAGCGAGAGGGCCTCCGGCTCCGCGTCGACGACGTGATCGCCCACGCCGTCTCGCGCGGCGTAGCCCTCGAAGTCAACAGCCAGATCGAGCGCCTGGATCTCAACGACAGCCACGTGCGATCGGCACTCGCCAAAGGCGCCCGGCTGGTGATCTCGTCCGACTCTCACTTCGTCAGCGCGCTCGACTGGGTACAGTGGGGCGTGCGGATGGCCCGGCGCGGCTGGGCGACACCGGCCGACATCCTCAACACGCGCAGCCTGGCCGAGCTGAAACCGCTGCTTCGCCGGCATCGGGATTAGTCAGTGACATCTCCGATGGCGTCAGCGTGGAACCGTCGATGGCCAGGCGAGCCATTGGAGATGTCCGGCCCTGCGAAGCAGAGCCCAAGAGATACGGCCATTGGCACTAGCGAAACCGAGGTGCAGCTGCCACGGCTCGACTACTTGCCCTCGACGAGGTTTCGCTAGTGCCAAAGGATGACCTGGGATTCGTGGCGCTCAGCTCGCTCAAGAAAGCGGCGGCCGGTCCGGCCGATCCCGCCGCGACCCTGGCCGAACTGCGCCGGATCTACTTCAAGACCACGAAGAAGACCATCGAGCACGACTTCGCACACGCGATCGAGCTGCTCAAGACCATCGCCTCGGAGGATGATCGTCAGAAGGCGTCGGTCTTCATGGAAGGCATCAACGAGCTGCGAAAGGAATGGACGCCGAAGGCGCCCAGGAAGCCCGGGGCCCCGGCGGGCGGGCGCGCCCGCTCCACGCCGAAGAAGGACCAGAAGCGGTGACCTACGGGCCGGGCTGAAGCCGGCCCCTACTTCTCGACGACCATCTTGCGCCGCGCCTGCGTTCTCAGCGCGTCGGGCACGTTGCGGTCGGTCGAGAGCAGCTTGAGGTCCTTCTCGCTCAGCCGCGCCATCAGGTTCATCGACAGCGCCACGGGCGTCTTCGGGTTCTTCACCACCGCGAGGACGACCGAGTAGTTCTTCAGCCACGCGCGGTTGTGGGCGATCGTCCGCAGCACGTCTTCCGAGACGTTCTGCATCTTCGCGATCGACGCTACCTCGGTGTCGTTCATCTTGGGGCTGCTGAGTACGGCGGCGGTGACGATGCGATTCGGGTCGCGGATGAGGATCGCGCGCTCCTCGCGGTTGCCCTTCATCGCCAGGGCGATCCGCTTCGCGACGGTCAGGCTCGAAATCCGCTGCAGCGCCGACTGCTGATCCTCGTCAGGCGGAGCCTTCTCCCCTTCGGCGCCGCCGCCCACGAGCGGCGCATCACCCTGCGGCGGCGTGCCGCCCGGATGAATGCCTTTCGCCGCAAAGCGCGCCTTGGCCTCGTCGGACACGCCTGCCAGAATGGGGGACACTTTCGCCGCAGGAATCGCCTCGATCGTCCGCTCGGCGGTGGCCGCCACTTCCGGATCGGCATCGCCGGCGAGCATCACCAGGAGCTCGAGCTGCTCCGCGGCCCGTGGGGCGACGGCGCCCTGGGCCGCGAGCATGCGCACGTCGCGGCTGACCTCGCCGCGTTTGAAGCTGTCGAGTAACGGGCTTCGTTCCATCAGTCGATCCGGAAATCCCAGGCCGAGGCCGCGCGTGTGACGGCCTGCGCAACGGCGGCCTCGGATGCCGCCGCGAACATGCCGATGGCGGCAAACCCGGCTGCGCCGGTGGCCGCCACCTCACGCAGCTTATCGGGCGTCACCCCCCCGACCGCCAGCACCGGCACGCGCGCCGCGGCGACGGCGGCCGCCAGCGCCGCCAGGCCCGCCGGAGCCCGCCCAGGCTTGGAGCCGGTGGCGAAGACGGTGCCGAAGATCAGGTAATCCAGGGCGCCGGCAGCGCCGGCGTCCGCGGCCTCCTCGGGCGCGTGGATCGAGCGCCCGATCAGGAAGCCGCGCGGCGCCACCGCACGCACGCGCGCCGCCGCCATCGATCCCGCCCTGAGGTGCACGCCGTGCGCGCCAGCGGCGAGGGCCACGTCGAAGCGCTCGTTCACTACGACGCGCGCCCGCGTGCCGCGCACCGCCGCCACGCACCGGGCGACGAGGTCCGTGAGGGAGCGCCCCTCGAGATCGCGCTCCCGCACCTGCACCAGGTGCACACCCGCGCGCGCCGCCCACGCCGCGCGCGCCACGACCCCGTCCGCGCCGCCGGCTCGCTGACGGTCGGTGACGAGGCACATCACGGGGGTCACGGCCGGGAGTCGGGAGGATCGGACAGCGACGGCAGGCTCGACAACGCGCCGCCCTGGGCGGGCCGGCCCGAGAAGATCTTCGAGATCTCGCCCACCGCGGCCATCACGTTGACGACACCGAGGCCCGACACGGCGCCGCGGACGTAGTTGCTGGTCAGCACGGCGTGAAGCGGCGGCCAGGCCTGCGAGAAGAAGTTACGGTCCCAGTACGAGGACCACGGCACGACCAGGAGGATGAACCCGACTTCCAGGAAGAACGCCGCCAGGAGCAGCGGCATCACCGGGCGCGGCCCTCCTCGAGCACGCGGCGTAACTTCGCCATGCGCCCCGGGACATCGCGGTAGGACGCCGCGTCGAAGTCGAGGTCGGCGAACACGTCGAGAGCCCGCGCCCGCTCGCCGATCTGTTCGAGCGCATCGGCGAGCTCGTACATGACGTCGAGCCGCTGCTCGCGCACGGCGGTCGCGGCTTGCGTGGCCCGCTCGAGCCAGGTGACTGCCTCGCGACCGCGATCGAGGCGGAGCAGCAAGCGGCCGAGTTGCGCCGCCGCCTGAAACTGCAGTGCCGGGTTCTCGGCCGCCGCGGTCAGCGCGGCAATCGTGCTGATCTCGGCGACGGCCTCCACCGGGTCATCGTCCACCACGAACCCCGCGTCGTCGTTCACGCCCACGTCGGCGCCATCGCCCGCACCGGCCTCGGCGCCGAGCAACTCCGACCATTCGAGCTCGGTAGACGTGATCGTGACCGCCGGCGGTTCCGCCGCGGCGGCGACCCTCTGCACGCTGACATCGAGATCGGAGGTGAGCGCGACGCCGGCGTCCAGTTCAGCGCCACTGGCGTCGAACACCGGATCCCAACGGCCGTCTCCGGCGGGTTCGGGCTCTGGCTCTGCGGAAGGCGCCGGCGGCAGCTGCGGAGCCAGCAGCGCCTCCGCCTCGGCGCGGCGCTCGGGCGCCACCTCGACGAGACGTTGGAGCGCGCGGCGTGCGTCGTCGTCACGCCCCTCGGCACGCGCCTGCTCGGCAAGGGCCAAGAGCAGGTCGCCGCGATCGCCGGCGGTCTCGAGCGACAAAAAGGCCCGCGCCCGATCGATCTGCCCCGAGTCCGCGCAGGCGATCGCGATGCGGCGCTTCAGGGCGACGTCCTCGGTGTCGAGGCTGGCCGCCTGCATCAGCACGTCCAGCGCCTCTCGCGGCCGGCCGGCGCGCTCGAGCGCGTCGGCGGCGTCCACCCAGAGACGCGACGCTTCGGTCGCGGGGAAGTGGCCGGCGGCGGCACGCGCGGCCGCCATCTTGGCGTCGGCGGTGGCAGTCGGAAAACCGCCGAGGCGCACCAGGCACTCGGCGACGCCAGCCTCGTTGCTCTGCTCGCGGCGGCGTTGCAGAAGCCGGTTCAAGTAGAGGGTCGCATCGGCGTAGAGCGCTTGCTCGATGGCAATCTGCGCCAGCTGCGACAGCGCGTGGTCGCTCGCCGGATCGATCTTCAGGGCCTTCTTGTAGAAGGCGACTGCCTTGGGGACGAAACCGGAATCGCGATGACTGTCGCCGATCTGGACGAACCGCGCGACGGCCTGCGCGCGGTGGCCGACCTTGACATAGAGATCGCCGAGCGCGTTGGCGGCCCCGACGTCGCCGGGCTGGTCTTCGACGAGGCGCAGATACTCTGCGATCGCGAGCTCGGGCCTGCCCTCGCGCACCAGGTCCTCTGCCTTCTTGACGGTCGTTCCGCGATCTATGGCCACGCGCGCTTCATTCCATCGTATCAAACAGCGTCGCGGGCTTGAACGTGCGCCGATGCAGGGAGGAGTAGCCGTGAAGCGCCACGGCCGCGAGGTGCTCCGCGGTGGCGTAGCCCTTGTGGCGATCGTAGCCGTAGCGCGGGTCGGCCTCGTGGTGACGCCGCATCTCGCGATCGCGGGTCACCTTGGCGACGATCGAGGCGGCGGCCACGGCGCTCACCTTCCGGTCGCCCTTGGGCACTCCCACCTGCGCCATCATCAGATCGGGAATCTTGAACGCGTCCACCACCACCAGGTCGGGCAGCGGCTCGAGCATCGCGATCGCCTGGCGCATCGCGTCGAGGGAGGCGCGGTGGATGTTGATGCGGTCGATTTCGACGGGAGAAGCCGACGCCACCGCCCACGCCAGCGCGCGGCGGGTGATGACGTCGTAGAGGCGTTCGCGCTCGAGTGCGGTGGTCATCTTCGAGTCGAACAGGCCCGGGATGTGCCGGGCCGGATCGAGGATGACGGCGCCGGCCATCACGGGGCCGGCGAGGCAGCCGCGCCCGACCTCGTCGCATCCGGCGACGAGATGGAAGCCCCAGCGCCGGAAGGCGTTCTCAAGGCTCCTCGTCGCGCGAACCTTGACCATCGGACGTGGCGGCGTGTCGCGCGGCGCGCAGCCTAGGCGCGCTTGGTTTCCTTCATGCGCGCCGCCTTGCCCTTGAGGTCGCGCAGGAAGTACAGCTTGGCGCGCCGCACGCGGGCCGAGCGCACCACTTCGACCTTGGCAATCGTCGGCGAGTGCAGCGGGAAGATGCGCTCGACGCCCTGGCCGAACGACACCTTGCGCACGGTGAACGACGCGCGCACGCCGCCGCGGTGCAGCCCGATGATGATGCCTTCGAAGATCTGGATGCGCTCTTTGTCGCCCTCCCGCACCTTCACGTGCACCTTGACCGTGTCGCCCGACTTCATCGCCGGCCGCTCGGTCATCTGGGCCTTTTCCACCATGTCCATCGCGCTCATTGCTCTCTCTCCTTCACTCACCGTTGCGCGCCCGCGGGTCGCGGTCGCGCATTAGTCCCCGTCGGCGTCCTCGCCGGCGAGGTTCAGATCCTCGTCGTCGACCGCCGCCGCATCCCACAAGTCCGGGCGCCGGTCGATCGTGCGCCGAAGCGCCGCTTTCCGCCGCCACTTGCGCACCGCGCCGTGGTGCCCCGACATCAGCACATCGGGCACCCGGTGCCCTTCGAAGTCCGCCGGCCGCGTGTAATGCGGGTGATCCAGCAGCCCGAACGAAAACGAATCCTGCTCCACCGAATCGCCGTCGCCGACGACCCCCGGCACCAGCCGGCTCACCGCGTCGATCACGAGCAGCGCCGGCAGCTCACCGCCGCTCACGACGAAGTCGCCAATCGACAACTCCTCGGTGGCAACCAGCTCCCGCACCCGTTCGTCGATCCCCTCGTAGCGGCCGCACAGGAGCACCACATGCCCCAGACCGGCGAGCCGCCGCGCCTCCATCTGGTCGAACCGGCGCCCCTGCGGCGAGAGCAGCACGACCGCCGCCGGCTCTCCGCGCTCGGACCGAATCGACTGCACGGCCCGGACGAACGGCTCGACCTTCATCACCATGCCGGGCCCGCCGCCATACGGCACGTCGTCCACGGTGCGATGCCGGTCGGTCGTGAACGCGCGAAGGTCGTGCACCCGCACGTCCACCAGCCCTCGCTCGACCCCGCGCCCGACCACGCCTTCCGTCAACCCGGCGCCGATCATCCGGGGAAAGATCGTGACGACATCGAACTTCACAGTATCTCTTTGCCGCGCTCCGCGCGGCGACTCTTTCCTTTGCGCGGCTTCGCGGGGCGGCTCCGAGGCGCCTTCGTCTCGTTCAGCTCGAGCAGCCCCTCCGGCATCCGGACGCGAATCAGCCGCGCCCCCACGTCGATGCCAACGCAAATTTCCTGCGCCAGCGGTACCAGCACGTCGCCGTGCGCCGATGCCACCATCAGCACCGCGGCCGCGGCGCCACCGTCCACCCGGGTGACGTCTCCCACCGTCGCGCCGTCCACCGTCTCGACCCGGCAGCCGACCAGCTGGTGCAGGTAGTAGGTGCCCTCCGGCAACGGCTGCAACGACGACTCCGGCACCCGCAGTTCGGCACCCGCCAACGTTTCCGCCGCTTCGATGCTGTCGTAGCCTTCGAAGGCCAGCACCGGGCGGCGGCCTTCGAGCTTCGCCTCAACGATCGTGAGCGCCGTCGTCTGCTCCGCGTGCCGGATCCAGACCTGCGCTCCGCGCCGGAAGCGCTCGGCCACGAAATCCGTGTCGGGCGTCACGGCCACCTGGCCGCGAATCCCGTGCGTGCGACCCACGCGACCCACGAGCACCATCGAATCCCAATCCGCCATCGAACGACCGGCGCCGCGCCGCGCAGGCGGCCGACCTCAGCCTCAGTCGCGGATATCGAGCTGCGCGCGTGTGCCCTGCAGCTCCGCCGCCAGCGACACCAGCGTGCGCAGCGCCGCCGCCGTGCGGCCCTGGCGTCCGATCAGCTTGCCCATGTCGCCGGGCGCCGTCGACAGTTCCACCACCGTCATGCCGCGCCGCGATGACTCGCTCACCTGCACCTCGTCGGGTCGATCGACCAGTGCCCGCGCCACGACCTCGACCACCGCCCGCATCGGGCTGCCTGCGGCGTCGTCCGTCACTGCGCGGCCACGACCGGCGGCGCCGGTGTCAGGTCCTTCGTCAGGTGCTTCGCGATCAGCGTGCGCACCGAATCCGACGGGCGCGCGCCGCGATTCAACCAGTGCGCCAGGCGCTCCTTGTTGATCTCGACCTGCGCCGGCTTCGCCCGGGGATGATACGTCCCCAGGTTCTCGACGAAGCTGCTGTCGCGCGCCGACCGCGCCTCCTGCACCACCACGCGGAAGAACGGTTTCTTCGATGACCCCATCCGCCGCATCCGAATCGAAAGCATTTCGTGTCCTTTCCTACCTGCCTGCTTGCCTACCTGCCACCCACCTGCCGACCCGCCCACCTGCCGGCTTGCTAGCGGGCTTTTATGAGTCCCCAGGGGCCGCCCTTTTTCTTCTTGCCGCCCGGAAGCCCGCCGCCCTTGCGCATCTGCTGGAGCTGCTGCATCTGCTGCGCGGTGGGCATGACCTTCTTGCCACCCTGCTGCACGGCCTGCATGCCGCCCATCATCTGCAGCACCCGCTTCATCTCGTTGAACTGCTTCACCAGACGGTTCACGTCTTCGACCGAGGTGCCGCTGCCGCGCGCGATCCGCTTGCGCCGGCTGCCGTTCAGGAGCGAGTCGTCGCGGCGCTCGGCCGCCGTCATCGACGAAATGATCGCCTCGACCCGCCCGAGCTGTTTTTCGTCGGGCTTGTTCTCGGCCAGCTGTTTCAGCTGCCCCATGCCCGGAATCATGCCGAGCACGCTCTCGAGCGGGCCCATGCGCTTGATGGTCTTGAGCTGCTTGCGGAAATCGTCGAGGGTGAACTGGTTCTTGCGAAGCTTCTCTTCGAGCGCCTCGGCCTCATCGTGGTCGATGGCCTGCTCGGCCTTCTCGATGAGAGACAGCACGTCGCCCATGCCGAGCATGCGCGACACGATGCGGTCGGGGTGGAAGAGCTCGAGATCGTCGATTCCCTCGCCGCCGCCGGTGAAGGCGATCGGGACGCCGACGACCGAGACCACCGACAACGCCGCGCCGCCGCGCGCGTCGCCATCGAGCTTGGTCAGGACAACGCCGGTGACGCCGACGCGGCGGTTGAACTCGCCGGCACTCTTGATGGCATCCTGACCGGTCATCGAGTCGGCAACGTAGAGCAGGTCCGAGGGCTGCACCGCGTCCTTGATCGCCTGGAGCTCGACCATCAGGTCGTCGTCGATGTGGAGCCGGCCGGCGGTGTCCACGATCACGGTGTCGTGCCCCTTGGCTTTCGCCTCGGCGAGCGCACCCTTCGCACGGGCCACGGGGTCCATCGTGTCGGGCGCGTACACCTTCACGCCCGCCTGCCCGCCGACGATCTCGAGCTGCTGGATCGCGGCGGGACGCCGGACGTCGGTGGACACCATCACCGGGTTACGCCCCTGACGCTTGAGCCAGCGCCCCAGTTTGCCCGACGTGGTGGTCTTGCCCGCGCCCTGCAGTCCGAGCAGCAGGACGACCCGCGGCTTGGGCGCGTCCTTCGTCAGGCCGCCTTCGGTGCCGGCAAAGAGCGCCAGCAGTTCGTCGCGTACGATCTTCACGACCTGCTGCGCGGGCGACAAGCTGCGCAGCACGGCCTGGTCCATGGCCCGGTCGCGAACGCGATCGATGAAGGCCTTGACGACGTTGAAGTTGACGTCGGCCTCGAGCAGGGCCAGACGGATTTCGCGCAGGACGTCTTCGACCTGCGACTCGGTCAGCCGCACCTCGCCCCGAAGGGCGGTGAACGCGTTCTGGATGCGGGAACTGAGCGAGTCGAACATGATGGGCTACGGCGCTGCGCCGGCGGCACCTCATATGAGGCGCTAAGCCCAACGCACGCAAACGCTTATCTTATGCCAGGATCCGCGGATCGGGCAAGCGCGGCACGGTATAATGCGCTCCGACCGAGGATGGGACTGCCCATGTTGACGCACCCGACGCCGCGATCTGGTTGCCCGCTCTCCGGGCGGGGGCTATCTGCGTGCCCGCCCCGCGGGCGGGCGCCGCGCCTTGCCGGCGTGGCGCTGGCCGCCGGGCTGCTCTGCACCGCCGCCGCGGCCGACGCCCAGAATACGCTCGGCGGCAGCATCCCCGGCGAAGCGCGGAGCGGCGCCTCCAAGGGCTATGTGCCCCCCACCGCCCCGGCCCCGCGCACGGCGGCCGGAAAACCCGACTTCAGCGGCGTCTGGGACCATCCTTACGTGCCGGACATGAGCCGCACGAACCCACGCAATCCGGCCGTCCAGAAGGGCCCAGGGGATCTGCCCTACACAGAGGCCGGCCGCGCGAACATCTCTGCCTACGATCCGGCGAAGAACGGCGACTACACCGGGATGTGCATGCCCTTTGGCCTGATGCGGTCGATGAACTCGCCGTACCCGCTCCAGATCATGCAGAACGACAAGTACGTCGCCTTCCTGTTCGAGCAGAGCACGTGGTTCCACGTGGTGCCGTTCAAGGCCGAGCACTCGAAAGACCCGAACCCCACCTGGTTCGGCGAGTCGATTGCCCGGTGGGAGGGCGACACACTGATCGTGGATACGGTCGGCTTCAACGGCTTCACCCGACTCGACACCCGCGGCGACCCGCACAGCGACAAGCTGCACCTGGTCCAGACCTTCAAGATGACCGACGCCGGGCACATCGCCTACACGGTCACCGTGAACGACCCGGTGTACTACGCGACGCCGTGGACCAACGAGCGCACCTTCACGCTGACGAACGACTCGCTGATGGAATACTCCTGCGAGGAAAACAATCGCTCGCTGTGGGAGGGCCGCATCAAAATCTGGGTGCCGCCCGGCTCCGAGCAACCTCGCATTCAGAAGTAGGGGCCGTCTGTAGGGGCCACCTTCAGGTGGCCACAATTACCTATGTCCGACGAATCGCTGCAAAAGATCACCACCACGATCGGCATCCCGGTCGCCCGACGCCACATCTTCCTCTGCGCCGAACAGACCAAACCGAAGTGCTGCGACTACGAGCGCGGTGTGGCGGCGTGGGACTTCCTCAAGAAGCGCCTCAAGGAGCTCGGGCTCTCCGAGCAGGGCGGCGTGCTGCGCAGCAAGGCCAACTGTCTGCGCATCTGCGAGGGCGGGCCGATTGCCGTCGTCTATCCCGAAGGCACTTGGTACAAGGAGTGCGACCCGCCGGCGCTCGAGCGCATCATCCAGGAACACCTGATCGGCGGCCAGCCGGTCGAGGACCTGCGCTTCGCCGAGAAAAAGCTCGAGGCCTGAGGCGCGCCGTCAGCGCCGGTTCCTGAAGAACGTCCGGACGTCCTGCACCAGCAGCTCCGGCTCCTCCATCGCGGCGAAGTGGCCGCCGCGCGGCATGTCGGTGAACTGCACCAGGTTGTATTGCGCCGCGATCCACTGGCGCGGCGCCACGGCGAGGAAGTCGCCCGGGAATCGCGCGCACGCAAACGGTACCTCGACGCGCCGCTGCAGGCCGCCGTCGAGCCGGTTCTCGAAGTAGATGCGTGCTGACGACGCCGCCGTCCCCGTGACCCAGTAGAGCGTGACGTTGGTCAGGAGCTCGTCCTTCGTGAAGCGCTTCTCGACGTCGCCACCCGAATCGGACCAGGCGCGGAACTTCTCGACGATCCACGCCGCGAGACCCGCCGGCGAATCGGTGAGCCCGTAGCCCAACGTCATCGGCCTGGTGGACTGGATCTGGAAGTAGCCGAGCTCGGTCGCCGTCCGCCCCTGCGCGGCTTTCACGCGCTCCAGTTCCGGCTCTGGCACGCCATCGTTCTGATTCCCCCCCGCCGGCGGGCCCGCGAGGCACATGTTGCTGTGCAGCCCGATCAGATGTTCGGGATCGACGAGTCCCAACTGACGCACGATGGCCGCTCCCCAGTCACCGCCCTGTGCCCCGTAGCGTTGGTAGCCGAGGCGCGCCATCAACTGCGCGACGATCCGCGCGATGCGCGTGGTGTTGAACCCGGCCGCGCGCGGCTTGCCCGAAAAGCCGAACCCGGGCAGCGACAGCGCCACCACGTGAAAGGCGTCCCCGGCCTCCGCTCCGTGCCGCGTCGGCTCGGTCAACGGGCCGATCACTTTCGTGAACTCCACGAACGACCCCGGCCAGCCGTGAATCAGCACCAGCGGGCGCGCGTCGGAATGGCTCGATCGCTGATGGACGAAGTGGATCGAGACGCCGTCGATAGTCGTGGTGAACTGCGGGAACTGGTTCAGCCGCCGCTCCTGCGCCCGCCAGTCGAAGCCCGTGCGCCAGTACGCCACGAGCGACTTGAGATACGTGAGGTCGGTGCCGGCATCCCACGCGGACCCGTCGATCGCGTCTGGAAAACGCGTGTTCGCCAGGCGCGCGCGCAGGTCGCGCAGCGTGGCGTCGGGAACGCCGATCCGGAACGGCACCACCGCGTCGGGGGTGGATTGGGCAAACGCGGGCCAGGCGACGCACAGTGCCGCCGCGGCGATCACAGCCAGTCGCATCAGATCAGACCGACGAGAGTTTGTGACCGAGCTTGTCCTTCTTGGTCTTGAGGTATCGCCGCGTCGAATCGCTGGCCGGGATCTCGAGCGGCACCGCCTCCGAAACCGAGAGGCCGTATCCCTGCAGGCCGACGAATTTCCGTGGATTGTTCGTCAGCAGGCGCATCGTCTTGACGCCCAGGTCGCTGAGAATCTGCGCCCCGATGCCGTAGTCGCGCTGATCGGCCTTGAATCCGAGCCGCTCGTTGGCCTCGACCGTGTCGAGCCCCTGATCCTGCAGCGCATAGGCGCGGATCTTGTTGACCAGGCCGATGCCGCGCCCCTCCTGATTGAGGTACAGGAGGACGCCGCGGCCTTCGCCGGCGATCCGCGCCAGCGCGGCATCGAGCTGCGGGCCGCAGTCGCAGCGCGCCGAGTGGAACACGTCGCCGGTGAGGCACTTCGAGTGGACGCGCACCAGCACGTCCTTGCCGTCGCCGATGTCGCCGCGCACCAGGGCCACGTGGGCCTGGTTGTCGATCTGGTTCTCGTAGGCAAAGACGTGAAAGGCGCCGAGCTCGGTCGGCAGGTTCGCGGTAGCGGCGCGCTTCACCAGCCGTTCGTTCCGCATGCGGTACTGGATCAGATCCGCGATCGTGATCATCAGCAGGCCGTGCTTGCGCGCGAACTTGGTGAGCTCGGGCACGCGGGCCATCGTGCCGTCGTCGTTCATGATCTCGCAGATGACCCCGGCCGGCTCGAGACCGGCGATACGGGCCAGATCCACGGCCGCCTCGGTGTGCCCCGACCGCACGAGCACGCCGCCGGTGCGGGCGCGCAGCGGGAATACGTGTCCGGGCCGCGACAGGTCGCGCGGGATGCTCTCAGGGTCGAGGGCCACGCGTACGGTTTCGGCGCGGTCCGCCGCCGAGATGCCGGTGGTGGTGCCCTCGCGCGCATCGATCGACACACACATCGCGGTGTCGCGGCGCGACGAGTTGTCGCTCACCTCGAGCGGAATCTCCAGGCGGTCGAGCCGCTCGGGCGTCATGGCCAGGCAGATGAGGCCACGCCCGTGGCGGGCCATGAAGTTGATCGCCTCGGGCGTGACGGTCGAGGCCGCCATCGTCAGGTCGCCTTCGTTCTCGCGGTCCTCGTCGTCCACGACGACGATCATCCGCCCGGCGCGGATACCTTCGATCGCGTCGTCGATCGACGCGAACGGCCCCTTCCGGCGGGCCCCCTTGGCGATGCGCATCTGCGTACTAGACGTCTTGAGGGGCATGAAGTCTCACCACACGAGTCAAGTTTTCGAGACGGCCTGCAAGACGTCTCCGCCCGCCCGGAGGGCGGGCAATCAGACACTGCCATAGCGAGGCGGAGCCTACTTGCTTGCCAGTCTGAGGCGGAGCATCGCTCATGGACGTCGGTACCACTCGGCCGCTCGGGCCACGTATTTCCCAACCATATCGCACTCGAGGTTCACCTGCGCGCCCGGCCGAAGGTCAGCCAGCGACGTGTGAGCCCACGTAAACGGGATGATCATGACGTCGAACCGGGTGTCCGCCAGCGCCGCGACGGTAAGGCTGACGCCGTTGACGGCGACCGAGCCCTTGGCGACGAACAGGGCGCC
>Ga0173480_10000234_pt1 | contig 16867 bp, 12 predicted proteins | sample NitcycUS209509C1_FD_122622 | JGI IMG/M metagenome (GOLD analysis project Ga0173480, IMG submission 122622) | Soil microbial communities from Arlington Agricultural Research Station in Wisconsin, USA - Nitrogen cycling UWRJ-S209-509C-1 (version... | ecosystem: Environmental > Terrestrial > Soil... | reverse complement strand
TGATGGTGGACGCCGAGCCGGCCGACCTGGGCGTGGCGCTCGTCAACCGGTATCACGCCATCAAGCGCGCGGGGCTGATCTAGGGCAGGTAAGGCGGGTAGGGCGGGTAGGGTCGTAGGGCGCGGCTTTAGCCGCGCCGGGACGGTCGGTCTGAAGACCGACCGCTACGTCACCGCAGCGGCTTCAGCTCCGCCGCCACGCCTTCCGGCAGCGGATAGCGGTCGACGTTCAGCAGCATCGACACCAGCTGGTAGTAGCCGGTCACGCCGATCAGATCGACGACGCCGCGCTCGCCGAAACGGTCGCGCGCCGCGCTGAAGGTCGCGTCGCTCACCTGTTTGGTCGTCAGCAACTCGGTGCAGAAGTCGTAGACGGCAGCCTCGTCGGCCGCCATCGCCGCCGGACGGGTACCGGCCGCGACCGCGTCGATGATCGACTGGTTGAGCCCGGCGGTCTGGGCCGCGCGGCGGTGCGCGTACCACTCGTACTGCGACGTCCAGTGGCGGGCGGTGATGATGATCGCGAGCTCGTTCAGCTTCGGCGGAATCGACGAGTGAAAGCGCATCGAGGCGCCGAACTGCTGCGCGAGGTCGCCCATCTCCGGGCTGCGGAGCAGCACGTTGAACGGGCCTGACGCCCCGCGGCGCTCGCCCGAGATCAGCCCCTCGAACATCTTCTTCTGCGCCGCGGTCATCTCGGCGTACGTGAGCGGCTTGAACCGGTCGCCGACCATCCGGACCGTGTTCGGGTCCGGCCTGGGCGCGCCGGGCCCCGGGTTCTGCGCCGCCGCCACCGCCAGCGACGCGAGCAGTCCGGCGGCGGTTCCAAGGACGAATCCGCGATGCATCGGTGCCCCCTTCGAGCGTCCCCCGTCAACGGCCGGGGCGGACGGGGAAGTCTACCCCGCAAACGGGCGTGTGATTTGCAGTCCCCAGCCCCATGCGTCGTCGTGCACTCGCGATCGTGCTGAGCGTGCTGGCGGTGGCTCTGGCAGTGTGGCTGCCGAGCCGGATCCTCCGCTCGGCCGAACCGGCGGCTGAGCCGCCGGTCACGCCATCCGCTACGTCAACGCGGGCCGATGAAGAGCGGATTGTGTCGAACGAAATCCGGCAGCACGCGATCGACCGTGCCCGGCTCTGGCATGAGCCGGCTCGCGACGGGCGCGTGCCGCTTCCGGCCGACGCCACGATCGACGAGCTCTCGTGCCGATTTGTCTTGAAACGTTTGAACGGAACGACCCCCAAGTTCAACTGCGTGCTCGACAGCGGGGAAGAGGTGCGGATCAAGTACGGCAAGGGTGCGGAGATTCCGGCCGAGGCGGCTGCCACCCGGCTGTTGCGCGCGCTGGGGTTTGCCGCCGACGAGATCCGCCTGGTTCGCCACCTGCGCTGTTACGGCTGTCCGATCGAGCCTTTTGTCGCGTCCAAGGCCGTGCAGGGCGTCCGGGCGGGCGGTGTGTACGAGAAGGTGCTGGACTACGAGGATGGTCACGACTACGAGTGGGTGGCTCTCGAACGCAAGTACGACGCGCGGCCGATTGAAACCGCGTCCGGTCAAGGCTGGGCGTTCGCCGAGCTCGACCGCGTGAACGAGACCAAGGGCGGCGCACCCCGCGCGCACGTGGACGCGCTGCGTCTCGCCGCCGCCTTCCTCGCCCATTGGGACAACAAGTCCGACAATCAGCGCCTGGTGTGCGTCAGCCGCGACTGGCCAGACGGCGCACCATGCCCCGCATCGATGATGATGTTGCAGGATCTCGGCGCGACGTTCGGTCCGCGCAAGATCAACTTGCGCCGGTGGCGCACGTCGGCCATCTGGGCCGACCGCGGCGCCTGTGTCGTCACCATGAAGCACCTGCCGTACAGCGGTGCCACCTTCGTGGATACGCGGGTGACCGAAGAAGGACGGCAACTGCTGGCGCGTCAGCTGCGCGCCTTGACGGACGGGGAGCTGACCAACCTGTTTGCCGGGGCCCGCTTCGATCAGCCGCGCAGCCTGTTCAGCGACGTGCACCCGGTGCCGATGTGGGTGGCCGCGTTCAAGGCCCGCGTGCACATGATCAGCGACGGGCCGCCGTGTCCACCTGTGTGAGGGTGCGCGGCGGCGTGACCATGGGGTCGGTGCGCCGCAACCGGCCGGCGTCGATGGTGGCGCCGGACCGCGAAATCGCCTGGAAGTTCAGGACCTCGCCCTCGATCTCCACCAGCATGAAGTGATAGTCGGCCGAGTAGGTTCTGGCGATGTACGGCGCTGGCCGCCCGTCGCCGGGACGCAGCGATCCGGCACCGCCGCTGACGAAGTAATGGATGCCGTTCTGCAGCGTCGTGCGCTGGTAAATGTGTTCGTGGCCCGAGAACACCACGTTGACGCGGTGGCGCACGAAGATCGACTCGAGGCTCGAGCGGTTGACGAACGCCGAGGCGCGGTAGCGTCCCGACGTGTAAAGCGGATGGTGGAGAAACACGACCTTCCAGTCGGCGCCCGACTTCGCCAGCTCCGAGTCGAGCCAGCCGAGCTGTTCACTGCTCAGATAGGTGGAGTCGAGGGCGAAGAACGCGACCGGCGTGGTGATACGCGCCAGCAGGTTCCCGGGCGGCGCGAACCGGTAGTACCGCCGTCCGCGCATGTTGAAGTGCTCGTAGTGGATCTCCTGCGGATCGTCGTGGTTGCCGAGCGCCGCGAAGAACTGCACGCCCTCGTCGAGCAGCACGCGATACGGCTCCTCGAACTTCAGCCGGTAGTCCTCGGGTCCGGCCGGACCTTCGTAGATGTTGTCGCCGACCATCAGCGTGAACGGAAAGGCAAAGCGGCTGCGATAGCGCACCATCTGCTCGGCCACCGCTTTCTGCGCCTCGTTGCCACGGCCGCTGTCGCCGATGACCGCGAACTTCACCGAGTGCTCGGAGTTCGGCAGCGTCAGCGTCTCGGCGGCGAGGCCCTGAATCGGAACGGGTTCGACGACCGCCAGCGGCTGGGGTAGCGGCGGATCCCGCCGTGGGGGCGTATCCCGGCCGCATGCCGAGATGGCGAGCGCGGCGAGGACGACGGCCAGCTGGGCCAGGCGGTGGGGGAGCATGACAGCCGTCCGTGCAGAATCCGCGCCGGATCGCCCCGGCGCTCCAGGGCGACTTGCTAAGCTGTCTGGCGGTGGCGGCTCCAGTCGAATACGAGCTCGTGCACGTCGCCGGGCAGGACGTGCAGGTGTCGAACCCGCGCAAGGTCCTCTTTCCGGCGGCCGGGTACACGAAGCTGGACCTCGCGCGCTACTACATCGCCGTCGCCGACGGCGCGCTGCGCGCGGCCGGCGGCCGGCCGAACATGCTGCTGCGCTTTCCCAACGGGATCGATGCCGACTCGTTCTACCAGAAGCGTGCTCCCGAGTCCCGTCCGCCCTGGGTGGAGGTCGTGGAGCTGTCGTTCCCCTCGGGACGCACCGCGCACGAAGTCGTGCCGCGTGACGCGGCCACCCTGGTATGGATGGCCAACCTCGCCTGTCTCGAGCTCCACCCGCACCCGGTGCGCGCCGACGATCTCGATCATCCCGACGAGCTGCGGATCGATCTCGATCCGGTGCCGGGCGTGACCTGGGCCCACGTGCGGGAGGTGGCCGGCGTCGTGCGGGCCACGCTGGCGGATCTGGGCCTGGTGGGATGGCCCAAGACGTCGGGGTCGCGCGGCATCCACATCTACGTCCGGATCGAGCGGCGATGGACCTTTCCTCAGGTCCGCCGCGCCGCGCTCGCGTTCGCGCGTGAGGTCGAGCGGCGCGCGCCGGCTTTGGCCACGAGCAAATGGTGGAAAGAGGAACGCCATGGGGTGTTCCTCGACTACAACCAGAACGCGAAGGACCGGACGATCGCGGCCGCCTACTCGGTGCGCCCCAAGCCCGACGCGCGGGTGTCGGCGCCGCTGGCCTGGGACGAAGTCGAGGCCTGTGAGCCCGGCGACTTCACGCTGACGACGATGCCCGGGCGCTTTGCCGAGATCGGCGATCGCCATCGCGACATCGATCGGCACCCGGCGAGCCTCGAGGCGTTGCTCGAGCTGTCGGCGCGGCAGGAGAAGGAGGGGCAGGGCGACGCGCCCTGGCCGCCGCATTACCGCAAGCAGCCCGGCGAGGCGCCGCGGGTAGCGCCGTCGAAACGGCGCGTGCCGAAGCACCCGCTGATCGAGATCGGCCGCGCCAGGGAGAAAGCCGACGCGCTCGCGGGGGTTGAACGCTGGAAAGCGCGGCATCCCGAGGCGGCCGCGCATCTCGAGCCGGCCGACGTGCTCGTGGACGCCATGCGCGGGCGCTTCCGCACCTGGACGCGGATTCGCATCAACCTGCAGCACGTGCCGGCGGGCATGCGGCCGGCGGCGGAGGCGCTCGACCCGGACGAGGACGTGAACGATTGGCCGAAAGGAGAGTGGCCGCCCGGCGCGGCGGCTAACCCGCGCCGAAAACCTTCGCGAGCTCGTACGGAGTCGTGACCTCGAGCTGGTCGTAACGGCAGTCGCGCGGCTGGCGATCGGGCCGCCACCTCCCGAACACCGCGGCGTGGCGGAAGCGGTCGCCCTGCATGTGGTCGTACTTCACCTCGCAGACGCGCTCGACGCGAAGCGGTTCCCACGACAGGTCCTTGCCGGCGCTCCACCGGCTCTGTCCGCCGGGCATGCGGGTGGTTCCGCCCTCCATGGCTTCCGCCCACTCGCGCCAGGGGTGGTCGTCGAGCGCGTGCTCGCGCAGCGGGGCGAGCTCCTGTGCCAGCGCCCGCCGCGTCGCCATCGTGAAGGCAGAGGTGACGCCGACATGGTGCAGGCGTCCATGGTCGTCGTAGAGCCCGAGCAGCAGCGAGCCCACGAGCTCGCCGGGTCCGGCCTTGTGCCACCGGAACCCGGCCACCACGCAGTCGGCGGTCCGCGCGTGCTTGATCTTGAGCATCGCCCGCTTGCCAGGCTGATAGACGCCGTCGAGCGGCTTGGCCATCACGCCGTCGAGGCCGGCGCCCTCGAACCGGTCGAGCCACTCGGCCGCCACCGTGCGGTCGCGGGTCATCGGCGTCAGGTGAATCGGCGCCAGCGCCCCGCCGGCAAGATCCTCCAGGCGCGCGCGCCGCTCCTCTTGCGGCGCCTCGCGCAGGTCGGCGCCGCCGGCGGCGAGCACGTCGAACGCGACGAACGATGCGGGGATCTCGCGCGCGAGCTTTGCCACCCGTGACGCCGCCGGGTGCAGCCGCATCTGCAGCGCGTCGAAGTCGAGCCCGTCCGGGGTGGCGATGACGATCTCGCCGTCCACCACGCAGCCGTCGGGGAGGCCGTCGAGCAGTGCCTCGTGTAATTCGGGAAAGTAGCGATCGAGCGGCCGGAGGTCGCGGCTCTGGATGAACAGTTCGCCGCCGCCGCGGAACACGATGGCGCGGAAGCCATCCCACTTGGGCTCGAAGAGGAAGCCGCCCTCCGGCGGCAGCTCATCGGTGAGCTTGGCCAGCATGGGCTCGACGGGCGGCGCGATCGGGAACGGCGAGTCGGACATTCCGTGGCTGCGGGCCTTCAGACCCGCCTCAGGGAGGTTCTTTGTACTACGATCAAGGGCGGTGGTGAACGACGCGAAGCTCCGTCTCGGCGTCTCAGCGTGCCTCCTCGGCAACGAAGTGCGCTACGACGGCGGGCACAAACGCAACCCGTTTCTGACCGACCTGCTCGGACCGTTCGTCGAGTGGGTGCCGATTTGTCCCGAGGTGGAGGCTGGATTCGGGACGCCGCGCGAGGCGATGCATCTCGTCCAGGACGGAGGCGAGGTGCGCCTCCTCACGGTGCGCACGCGGCGCGACGTGACCAGTGAGCTCGAACGGGCGGTCGCTGCCCGGCTGCGCACGATGGCCGGCCTCGATCTCGACGGCTACGTGCTGAAAAAGGACTCGCCGTCGTGCGGCCTCTTCCGCGTCAAGTTGTACGGTGCGTCGGGTGCGGGCAAACGGTCGGGGCGCGGGCTGTTCGCCGCCGGCCTCGCCGACGCCCAGCCGCTGCTGCCGCTCGAAGAAGAGGGACGGCTCGGCGATCCGCGCCTGCGCGAGAACTTCATCGAGCGCGTCTTCGCCTATCGCCGGCTGCGCGAGCTCGCGGCCGGTGCGATCCGCGCCGGCGCGCTGATGCGGTTTCATGCCCGCCACAAGCTGCTGCTGCTCGCCCATTCGCCGGCGGCCTACGCGCGTCTCGGCCGATTGGCGGCGTCGGCCCGTGGCCGCGTGGCCCGTGCGCTCGTCGATGAATACGGCGACGGCTTCATGCAGGCGCTGGCCACACCGGCAACCCGCGGCCGCCACGTCAACGTGCTGCAGCACATGGCCGGCTACTTCGACGCCGTGGACGCCGCGTCACGGCGCGAGCTGGCCGCGAGCATCGCCGACTACGGGCGCGGCCTCGTGCCGCTCGTGGTCCCGTTGACGCTCGTGGCCCATCACGCCCGCCGTCACGAGGTGCAGTACCTGCTCGATCAGATCTACCTGCAGCCTCATCCCAAAGAGCTGATGCTCCGCAATCACGTGTGACGCGCCGGACGCAGGCGGGGCCAAAGCCCCGCTACGAGAGCAGAGTCCTTCGCAGAGGCGGGTCTTCAGACCCGCCTGGCTACCGAAGTAAAGCCACGTACAAGCCGGAGGCGACGAGGAGAGTGCCGCTGACGCGCCCGCCCTGCACGGCGTGAGGCATGAGCTTCTCGATCAGCAGGAAGGTGGTGAGGCCGACGATCACCGCGAGGTTCATCACGCCGCCGGCAAAGAGCAGCAGCATCAGCGCCCAGCAGCAGCCCAGGCAATACCAGCCGTGCACGAGCCCGAGCCGGAATGCGCCGGCGCGACCCGCGCGCCAGTGGGCAACCAGGAACGCGGCGGGCGATTGACAGGCGCTCAGGCACGCGCGCTTGAGCGGCGTGAGCTGGTAGAGCCCGGCCACGACCAGCAGCGCGCCGGCCACCAGGGGCGCGCGCACTTCCATCATCGGCGACAGCACTCCGGCCGCGGTCAAGCCCCACTGGCCGATCGTCGCGGCGGCGCTGAACGCGGACCACACCACCAGATAGCCGGCCGCGAACAGGTGGACACGCAGCGGCGCGCCGCGGGCGTCGTCACGGCGCGCCACCATGCCGTAGACCAGCAGGGTCGGCGCTGCGGACGGCAGCATCATCCCGGCCATCATCGCGGCCCACATCGCGAACAGCAGTGCCAGGTGCCGGATGTCCCACGTCGTGGTCATCATCCACGCCGACAGCCCGGTCATGCCGCCGTACATGTCCCGGGCCATCGGCACGATCCACGCCCAGCAGGCGGCCGTGACGATGCCGAGCGAACCGAGAACGAGCCGGCGATCGTGTAAGAGGGCGCGCTCGAGCGCCGTCCGGCTCGCTCCTCGAGCGTTCACCGCCTATCGCACCACGCCCCGGGTGGACCAGTGGATGCGCGCGAGGTGTGCGTGAGTGGATGTGAAATCGAGCGGGATGTCGCCGGTGACCGTCGTCGAACCGGCCACGAACTCGGCGTCGGTGAACTCGAATCCCGCAGGCAGCGTCACCCGGACGCGTTGCGCAGCACCCGTCTTCCGGTTTCTGATCGGTGACGCGGCGCTCTCGGCCAGGCCGGGTATCCGCATCGAGGCCGTGCGCTCATCGATGTCGATCTGGAGGTCGATCGGCGCATAGATCGTGTCGAGCAGAGTGGTTACGGTGGTCGAGAACACCTGCCAGACGAGCGAGCCCGGTTCGGTGTCGCGCCCCTGGCCGATGGCCTCGAGGGCCGCACGCTGGCGCGCGTCGGCGCGCTCGTCCACGATCAGTTGAAACGTACCGTTGCCGAGGTGGATCGGACCCGGCCACGCCGCGAACATGCCCCAGCTGAGGCCGTCGAGCCCCACTCCGCCGTAACGGCCGCGATCCACGCGGATGAAGGTATGCGCGCGGCAGTGGCCGTGCGTCGGCAGGGAATTGAACTGACAGGGGCAACCGCAGTCGCAACTGCAGTTGGTGAACTCGGTACCTTCGATTTCCCACTCGGTGAACGCCACCACGCCTCCGTTGGCCGCCAGGCGACGTTCGTAGTATTGCCCGCTTCGCCCTGGCCAGCCAGGGCGGCCCTGGTTAGACGGGCCGCCCCTGGACAGACGCCGCGGCCGTTTGCCGGTCGTGCGCCCGCCGCATCCAGTCGATCAGCCGGTGCGCCGCCTCTGCAGGAGACGCACCGTAGAACGGCATCATTGCCGTTGGGATCCCGGGGCGGCGCCGCAGTTGCGCCCGCCACCGGTTGCCGGCGTCGGTGACTTCGATTTCGAAGGCACGTTCGCCGATGGTTTCTTCGAAGCAGTGAACGGTCAAAGTCGTGTGTTCTGTGCGAGTCGGTCGAGCGTTCGATCCTACGCCGGCTGCTGAAATGATCAAGCGAAGCGCGTCACGAAGGCGTCGTCCACAGGTCATGTTCCGCCGGATCCACGCCACGATCCGGCCATAAATATTTCTTCGTCGTCAGCATCTCCACAGGTTTTGCACGAGCCGTCCACAACTTTTCCACACGGCGTGGCCGGCGGGCGGAAACGGGCGCCCTACACCCGGCGGCCGCTGGGGCCGAGAGTACAATGATGGCCGATAGGCCGATGCGCGTAAGGCTCCAAACTCTCGTCGCGCTGGCGTTTTGGGCATGTGCCGTCTCCGCGGAGGCAGCCTCTGACGCCACGCTGTTCCGCCTGTTCCTGAAGGACGGCAGTGCGTTCGTCAGTTACGGCGAGTACACCCGCGTGGACGACCGCGTGGTGTTCTCGATGCCGGTTGGCGGCACGCCGGACGACCCGCGCCTGCAGGTAGTGTGGATTCCCACCGCCTCGATCGACTGGACGCGCACCGATCGCTACGCCGAGTCCGCGCGTTACCAGCACTACGCCGACACGCGAGGCGAGGAGGACTTCGCCATCCTGAACAACGAGGTGGCGCAGGTACTGAACGACATCGCGCTCAGCACCGATCGCGCGGGTGCCCTGGCGCTGGCCGTCAAGGCCAGGACCGCGCTGGCCGACTGGCCGAAGCAGCACCACGGCTACCGGCACGACGACGTCCGCGAGATCGTCGCGCTCATCGACGAGGCAGTCGCCGGGCTGCGGGCCGCGGGCGGCGCCACGACCTTCGACCTCGCGCTGGTCGCGGCGCCGCCGGCGGTACCGCTCGAGCCGGTGCTCGGCATGCCGACCGTGCGCGAGCAGCTCGATCAGCTGCTGCGCCTCGCCGCGATGGCGTCCAATGCGACCGATCGCGTGGCGGCCTTGCAGAGCGCGCTGGCAATGGTGCACGAAAGCGGCGCGGGCCTGGCCGGCACCGAGTTCGTGGCCATGCGCGCCTCGATCGAGACGCGCCTTCGCACCGACCTGGCGATCGACAGGCGCTACGCGAGGCTGGCGCAGGAGTTGACGAAGCGTGCGGCGTACGAGGCGGCGCAGGCGCGCATCACCGGCGTCGAAAAGGAGCTGAACCGGCTCGCGCGCGAGGACGCCAAGCTCGGGCGCCAGCGCCCCGAGCTGGTCGAGTCGCTGCGCGCCTCGCTCGAAGCCAGCTTGAGCGATGCGCGCCGACTGCGTCTGCTGCGCGATCAGTGGATGCTGCGTCAGGCGCTGTACCGCGACTACCAGCGCCTCGTCGGCAGCCAGCTGCTCCAGCTGGTGCGGGCGCAGCCGCACCTCGAGGCGATCCGGCGCCTCGATGGCCCGTCACTCGCGACGTTGCGCTCGCTGCAGTCCCGCCTGGGCGGCGGCGCCGAACGGCTGGAACGGCTGCCGGTGCCCGAAGACCTCCGCACGACTCATAGCCTGCTCGTCGGTTCCTGGCGCTTTGCCGAAACCGCCGCCACCGGTCGATCCGATGCCGTGTCCAGCGGCAACGTCGGCCGCGCCTGGGAGGCGTCTTCCGCGGCGGCGGGCGCTCTCATGCTGCTGTCGCAGGTGCAGGGCAGCATCCGCGATCTCCTGGAGTTGCCCCGCCTGAAGTGATCACCCCGCGTTCGACACGCCTGGTCCGAGTGCCGGACCTCAAGGCGTTCCGGCGTGCGATCGCCGAGCTGGCGATCGAAGGCGCGCCGCTCGACGCCCGTGACCGGCTCGTCGTTGTACCTACCCGCGCGGCGGCCGCGCAGCTCGTGCGGTCGATCGAGGCCTCGCTGGGTGAGGAACAGGCAGTGGTCCTGCCCGATTTCGTGACCACGAGCGAACTGGTGTTCCGTCTGGCGGAACGGCTCGACCCGGCGCCGCAGGTCCTGCGGGATCCCGAACGAGAAGCCCTCGCCATGGTGGCCTGCCGGACCGCGCGTGCCGCCGGGTACGAGCCGCCCTTCCGTCTGCGTCCAGGCCTCGTCGCCGAGGTGCTGCGCTTCTACGACGCGCTCGGCCGCCATCAGAAAGACGTGGAGACGTTCGAGCGCCTCGCCCTGGGCCTGCTCGAGCCGGGCGCTGGCGACGACCGCGGCGCGGAGCGGCTGGTGCGGCAGACACGGTTTCTCGCCGCGGCGTTTCGCGAGCTCGAAGCGCGTCAGGCCGCCGTTGGCGCCGACGAGCACGCGCTGCGCGTGCGGCTGGTCGAATCGGCCGCGCACCGTCCCTGCCGTCACATCGTGGTGGCGGTCGGCGATCGATCGTGCGATCCGTACGGGCTCTGGGCGGCGGACTGGGATCTGCTGGCGCGGGTGCCGGGGCTGGAGCGCCTCGACGTCGTGGTCACCGACGCCGCGCTGGCGGGCGAGATGCACGAGCGGCTGCACCACCTGCTGCCTGGCATCGACGAAGTTCGCGCGGATCCGGCGGACGCTGCCCGCGCCGATCCGCTGCTGGTCGTGCCGCCGGGCGGCGCGCTGGTGCATGAGGCGCGCGACCGCGAAGAGGAGGTGGCCGGCTTTGCCCGCCGCGTGAAGGCCGCCGCCCGTGGCGGGTCGCTGGCGCGGCTCGATCGCGCCGCCCTCGTCGTGCGGTCGCCGTTGCCATATGTGTACGTGACGCGCGAGGTGCTGCGCTCGGCGGGTGTGCCGTGCCAGATGTTCGACGCTCTGCCGCTCGCCGCTGAGCCTTGGGCGGCCGCGTTCGACCTGGTCTGCTCCGCCGTCGGCACCGGATTCGCGCGCGGCCCGGCGATTGCGCTGCTCGGGTCGCCGCATTTCCGCTTTGCCACTGCCGGCGGCGAGCCGCTGGCGGCCGCCGACGTGTCGGCGCTCGACCGCGGGCTGGCGGAGCACGGATATCTCGGCCATCTGCCTGCGCTGCAGTCGCTGGTCGAGCGCTGGACGTCGAAGCCAGGATCGAGCGGCCGCACCGCCCGGCAGATCCGTGCCGGCCAGGTGCTCGTGCACCTGGCCACCGAGCTCGACGCGCTGCGGGCCGAAGCGGCCATCGCCACCCACCTCGAGATCCTGCTGGCCTTTCTGACCGCGCATGAGGCGTCGCCCAGCTCAGACGATCCGGTGCGCGCCCGGGAACTGCGGGCCCGCGGGGCGATCCTCGGCACGCTGGCGGCGCTGCGCGATGCGTACGGCCGCTTCGATGCGGAGCCGGTCGCGTTCGACGACACCGCGGCCGTGTGCCGCCGCTGGATCGAGACCCAGACCTTCGCGCCCCACACCGGCGAAGGCGGGGTGCACGTGCTCGACTGCGCCAGCGCGCGGTTCGGCGACTTCGATGACGTGCAGCTCGCCGGCCTGGTCGAGGGCGAGTGGCCAGACCACACGCGGCGCAGCATCTTCTACTCGCCGTCCGTTCTGCGCGAGCTGGGCTGGCCGTCCGACCAGTTGCGTCTCGACGGCGTGCGCGCGGAGTTCGCCGACCTGCTGCGGCTTCCGGCCCGGCGGCTCTCGGTGTCCACGTTCGCGCTGGAAGCAGATGCGCTGGTCAGCGCCTCGTCGCTGCTCGACGAGCTGGCAAAAAGCGGGCTCGACGCGGTTGAGGAGACTCTGCCTGCTGGGCGAGTGTTCGAGCACCAGGCGCTGGGCCTCGATCCGGTGGATGCGTCGGCGCTCGAACCGGGGCCGCGAGCGTGGGCCAACCTGAGGCTGGCCGAGGCCGGCCGCGCCGACGCGAGGTTTCGGGGCGCGACCGCGGGCCATCACGCGCGCGTGTACTCGCTGACGGCGCTCGAGCGCTATCTCGACTGTCCCTTCAAGTACTTCGCCGCAGACGTGCTGCGCGCCGAGGAGCCGCCCGACGACCAGTCGGCGCCGTCGCCGCGCGCCCGCGGCCGGTTCATCCACGAAGTGCTGCAGAAGTTCTTCGAGGCGTGGGACCGCACTGGGCACGGCTCGATTACGGTGGACACGCTCGACCGCGCGCGCGCCGTCGCCGTCGAGGCTGCCGCACCACTCCTCGAGGCGCTCGGCGAGGCCGACGCCGCGCTCGAACGCGCGCGGCTGTTCGGCACCGCCATCTCGACCGGGCTCATCGACCTGGTCCTGGCGATCGAAGCGGAGCGTCCGGCCGAAACAGTGATCGAGCGGTGGCTGGAACGGCGTTTCGATGGCGCCTTTGCGCTTGGAACGGGCGGCGCGCGGGTGGGCCTCAACGGCGTCGCCGACCGCGTCGACCTGCTCGACGGCCGCCGGCTGCGCGTCATCGACTACAAGTCGGGCCGCGAGCCCGACACGAAGCGCGCGCTGCAGGTCGCGGTCTACGCCTTGTGCGCGCAGGAAACGCTCGCGACCCGGGACGGCGGTCCGCCCTGGGCCGTACAGGAAGCCGCCTATGTCGCGCTCGGCGGCGCCAAGCGCACGCTGGTGCCGGTGGTCGAGGCGTCGTCGGAGGAGGCGGACGAGACGCTGAGCGACGCGCGTGCCCGGCTGCAGGCGGTGCTCGACGGTATCGGCCGCGGCGAGTTCCCGCCCCGGCCGTTCGAGCCGCGCTGGTGCCGCTACTGCGCGTACTCGTCCATCTGCCGCAAGGACTACGTCGATGACGAGTAGTGGCGCCCCCCGGCTGCCCTTCGACGACGACGACGGCGACGCCTCGCTCGACGCCCGCATCGACGCGCGCGACCGCGCCGCGCGCGAGCGCGCCGTCGATCCGCGCTTCAACGTCGCGCTCGAGGCATCGGCCGGCACCGGCAAGACGCGGGTGCTGGTGGACCGCTACCTCAATCTGCTGAAGGCGGGCGTGGACCCGTCGCACATCCTGGCCGTGACCTTCACCCGGAAGGCCGCGACCGAAATGCGCGACCGCATCCTGTCGTCGCTCCGCGTCGCGGCCGAGCGTGGCGAGATTGCCCCGTCGCGCTGGCGCGAGCTGCGCGATCGCACGGGCGACATCGCCGTGAGCACGATCGACGCCTTCTGCCTGTCGCTGCTGCGCGAGTTCCCGCTGGAGGCCGGCCTCGATCCGGGCTTCTCGATGGCCGACGAGACCGAGGTGCCGCGGCTCATCGACGAGTCGCTCGACCGCGCGCTCCGCGCCTGTCGCGCGGTGGCGCGCGACGACGAGAACGTGGCGCTCGTGTTCGCCCAGCTCGGCGATCGCCGTGCGAAAGCGGGTCTGGCCGCCCTGCTCGGCCGGCGCCTGGTGGCGCCCGAGATCCTGCGGCGCTATCTCGCGCAAGGCTCACCCGAGTGGACGGTCGCCACGGTGGCGGAACGCGGCGCGGCCGCGCTGCGCGACGTGTTCGTGCCAATGCGCGGCGGTCTCGAAGCCTTCCTCGCCTCCGGCCCCGCCATCCCGGCGTTCAGGCTGCTGGCGAAATCGCTGCGGACCGCCGTCGCGGCCGGCGGCACGCCCGCCGCGGCCGACGTCCACGCCGCGTTCGCCCGGGCGCGGAGCTATTTCCTGACCCAGGACGGCACGCCGCGCAAGGCGCTCGTGCGCGGCGCCAGGAAGGCCGTGTTCCGCACCGTCGCAGACTACGCGCGGCACAAAGACCTGGTGATCGGACACGCGCCGGCCGTCGTCGCTGCTTCCGCCGCCTATCGCCGCGACCTCAACGGGCTCGTCGCGCGCGGCGTGTGGCGGATGTTCGTGATTGCCGAGCGTCATTACCGCGACACCCTCGACGCGCACGCCGTCCTCGACTTTCCCGACGTGCTGCTCTCCACGCTGCGACTCCTCGGCCAGATGGAGGAGTTCTCGCAGAGCCGCTACCGGCTCGAGTCGCGCTATCACCACGTGCTGGTGGACGAGTTCCAGGACACGAGCCGGGCGCAGTGGGAACTGGTGTCGCTGCTCGTGCGGGCGTGGGGTGAAGGCGCGGGGCTGGCCTATCAGGGGCCGCTCGAGCCGACCGTGTTCATCGTCGGCGACCGCAAGCAGTCGATCTACGGTTTCCGCGACGCCGATGTCGCCGTGCTGGGCGAGGCGGGCCGGGCGATTGCCCAGTTGCGCCCCGGCGGCGACGTCCGGCGCTCGATCTCGCGCAGCTTCCGCTCGGTGCCGGCGCTGCTGGCCTTCGTGAACGACGTCTGCGCGGATCTCGACAAGATGCCGGAGCGAACCGACGCGTTCGTCTTCGGTGAGGACGACGTCTTCCCGCTCGACGCCGCCGGGTCCCGTCCCGAACCGGCTCTCGGGCTGGTGGCCGGCGACGAGGTCGAGGCGTGTGCCGCCGCCACGGCTGCCGAAATCGCCGCCCTGGTGGCCGGCGGCGCAACCGTGCGCGACCGCGAGACCGGCGTACCACGGCCGATCCGTCCGGGCGACGTGGCCATCCTCTTTCGCACCCGCGAGAGCCACCGCGAGTTCGAGGACGCGCTGGCCCGCGTGGGGCTGCCCTCGTACGTCTACAAGGGGCTCGGGTTCTTCGATTCGGATGAAATCAAGGACCTGTTGGCGCTGCTCTGGTATCTGGGGGATCCCTCGTCCGACCTGCGCGCGGCGGCGTTCCTTCGCTCGCGGGTCGTGCGGCTCTCGGACGAGGGGCTGCGGCGCCTTGCTCCCGGGCTGGCCGCGGCGCTGGCCGCCCCCGATCCGGCGCCGCTCGAGACGCCGCTCGACGACGCCGATGCGGCGCGGCTGTCGGCCGCCCGCGTGTCGTCGGCGCGCTGGCGGGCGCTCGCGGACCGGCTGCCGCCAGCCGAGCTGATCGATCTCGTGCTTCACGAGTGCGCCTACGGCGTCGAGCTTCGCGGGCCGCGCTTCGCGCAGGCGCGGGAAAACCTCAAGAAGTTCCGCACGCTCCTGCGCCGCATCCAGAACCGGGGCTACGCGACGCTTGGCCGTATTGCGTCGCACCTCGATCGCCTGGCGGTGGGCGACGAGTCGAACGCCTCGCTCGACGCCACCAACGCCGTCAACCTGATGACCGTGCATGCCGCCAAGGGTCTCGAGTTTCCGGTGGTCTTCGTCGTCAACCTTGCCCGCGGCACCGGCAACCGCCGCGATTACATCCGGATCGGGACCGAGCGGATGTCCGGCGCGGCGTCGGTGGCCGTCGGCGACTTCCTGTCGGAGTACGACGAGGACGCCCAGGCGCGCGAGCGGGAGGAGACCAAGCGTCTCCTCTACGTGGCGCTCACCCGGGCGCGCGACCGGCTGTATCTCGGCTCGGTGCTGAAGGACGGCCGCATCGCCCCGGGACGTGGCAGCCTGGCCGAGGTACTGCCGCCGTCGCTCCTCGCGTGCTTTGCCGCGGCGGACGGCGCGATCGAGTGGCGCGCCGCGTCGGGACGCGTCCATGCCTTCCGCCTCTGTGGTGCGGCAACCGAGCCGGCGGTCTCACCCGGCGTGTCCGGCCTGACAGTCCCGCCCGCCGAGGCCGACGACCTGCTGCCGATTGCCGAGGCGAACCCGGTGCGCCGCATCGCCGGAGAAGCCGCGTCTCCCGCCACGGCCGTGCGCGACACCGAGATGTCTGGTCATTCCTCGGACCGCACGCTCGGTACCGTCGTCCATCGTCTGCTGCAGGCGCTCGGCACTTCGGCGGAGCACGAGGCCGACGCCGTGGCCGCGCACGCGCTGCGGCTGCTGCGGCCGGACGAGATGGTTTCCCTCGCGGATCGTGATCGGTTTGGCCTGCTCGCCGCGTCGGTGTACCTGTCGCTGTGCCGCCACCCCGAGGTTCGCCGCTTCTACGCCGCCCCCGACATCCTCCACGAGGTGCCATTCGCCCTGGCGCACGGTGGCGCCGTGGTGCGCGGCACGATCGACTGCCTGGTGCGGGTTTCACCCGCCGAGGTAGCAGTCCTGGAGTTCAAGACCGGGCGTCCCCGCGCCGAGCACGCCGAACAGCTTGCGCTCTACGGCAAGGTCGCGGCGGCGCTGTTTCCTGGCTCGGCCGTGGCGGAAAAGCTGATCTACACGGAATTAGGGTCATTCCCATAGGCGGCTGGCGACTCCCCGAGGCCGGCTAATCCCGGGATCGGCCCCAGGGGGACGAGCAGAAAGACACCCAGAGCGTGAAAATAAGACGAAATTCCGCTAGCTCCGGCGGAACCCTTCCCATACAATCGAGATCTTAGGGGAAGAGGAAACCGCTCAGTTAGAGCGAAGGGAGTCCGTGTTGACTACGAAAGAGGAGACGCGCGTGGCGCTGACGTGCCCCAGCTGCGGCAACGATCAGAACTTCCTCGTGAAGACGCTGCAGATGCACGTTGTTCGCCTCGACGATTCGCGCGTGGACGTTTCCGAAGAGGGCCGGCCGCTCGTCTCGGAGCTGCTGTGCGACGAGTGCGAAACTGCGCTCAGTCTCGATGAGATCGACGACGCCGTGCGCAAGGAACTGCTGCTGACGCTCGGAGCCCGGTAGGTCCGCTCGCGTCCGTCCCTTCAGTCCTCGCTGTCCGCCCCTTTCAGGCCTCGCTGTCCTCGGCGTCCTCGAAATAATCACACTCCGGGCAGACCCATTCGCGGGTGGTCGCTCGCACGGTCTGGGGCGTACCTGGCACGCGGTCGGTGGCCTCCCTTG
>Ga0173480_10000233_pt1 | contig 16923 bp, 14 predicted proteins | sample NitcycUS209509C1_FD_122622 | JGI IMG/M metagenome (GOLD analysis project Ga0173480, IMG submission 122622) | Soil microbial communities from Arlington Agricultural Research Station in Wisconsin, USA - Nitrogen cycling UWRJ-S209-509C-1 (version... | ecosystem: Environmental > Terrestrial > Soil... | reverse complement strand
CCCGGCTCACCAACGAGCGCGGCCTCGAGGAGGCCGACGGCGATGGCTATTTCATCCGCAGCGGCATCGTCGTGGTGCCCAAGGGCGGAGTGATCGCCCCAGGCACTGTGGTCTGATGCCTGGGGCGGCCTTTAGCCTTCAGGCTCTCGCCTCTGGGTACTGCTCTTGCCAAAAGCCAAAGGCTAGAGGCTAGAGGCCAAGAGCCGACAAGCGTCAGAACGACGCGCCGCCGAGCGACGCCGTAATCCTCGACCGCAACACGTCGAGCGTCTCGGGCTTGCCGGCGAAGAGCTCCTCGGGATACTTGGCCTCACGGCTCATCGCCTTGTAGATCGGATCGCTCTGATAGAGGTTGAGGCCGAGGCCGGCGAGGTACTGCAGCTTGAGGTTCGCGTCGGTGTTGATCTGGGCGTCCTTCAGCCAGGTGGCCATGTCGCTGCGCCGGCCGGCGTAGGTGCCGAAGAGATCGATGGCCGAATTGATCCCGATCTCACGCAGCGATTGCGTGATGGCCGCGTTGGCGGGGTCGTCGAGCCGCGCCTGCACGGCGTCGACGTCGATGCGGTCGTTCTCGAGCTGGCCGAAGAGCACGAGGTCGTAGCCCTGCCCGTTGACGGTGTTGGCGAACACCGCGCCGTTCGGGAACGCCTCGAGGAAGGTCGCGACCTCGCTCTTGGCCGCCGCCTCGGTACTTTCATAGAGCTGCACGAACAGCGTCACCACGCCGCCCGGCTTGAGGTGCGCCTTCACGACGTTGAAGAACTCACGGGTGTAGAGCGTCGCGGCGCCCTTGACCCACGGGTCGAGCGGGTCCGAGGTGATGGCGTCGAACTTCTCGTCGGTGGTCAGCAGGTAATGCCGCGCGTCGTCGAGGTGCACCTTCACCTTCGGGTTGGCCACGACGTTGAAGTTGTGGGCGGCGAAGTAGGTCGAGACCACCCGCGGCACGAGCGGCTCGATCTCGGCGATGGTCTGGTCCTTGACGAGCGGGTCCACCGACACCGCGCCGGCCGTGACGCCGGCACCGCAGCCGATCACGAGCACCTTGGACGGATTCTTCGGCACGAGCGTGGTGATGTGACCGAGCATGCGCTGTAACCGCATGTCCTGCGGCTCGCTGGACGCCTGCACCTTGCCGGCGTTGTGGTAGTTGAGAGTACCGCTCGGGGTGCGCGAGACCGCCACCGACGCGGTAACGCCCTCGCCGACGTAGATGATCTCGTTCTGTCCGATCCAGGTGGCGGAGTAGCGGCCGTAGGCCACGAGCAGCCCCGGCAGCGGCGGCACGACGCGGGCCAGGAGCCCCGCGACCGCGGCCACGACGATCACCCGAGCCAGCGCCGGCAGCGACGCGCGGAAGCCGCCGCCCTCGCGGGCGGCGCCGAGCAGGAGCAGCCCGGACAGCGCGGACACCCCGATGAGCGCCTGCTGCGTGATCTGGCTGCCGACCACGCCCACCATCAACAGCGCGGTCACCAGTGCGCCGACGATCGCGCCCACGGTGTTGGCGGCGTAGACACCGCCCACGAGCTTTGCCGAGTCCTGCCCCGGCACGGCCACGGCGGCCAGCGCCAGCGGAAAGCTCGCGCCCCAGAGGATCGCGCCCGGCAGCATCACGAAGATGGCGCGCATCAGATCGAGCTGGAAGTTGTAGACCAGGCTGGTGGAGATCGACGGATTGATCGGCCAGTACGGCAGCGACGAGCCGGTGGCGTAAGCCGCCCAGCCGAGCGCCACGCACAGTGCCACCTGACACCAGCCCAGCGCGGTTCGCGGGTTGGTGGAGCTCCGGGCCATCGAGGCCCCGACGCTGCTGCCGATGCCCAGTCCGACGAGGAACACCGCGAGAATCAAGGAAAAGGTGTAGGCGGTGGCGCCGAAGATGAGCGACAGCAGGCGCGTCCACACCACTTCCGAGCCGAGCGCGGTCAGCCCCGAGAGCGCGATCGCGACATAGACGAGGCGGGTTTCGGTGGTCGTGCCGGCCGCCGGCAGGGCGTCGGACGCCCCGCCCTTGATGATCGCGTGCGGCGTGAACCGTGCGACGCCCAGTGCGAGCAGCCCCACCACGACGTTGATCGCCACCGCCACGAAGGTGGCCGTGGGCATGTCGAACACGCGCAGCAGGTAGAAGCCCGCGAGCAGGCTCCCGGCCACGGCGCCGGCGAGGTTGCCGCCATAGAAGAACCCGAGCCACGAGACGCCGCGCGGAGTGGTCTCCACCCAGCGTGCGATCGCCGGCAGCGTCGCGCCCATCAGCAGCGTCGGCGGGATGAGGCACACGCTGGCGACGAGGGCCCGGAGGATCAGACTCACCGGGCCCGACCCGGCGATCGAGGTGTACAGCCCGCCGAGAAACGGCACCGCGTAGAGGACGACGAGCCCGCAGAGCCCGATACCGAACTCGAGCATCGCGTAGACCCGGAGCGGGTGGTGCGACGGGTTCAGGAACCGCGGCAGGAGCAGGCTGCCCAGGCACATGCCGCCCATGTAGATCCCGAGCAGGACGCCGAGCGACACCGCCGAGGATCCGATGGAAAGCTGCAGGAGTTGGAACCAGACGACTTCGTAGACGAGGGCGGCGCAGCCGGACCCGACGAACAGCACCAGGAGCGCCGGGAGCCAGCGCTCGGCATCCCCGAGGCTGGCCGCGGGCCTCGAGGCTTCTTCGAGGTTGGTCATTGTCACGGCGATACTACCATCCAAGGGTCTGCGCTTACTTCGCCCCTAAACGGGAACTCTTTAGCCCGATCCGGTTCCACTTGCACAGACGAGAAGCGCAGATGGCCGGGCCGCTGCCCGCAGCGTGCCGGTCGATTCACAGGGCTCGCCGTCCACGTGGTAGCGGATGGCGCCCGGTGCCGTGACCTCGGCCGCGACGGCGGTGAGCATCGTCACGCCCGGCACATCGGCCAGCTTGCCGCGGAACAACGCCGGCACGCGGCGGATGATGCCCGGTAGCCATCGGTCGTCGACCACGACGACGTCGAGGCGGCCGTCGTCGATCCGCGCGCGGGGCGCGATGAGCGCGCCGTTGCCGTACTGCCGCGCGTTGGCAAACGCGATCAGCAGCGGCCGCACCTCGCGCGTAACGCCGTCCACCGCCAGCGTGACGGGCATCGCGCGGTACGACAGCAGCGCCTGCGCCGACCGCGTCACGTACATCGCCAGGCCGCGACGAGCCAGCCCGCCCGCGGCAAAACGATGCGCGACCTCGGCGTCGAGCCCGACTCCCGCGACGTTGAAGAACAGCTGACCGCCCAGCTCGCCGGCGTCGATACGGCGCCGCTGCGCGCCGAGCGCAAGCTCGAAGGCCGCACGCGGCTCGAACGGCAGCCCCAGCTCACGGGCGAGCCCGTTGCCCGACCCGCTCGGAACCACGCCGAGGGCAGCGTCGCGGAACACGAGCGCCGACGCGACTTCGTTGACCGTCCCGTCACCGCCCCACGCGATCACCGTCGTCGCGCCGTGAGCCACCGCGGCCTGGGCCAGCTCGCGTGCGTGGTGGCGCCGCTCGGTCACGAAGATGTCGGCGTCGACGCGATGCGCCTCGAGACATGCGGCCGCCAGCTCGGCGCGCTGGCGTGCGGCGTCGGGACGGACACCCAGACCCGAGATGGGGTTGATGATGACGGCCACTCGCCCGCCGGACGCAGTGCTCATCACGTGAGAGGACGAGGGGCGGGCATCACCACCGTCCACTGTACTTCCGGGCGGCGAGCGGCTCAACGCCGCCGTGCTTTAATGTGACGTCGTGCGTCTGGCCGCCATCGATATCGGCACCAACTCGATTCACATGATCGTCGTGCGCGTGCGCGAGGATCTCTCCTTCGAAGTCGTCGACCGGGAGAAGGCCATGGTCCGGCTCGGAGCCGGCGGGCTCGACGGCAAGTCGCTCACCGCCCAAGCCACCGCCGGCGCGCTGCGCGCGCTCGCCACCTTCAAGCGCATCGCCGACTCGCACGGAGTGGACACCATTCTGGCCGCCGCGACCAGCGCCACGCGCGAGGCGCCCAACGGTGGCGAATTCCTGGCCCGCATCGAGACTCAGACCGGCATCCGTCCGCGGGTGATTGGCGGACAGGAGGAGGCGCGGCTGATCCACATGGCGGCGACCTACGGCGTGGACGTCGGCAAGTCGCGGGCCGTGGTCATCGATATCGGCGGTGGCAGCGTCGAGCTCACGCTCGGTGACGCGACGAGCCTGCGGCTGGCCCGCAGCGTGAAGCTGGGCGTGATCCGCCTGACGCAGGCGTACGTGAAGAGCGACCCGCTCAGCGGGCGCGACGAGCGCCGCCTCGCCAAGCACGTTCGTACCGGCGTGGACGGCATCTGCAAGCAGATCGTCAGCGCCGGCTACGATCGGGTGATCGGCACGTCGGGCACGATTCTCAGCCTCGGAGCCGTGGCGATGGCCGTGGTCCGCGGCACGGTCCCCACGGAACTGCGCAACCTGCGGCTCCCGGCGAAGTGGATTCGCCGCCTCCGTCGCGGCATCGTGGACATGACCGTCAAGCAGCGTCTGGCGCTGCCAGGGCTCGATCCGCGGCGCGCCGACCTCACGGTGGCGGGCGCCGTGCTGCTCGACACGATCCTGCAGCGCCTGGGCGCCGAGGAGTTGACGCTGTGCGATCTCGCGCTGCGGGAAGGGCTGGTGCTCGACTACATCCGGCGGCACCAGAAGGAAATCGCCCACATCGAGCAGATTCCCGACGTGCGCCGCCGCAGCGTCCTGGAACTGGCCGAGCGCTGCCATTACTACGCCGATCATGCGCGCCACATCGTCACCCTGTCGCTGGCGCTCTTCGACCAGACCCGCGCGGTCCACGCGCTGGGCGACCGCGAGCGCGAGTGGCTGGAATACGCCGCGCTCATGCACGACATCGGCTCGCACATCAGCTTCGGCCGCCACCACCGACACTCCTATTACCTCATCACCAACGGCGACCTGCGCGGCTTCCAGCCAGACGAAATCGAAATCATCGCGCTGGTCGCCCGCTACCACCGCCGGAGCACGCCGAAGCCGACCCACGAGGAATACGCGCGCCTGCCGTCGGGACGCCGCCGTACGGTCCGCACGCTGGCGGCGATGCTCCGAGTGGCCGAAAATCTCGACCGCAGCCACTCCCAGGTGATCTCGGGGCTCACGGTGCACGTTCGGAAGGAGTCAGCCCGGCTCGAACTCATCGCCAACGGCGACGCCGAACTGGAGATGTGGGCCACCGGGCGCCACATCGCCCCGTTCGAGGCCGTCCTTGACCAGCCGGTGAAGCTGGTGATGACGCCGGCACCCCCGCCACCCCCGAAGCCCCGCCGCCGCGCAGTCACCCGCGGAGCCGCCCGCGCCGCCGCTCGCCGCCCCTGACAGAGACAGCCGGAGCGCGACGCGCCCGGGGGGCTCGTTTACAGGGAATTTACAATACGGAAACCAGTGTGAAATTCACGGTCTATACCGTGACGGTATGGACCGGATCCCGTGACGACGGCCGACCGTGCACTCCCCTCTCTGGCTGGGCTGGCGGCGCGCCCGCAGCCGCCCGCGGCCGATCACGCGGCGCCGAAAATCGAAGCGATCGGCCTGAACTTCTACTACGGCCACACGCAGGCCCTGCGCGACATCTCGGTGAAGCTCACGCCGAATGTCGTCACCGCGTTCATCGGGCCGTCCGGCTGCGGCAAGAGCACGTTCCTCCGCACGCTCAACCGGATGAACGACATCATCCCGGGCGCCCGGGTCGAGGGCCGGGTGCTCATCGACGGCGCGGACATCTACGACTCCGGGGATGTCGTGCAGTTGCGGCGTCGCGTCGGCATGGTGTTCCAGAAGTCCAATCCGTTTCCGAAATCGATCTTCGAGAACGTCGCCTACGGCCTCCGCATCAACCGGATGACCGGGTCCTCGTCCGAGCTGGCCGGCCGGGTGGAAGAGAGCCTCAAGCAGGCGGCGCTCTGGACCGAAGTGAAGGACCGCCTGCACGCGTCGGCCCTGGCGCTCTCGGGCGGGCAGCAGCAGCGGCTCTGCATCGCCAGGGCTCTGGCCGTACGGCCCGACATCCTGCTGATGGACGAGCCCGCGTCGGCGCTCGACCCGATCGCGACGCAGCGGATCGAGGAGTTGGTGTACGACCTGAAAAAGGACTACACCATCGTCATCGTCACCCATAACATGCAGCAGGCGGCGCGCGTGTCGGACTACACCGCCTTCTTCTGGCTGGGGAAACTCGTCGAGTTCGACCGCACGGAGAAGCTGTTCACCGCGCCGGCCGAGCAGTTGACCGAAGATTACGTGACAGGGAGATTCGGGTAGTGCCAATGGACCGCGTCGTTCCACACTTCCAGGAGGAGCTCGAGGCGCTGCAGAGCCGTCTGCTCGAAATGGGCGGGCTGGCCGAGGAACGCGTGCGCGCCTGCATCGAGGCGCTCGAATCGCGCGATGCCGGGCTGGTGGCCCAGGTGCTGGTCGGCGACGAGCCGATCAACCAGCTTCACATCGAGGTCGACAACCGGTGCTTCCGGCTGCTCGCGCTCTACCAGCCGATGGCGACCGATCTGCGCGCCATCGTGTCGGCGGTGAAGATCAACACCGACCTCGAACGCGTCGGCGACCTGGCCGTCAACATCGCCGAGGCCGCGCAGCGCTATACCACCCACCCTCCGGTCAAGAAACTGATCGACATCCCCACCATGGGCGCCATCGCCCAGACCATGCTGCGAGATGCCCTCGACGCCTACGTGCGGCGCGACACGGCGCTGGCGCACGCCGTGCTCAACGCCGACGACCAGCTCGACGCGCTCAAGACGCAGGTGTTTCGCGACCTCCTGACCTACATGATCAAGGATCCGGTTACCGTGGAGCCGGCACTCGACCTCATCCTGATTTCCCGCCATCTGGAACGGATCGGCGATCACGCGACGAATATCGCCGAAGACGTGATCTTCATGGTGTCGGCCCAGGACGTCCGCCACCATCCGCCGGCGGCGCAGGAGCGCGCCTGATACCCCAATCGGGGCAGTCACACAGGTCGGCTACAGAAACGTCGGTTGCGCCAAAGCTGGCGCCACAAACGGGCGGAATCCGGTTGTAGAATGGATCGGATGGGCGAGGCTCGCCTGTGCGTCCTGTGTCGTGTGCGTCCGCTGGACCCGCGGTGGAGGCCGTTCTGCAGCGAGCGCTGCCGGAACGAGGATCTGGCGCGATGGGCCGATGGCCGCTATAGCGTTGCTAGTGACTCCGAGCCACCGCCCGACGACCCCAGCAACGACATCGACCCAGACTGAGTCCCTCTTCGCCATGGCCGACACGCTCACCGTTACCGACAACCGCACCGGCAAGCAGTACGAGATCCCGATCAAGGACGGGGTGATCAACGCCACCGCCCTCCGTCAGATCAAGACGGGCCCTGACGACATCGCCGGGCTGGCCACCTACGACCCGGCGTTCATGAACACGGCGTCGTGTCGGAGCCGCATCACCTACATCGACGGCGATCAGGGCATCCTCGAATACCGGGGCTACCCGATCGAACAGCTGGCCGAGCGATCGACCTATCTGGAGACGGCGTATCTCATCATCTTCGGCGAGCTGCCCACGGCCGCGCAGCTGAAGGAGTGGACGACCCAGATCACGTTCCACACGATGCTGCACGAGAACATCAAGAAGCTGATGGACGGCTTCCAGTACGACGCCCACCCGATGGGCGTCTTCGTGAGCACCGTCGGCGCGTTCTCCACCTTCTACCCGGACGCGAAAAAGATCTTCGACGAGGCCTCGCGCAAGAAGCAGATCCATCGCCTCATCGCGAAAGTCCCGTCTGTCGCCGCCTACGCCTTCCGCCACAGCATCGGCCGTCCCTACATCTATCCCGACAACGACCTCAGCTTCACCGGCAACTTCCTGAACATGCTGTTCCGGATGACCGAGCTGAAATACAAGGTCGATCCGGCCCTCGAGCGCGCCCTCGACGTGCTCTTCATCCTGCACGCCGATCACGAGCAGAACTGCAGCACCAGCGCGATGCGCGGGATCGGCAGCTCGCACGTCGATCCCTACTCGGCGATGGCAGGCGCGGCGGCGGCACTCTACGGCCCGCTCCACGGCGGCGCCAACGAGGCGGTGCTGCGCATGCTGAACGAGATCGGCAGCGTGCAGCACATTCCCGACTTCATCAAGCGCGTCAAGGCCGGCGAAGGCCGCCTCATGGGCTTCGGTCACCGGGTCTACAAGTCGTACGACCCGCGCGCCAAGATCATCAAGAAGACCGCCGACGAGGTGTTCGAGGTCACGGGCAAGAACCCGCTGCTCGAGATCGCGCTCGAGCTCGAACGCATCGCGCTGCAGGACGAGTACTTCGTGACGCGCAAGCTCTATCCCAACGTGGACTTCTATTCCGGCCTCATCTACCAGGCGATGGGCTTCCCGGTGGAGATGTTCCCGGTGCTGTTCGCCATCCCGCGCACGTCGGGCTGGATTGCGCAGTGGGAGGAGATGCTGCTCGACCCGGAGCAGAAGATCTCAAGGCCGAAGCAGGTGTACATCGGGGCATCCCGCCGCGAGTACGTGCCGCTCACGGGCCGGAGCTAGGAGCGAGGCTGAGCTGGCCCGATGAAGGGCTCCGCCTCGCTCAGGGCAGTATCTGCTTTGCCCCGCCTACGGCGGGGCGGCTTGTGCATGTGCCGCGGCGGCCGGACGGCGGCGCTCCGACGCGCCGCTGCGCTGGCGGCGTTCGGCGTGGCGATTGCGGCGCCGCACGCGGCGTGCGCCAATCCTCCGGCGCCGCAGACGGCCGCGCCCACCCGACCAGCGACGCCCGCCCGACCGATAGCGATGAAGTTCGATGCCGCGCGCGCGTGGGCCGACCTGCAGCGACAGGTCGGCTTCGGGCCGCGACCGGCAGGCACGCCGGCCCTCGCGAACACCCGCCAGTACATCCTCGCTCAGCTCCAGAGCGCGGGCATCAAGACGCAGGAGCAGGTGTTCACGGGATCGACTCCGGGCGGGCCGGTCGCCATGACCAACGTCATCGGCACCATCGCCGGCCGCCGGCCGGACCGGATCGTGCTGGCCAGCCACTACGACACCAAGCGCGCACCGTTCCGGTTCGTCGGCGCCAACGACGGCGCCTCGTCCACGGCGGCGTTGCTCGAACTGGGGCGGGCGCTGGCCGCCAGCCAACCCACTTTCACGATCGAACTCCTCTTCCTCGACGGCGAGGAGGCCGTGAACTGGGACTGGGCGGGCACCGACAACACCTACGGCAGCCGCCATTACGTCCAGGCGGCGCAGAAAGCCGGCACGCTGGCCGGCGTGAAGGCCGTGGTGCTTCTGGACATGGTCGGCGACCGCGATCTGATCATCCGGCGCGAGTCGTATTCCACGCCGTGGCTGGTAGACGCCATCTGGGCCGCAGCCGCGCGCATCGGCCATGGCGGCACGTTCGTCAACGAGCTGACAACGGTCGAAGACGACCACGTGAACTTCGTACGAGCCGGCGTGCCCGCCGTCGACGTGATCGATCTGGACAACCCCACGTGGCACACCGCGCAGGATGACCTCGCGCACGTCAGCCAGAAAAGCCTCCAGATCGTCGGCGACGTCATCCTCGCGGCGTTGCCCGCCATCGAGCAGCGCCTCACAAGCGCGCGCTGACGCGCCGCCGCTGGTGACCCGACTTACCTGACCTCGAGAATCACGTCGGGATCTCGTACCTCGCCACGTAGTACGGTCCCACCTGGCGGTAGCTGTGCAACCGGAAGCCGCACGATTCGTAGAGCGCGCGCAGCTTCAGACGATCGGCGTCGCAATCGAGCCGCAACAGCGCTCGGCCGTGCGCGCGCGCCTGCGTGACCGCCCATGCGAGGAGCGCGTGTGAGACGCCGTGCCCCTTGAACGCCCGCCGCACCACGAGCCGGTGCACGAACGCCGCCTCGCCCGCCGGACGATCGGGCCAGAAGAGCGCGTCTTCGAGCTGGAAACGAATCACACCAGCGGGTTCGCCGTCGATTTCGGCGAGGAAGAACTGGCCGCTCGTCACTTCGGCGGCGATGCGTCCCGCGTCGAGCTCGCCGTCCTCCCACATCACGACGCCGAGCGCGTCCACCCATGCGGCAGCCTCGCGCACCATCCGCTCAACGGCGGCGACGTCGCCCGCGCGGGCCTGTCGGATGCCGACGGGGCCCATGGCTAGACACCGGTGCCCGCCGGCTCGCGCTCGAGGGCACGAGCGGGCGTGCCGCGTATCTGGTCGAACGCGAACACCATCAAGGCCAGCCACACGGCGATGAAGCCGGCCACGCGCGACCGTCCGAACGGCTCGTGGTACAGCGCCAGCGCGAGCACGAGCTGTATCGTCGGCGAGATGAACTGCAGCAGCCCCATCGTCGAGAGTGGCACGAGGCGGACGGCGGACGCAAACAGCAGGAGCGGGACGATGGTCACGAGCCCGCCGCCGATGAGGAACACGCTGGTGGCCGTGGCACCGTGAAGGAATACGCCGGTGCCGCTGCGCTCGGCGGCGACGAGGTAGGCCGCCGCCGGCAGGCCCAGCAGCACGGTTTCGAGCGTCAGGCCTTCGAGCGGCGGCAGCGGCGCCGTCTTCTTCACCAGGCCGTAGGTGCCGAAGCTGGCTGCCAGTGCCAGCGCGATGCGCGGCGGTGCGCCGTACGCGAGCGTGAGAATCGCCACCCCGACCGCGGCAAGGGCCACCGCGATCCATTTCGTCGGCCGCAGCCGCTCGCCGAGGACCGCGACGCCCAACAGGACGTTCACGAGCGGCGTGATGTAGTAGCCAAGGCTGGTTTCCACCACCAGGTCGTGACCGACGGCCCAGACGTAGAGGTACCAGTTGACCCCGATCAGAATCGCGGCGGCGAAATAGAGCAGCACGACCCGCGGTGTCAGCGCGCCGCGGGCCACGCGCGGCCGCGACGGCCAGGCGAGGATCGCGAGCAGGGCCACACAGGACCACACGATCCGGTGCGCCAGCACCTGGCCGGCGGGCACGTGAGCCACGAGCTTCCAGTAGAGCGGAAACAGGCCCCAGATGCTGTAGGCGGCGGCGCCGAGCCAGAACCCTCGGCTCACTCGCCTACCCGCCGAGCAGCCACCACGCCAGGGCGGCCGCCGCGGCGCTGCCAACCGCGAGCAGCCATGGCAGGGGCGAGCGCCGCCGCTTGACGAAGATCGAGCCTGCGGCTGGCGGCTTTACCCGCGGCTCGGCCGTCGCCTGCCCGCAGCGGTAGCAGATGAGCGCCTTCTCGGCGATTTCGGTCCCACAGTGTTTGCAGATCATGAACGTGGCGAAATTGATAATGTACTACGCAGGCTCTCGGCTCACGGCTCCAGGCCTGGAGCGTCTGTCGCTCGTCGAAGAGTACGCTGCCGGCGGTTCCAAAGCCGGGAGGCGGGAGCCGGGAGCCTTGTGATCCCTCTCCGCGACGTCATCCCTACACGCTCGAGGCCGGTGGTCACCCCGGCGCTCATCGCCGCCAACGTGCTGATCTTTCTCTACCAGTGGTCGCTCGGTGAGCGCGCGGGCACGTCGTTCATCTTCGACTGGGGCGTGATCCCCGCCGACTTCACGCTGCTCACGCTGTTCACGTCGATGTTCCTGCACGGCGGCTTCCTGCACGCCGGCGGCAACATGCTCTACCTGTGGATCTTCGGCGACAACGTCGAGGACCGCTTCGGCAGGGGCCGGTTCCTCGCCTTCTACCTCTTGTGCGGCGCGGCGGCCGCCGTCGCGCAGACGCTCGTCAGCCCCAGTTCCCGCGTCCCGATGGTGGGCGCCAGCGGCGCGGTGGCGGGCGTGATGGGCGCCTATTTCGTGATGTATCCGCACTCGCGGATCGTCACGCTGGTGCCCTTCCTCTTCCTGCAGATCATCGAAGTGCCCGCCGTGTTCTTCCTCGGTATCTGGTTCCTGATGCAGTTCCTGAGCGGCGTGGGGTCGATCGCGCAGGTCGAGGCCGGCACGGGCGGCGTGGCCTTCTGGGCGCACGTGGCCGGCTTTGCTGTGGGGGTGCTGGGCGGCTTACTGCTCCGACGGCCGGAGCGTCAGCGCGTCGAATACTGGCACGATCGGTAGGGTGTGGGCAGGTCTAAAGACCTGCCCCTACGACGACGGTGGGACGTAGAGGGCGGTCTTCAGACCGCCCTGAATCGGATCAACGCTCGCCGCCGCCCTGGCTCTCGCTGATCTTCAGCAGCAGATCCTGCGCCCGTTCGTACGACGGGGCGATCTCGAGCGCATCGAGAGTAGCGCGCTTCGCGGCGGCCGCCTGCCCGGCCATCAGGAGCGCTTCGCCGAGGTCGGTGTGCGCACCCGCCACGTCCTGCGGCTTGGTCGCCAGCGCGCTCCGGAAGGCGCGCAGCGCCGACGTCGTGTCCTTGCGGCGCAGCGCCAGACGGCCGAGCGCCGTCTGCGCCGCGCTGTCGAACGGGTCGGCAGCGACGAGCCGTCGATACGCGTCTTCGGTACGCGCCGGGTCGCCCTTGGCTTCCAGCAGCGTGGCCAGCTTGCGCGCCGACTCCACGTCGGCGTTGTCGATCTGCAGTACCGCTTCGTAGGCCCGGATCGCGCGATCGTTGTCCTTCTGTTCCGTCGCGATCCGCGCGATGTAGGCGTGGGGGTTGCCAAGGCCGTTGGCCGTCGGCAGGAGCACTGCGGCGCGCTCGAAGGTCGCGATCGCGGCCGCTTTGTCACCCGCCGTGTTGAGCGCGTCCGCCAGCATCATGTGGACGCGGAAACTCTCGGGGTTGTCGGCGGCGAGCTTCTTCAGGCCGTCGAGCGACGGCTTCTCCTTGAGCTCGGGCCCCTTGAGGGCGCGCACGATCGCGGCGTAGTTCTTGTCCGTATACGCGTCGAACGACGTCTGGAGCTGCGCGATCGTGAGGCCGTAGGCGTCCTGCAGCGCGGCTTCGGTTTCGAGCCCGCGACCGTAGGCACGCAGCATCTTCCACAGCGCCGGCTCGCCGTGTGTCTGAACGAGATGGTCCACCACCAGCGACGCCTGGTAGTAGGCCAGGGAGATTGTCTTCGGATCGCTGAACGCCTCGTTCAGCACGTCGAGCTTGATGGCCTTGCCGTCGGCCAGCGCCTGGGCGAACGAGACGTCCGACTCCTTGCCCCACTCGGGCCGGGCGCGCCGCTCTTCGTAGACCGAGATGCCTTCGGTCAGCCACCGCGGCACGCGGTTCCCGGACATCTGCAGCGTGATCACGTGCGCCAGCTCGTGCCACAACGTCTCGCCCCAGTTGAACTCGCCGGGCTTGCGGGCGCGCGGCGAGTCGAGCGTGACGACGCGGCCGAAGCAGGCGCCGAGCGCGCCGATCATGCCCGGCAGGCCGATGGTCCGCACGGCGAAATCGTCGTGCTTGGGGAACATCTCGATCAGGAGCGGGCCCTTCGGGGTGAACTGATAGCGCTTCGACAGCGCCTCGAGCGCTTCCTTGGCCAGCGGAATCGCCTGCTCGCGCATCACCGCCACCTCGTCGGGATGGAACTTGAACACGAGGTCGCCGTCGGTGATCGTTTCGAACTTGGCGAGCGTGTCGAGCAGATCGAGCGAATTGAACGTCGAGACGTTGAACGGGTCGTCCTTGAACGCTTTCTCGAGTGCTACCCGCGCCTCGCCCTCATCGCCGGTGCGCAACAGGTACATGCCGAGATCGGCGTACGCCTGCGCGTTGTTCGGGTCGGTGATGAGAGCCTTGCGGACGAACGCCGCGGCCTCGTCGAACAGGTAACCGCGGGCGGCGTGGTCGGCGACGATGCGGTAGACCTCGCCGTACGTCGGATTGATCTTCAGCGCCGCTTGTGCGTGGGTCTCGACCTCGGCAGGCTTGTTGGCCGCGAAGGCGGCGCCGGCCCGCAGCGCGATCGCTTCGAGGCTGGCCGGGTTGACGTCGAGCGCCTTGCCGATCGACGCCTCGGCCTCGTCGCGGCGGCGGTCGTCGAGTGCCAGTTCCGCCGACAGCAGGTGGGCCGGCACGGCGTTGGGATTGATCTTGAGAGCCGCTTCCAACGCTTCGCGGGCGGCTGGCGGGTTACCCTCGCTGGCCACGCGCGCCAGCCCGACCCGGGCGGCCACATGAGTCTCGTCAGCCTTGAGCGCGTCCTGATACGACTTCAACGCGTTGGGCTTATCGCCCTTCTCGAGGAACAGATCGCCCCACGCGGTGTTGAGCGCCACGTCGCCGGGAGCCAGGCGATTGCCGCGGCGGAAGTACTCGTCGTTGGCGACCTTGAACTGGCCCAGCGCCCGGGCGGCGCGGCCGCCGCGGGTGAAGTCGGCGACCGTCCGCGGCTGAGAGCCGTCGAGCACGCGCTGGAGCGTGCGGCGGGCGTCCTGGCGCCGGCCCAGATACTGCTGCAGCAATCCGAGCTCGAGCGCGGCATCGCTCGCCGGCGACGCGGCCGCCGCGGGCGCGAGCAGTTTCTCCGCGTCTGCATACCGTCCGCGGGCGATCGCCGCGCGCGCGCGCAAGGTCGTGGACCGGTTGTCGGTGGCGCCCTTGAGCAGTCCGTCCACCTCGTCGTAGCGACCGGCGTTGAGAGCCTGCGCCGCCTGATCGGCCGGCGTGAGCGGGACCGGCGGCTGCGCGGTCTGCGCAGACGGCAGCGTGGCACTCAGAACCAGCACCGCGACAGCGCCGACGGCGAGCACCAGCGCGCCCACCAGCCGCGGCAGGGTCACGAGCCGAGTAGCGCTCCGAGTGGGCATAGGTGGCATCGCGCTCAGTATAGCCCCGCGTTGGCGGCCGGGCGGGCTGCCCCCGGCGTTCCTATAATCGGAGTCGGATGACTGCAGACACACCCGACGCGCGCTCCGCCGGCTCGGCGTTTACCTGGCTGGGAGCTGCGCTGTTCGCGGCCGCGCTGGGCTGGTTCGTCTACAGCTATTTCGTCCGCTTTCCGGCGCTGGTTCCGTCGGGCGGCACGGCGGAGCCACTCGCCTGGAACCTGGCGCTCTTCACCGCGTTTGCCGCGCATCACTCGCTCTTCGCCCGCGACGCCGTTCGTGTCCGGATCGAGCGCGCCTTTGCCGGCCGCGAGCGATCCGTCTTCGTCTGGGTGGCCAGCGTCCTGTTCATGGCGGTCTGCAGCGCGTGGCGCCCCGTGCCGGGAACCGTCTGGACCGTCGAGGGAGTGGCGGGGTGGAGTCTGTACGCCGTGCGTCTCGCCGGTATCGTGCTCACCTTGCGCGCCGCCGCCATCCTCGACGTGTGGGAACTGGCAGGCACGCGGCCGCCGCGACACGCTCCCGGCGCGATCGGCGGCGACGCCACCTTCACGCGCCGAGGCCCATACGGCTGGGTCCGCCATCCGATCTACTCCGGCTGGTTTCTCGTCGTGTTCGCCGTGCCGGTCATGACCGCGACGCAGTTCGCCTTTGCCGCCGTCAGCAGCGCCTACCTGGTGATCGGCATGGTGTTCGAGGAGCGCTCGCTCCTGCGCGCCGCACCGCGCGCCTACGAGGAATACCGGCGGCAGGTTCGCTGGAAGATCGTGCCGGGAATCTATTAGCGGAGACGGTAGCTGCGACCGGCGTGCCCGGCAGGGTCGTCCGACGTCCGGCGTGTTTGTACATCGAAGCCGCGCCGGCGAAGGACGAGCCCTGCCGGGCGCGACGGGAGGCTGCTACTCGTCGTAGTCGTCTTTCGGTAAACCTTCGAGTTCCTCGAGGAACACGATATTGCGGTGCGAGGGGATCTCGAAACGCTTCCGGCAGGTCTTGCAGGTGACGTGCTCGTCGACGCGCACGAGGTAATCCTTCACCTTGTGAAACATCGCCCGCGCCCGCTCGTCGGAGCCGGAGGGCGGCTGAGTCTTCTTGGTCCGCCGGATCCACCGCACGGAATACTCATTGGTGCGGCGGCACTGCGGGCACTGGTAGGTCGCCGGGCGATCCTCGGGCTTCTCCGTGAAGAACTGGCGCTCGTCCACCTTCGTAGCGTACACCGAACGGACCGGACGGACGGACGACCCCATCAGGACCTACCCCAGCCACCCCTCAAGGACCCCGCTCACCGCTGATAGACTGGGGCCCTCCGTGGCCGACTCGCCCCCATCGCTTCCATCCGAACTCCCCGTCCTGCCGCTTCGGAGCACCGTCGCGTTCCCGTTGACGCTGCAGCCGCTGGCGGTCACGCGCGGGGTGTCGATTGAAACCGTCAACCGCGCGCTGGGGAGCGACCGCCTGATCCTGCTCGTCCTGCAGGACAACGACAGCGAGGATCCGGGCCCCGAGGATCTGCGGAAGATCGGCACCGTCGGCGTCATCCGCCAGATGGCCAAGTCCGGACCGGGCATCAACATCATCCTCGAGGGGCTGGCGCGGGTGCGGCTCGACTCGGTGACGCGCGCGGGCACCTCGATGCGGGCGCACATCACCCCGCTGCCTGAGACCTTCGAGCGCACACTCGAAGTGGACGCGCACGTCCGGCGCATCCAGGAACTGATCGACAAGACGCTGTCGCTCGCCTCGGGCCTCTCCGAGGAGCTGCGCGGACTGGTCATGACGATCGACGACCCGCTGCGCCTGGTCTACGTGCTGTCCACGCTCCTCGACCTGCGGCCACCCGACAAGCAAGCCATCCTCGAAGAGAACGACCTGGTGAAGAAGCTCCAGGACGTGGCCACCGCGCTGACGCGCGAAGTGTCGCTGCTCGAGCTGAAGGGAAAGATCGAATCGCAGGCGCAGCAGGAGATGACCGACGCGCAACGTCAGTACTTCCTGCGGCAGCAGATGAAGGCGATCCAGCAGGAGCTCGGCGAGGGCGAGGGCGCCGAGCTGGTGGAGCTGCGCGCGCGCATCGACGCCGCCAGCCTGCCCGAGTCGATTCTCACCGTCGCCACGCGCGAGGTCGAGCGCCTCTCGCGGATGACCGGCCAGTCGCCGGAATATCAGATGATCCGGACCTAT